>Ga0114938_1002758_pt1 | contig 10849 bp, 7 predicted proteins | sample AshMeaBigSpring_FD_88675 | JGI IMG/M metagenome (GOLD analysis project Ga0114938, IMG submission 88675) | Groundwater microbial communities from Big Spring, Nevada to study Microbial Dark Matter (Phase II) - Ash Meadows Big Spring | ecosystem: Environmental > Aquatic > Deep subsurface >...
AAGTATGGCGACGCGACCGAGCAGGCGCGGGCGGCCATCGCGGCCGGCGCCGATCTGATCGCCGGTTACGGCGGCGACGGCACCCAGCACGCCCGCGCTGAAGCCCACGTCGAGGTCACCGGCAACCCGTGCCGCCCAGTCCCAGCCGCTCGCAGTGCCGCCGAGGAGGGCGAGCACGAGCGCGCCGCCGAGCACGCCGGCCGCCTGGGTCGCGATGGTCGCGATCGCCACCCGTAGCGTCCCGAGCCGCCACTCCGACCAGCCGACCAGGACCAAGAACCCGCCGGCGACCGGCAGGTACTGCGACGGCGTGAGCCCGAACAGCGACCCACTGACGACGGTGTACCAGCGCCCGTCAAGGAAGTTCGGCAGCCCGTACGCGACGTCGGCGTACAGCGGACGGTCCACGAGCGGCCGCCACAGCGACTGCGTCGCCACGGCCAGCACGAGCATCGTCGCGACCACGCCGAGCGTGAACGGGATGCGCCGCACGACTCCGGCGAGCGTCCGAGTGCGTGCGGGGGTGAGGCCGTCCGCGTCGGCGTCGGCGAGCACGTCCGCGGCGTCGCTTCGCCCGTCCTCGGTCATCGTCGAGCTCCTTCCATGGAGGGCGTTCGCGCCCAGCCCCGCGCAGACGAAACACCGCCGGAAGCCGTACGCGGCGACCGGCGGTGCAGTGGTGGAGGACCCAGGAATTGAACCTGGCAGGGCGCCCCAAGTGCGCATCCCCCGTGAAGTGGGGCAGACCATACTGGAGCCGGCCGGCGACACGCAAACCTGGACGTCTGTCCAGGCGCACAGCACGGTTCGCCACCGGGCATGATGCCCGTCGTGGACCTGCTGGCGGCCGTACCTGTCGGCCAGGCCTACCTGACGGCGCGCGAGTCGCGGTGGGTCCTGCGCCGCTGCGCTCGCCGTGGCCACGTGGTGGCGTACCTCGCCGACCCCGGGCTCGCACCGCTGACCGGTCCGTTGCCGTTGCCGGCAGACACCGGCAGCCTGCTGCGCTGCCTGCGGTGCGGTACCTGGGTCGAGCCGAGCAGCGTCGGTGTCGCCGAGAGGCTGGGAACAGCGCAGTCGCCGACCACGGTCGATGAGGTGCCGCTGCCGGTGCGGGGAGGCCACGGCCGCCGTTTCGGGCTGCTGAAGCTGGTGGCGCTCGAACGGCTGCTCAAGGGCCTGGCGCTGATCAGCGCGTCCCTGGTGGCCTACCACGTGGCCTCCGACCGAGCGTCCATCCTGGCCTACGTGGAGAGGCTGCTGGTCGCCTTCCGGCCGCTGGGGACCGAGCTGGGCGTCCACCTGACCGGGTCAGTGCTGGTGACCCGGGTCGAGGGCTGGCTGAGCGGTTCCGGAGACCCCGTCCGGCTCGCGGGCCTGGGTCTGCTCGCCTACGGCCTGGTCCAGATCGTCGAGGGAGTCGGGCTGTGGGGCGGGTGGCGCTGGGCGGAGTACCTGGCCGCGGTGGCGACCTCGGCGTTCATCCCGCTCGAGGTGTACGAGATCGTGGCCGACCCGACGCCGCTGAAGATCGTCTTCCTGGTCCTCAACGTGCTCGTCGTCGGCTACCTCGTGTACAAAGGCCGCCTGTTCGGCGTGCGCGGCGGCCATACCGCGTACCTGCGCGAGGTGCGCGACTCGACGCTGCCGGCCGATCTGCTCCGCAGCATCGGACGATCTCCCGCCGAGCTGACCAGCCACCGGATCATCTGAGAAGGAGACTCTCCGTGACAGCGACCCAGGCCATGGACGCCGACCAGATCCGCGCCGCGTTCCTCGAGTTCATGGTCGAGCAGGGCCACACCATCATCCCGCGGGCTGCGCTGATCCCCCACGACGACCCGACCACGCTGTTCACGGGCAGCGGGATGCAGCCCCTGCTCCCGTACCTGCTGGGTGCCGACCACCCCGGCGGCACCCGGCTCGCCGACAGCCAGACCTGCCTACGGGCGCAGGACATCGAGGAGGTCGGCGACAGCCGGCACACCACGTTCTTCGAGATGCTCGGCTGCTGGAGCCTCGGGGACTACTTCAAGGACGTGCAGATCCGGCAGTTCTGGACCTTCCTGACCGAGCGAGTCGGGCTCGACCCCGACCGGATCTACGTCAGCTGCTTCATCGGCGACCCGGCGAACGGCATCGGCAAGGACACCGAGTCCGCAGCCATCTGGACCGAGCTGTTCGCCGCAGCTGGGGTCTCGTTCGAGCAGGTGGACCTCGACACCGAGGAGAACGGGTCCGCACACGGCACCGGTGGCGCCCGCATCGCCTTCTACGGCAAGAAGAACTGGTGGTGCCGCGGCGGCACAGCCGAGGACATGCCGGTGGGCGAGCCCGGCGGACCCGACACCGAGGTGTTCTACCTGTTCCCGGGCGTCGAGCACGACCCGGCGTTCGGGCCGCACTGCCACCAGAACTGCGACTGTGGCCGGTTCCTGGAGATCGGCAACTCCGTGTTCATGGAGTACCGACGTACCGAGACCGGCTTCGAGCCGCTGCCTCGGCGCAACGTCGACTACGGAGGCGGCCTGGCCCGTATCGCCGCCGCTGCGATCGACAGCCCCGACGTGTTCCGCATCGGGTTGCTGTGGCCGATCATCGAGAAGCTCGAGGAGCTCTCGGGTCGGCGCTACGAGGACGACACGGCAGCGATGCGAGTCATCGCCGACCACCTGCGCGGTGCGACGTTCCTGGCCGTGGACGGCGTGCGGCCGAGCAACAAGGCGCAGGGCTACGTCATGCGCCGGCTGATCCGTCGCGCCACCCGGTTCGCCTTCGACCTGGGCCTCGAGGAGAACTTCCTCCCACAGATCGTGCCGACGATCGCGGGCATCTACACCTACGACTTCCCCGAGGTCGCCGAGAACACCGACACGGTCGTCGCCGTCCTGGCCAAGGAGGAGCAGGCCTTCCGCCGATCTCTGCGCAAGGGCATCAAGCAGCTGAACGGCTACCGGCGCACCGGGGTGACCGGCGCCGAGCTGTTCGTGCTCTACGACACGTTCGGCTTCCCGGTGGAGCTCAGCACGGAGGAGGCGCACCGCAAGGGCATCGCCGTCAGTGAGTCGTGGCGCGAGGAGTTCGACACGCAGATGGCAGCCCAGCGGGCCCGCTCGCGGGGCTGATCGGCACAGTCAGTCGCGGCCTGCCGTCTCGCTCGACAGGTCGACCAGCACGGCCGCCAGCGCCTCCCCCACGCGGCCGAGCTCCTCGACGGTCAGGGACGCCAGCGACACCCGCACGTCCCACGAGTGCCCGCCGTAGAGCTGACCTGGCAGGACGACCACACCGTGCTCGCGCGCCAGCGTCAGGATGACCTGCGGGGGCGTCGCCTGGGTCGTCAGCCGCTCGACCCCCGCCGCACCGCACAGCGCCCCGGTGACCTGCACGAGGTCGAGGAGCGCGTAGTAGGCGCTGTCCTGCCCGCCGGGCGGTGGGACCATCAGCGGAGCCCGCAGCGCACGGTCGCGGGCAACGAGCTCAGCCCGGGTGGCCTCGACGTAGGCCCGTTCGCTCGGCATGAGGTAGGCGAGGGCGAACAGCGCCATCTGCAGCTGGTCCGGTGTGGCCAGACCAGTGATGTTGTGCAGCGCCACCTCCCGGCTGTCCGCGACCAGTCGCGACATGAAGGACAGCGACGACGCGTCCGACGTGACAGAGGAGTAGCGGCGGGACGATCGCTGGCGTCGAGCGTCGTCCTGCCCGGCCAGGATGCGGTCCAGCACGTTGTCACGGTGCAGGGCCAGGAATCCGAGCCTCGACCCGGTGGCGCCGAAGTTCTTCGAGAACGAGTGCACGCAGACCACGTTGTGCGGCAGCTCGGCCAGCACACCCCGGAAGCCGTCGACGAACGTCGCGTACACCGTGTCGGTGACGACGACCAGGTCTGGCCGGTGCTCGGTGACCAGCTCACGGAGCTCGACCAGACGCTCCCGCCGGACCGCCCGGGTGTCGGGGTTACCCGGGTTGACCAGGAAGAACACCTTGATCGCTGGGTCGAGGAGCTGGTCGAGCACGCCCTCGCCGAAACGGGAGGGGCGGTTGTGGTCGGCGCGGATCTCCACGACGTCGAGCCCGAAGTCCTCCAGGACGGGGATCTGCAGGTACGGGGTGAACACCGGGGTGGCGATCGCCACCTTGTCACCGGCCTGGACGACGCCGTTCTCCTGCAGGGACCGGAACACGTAGGCCATCGCGGCGGCGCCGCCCTCGGTGCCGAAGACCTGGTAGGTGCCAGGGGACGCGGCCTCGGCGCCGGTCACCTCGGTGAGGTACCGCTCCAACACGCGCTCGATGTGCGCCAGCATCCGGTTCGGTGCGGGGTACCCGTCCCCCAGCACCGCGCGAACCAGCTCGTGCACCCACGTGTCGGGGTCGAACCCGAACGTGACCACCCCGTAGTCGACCGCGCCACGCAGGAAGGCAGCGCCGGCCGACCCGTCCGGCGCTACGAACGACTCGAGGCGTGCGGCTATCCCGGGGATACCGGGCGTCATGCCCCACTCGGAGTGGTCGCTGGCAGCCGACGCCTCGGCAACGGCGAACCGCCCGAGTACGAAGGCAGCCTCGCGCGGGTCGATCGCCAGCCAGTTCGGCTGGCCCCGGCCGGCGTCCAGCACCGGGTGCCCCGAGCCGGCGGCTGCAGCCGCGATCGCCGCCTGCAGCTCGAAGCCATCGAGTTGCGTGCTCACTGCCAACCCCTCACTCCTGTCACGTCAGCGACGCAGGGCCTCGCGGATGCTGAGGACCAGCACCACCAGGCCCGCCGCAACGAAGGCCCAGCTCAGCAGCAGGCGCCACTCCTGCCAGAAGGAGCCCACGACCACGAGCACCACGGTGACGAGCACGACGCGCCACAGGTAGGCGAGGAATCGGTGCCGCACGATCGCCTCGACGCCGAGCAGCAGCACGATCCACGCCGCCGCAGTGGCGGTGGCGGTGACTCCCACCGCGGGGTGGATCACGGCGCCGATCGCGTACAGCACCAGCGGGGTGCTCAGCACAGCCCACCACGACAGCAGCCGGCTGCGCAGCCCGGTGGCCGGAGCCAGCGGCAGGTTGCGGTGGCTGAGGTGGGCGTGCGGCTCCTCGCCGTCGGGTGAGGCCGCCGCGGGTCCCGTGAGGCGCCGCCGCTCGTCGATCAGCGACGTCCGCTCGAGCATCATGGCCGTCACATGACGCTCCCGCGGAGCCAGAGCACGCACCTCGGGGGCTCGAGGCGCCAGCCCGGCCGCCGCCAGCCCGAGGTCGCGGCGGGCCGCGCTGACCGCGTCCTCCAGCTCCGCCAGCCGGCCATCGATCTGAGCGATCCGGGCCTGGACGTACTCGCGCTCGACAGCGGGGCTGGGGCCGACCTTGGCCAACCCGGCCCAGCCGACGGGGTCGGCCCAGGACGCGCGCACCGTCCCGTCCCGCTCGTAGCGTGGACCCGCGGGGCCGCGTTCCCCGCCCAGCCGGTCGCCGGTGTCCAGGCCCCACAGACCGCGGTACCCACGCACCCACGGTGTCGCGTCGTCGATCACCACCGGCTGCCAGGGCTCGCCACCGACACCGAGCACCCGGCCGTCGCCTCGGGCGTAGTCCACGTACGGGATGGCCACGCCGGGCTGCTGCGACGACCACGGCGTCAGCACGCGGGCGAGCCAACGGAGCACCGCGACCAGCCCGCCCAGCTTCGGCGGCTCCACGGTGATGAGGTAGTCGCCTGCGAGGTAGGCGCCCGAGTGCGAGCCGGCGCCTGCGAAGACGACGGGGTGCTGGCCGTCGATCAGGGTGAGGTCGGGGTCGTCCCAGCGACGGCGCAGGTCGTCACCCACCTCGTCGTGTGCCGAGAACACCACCCAACGCGGCGTCGGCAGCGGGCCGGCGGGCCAGTCGCCTGTGCCGTCCAGGTAGACGGTCACCTGTTCCCAGTCCCCCTCGTGCTCGTTGACCCCGCCGAACCCCGACCGCCAGTTGTTGAAGGCGTAGAAGTACCAGTACTGGCAGACCAACCAGGGCCCGTCACGCAGCACCCGGCCGTAGTAGGTCGGTCGGTCAGGACCGAGCTCGGCCTGCTGCAGCAGGTACGAGCGGGCGGCGCTGCCGCCGGGAACGCTGCCGCGGAACACCAGCGACAGCCGGTTGATGCTGTCCACCAGCCGGCCGATCAGGCCGACGGCCGCCAGCCGGCTCGCGCCCCGCGTTCGCGGCGGCCGCTCCCGGGCGGGGATGCGGGCGGTGCCCTTGTCCTGCTCGCTGAGCCTGATGCCCGACAGGGACTGGCCCACACCTTCTGCCGCCCCACAGACCTCGGGCAGCGTCGACAGGTCGAACCCGTCGGGCGGGACGGCAACCGTGGCCTGGCCGCCCTGCTCGTGCCACAGCGCCGCATGCCGCACGTAGCCCTCGACCGACACCGGGGCGAAGTACTCGCCCGCATTCAGCTGCACCACCGGCTCGAACGCCCGGATCAGGCGGAGCTGGTCCTGTTCGGGCACGAGCGCGGGCACGGCCGCATGCTAGGGCCAGGACCGTCCATCGGCCCGGACGGAGCGCGAGTGGCATCCGTGGCCCAGCTCTGCCAGCGGCTAGCGTCGGCGCCGTGACCAGGATGTGCCCCGGCGAACAGCTGCCTGCCGGACGCGATCGCCCGCGAGTCGTGCGGCGTCCCTCCGCCTCTGTGCCCGGTCTGCTGGCGTTCCTGGCAGCCACACTGGTGGCCGGCGCCTGCGGCGACGCCGACCTCGCTCCTACGCCCAGCCCGTCCACGCCGACCACGGTGTCCTTCGCCCAGCCCGCGATCGTGCCACCCAGCCTGGTCACCGGGCTCGACACGCGTGTGGAGGAGAGCTTCGGCCCCGGCCGGGTGACATTCGCCACGCTGCCGGTCATCCCGGGGGCCGAGGCCTTCACCGCCGAGATCCAGCAGGCCGTCGACGCCGACTTCGCGCGGTTCGAGGCCGACACCGCACCGGCGGACGACCCGCCCTACCCTGAGCTGCTCGTCGGATGGGACCTCGTCGCGGCCTCACCGAGGGTGCTCGGAGCCCGCCTCATCACGACCGAGCTGGGTGCCGCTGGTGACGACGGACGGGTTCAGACCACCTGGTACGACGCCGAGGCGGGCACGGCGCTGCCGTCCTCGGCCCTGCTGGCCGACGAGAACGCGCCCGAGCTGGCGGACCGGCTCCGTCGTGCCGGTGCCGCCGACCCCCGTATCGACGCCGACGCCCTCGAGCAGCAGCTCGCAGCCGGGGACTTCGACGCTCTCGCGTTCACCTCCAGCGGCCAGCTGCTCGTCGAGTTCGACCAGGGAGCCGTCGCGGCCGAGGGGCTGGGACCCGTCGCGCTGGCCGTCGACCCCGAGGGGCTGCTCTCGGTCTTCGGCCAGAGCGCGTCGCTGGCCGCGACCGCGCCCAGCGACCCCGCCCTCGCTCCGCCTCCCCCGACCGCTACCACAAGGCCGGCCGTCACCGCCGACAGCGACGTGGATTGCTCGGTGCAGCGGTGCGTCGCACTGACGTTCGACGACGGCCCCGTCGCCGGGACCGCCGACCTGCTCGACGTCCTGGCAGACAAGGGCGTCCCCGCCACGTTCTTCGTGGTCGGGAGCAACGCGCAGGCCCAGCCCGACCTGCTGGCCCGGATGGTGGCCGAGGGACACGTGGTGGGTAACCACACCCAGGACCACCCCGACCTGACCAAGCTCGACGCCGAGCAGGTCCGAGACCAGATCGAGCAGGTCAACGACACGGTGGCGGCTGCCACCGGCGTCCGTCCGACGCTGCTGCGCCCGCCCTACGGCGCCACCAGCCCCACCGTCGCAGACGTCGCTGCCGCAGCAGGCATGGCCCAGGTGCTCTGGAACGTCGATCCCGAGGACTGGAAGGACCGCGACAGCGCGGTCGTCCAGCAGCGGGTGCTGTCCAGCACCGACGACGGCGACATCGTGCTCAGCCACGACATCCACGAGACCACCCGCGAGGCCTACGCAGCCATCATCGACGGCCTCGTCGCCAACGGCTACACCCTGGTCACCGTCCCGCAGCTGCTCGGCGAGATCGAGCCCGGCCAGGTCTACCGGGGACGGTGACCGGCTCAGTGCGCCGGCCCCCGCTGGCGGACGAGCGCTCCGATGCGGTCTGGCAGCAGCCGCAGCGTCGTCTGCCCTGCCAGTCGACGAGCTTCCCCCGAGGGTCGCGCCCGATCCGCTCTGCGTGGGCAATCACCTGACCGGTGCTGGGCAGCCAGGCCCGCGGGTACGCAGACGAGGAGTTCGCGGTCACCAGCTGGGGAGGCGCCACGTGCCGCTCGAGTCCCCTCGTAGCCCACCGGTGCCCGGCGGCAGAAGCAGTCGCTGGCTGATCATCGCGGGCACCTCGCCGTGGCCGCCGCTTCACAACCCCCAGAAGGCGCCGGTCAGACCGACGCTGCGGAAGTAGTCGGCGGCCTGGCCGGGGTCGCGACGTCGGTAGCCACGATCGAGCCGTCCGGCGTACCAGCCGCGGGCCAGGCGCCAGAGCGTGGCCAGGTCCATGGTGGAGCCGCGCTCGTTGCCGGACACGACCAGCCAGGCATCGACGCAGGCCGTCGAGCAGAACAGGCTCTGGTGGCGGCAGGTGTGCACGACGTCCTGCCAGATGCGAGCGGCCGGGACGAGGAAGTGCGCGACCTGCTCCCCCGGCGGAGGCTCCGCGACGCCGACGTCCCAGGCCAGAGGCGTCGAGCAGCCGGGGCAGCGGGTGGCGACGAGGACGGGGGCCTGGTCGGGCAGCAAGTGCGGCAGCGCGAAGGAGTCCCAGGCGCAGCCTCCCCACCACAGGGTGCGCGCGCCCATCACACTGAAGCCCATCGGTATCGCCGAGAACGGGTGGGCCAGCACGACCTGACCGGAGTCGTCGAGCACCAGGTGCCGCTGCGCGGCCAGCTCCTGCAGCCCTTCCTGGACAGCAGCCGGACCGACCCCGAGCCGAGCAGCCAGGACATCTGGGTCGGGGGCCGCCCCGCGCTCGGCGAACGCGGTGTAGACAGCGAGTCGAAGATCCTCCAGATGCATGAGCACGACCTCCCGTCCTCGACCCGCCGCCTCAGTACCGCGGCTGGGCAGGGTCGCACGCGCTGATCCATGCGTCCACACCGCCGGCCAGGTGCACGACGTCCTCCCGCCCCGCCCGGATCGCGGCCTGGACCACCTCGGCTGAGCGCCTGCCGCTCTTGCAGTAGACGACCAGCGGACGACGCGCCAGCTCGCCCCAGCCGTCACGCCCTGCGAGCGTGGACCGCGGCTGGAGGACCGCGCCGGGGATGCGGTTGATCTCGTACTCGCCGGGCTCCCGGACGTCCACGAGCACGAAGTCGCGCTCGCCGCGACGGCGCTCGTCCAGCCACGCGGTCAGCGTCGGGACGTCCACCGTCGATCCGTGCGGGACGTCGTCGCCCGCAGCCGACCCGCAGAAGTCGTCGTAGTCCACCAGGGCCGTCACCGGTGCCGCCGTCGCGTTCACGCGCAGGGGCACGGTGCGCACGGACATCTCCAGCGCGTCGTAGACCAGAAGCCGTCCCAGCAGCGGCTCGCCCAGACCGGTGAGGAGCTTGACCGCCTCTGTGGCCATCACCGAGCCGATGACACCGCAGACCGCGCCGAGGACTCCCCCCTCGGCGCACGCGGGCACCGTGCCGGGGGCAGGCGGCGCCGGGTGCAGGTCGCGGTAGGTCGGGCCGCGACCGCTCCAGAACACCGATGCCTGCCCGTCGTAGCCGAGCACCGACCCCCACACGTAGGGCATCCCCAGCAGGGCGGCGGCGTCGTTCACCAGGTACCGGGTGGGGAAGTTGTCAGCGCCGTCGACCACCAGGTCGTAGCGCGCGAACAGCTCGAGAGCGTGGTCAGCGCTCAGCCGCTGCTCGTGCCGGACCACCTGGACGTCGGGGTTGAGCGCCGCCACCGCGTCGGCGGCGGACACGGACTTGGAGCGACCCACGTCGGCCCGACGGTGGACGACCTGCCGCTGCAGGTTGGAGGCGTCCACGACGTCGAACTCCACGAGTCCGAGCGTGCCGACGCCGGCGGCGGCGAGGTAGAGCAGGACGGGCGAGCCGAGCCCGCCGGCTCCGACGACCAGCACCCGCGCTGCCGCCAGCCGAGCCTGGGACTGCAGACCGAAGCCGGGCAGCATGATCTGTCGGCTGTGGTGCCTGACCTGCGCGAGAGTGAGGCCGCCGGGTGGCCCGGCGGCCTCGACCAGGGGTGGCAGGCCCACCTCGCCTCCTCTCGTGCCGTGCGCGGCGCGGCAGGCGTCGCGCGGGTCAGCTGCCGATCTTCTCCCACCCGCGACGGGACTCGTTCGCCTGCGGTCCGGTGAGGCCGGCGTCCTTGGTGCGGTAGACGACGTAGGGGCGGAACAGGTAACCCAGGGGGGCGGAGAACGCGTGCACGAGCCGGGTGAACGGCCATGCCATGAACAGCAGCATCCCGGCGACCGCGTGCACCCGGAACGACAGCGGCGCCTGCGCCATCAGCTGCCCTTGGGGGTCGAGCAAGAAGATGGACCGGAACCAGACCGAGACGTCCTCACGGTAGTTGTGACCCTCGCCCACGATGCCCGCCCCGACCAGCGTCGTCAGCAGCCCCAAGCAGATTGCGGACACGAGGAAGATGTACATGGCCTTGTCGTTGGTCGTGGTGGCCATGAACACCGGGCCGGTGGTGCGTCGCCGGTAGATGAGCATGGCCACGCCCACCAGGGTGCAGAAGCCGGCGACGAGCCCCAACCCCACGGCGACGACGTGGTAGGTCTCCTCGGATATGCCGAGCGCGTCGGTCCACGCCTGGGGGATGAGCAGCCCGATCACGTGCCCGCCGACGACG
>Ga0114938_1002760_pt1 | contig 10845 bp, 10 predicted proteins | sample AshMeaBigSpring_FD_88675 | JGI IMG/M metagenome (GOLD analysis project Ga0114938, IMG submission 88675) | Groundwater microbial communities from Big Spring, Nevada to study Microbial Dark Matter (Phase II) - Ash Meadows Big Spring | ecosystem: Environmental > Aquatic > Deep subsurface >...
CTGTGCCAGCGCCGTGTCCACGTCCAGCCCGGCGTCGACCAGCGCGCGGACGTAGCCGACCCCGGTGGCCAGCGCGACCGCCACCTCGTCGGCCTCCGAGGCGCCTGCGTCGTGGTAGGGCGTCGCGTCGGCCACGAGTGCCCGCACGGCACGCCCGCCGGCCGCCATCTCGGCGGCGGCCTGCACGGCCTGCGCCAGCTCGGTGTCGACGGCGGCTGTGGACCCGGCCAGCGCGGCGCGGCCCAGCGGGTCGAACCCCAGGCAGCCACGCACGTCGGCCGGGGCCAGGTCGCGCCGCGCCCACAACGCCTGCACCGCGCGTGCGGTCGCACCCGGGTCATCGGCCTGCAGGACGAGCGGCACCATCTCCAGGTGCACCCCGGCCAGCAGGCCGTCGAGGGTGTCCGCCGCCACCGGCAGGCCGCGCAGGTCCAGCCACACCGACGTGGCTCCGTGGGTGAGCTCGTCCCGCACGACGGCGTTCGCATCGGCGTCGGTGGCCGCCACCCGGGCCCGGACGTCCCAGCCGACGGGCTGCGGGCCGGCCGCGCTCGCTGCTCGGACGAACGGTTGCTGCCCGGGCAGCGACTCCGGCAGGGTGGTCGCCGAGGCCGCTGTGTACAGCGGTTGCAGCACCAGCCCGTCGTCGGTGGGCGTGGTGAGCACGCGCGCGAACAACCGGTCCAGCCGGTCCGGGGTCAGGTCCTTGCCACGTCCCAGCACGGCGTCCACGCTGGCCCGCCACTGCTCGGCGGTGGTGGACGGGAAGTCCGCAGCAGGACTCAACGGCGCGTCGTCGGCAGCCACGAGCCCATGATCCCCTGCCGACCGGCAGCGGCGGAAGTCGCACCATCGTGGGGTTCACCACCGCGCAGGTGGATCCTCCGCTGTCCACCGTTCGGACGATTCGGCGTGGGAAACGTCGATGTGTCCACAGTTGACCCCTACAGTAGGGCAGCACGCGTCGATGGGAAGGGGTGCTGGCCTCGATGCGAGTAGCCAGGGTGGGCACGCGAGGGGCGTCGACCGCGACAGTCCTCATCGTCGTGGCGGCCGCCCTGCTGTCTGCTGCGGTCGGGGCGGGGGTGGTGCTCACGGCGCAGTCGACCCGCGAGCAGTCCGAGCAGATCGCCCAGCAAGGCCCCCCCGGCGAGCCGGGAGAGCCCGGTGACCCAGGCGAGCCCGGGACGAGCGGCATGCAAGGCCCGGCTGGTGAGCAGGGCGAACCGGGACCGACGGGCGAGACCGGCGCCACGGGTGCCACCGGCCCTCAGGGCCCTCAGGGTGAGCAGGGCCCCCAGGGCGAGCAAGGCCCCCAGGGCGAGCAAGGGCTCCAGGGCGAGCAGGGCCCCCAGGGTGAGCAAGGACTTCAGGGTGAGCAGGGGCTTCAGGGCGAGCAAGGCCTCCAAGGCCTCCAAGGCCTGCAGGGCGAACCGGGACCGGCGGGCGAGACCGGCGCCACGGGTGCCACCGGCCCGCAAGGTGCTCAAGGACCGAAGGGTGATCCGGGCCCGGAAGGACCTCCCGGTTCCTCGGCTTTCCGCTGGGTGGGCGGCGACGAGAGCGTCGTGATGATGGAGGACCAGCAGGTCCACAAGGTGGCCGTCGCGTGTCCGCGGGAGACGCAGGTCTTCGGCGGAGGGGCCCGGACGGTGGTCGAGGGTGCCCAGGGCTTGGCCACCGTGGCTCTGATCAGCAGCTACCCGGACGAGAGGTCCAACAGCTGGGTGGTCGAGCTGCGAGCGACCGTCCCGGAGCCCATTGCGGTCAAGGTAACCGTCACCGCCTACGCCTCCTGCGCTGTCCCGGCCTGACGCGTAGACTCGGCGGTTCCTCTCGACGAGGCGTCCTCCCCGATGCGCCCTGCATGGTGACGGGCGCGCGTCGCGGCTGGGCAGGGGGGCGGCGAAACGAACGTTCGTAGCTTCCTCGCCGCACGTGGCGGGCCCGGCGAGGGCAGGCAGCCGGTGAGCCGGAGCCGGAACGAGCGCATCGTCCTAGGGCTGCGGGTGGCCGGGGTCCTGGCCGCGCTCGGTCTGTCCGCCGGCTCCGGGCTGCTGTCCACGTGGCGGTGGTCGCTGCTCGTGCTGGTCGTGGTGGCGGTGCTGGTCTCCCTGCCGTTGCCTCGGATGTGGACCCCGCCGGCAGCGCTGCTCGAGGCCTTCGCCATCGTCTCGATCGCGGCCCTCGCCCCGCCGGTGGGGGCCGTGGCCGCGCCCGTGCTCATCTGCTGGCTGGCACCAGGGCTGGCTGCAGGGATTCGGGGCGGCTACCGCTGGGCCCTGCTGACGGCAGGGCTCCCGCTGGGATTCGGGCTCGTGGTCGCGTTCTCCGCGCCCAGCGACCTCACCGTCGCGGGGGTGGCCAGCCTGCTGCAGTGGGCTGCTCTCGCGGCGGGCAGCGGGCTGATGGGTGGGCTGATCGCCGGTGAGGAGCGGGCCCGAGAAGACCCCACCGCCCGCTCCTACTCCGAAGCCGTTCGGGTGCTGACCGAGCTGGAGGGGATCTCCCGGCAGCTGCCCACCGGCTTCGACGTGGGGGGGCTGGCGCAGAAGGTGCTGGACGAGATGATCGCCGTGGTCCCGTGTGGCCGCTGCATGCTGCTGACGAGGGGCTCCGACGTCGGGTACGACCTGGTCGCCTGGCACCCGGAGAGCGCGTCGGCCGACGACTGGCTAGGTGACCACCGCGCTGTCGACGACATCCTGGCCGACGACGGTCACCCGACTGACACGACCTTCGAGGACGACAGGTTCGTCCTGGTGCCCCTCAGCGTCGGGGAAAGCGTCGTCGCGGTCGCGGTGCTCGTCGACCCTGCCCCGTTGGACGAGCAGACGCTGGCCCGCCTCACCGACGCCGCGCAGCGGGGCGCGGTGCCGCTGCAGGCCGCCCTGCTGTTCGACAACGTGCACGACCTGGCGACCAGCGAGGAGCGCCGGCGGATCGCCAGGGAGATCCACGACGGCATCGCGCAGGACATCGCCTTCCTCGGCTACACCGCCGACGAGATCGTCGACGTGGCGCCTCCGGGGGAGATGCGGGACCTCGGCGTCGCCCTGCGCACCGAGATCAGTCGCGTGCTGGGGGAGCTGCGGGAGTCCTTGTTCATGCTGCGGGACGCCGTCCCCGGTACCCGCACGCTCGGCAGCAGCATCAGCGACTACGCCCGCCGGCTGTTCCAGGACGACGAGATCCAGGTGCACGTGGTTCTGGAGGAGTCGGCCCGCAGGCTGCGCCCTGCGGTGGAGACCGAGCTGCTGCGCATCGCCCAGGAGGCCCTCACCAACGCCCGGCGCCACTCCGGCGCGCGCAACCTGTGGGTGGAGTGCAGGGTCAGCGCGCCTCAGGCCTCGCTCTCGGTCGCTGACGACGGCGTTGGGCTGAACGTGCGGGGCTCGGGCGGCTTCGGGCTGGAGATCATGGCCGAGCGGGCGCGCCGGATCAGGGCCGACTTCACCGTGTCCGCTCGGCCCGAGGGGGGGACGCTCGTGCAGGTCGAGGTCAGGTGAGCCCGGGCACTGCGCGAGCGGCGCCGCCCACGGCCGCCAGGTGGCAGCATGTCCAGACATGGGCCGGATGGACACCCTGCAGCGGTACGTCTGGCTGTCGATCGGCGCGGCCCTGCTCACCATCATGCTCAAAGGGGGCGCAGCCTGGCTGACCGGGTCGGTCGGGCTGCTCTCCGACGCGCTGGAGTCGACGGTCAACCTGGTCGCGGCCGCCGTCGCGCTGGTGGCGCTGAAGACGGCCGAGCGCCCTCCCGACGACAGGCACCACTTCGGTCGGGGCAAGGCCGAGTACATGTCCGCGGCCATCGAGGGTGGCATGATCTTCTTCGCGGCCGGCGTGATCGTCTGGACGGCGCTGCGGCGGCTCGTCGACCCGCAGCCGGTGGAGCAGGCCGGCCTCGGTCTGGCCATCATCGCCGTGGCCACGCTGCTCAACCTCGGCGTCGGGCTGGTGCTGATCCGGGCCGGCCGGACCCACCGCTCGATCACGTTGGAGGCCGACGGCAAGCACCTGCTCACCGACGTGTGGACCTCGGTCGGGGTGCTCGTCGGCGTCGGGCTGGTGGCCGTCACCGGCTTCGACCGGCTCGACCCGGTCGTCGCGCTGGCGGTGGGGGTCAACATCCTGGTAACCGGCTGGGGGCTGGTCCGTCGCTCGGGGGCTGGACTGCTCGACGCCTCTCTCCCCCCGGCCGACCGGGAGGCGGTCGAGGCGGTGGTCGCCGCCTACCGCGCCCGCGGCATCGACTTCCACGCCCTGCGCAGCCGGGAGTCAGGGCAGTACCGCTTCGTGTACGTGCACGTGCTGGTACCCGGCGACTGGACGGTCGTGCAGGGCCACGACCTGTGCGAGCAGATCGAGCGCGACATCGCCCTCGCGCTGCCCGGGACCACCACCTTCACCCACCTCGAACCGGCCGGCGACCCGTCGTCCTACGCCGACGAGCAGCTCGGGGACGCGAGGTTCCGCGCCTAGGGTGTCCCAGCCGGCCGCGGGCGGTCGGCGGGGACGACGAGGACGGGCACTTCGGCGAACTCCAGGACGTGCCGGACCTGCGAGCCGAGCCCTGGGGTGGCGCTGTGGCTGTGCTGGCCGGAGCGGCCGAGGACCACGAGGTCGGCCCGCCAGCTGCGGGCCTCGGACAGCACCCGGCTCGCGGCCACCCCACGCAGCGTCGCCGTAGTCACCGGAACCCCACGGGCCCGAGCCTGGGACTCCACGTGGCCAAGGACCGCGCTCAACCCGCCGCCGCGGCGCTCTCGGGCCGCAGCCACCTCGTCGGCGTGAGCGGCCGGCCCGGCCAGGGCGGCGTCCAGGCCACCGTCGGCGAGCACGGTCACCACCCGCAGCTCGGCTCGCCACCCGGCACACAGCTCGACCGCCAGCCGGGCGGCAGACAGCCCGGGCGGGGAGTCGTCGACGGCCACCAGCACGCGTCGCATCAGCGCCACCCCCCGCTCCGGGACGCGGCCCACCGCAGCCGCAGCCCCTCTTCTCGTTCCTGCTCCTCCAGCGCCTCGGTCAGGGACGCCGTCGCCTCGTCCAGGCGTGGCAGCCAGCGCTCCTGCAATGCCCGCAGCCGCCGCCTGGTCACCCGCACCTCCGCGTCGAGCGCCTCGAGGGCAGCGGTCGCGGCCGCGTGCGCGGCTGCTGCTGCCAGTCCTTGCCGCGCAGCCCGCCGGGCAGCCACCAGCGCTGCGCCGTCCGGGGTGGCGGCGTCCGGGTCAGGCTCGGGGGCCACCACCTCGGTGTCGTCCGGGTAGGTCACCCCCATCGTCGTGGCCCAGGTGAGATGCACCGCCGCCGGCTCGCGGTCGACAGCCAGCCGCAGCCCGCGGCGCCCACCGAGCAGACCGGCGCGCAGCAGCCAGCGGTCGGCCTCCTCCGCTGCCACGGCCCACTCGCGTGCCGTGCCCTCGGCCTGCAGCGCGGCCCGTTCGCGCTCGGCGGCGAGGATTCGCAGCTTCGTCTCCAGCAGGTCCGACCCGCGTTCGGCCACAGCGCGCCGGTGCCGCAGCCACACCCGGCCGGCCCGGCCCGGCGGCACGCCGTGGATCATGGCCATGGCGCCTCAGCCCCCGCTCCCGTCCGGCAGGTGGGCGTCGAGCAGGTCGGCTCGCAGCATGGTCAGCTCGCGCCGGGGCAGGTAGGCCAGCGCCGACCAGAGGCGGTCCAACGTCTGGTCCAGCGAGCGGTTCTCGCCGGTGCCCTGGTGGACGACCTCGGTGCGCAGCCGCTCGGCGAAGCCGAGGTAGGCCCGGTCGGTGGCGCTGAGCGCGTCCGGGCCGACCAGGTCGGCCAGCTCTTGGGCCTGGCGGGCACGGGCGAGGGCGGCCAGACCCTGTGCGGCGAGGTCGAGGTGGTCCGCCCGGGTACGGCCCGGCCCAGCGCCCTTGCGCATGAGCCGGGACAGCGACCCCAGCAGGTCCACCGGTGGGTAGACGCCGGCCGCGTCGAGCAGGGGGGACAGCACGACCTGCCCCTCGGTGATGTAGCCGGTCAGGTCGGGCACCGGGTGGGTGATGTCACCGGCCGGCATGGTGAGGAACGGCAGCACGGTGACCGAACCGGGCAGCCCGCGGATGCGCCCGCAGCGTTCGTAGAGGGAGGCGAGGTCGCTGTAGAGGTAGCCGGGGTAGGCGCGGCGGGCGGGGATCTCGCCGCGGGTGGCCGACACCTGCCGCAGCGCCTCGGCGTACGAGGTCATGTCGCCCATGACGACCAGCACGTGCCGGCCCTCGACGAAGGCGAGGTGCTCGGCGACGGTCAGCGCCAGCCGTGGGGTCAGCAGCCGCTCGATCACCGGGTCGTCGGCGAGGTTGAGGAAGGTGACGAGCTCGCCGGCGGCCGAGCGCTCCTCGAGCGCGTCGCGGACCGCCGCGGCGTCGGCATGGGTCAGGCCCATCGCTGCGAACACCACGCTGAACGGCTCCCCGCCTGCCGAAGCCTGGGACGCCACCTGGGTGGCCAGCGTCAGGTGCGGGAGCCCGGCCACGCTGAACAGGGGGAGCTTCTGCCCGCGCACGAGGGTGGCGAAGCCGTCCAGGGCCGACAGCCCGGTGAGCACGGGCTCGGCCGGCGGCTCCCGCAGCAGCGGGTTGATGGGCTGGCCGGTCGTGGCGGCCCGGGCGGCGCCCAGGACGGGCGGTCCGCCGTCCACCGGCTCGCCCCGCCCGTTGCAGACCCGGCCCAGCCAGGCCGGCCCCACCGTGACGTGCAGGGGCTCCCCGCTGAAGGCGACGGCCGTCCGGGCCGGGTCGATGCCGTCGGTGCCCTCGAGCACCTGCAGCACGGCGAGGTCGCGGTCGACCTCGAGCACGAGCCCGTGCCGGGTCGCCTCCTCGGAGCCGCCGTCGAGGCGCACCAGCGCGAACTCGTCCCAGCCGACCCCGGACGCCGGCTGCACGACCAGCAGCGGGTCGCGCACCGCGGTGATCCCGGTGTGCTCCACCCGGGCCCAGCGCGTGGTCACAGCGACCCCCCGAGCAGGGCGTCAAGCCGGGCCAGCACCTCGTCCCGCCGACCGAGGACACCGGCCACGTCGTCGGCGGGGGTCTCCTCGCGGGCCCGGACCAGCGGGGAGTAGTCCTGCTCCTCCAGCGTCGTGGCGAGCACCCCCCGGGCGGCCAGCGCGTCGGCGCGGTCGACGACTGCCAGCACGGCCTCGACGAGGGCCGACCCCTTCTGCCGGGTGCAGGACGCGTCGACGTCGCTGAGAGCGTTCTGCTGCAGCACCGCCTCGCGCACCAGCCGGGCCCCCAGCAGGACCACGCGCTCCGCCGGAGGCAGCGAACCCACCCCCACCAGGTCGGCCAGCGCGGCGAGCCGGTCCGCCTCGGCCAGCATCCCGACCACGCGCGCGCGGCGGGCGGCCCAGCCCGGGTCGCCGTTCCGGGCGTGCCAGACCGCCAGGGCCGCGGCGTCGCGGGAGAACGAGCCCGTCCACGACACAGCGGGGTAGTGGCGCGCGTAGGCCAGGTCGCGGTCCAGCGACCACAGGCAGCGGACGAACCGCTCGGTGTTGGCGGTGACCGGCTCGGTCCGGTCGCCGCCGGGAGGCGACACCGCTCCCACGACGGTGACCGACCCGGTGCTCCCCCCGAGGGTGCGGACCCGGCCGGCCCGTTCGTAGAAGGCGGCCAGGCTGGAGGCGAGGTCGGCCGGGTAGCCCTCCTCGGCCGGCAGCGTCCCCGACCGGGACGCGAACTCGCGCAGCGCCTCGGCCCAGCGGGAGGTGGAGTCGGCGATCACGACCGTGTGGTAGCCCATGTCGCGGAACGCCTCGGCCACGGTCACACCGCTGTAGATGCTGGCCTCGCGCGCCATCATGGGCATGTTGGAGGTGTTGGCCACGACGACGGTGCGCCGGGCCAGCGGGGCCCCGCTGCGCGGGTCGACCAGCGCGGCCAGGTCGGCAACCACGTCGGCCATCTCGTTGCCTCGCTCGCCGCAGCCCACGTAGACGATGACGTCGGCCTCGCACCACTTGGCCACCTGCTGGAGCAGCATGGTCTTGCCGGTGCCGAACCCGCCGGGGACCGCGGCCGTGCTGCCACGGGCGACCGGGTAGAGCAGGTCGAGCACCCGCTGCCCGGTGACCAGCGCCTCCGCCTCGTCCAGCCGCTCGCCGACGGGCCGGGCGTGGCGCACCGGCCAACGCTGGGTGAGGGGGACGGCGACCGGGTCGCCACCGGTGACCGGTCGCACCCAGGCCACGACCGCGTCCTCGGGCAGCAACCCCGGCGCCACCACGTCGGTGACCTCACCGCGAAGCCCCGGGGGCACGAGCACGCGGAAGGCGACCGAGTCGTCGAGGGGCACGGTGGCGACGAGATCCCCCGGCGCCACCAGCCCCCCGACGTCGACGTGCGGCTGCACCGGCCAGCTGCTGGCACCGCCGCGCGGACGGCTCGGGGCCAGCCAGGGGCCCGCACCCGACAGCGGGCGCAGCAGCCCGTCCACCACCGAGCCGAGCAACCCGGGGCCGATGGCGGCTACCAGCGGGGTGCCGACAGCGGTGACGGGCGCGCCCGGGGTGAGGCCACCGGTGTACTCGTAGGCCTGCACGGTGGCCACCCCGTCCGTGAGGGCCACGACCTCGCCGGGCAGGTGCTGCTCGCCGAGGTCGACCAACTCGGCCATCGCCAGCCCCGGGAGGTCCTCCACCTCGATGAGGGGGCCCGCCACCCGGACGACCCGGCCGACAGGGCCGGTCACGGCTGCCACACCCGTTCGAGGTCGGAGCCGAGGTCGCTCAGCGCCACGTCGGCAAGGTCGGTGAGCAGGTAGCGGGCGCGACGACCACCCGCCTGCGCCGCCACCCCCCCGGCGGGGTGGTCGCGCACCTCGGCGTCCGGTCCCAGCTCGGCTCGGGCCCGGGCCACCAGCCGCTCGCGGACGGCGGGGCGCAGCCGAGGGTCCTCCCACCACGCCAGGACGGCGGCGTGGGCCTGCGCCCGCACCTGGTCGAGCGCCTCCCGCTGGGCACCGAGCACCACGGCCCGGGCCGCCCGGCGGGCCCTGGCCTGCTGCTGCACCCGAACCGCCTCGGCGTCCCGCTCACCCTCCACGCGGGCACGCTCGCGCCGCTGCTGCGCCTGGGCGCCGGCAGTGGCCAGGGTCGCGTCGGCGTCGGCCTGCGCCGCGGCGGCCGCGGCGGCCGCGTCGCGGTGCGCCTGCGCGAGCAGGGCCGCGCGCACGGGCTCCAGCGGGTCGGGGACGGTGGGTGCCTCTGCCGGCAGCAGGGTTGTGGTCATGGCGGCAGCACCGCCCGCAGCCGACCGGGGGACGGCGGGACCTGCGCGGCGGCCAGCGCCGCGTCGGCATCGGTGGTGAGCAGTACGAGCACGACGTCGTCCGGCAGGGCCGTCCAGGCAGCCACGGCGGCGGCGGGCGACTCGGCGGGCCGGACCAGCACCCCGGCCAGCGACCAGCCGGCCACCCGGTGCTCGGTGCCGATCACCGCTGCCCGTCCCACCGCTCACTCCTGCCCGATGAGGATGATCCCGACGATGAGGCCGTAGATCGCGATGCCCTCGGCCAGCCCGACGATCACCATGGCCCGACCGAAGATCTCGGGTCGCTCGCTGATCGCGGCCAGTGCGGCCGCGCCGGTGTAGGCGACTCCGATGGCCGCACCGATGCCGCAGCCGGCCACGGCGATGGCAGCCCCGATCAGGGCGGCCGAGCGCGCGCTGGAGCCGTCGGAGCCGCTGGAGCCGTCGTCGCTGGGGGTGTCCTGGGCCGGCACGGCCACGGCCGCTGCAGGCCCGGCGGCGGGCTCGTCCGCTGCGGCAGAGCCCGTCCCGCCCATCAGCGCCGCCGCGACCAGCACCAGCGCGGCAAGCACGAGGGCGACGTTGAGGGCGACCAGGGCACGGATGCCGGAACGACGGGAACTCACGGTGACCACCTCGTCTCGGGCTGTGCGGTCTCGGCCGGCGCGGTCTGCGCCGGTGCTGCGGTGCTCACGTGCCAGGGGCGGAACGGCCGCCCCTCGGACTCGAAGACCCGGGAGAACAACTCGTAGTACTCCAGGCGCAGGGCCTGGATGCCGGCGACCAGCGCCTCGAACGCGACGATCGCCAGCGTCCCGACCACCGCCAGCACCAACGCGCCCACCCGTCCCAGCGGTCCCTGGTTCGCCAGCGCGGTCACGCCGTCGGCCAGCAGGCTCGACAGGGCCGCGTGGGCCAGGCCGAAGGCGGCCAGCCGGGCGAAGGACACCAGGCTCGTGCCGAGGCCGATGACCGCGTCCATCACCTCGACGGTCGCCTGGGCGGCACCCGCCCCACCGCCGCCGGCGGCGGCGAACAGGCCGAGGAAGGTCAGCACGAGGCCGACCACCGCCACGGTGACTCCGGCACCGACCAGGGCGGGGGTCGAGACGGCGACGCCCCACGCGAGAAGGCCGAGCCCGAGGAACATCGCGACGCCGGCGAGCCCGGTGGGCGCGACGAGAGCGGCCTGCCAGCCGTGCTCGCGCCAGCGGTTGACCGTGCCGAGCGCGTAGGCCCCGCCAAGCAGCAGCGCTCCGACGCCGACGGCGGCCCCGAGCAGCTCGACCGGCTGCTCGAGGGGGTCGATCCAGACCGGCCGCAGCACCCCGGTCGGGCCGAAGAACTCGCCGAACAGCACGCCGAAGACGGTGGCCGACACGCCGGCGCCGACGACGAAGGGCCAGGTACGGCGGAACCGGGCGAACCGGCGCGGCCGGCCGGCCCGCAGCGCGAGCCCGGCAGCGACGACGAGCAGGCCGTGGCCGGCATCGGCGAACATCATCCCGAACATGAGGACGTAGGCCAGGCCCGCCACGACGGTGGGGTCGAGGTCGGC
>Ga0114938_1002761_pt1 | contig 10841 bp, 12 predicted proteins | sample AshMeaBigSpring_FD_88675 | JGI IMG/M metagenome (GOLD analysis project Ga0114938, IMG submission 88675) | Groundwater microbial communities from Big Spring, Nevada to study Microbial Dark Matter (Phase II) - Ash Meadows Big Spring | ecosystem: Environmental > Aquatic > Deep subsurface >...
ACAGACGCAGGCAACCAACAATTAAACAAGTACATGATATTTTCGGTACCATAACTGATTGAAGGTCTATTACCACTTTTACTATTAATATAACTTACAAAAGTACGAGCCGATAATTTTTTGTTGAAATTGTAGCTACTTGATAAAGATGTAGTACTACGTTTTAAATCGGTATTGGGTACAATTCCTTTTTGATCTAAATTGGTATAACTTAATCTAAAATCTCCTTTTTCATTTGCCCCAACCAATGCTACATTGTTGGTAATGGTTGTACCCGTTTGTAAAAAGTTTTTTAAATTATCTACATCGGGCAACCAAGGAGTTGCAGTGATTACACTACCTGCTGGGGCGTTTAAATCGCCACCTAAAAATGGGATTACCTGACCATTTAATGTACGAGGTGAATTAAATTGCGGATAACTTTGTCCAGCAAACGCAGGCCCCCATCCTTCATCGGTACCGTCTGTTAATCCACCACCACCACCATTGCTGAACGCAAAAGGGCCACCATTACCATTTCCTTGACCATATTTTTTTTGATATTCTGGTAATTTTAAGGCGTTTTCTAATGTAATGTTTGAATTAACTTCTACACCAATTCCTTTTTTTGCAGCTTTACCAGCTTTTGATTTTATTAAAATAACGCCATTTGCAGCTCTTGAACCATATAAAGCAGCAGCAGCAGGACCTTTTAAAACAGAAATACTTTCAATATCATCTGGATTAATAAAACCAGCACCATTGCCAAAGTCTACTTCTAAATTACCTCTTCCAGAACCGCCAGCAATTCCATTGCTAACAGGTACACCATCAATTACATATAAAGGTTGATTTTTATTTAATTCTACAGATCTTTCTCCACGAATTGTAACTCTTGCAGAACCACCAATACCAGAATTGCTACCAACAACGGTAACACCAGCAACTTTACCTGCTAATTGATTTACAACATTGGTTTCTCTGGCTGTGGTTAATTGGTCGCCTTTAACTTCTTGTAATGCGTATCCTAATTTCTTTTTATCTTTTTTTATACCCAAAGCTGTTACTACAACATCATCGAGTTGTTTAGAACTCGGATTTAAACTAATAGAAACGTTTGTAGCATCTACAACTACAATTTTTGCTTCATAGCCTGCACCTAAAATAGATAATTTATCACCCTTTTTGGCATTAATCGAAAAATTACCATCAATATCGGTTGTTGTACCTACATTGGTTTTTTGTAGCATTACACTTAACCCATCTATTGGTTTTTGTGTAATAGCATCTACAATTTTTCCTTTTACTTGCATTATTTGTGCTTGTAAAAAAGAAGCAGAACTGATTAAGACGAGCGTCATTAATACAATTCTAAATACATTGTGTTTTAGTTGCTTCATAAACAATTTTAGTTTTATGCAGCAAATCTAAAAGCCCAATGTTATGGAATAGTTGGCATAAAGTTAAGTCATAGTAAACAAATTGTTACTAAAATAAACTATAGTATACCCATATTAAACTTTTGTAAAAAAATTGTTAATACTCTAGACTTTATTATTAAATAAATAAACAACCAACAAAACGGCATCTTCTTCACCAATATTTTTAGGATTATGCAATTCTGTTGCATCAAAAAATAGCGAATCGCCAACTTCCATTAAAAAAGTTTCTTGTCCAATGGTATATTCAACTTTTCCTTGTAGCAATAATTTAAATTCATAAGCATCGGTACTTACAAATGGTCTTGTAGCATTTGGAGAGATAGTTAATACAACAAAATCTAAATGTTGATGATTAATAGTCGTAGATAGCAATCTTTGATATTGAAAACCAATTGCATTTTCTTTTTCAAAAAATTGATTTTGTGTTTTTTTCTTAAAAATTACTTTGCTTTCTTGTGGTTGTAAATTGATATCCTTAAAAAAATCATTGAAATCTATTTGCAAAGCCTTCATTAAATTAATGAAAACGGTTAAAGAAGGAATGGTTCTATTATTTTCTACTTGACTTAACATTCCTTTCGAAATTCCTGCATGGTCGGCTAATTCTTGAAGGGTAATATTTTTATCTTTTCGAATATCTTTTAACCGATTACTTATTTGAATAATGATATCTTCCTGCATACAATTTGTAAGAATAGTATTTTAAAAAGTAGATTTAATTCAACTGCCAAATAGCAACTGTAAGTACCGTTGCAAAACTTACCCATAATAAATAAGGTATCAATAATAAGGCAGCTTTTTTTTGTAATGGGTAAAAAAGAAAAATGGTGTAAAGAATAGATAACCACAATGCAACAATTTCAATGATTGCTCCAAATAAGGCATGACATTTAAAAAATACAAACGACCAACCTGCATTCAATAAAAGCTGTATGCCAAATACAAGCATGGCTTTTTTCTGTTGAGTCGATGAAGGTAAACGCCAAATTAAATAAAAACTGTAACCCATCATGGCATATAAAGTTGTCCATACAGGACCAAATAAACCATTAGGTGGATTAAAAGAAGGTTTTACTAAAGAAGCATACCATGTTGGAATTTCTGAAAAAGTAAAAAATCCGCCTAAAGCACCTACTGTAAGTGTAGTTGTTAAAGAAACAATGAACTTTAAATTATTATTATAAACTGTGTTTTCCATATTTTTTTGTGTATGCAATTACCCAAGCTGTTACTTCATTATAGCTATCAATACCACTTTCTTGAGCATTCGCTTTTAGGTATTGATGGTACATGTTTTTCATTACGGGTTCAATATAGCTTTGTTTTCCCAATAAATAATTTCGATATATACGCTTATCTCTTTTTACCAACGGATGTAATGCTTTTAAGTTTAAAACTGCAGCCCAAAAATCTGTTTCTAAAAGTTCATTGTTTGCAATTGAAAATAATTCAAACAGTGCAGAATATCGCAACCATTTATTTGAGGATTGAGAACAAACTAAATAACTTACAAAGTTAGCCTCACTTTCACTTGCATAACCCAATTGATGAGCCATTTCATGAGCAGCCACAAATGGAATAACAAATTCTGGTAAATCTGTATTTATTTGAGCTTCTCCAGTAAATGGATTAAAATAACCTGCATAGCCTGCATTACTCACTACTTCTGTAAGCAAAGAAGATTTTACGGAAGGAATTTTATATGAAAAAAAAGGAATTTTTGTAGATATTGCCTGATAAGCATCTACACACATCGAAAAAGATTGCTCATGTGTTGGATACGTAATTAAACTATCGCCTAAAACCAAACGAGCAGCATTAATAGCTTCTAACAAATCGCAAGTAAGATTTTGCAAATCTTTTGTTGTATAATTTTCGGTTGAACGAATATTTAATTGTGTAGCAATTCCTTCCCTTCTATAATTTAATCCCCACAAAAAACTGAAAACGATGTAGACAATACATAAAAAATTCAAAAAACTAAAAACGGCTTGCAGACATATTTGCCAATTCAGCTGCTGCTTTCTAAACCTTTTTATGTGTTTATATAAATAATAAACGAATGATAGAATACAAAATACATATAGCAAATCGCCTAAACTGATTGATAGCCAACTTGTAGCAAATCGTAAAACAAGAGATATATAAGGATAAATAAGTGTGCTATAACACGTTTCTACCCATTTTGGATGACCAGAAAATAATTGAATGAAAACAATAACACACACATACACTATAAATAGTTGTACATATTTGGGGAAAAACTGCTGCCAATACATTTTTTTATCCATAATCTTGCATAATTACGGTAAGAATTACAAAAACACAATTTTAAACTTTGTCATTCAAAAAGAGTAGCTTACTTTTGCCGACCCTAAAAAAACGGACATGAGCAACCGTAGAGAATTTGAAATAGCGTTTGTGGGTTTAAAACCGGGTGTTCATGAATTTGAATATTCGATAAATGATCAGTTCTTTGCAACATACGGTGAGCAAGATTTTAGGAATTGCCAAGCAAAAGTAAAACTCAGTTTAGATAAGAAAAGTAGTTTTTTTCAATTAAAATTCGATATTGATGGAACTGCTGAGGTAGATTGTGATAGATGTAGTAATGCAATTAATAAGGTTTTGTGGGATGAATTTAACATTGTGGTAAAAATGGTTGACAATCCAGATGAAATGAATGAACAGGAAGAAGATCCTGATATTTATTACATCAGCAGAGGAGAAAGTCATTTAAAAGTAGCAGATTGGATTTATGAATTTGTAAACCTATCTGTTCCTTTTCAGAAAATGTGTAGTGAAGCTGAAAAAGGCGGTCCACAATGTAATATAGAGGTGTTAGAAAAGTTAGAGGCGATGGAAAAGTTAGCAAGAAATGAAAGCAACCCACAGTGGAAAGGGTTAGATAAGTTTAAAGGATTAGAATAAAATTGGGCAAATTGTTGCCAAAAAATAGTTTTTTTGATTTTATAAATTAGAGGTTATGCCAAATCCAAAGCGTAGACATTCGCAACAACGTAGTGCTAAAAGAAGAACACATTATGTAGCTCAAGAAGTTACTTTAAGTAAAGATACTACTACTGGTGAGTTACATGTACGCCACCGTGCACATGTAAGTGAAGGAAAATTATTCTATAAAGGCAAATTAGTTGCTGAAAAAGCTCCATTAAAAGCTTAACTTCTTAGAATAATTACTTAGCTTTCGCACATGAATATTGGTTTAGACATGATGGGTGGAGACTTTGCACCGCTAGAAGCGGTTAAGGCTCTTCAATTATATAGCGAAATAAGTAATCCGAGCATTCAAATATTTTGTATAGGTGATGAAACGCTTGTAAAACCTCTTTTTGAGGAGTACAATATTTCGTCACCTAATTTTTCTATTGTACATGCCTCTGAAGTAATTGGTTACCACGAGCACCCAACAAAAGCATTTAAAGAAAAACCCAATAGCTCTATTTCTATTGGTTTTCATTTGTTAGCATCTGGAAAAATTGATGCTTTTATCAGTGCTGGAAACACAGGTGCTATGTTGGTTGGTGCTATGTTTAGCATTAAAACAATTGAAGGCGTTTTAAGACCAACGATTACTTCCATTGTTCCTCAGCTAGAAGGCAATAATAGTTTATTGGTAGATGTTGGACTAAATGCAGATTGCAAACCTGAACATCTGAATCAATTTGCACTTTTAGGCAGTTTATATGCTGAACATATTTTACAAATTCCTTCTCCAAGAATTGGATTAATGAATATTGGTGAAGAAGAAGGCAAGGGAAACACTTTGTGCCAATCTACTTATCCCCTTTTAAAAGAAAATTCCTCTATACAATTTATTGGCAATATTGAAGGACGAGATGTTTTTAAAAACAAAGCAGACGTAATGGTTTGTGATGGATTTACTGGCAATATTGTTTTAAAATTGGCTGAAAGTTTTTATGATATTGCAGTTCAAAAGGGATTATCAGAAGACAGCTATTTCAACCGTTTTCACTACGAAAATTATGGTGGAACTCCAGTTTTGGGCGTTGCAAAACCCGTAATTATTGGTCATGGTATTAGTACTGCTAAAGCATTCAAAAACATGATTATTTTAGCTACACAAATGGTAGAATCAAATTTATGCGGAAAAATAAAATCTGCTTTTCAATCTATAGATTCACCTACTTCATAATATTTATTTCTAATTATTTTTTCTCCTCCCATTTTCCATTACCTAGTTATTTCTTAATTCGTTATTCCTACAAGTAGTTTCAGCAAACGCAAAACACTACATTTGTTTAAAATAACAAACACAGGAATGGATATTAAGAATAATATTTTAGAAACTATTGGCAATACACCTTTAATACGTTTAAATAAAGTTGCTAAAGATATTCCTGCATTGGTTTTGGCCAAGGTAGATTATTTTAATCCAGGTAATTCTATTAAAGATAGAATGGCTTTAAAAATGGTAGAAGTTGCTGAACAAGAAGGTAAACTGAAACCAGGAGGAACAATTATTGAAGGTACAAGTGGTAATACAGGTATGGGTTTAGCTTTAGCAGCTTGTGTAAAAGGATATAAATGCATATTTGTAACTACAGATAAACAAAGCAAAGAAAAAGCAGATATATTAAAAGCTGTAGGTGCAGAAGTAATTGTTTGCCCAACAAATGTTTTACCAGAAGACCCAAGAAGTTACTACAGTGTTGCCAAACGCTTGGGAAAAGAAGTTCCTAATAGTATGTACATGAATCAGTACGATAATTTAGCCAACCGACAAGCCCATTATGAAAGTACAGGACCAGAAATTTGGAAACAAACCGATGGAAAAATTACACACTTAGTTTGTACAGCTGGAACAGGTGGAACGATTACTGGAACTGCAAAATATTTAAAAGAAAAAAATCCAAATATTAAAGTTTGGGCTGTTGATGTGTATGGCTCTTTACTAACTCATTATTTTAAAACCGGAGAAATAGATATGAGTTATGTGCATCCATATATTTCTGAAGGTTTTGGTGAAGATTTTGTTCCTGAGAATTACGATATGAGTGTAATAGATGAGTTTGTGCAAGTAACTGATAAAGATGGAGCTGTAATGGCTAGAAAAATTGCTAAAGAAGAGGGATTATTTTGTGGATATAGTGCAGGCAGTTGTTTACAAGGATTATTACAATTAAGCGGAACTTTAACAAAAGACGATGTGGTGGTTTGTATTTTTCATGATCATGGAAGTAGATATGTAGGTAAAATATACAACGATCAGTGGATGATGGAACGTGGATTTTTAGATGTAAAAACATTTAAAGACATTGTACGTGGAAGAGCAGGTCAAAAATTGGTTGCTGTTTCACCTGAAAATACTGTTGCAGAAGCTGTAGAACTCATGAAAAAGTTTGATATTGAACAAATTCCTGTTTTTGATCAACAAGTATTAGTAGGCTCTTTAAGTGAGGGTGGTTTGTTTCAAAAATTGTTTAGCAACGCTGCCATCAAAAATGAGAAAGTGATGAATGTGATAGAACCACCTTATCCAGTTGTTGATTTTAGTTCACCAGTTGAAAAATTAGGTAGTTTAATTAATAAAGAAAATGGTGCGGTTTTGGCAAAAGATGAATCTGGCAATTACCATATTGTTACTAAATATGATGTTATACAAAGTATGACAAAATAATTTTGTAAGGTTTACTTAAAAAAATCGTCTGTACGGTTGAATAATTAATTAAACAATTCAAGTAAATCATTTTTTCTATCAATATTTCAACATGAAAAAGTATGTATATTTTTCTCCAATATTAGTTGTTTGTATTCTTATATTTTCGTTTTATACTCCAAATTCTTCTACAATTGAAAGTGAAAAAGGTGTTCAGTTTTTTAAAGGAAACTTTAAAGAAGCAAGAATTTTAGCCCAGAAAGAAAAGAAACTCATTTTCATAGATTTTTATGCAACTTGGTGTGGAAGTTGTAAAAAATTGCAGGCCAAAACCTTGTCTACTGAAACGGTTGGTAATTATTTAAATAAAAATTACATCAATTTGGCTGTAGATGTAGATACGGATGATGGTGGTGCATTGGCACAATTTTACAAAATAACGGCTTTGCCAACATTGATGGTATTAGATGAAAATGGCAAAATCGTTCGTCAATCGGTTGGTTATCAAAACACACATTCGTTATTGGAGTTTGCAAATCTAAATACAACACCATAAATGTTTAACCAGTTATTTTGACATATAATTTTCTAAACACGTCAAATAAATGTTTATACATGCATTATCGTCATTAATCACAATAGTGGAAAAGTCAAAACAGCACACAATTTGGTTTGGGTGTATATTTGATACCTCTAACAAAAACGGAGAATCATCTCAATCAATAAAAAAATTAAGAAAATGGCTTTAGAATTAACAGACGCAAATTTTCAAACAGAAGTTTTGGAAAGCGACAAATTAAGTGTAATTGATTTTTGGGCAGAATGGTGTGGACCATGCCGTGCAATTGGACCAGTAATTGAAGAATTAAGTAAAGAATACGCTGGAAAAGTAAATATTGGTAAAGTAAATGTAGACACCAATCCTAACCTAAGTGTAAACTACGGTATTACTTCAATTCCTGCTATTCTTTTCGTTAAAGGAGGGCAAATTGTAGATAAACAAATTGGTGCCGTACCAAAAAGTGTACTAGACAAAAAAATTCAAGCACATTTATAGTATTATTGGGTTAGTAAGTATAAAACTCTCTGTAAAATTCAGGGAGTTTTTTTTTGCTGTCATTGTAATGTTTTCAAACAAACGAATACCAATCAATAAATTGTTTTCATGAAAAAAATAATTGCTTTATTCATCTCCTGTGTAACAGTTTTTCAGTTACAAGCTCAAGTTCCAACAGAAAAAGCCCTTTTATGGAAAATTAGTGGCAATAAACTTAAATCACCATCTTATTTATTTGGAACCATGCATTTAATGTGTCCAGATCAATTAAAAATGGATGAAGCGATTGTTTCTTCATTCAATACAACAGAGCAATTGTATTTGGAAATAGATTTAGACGATCCACAAATGATGATGAAGGCAATGAAGCTAATGATGATGCCAAAAGGCGAAAACCTTGAAAAATTAGTAGGTAAAACAGATTACGATAGCATGAATGTAATTTACAAAAGTTTAGCAGGCATGTCTTTACAGATGATGTCTAGTGCAAAACCGCTATTGCTAATGAGTTCTATTTTCCCAGCCCTATTAAATTGTAAACCAGAAGGATGGGAAAAAAAATTTCAAGATTTGGCAAAAACAAAAAATATGCCTGTAAATGGTTTAGAAACAATTGAATATCAAATGAGGGTTTTCGATACTATTCCTTATCAAGTACAAGCAAATATGTTTAAAGAATTATTGTATAATTTAGATAGTAGCAAACGCAGTTTTACTACTATGGTAAATATGTATTTAGATAAAGACATTAATTCTTTGTACAAACTAGGAACCAACGACCCTCAATTTGGTGAATATGAAGCCTTAATGTTGAATAATAGAAATGCCAATTGGATTCCTGTTATGCAAACTGAAATGGAAAAAATGCCTAGTTTTTTTGCTGTAGGTGCAGCTCATTTAGGCGGAGAAAATGGTGTTATTAGTTTATTACGAAAACGTGGTTACACAGTAAAACCTGTGTTGTATTAATATTATTGAAATAATGGTAGAAGAAAAGGTATTTATTCAACTGCTAGCCCAACATCAGAACATCGTACACAAAGTATGTTCTGTGTACATGGATTTTATGCAAGATAGAGAAGACCTATTTCAAGAAATTACGTTGCAAGCTTGGAAATCGTTTCATAGTTTCAAGGGAGAATCAAAGTTTTCAACATGGTTATATCGAGTGTCTTTAAATACCGCTATTACCTATTTTAAAAAAGATAAAAAGAAAAATAGTTTTATAGAAGCTACAGAAATACCAGAAATAATAGATCAATCGAATAGTGAAATAGAAGTACAAATAAAAGCCATGTATGCAGCTATTGGAGAATTATCGAAAATTGATAAAGCCCTTGTAATGCTGTATTTAGAAGATTATGACTATAATACTATTGGAGAAATGTTGGGCTTAACAGCTAATAACGTAGCGGTAAAAATGAACAGAATTAAATTAAAATTGAAAGAGCGTACACAAAAACATTATCAATTGTCGTAATTAACGATTGTATCTTATGGAATTAGACGAACTAAAATATTATCTTAAAAATACGGCTACACAAGCACCTATTCAGACAAAATCTGCTGAGAGTTTAACTGCATTATTAAAAAATAATCCCAAATCGCCTGTAAATAAAATTAAACGAAGTCTAGTTATCGAAATTGTAATTTCAGTTGTAATGCTTCTTGTGTTTGTAGGAATTGTTTTAAAAAGCAATATTTGGTCGTTGCAAGTTTATTTTGCAGTTCTATCACTACTCTGTGTTTGGTTTTCTTTAAAATTGTATACTTCTTATAAAAGAATTCAATTGCTTAACAATACCGTTTTACCTGTTAAAAAAAATTTAGAAGAAGTTTACTATACTATGAAATCGTTTGTAAAACGATACTTTCAACTTACAATGGCATCGTTACCCATTTTTTTTATATTCTCTTTTTTGTTGGGTTTTTATGAAGGATATACAGGAATTAGTGTACCATTTTATGAGGATTTATTATCTAAATATGATAGTATTTCACAAGTAATTTGGTTTACGGTATTATACATGACAATATTAAGTATTGGTATGTATTTTTTTACCAAATGGTATTTGAAAAAATTATATGGCGATTATTTGAAAGAATTAGAATCGTTGTTAGCAGAGCTAGAAGATTAATATTTGTGCTTGTAATTTCTTTTTTAAATAAAAATTGAATTTGCGATTGTAATACTCTTTTCCAATGCAGATTTGTTGATGGCTAAATGCACATGATTATTTTCTAACCAATCAATCATTAATTCTGTAGCCATATTTCCTACTAAATCGTTTTGTGCCATTGGGCAACCACCTACTCCTTTTAAAGCACCATCAAATCTTGTACATCCTGCTTTAAAAGCAGCAGCTAATTTTTCTTCGAAGTTATTGAATTGACTATGTAAATGAACTCCAAAAATGGTATTGGAATATGTTGGAATTAACGTGGTTAAAGCATTTGATATTTGAACAGGAGTAGCTAAACCCACAGTATCTGCTAAAGAAATTATAGAAATATTTTTCTGAACCATTTCATAAGCCCATTTTTCTAAAATAGCTGTTTCGTAAGCATCATTATATGGGTTTCCAAACGCCATACTTAAATAAACCACAAGCGTTTTATTATTCTTTAAACACAATTCTTGTATTTCATCTACCCTATTTAAACTTTCTTCAATACTGCTATTGGTGTTTTTAAATTGAAATGTGGGAGAAATGGAAAATGGAAA
>Ga0114938_1002763_pt1 | contig 10832 bp, 4 predicted proteins | sample AshMeaBigSpring_FD_88675 | JGI IMG/M metagenome (GOLD analysis project Ga0114938, IMG submission 88675) | Groundwater microbial communities from Big Spring, Nevada to study Microbial Dark Matter (Phase II) - Ash Meadows Big Spring | ecosystem: Environmental > Aquatic > Deep subsurface >...
ATGCATCACTTCGCGTATCTCACCACTCTCAACCACAAGGGCAGTCTGAACCCGCTTACCCACAGAGATCAGATGATGGTGGACTGCGCTGACAGCCAGCAACGAAGGAATGGCAGCATGCTCAGAATCAATGCCACGGTCGGATAGTACGATGTAGTTAACCCCTTCGCTCACCGATTCCTCTGCCATTTTGCATAGGTTACCGATTGCCTCCTGTAAGCCGAATGCCCCTTTAGATGCTTCGAACAGCATGGGGAGTTTTACCGTTTTGAAACCTTTATAGCGTATGTTACATAATAAATCTAATTGAGTATTGCTCAAAATTGGATGATTCAAACGTACCATTTTGCAATGACTTTCGTTTGGTGTCAGAATATCCATTCCTACAGCTCCGATATATTCAGTCAGCGACATTACCAGCTCCTCACGGATCGGATCGATAGGAGGGTTAGTGACCTGAGCAAATTGTTGACGGAAATAATTATATAATAGTTGTGGCTTATCCGACAAGACCGCCAAAGGAGTGTCGTTACCCATCGAGTGTACCGGTTCCGCTCCAGTCACCGCCATAGGAGTGATCAATCGTTCCACATCCTCTTTTGAGTATCCGAACGTGCGCAACATACACTCATAGTTTGCGATGTTATGAGCGATCTTCCGTCCACTTTTTATCTCATCCAGTTCGATGCGGTTGGCAGCCAGCCAACTGCGATAAGGTTTTGCGTTAGCCAGTTGCTCTTTCAGTTCATCGTCGTAGTAAACTTCCCCTTTTTCCGTATCCACCAAAAGAATCTTTCCCGGTTGAAGTCGCCCTTTCTCTTTGATTTCGCTCGGTTCGAAGTCGATTACCCCTACTTCCGAAGCAACCACCATCATATCTTTTTTAGTAATCAGATATCTGGCTGGGCGCAGACCGTTACGGTCGAGCATACCACCGGCGTAACGTCCATCGCTAAATAACAATGCAGCCGGTCCGTCCCACGGTTCCATCAGGATAGAGTGATATTCATAAAAAGCCTTTAGATCTTCGCTGATCGGGTTCTTCTCGTTGAATGATTCCGGTACGAGCATAGCCATCGCATGAGGCAGACTCATACCCGACATCACCAAGAACTCCAGTACGTTATCCAAAGAAGCACTGTCGCTCATTCCCGGTTGAATGATCGGACGTATATTTTTGAGGTCACCTAATATCGGAGTTGAAAGAACACTCTCGCGAGCTTCCATCCAGCCCCTGTTGCCACGGATCGTATTGATCTCTCCATTGTGAGCTAATAATCGGAAAGGCTGAGCCAGTCCCCATGTTGGGAACGTATTCGTACTAAACCGCGAGTGTACCAATGCCAATCCGCTGGTGAAGTAGTTGTTTGTCAGATCGGGAAAATAGCTACGCAATTGAATGGACGAAAGCATACCTTTATATATAATGCTTTTAGTTGAAAGAGAAACGATATAAAAATCATTTCTGTTAGCAATATCCGACTGTCTCACTCTGTTCTCAATTCTTTTTCGAATCAGGTAAAGTTGTCGTTCGGCCATGTCAGTCTCAATAAAGCCGGTGATAAAGATCTGTTTGATGTCCGGTTCGTTAGCCAAAGCCGATTCACCCAAGATCTCCGGGCAAGTAGGAACATCACGCAGATGCATCAAGGTTAAACCCTCTTTTTCCACTTCGTCAATGATGATACTTAAAATAGATGTTTTGTCTTTTTCTACTTTAGGCAAAAACAAAAGGCCGGTGCCATATCGTCCTTTTTCCGGTACAGGAATGCCTTGTAACAAAATAAATTCGTGAGGAATTTGCAGTAGAATACCCGCTCCGTCACCCGTTTTGTTATCGGCACCTTCCGCCCCGCGGTGACGCATGTTCTCTAATACTTTTAAAGCTGACTCTACAATCTCATGTGATTTTTCGCCATGAATGTTAACAAGCATACCCACACCGCAAGCGTCGTGTTCGTATGCGCTATCGTATAAGCCTTCCGATTGTACTTGCTGACGAGAGATTTCTGTTGTTTCGTTGTTAAAAAGTTCTCTTTTCTTCATCCTTTTAGCTTTATTGTAAGATAATACCTATTTTATGTATCAAAATGATTTGCAAATATATGCAATTAATTTCATAATGATACTTTTATTTCTTTTTAATATCTAAGTTAAAAAGAAATATTTTGCTTCGATCTTTTATATTGTAGCAAAAATGCTTTTATTTATTACGAAATGAAATTTAAATGCAAATATAATAATCAAATTATAATAATATCTTCTTGCTTTAAAAATAATGTTGAATTTAACAAAAGGATGTAATTCGTACTGATTTATGATTATGTGTCAAATAATTGTTTGAAATATCGTCATTATGTTATTATAAATATGTATCTTTGCATTCGAAATTAAAGAAACTGCAATATGTGTGGAATAGTAGGCTATATTGGTAAAAAAGAAGCCTATCCCATCCTTATTAAAGGGTTGAAGCGACTAGAGTATCGTGGATATGATAGCGCCGGGGTAGCGATGATCAGTGATAACCAACAATTAAATGTTTATAAAGCGAAAGGAAAAGTTTCGGATCTTGAGCATTTTGTTATTCAAAAAGATATTTCCGGTACAATCGGAATAGCCCATACCCGTTGGGCGACGCACGGGGAACCTTGTTCCGCAAATGCTCATCCTCATTATTCTTCCTCCGAAAACCTCGCTCTCATTCATAACGGCATTATTGAAAACTACGCCGTTCTTAAAGAAAAGCTTCAAGCTAAAGGATATCTCTTCCGTAGTAGTACCGACACCGAGGTACTTGTTCAATTAATCGAATATTTTAAAGAAACAAATAATCTGGATTTGGTTACTGCTGTTCAGATTGCATTAGGCGAAGTCATTGGTGCTTATGCTATAGCAGTCTTAGAGAAGAATAATCCCGATCAGATTATTGCAGCGAGAAAGAGTAGCCCGTTGGTGGTAGGTATCGGGGAAGACGAATTCTTTTTAGCATCTGATGCTACTCCAATTGTAGAGTACACCAAGAAAATGGTTTATTTAAAAGATGAAGAGATTGCGGTGATTCATCGCGGTGCAGATTTGAAAGTGGTTAATCTCAATAATGTAGAAATGACCACTGAGGTAAAGAATGTAGAGATGAATTTAGGCCAGCTTGAAAAGGGAGGGTATCCTCATTTTATGCTTAAAGAGATCATTGAACAGCCGGGGTGCATTAATGACTGTATGCGGGGGAGAATTAATGATCTGGCTAATAATGTGGTTCTTTCTGCCGTTATTGATTATAAAGAGAAACTATTAAAAGCCAACCGTTTTATTATTGTAGCTTGTGGAACGTCCTGGCATGCGGCTTTGATAGGTAAGCATCTCATTGAGAGTTTTTGTCGCATTCCTGTAGAGGTAGAGTATGCATCGGAGTTTCGTTACAGAGACCCAGTGATTAATGCAGATGATGTAGTAATTGCAATCTCCCAAAGTGGTGAAACAGCCGATACTTTAGCGGCTATTGAATTGGCGAAAAGTCAAGGTGCATTTATTTATGGTATTTGTAATGCAGTGGGTTCTTCGATTCCTCGTTCTACTCATACCGGATCTTATATCCATGTAGGACCGGAGATCGGTGTGGCTTCCACCAAAGCTTTTACCGGACAGGTAACCGTATTGGTGATGTTGGCATTGACGCTTGCTAAAGAGAAGGAAACAATAAGTGAAGAACAGTACTTGAGTGTTGTAAAGGAGTTGAGTAGAATTCCGGAAAAGATGGAAGAGGTTCTTTTATTGAATGATAAAATTGCCGAACTATCGAAGATATTTACCTATGCACACAACTTCATCTATTTAGGAAGAGGATACAGCTATCCGGTTGCTTTGGAAGGAGCATTGAAATTAAAGGAGATATCCTATATTCATGCTGAAGGGTATCCTGCTGCTGAGATGAAGCACGGACCTATCGCACTAATAGATGCTGAGATGCCGGTTGTAGTGATTGCTACACACAACGGTCTTTATGAAAAGGTGCTTAGCAATATTCAAGAGATAAAGGCACGTAAGGGAAAGGTCATTGCCATTGTGTCGAAGGGAGATAAAGTAGTCAGTCAATTGGCTGATTTTTGTATCGAACTTCCGGAAACAATTGAGTGTCTTGACCCGTTAATTACTACGGTGCCTCTTCAACTTCTTGCTTATCATATTGCTGTATGTAAAGGTATGGATGTCGACCAGCCCAGAAACTTGGCTAAATCGGTGACAGTGGAATAAAAAAGAGTTGAATTTAATTTGTAAATGAATAATTATAAAAAACATTGATGGAACAATTGAAGCATGAATGTGGCGTTGCCATGATACGTCTGCTTAAACCGCTAGAGTATTATGAAAAGAAGTACGGAACTTGGATGTACGGACTTAATAAGCTCTACTTATTAATGGAAAAACAACACAACAGAGGACAAGAAGGTGCCGGTTTGGCATGTGTAAAACTGGAAGTGAATCCCGGAGAAGAGTATATGTTTCGTGAACGTGCTTTAGGTTCGGGAGCAATTACAGAGATCTTCGAAAATGTTCAGAGTTGCTTTAAGGATGCTACCAATGAACAGTTGCACGATGTAGAGTATGTGAAACGTGAGTTACCATTTGCCGGGGAACTTTATATGGGGCACTTACGATACTCTACTACCGGAAAATCGGGTTTATCGTATGTGCATCCGTTTTTGAGAAGAAACAATTGGCGAGCTAAGAATCTGGCTCTTTGCGGTAATTTCAACATGACGAATGTGGATGAGATCTTTGCTCGTATTACGGCAATCGGACAACATCCGCGCAAATATGCCGATACTTATATCATGCTCGAACAAGTAGGTCATCGTCTCGACCGGGAAGTAGAACGGGTGTTCAACTTGGCAGAGACAGATGGACTGACTGGTATGGATGTCACTCATTATATAGAAGATCATATCGATCTGTCTAATGTCTTGAGAACTTCGAGCAAAGAGTGGGATGGGGGATATGTGATCTGCGGTCTGACTGGAAGTGGCGAATCGTTTGCTCTTCGTGATCCGTGGGGAATCCGCCCGGCATTCTGGTACCAAGATGATGAAATAGCTGTCTTGGCTTCTGAAAGACCCGTTATTCAAACAGCATTGAATGTACAATTTAAAGATATAAAAGAACTACAGCCCGGTCAGGCATTGTTGATCAGTAAAGATGGCAAGTTGCGTACCGCACAGATCAACAAACCTCGCGAAAGACGTTCATGTTCTTTTGAACGGATCTATTTCTCTCGAGGTAGTGATGTAGATATCTATAAGGAACGCAAAAGATTGGGCGAGAAACTTGTGCCGAATATCTTGAAGGCAATAGATAACGATATCGATCATACTGTTTTCTCTTTCATCCCTAACACAGCAGAGGTGGCTTATTACGGTATGTTGCAAGGATTCGACGATTATTTGAATAAAGAGAAAACTCAGCAGATAGCTGCTTTGGGTCATAATCCAAATATAGAAGAGTTGCAGCGCATCTTATCTCGACGGATCCGTAGTGAGAAAGTAGCGATTAAAGATATCAAATTACGTACTTTCATTGCAGAAGGTAATAGCCGTAACGATCTAGCTACCCACGTATACGACATCACCTACGGAAGTTTGGTTCCGGGTGTCGATAATCTGGTTGTGATAGACGACAGTATTGTTCGCGGAACGACTTTGAAACAGAGCATCATCAGTATTCTCGATCGTCTGCAACCGAAGAAGATCGTCATTGTGTCTTCTTCTCCTCAAGTACGTTATCCCGATTATTACGGAATCGATATGTCGAAGATGAGCGAGTTCATCGCATTTAAGGCGGCCATCGAACTGTTGAAGGAAAATGATATGAAAGATATCATCTCTTCTGCTTATCGTAAATCGAAAGATCAAGTCGGTCTGCCAAAAGAACAGATGGTGAACTATGTGAAAGAGATCTATGCACCTTTTACAGATGAAGAGATCTCGAAGAAGATGGTCGAACTTCTGACTCCTAAAGGTATCAAAGCAAAAGTTCAGATCGTATACCAACCTTTGGAAGGTCTTCATGAAGCTTGTCCTAATCATACAGGCGACTGGTACTTCAGTGGAGATTACCCCACCCCTGGCGGTGTGAGAATGTTAAATCAAGCGTTTATTAATTATATTGAGCAAGCTTATCAATTTTAAATGAAAAATGTAACTTTAATCCTTGACGACGGGAGCCGTTTTAGCGGTAAGTCGTTTGGCTACGAGAAACCGGTAGCCGGTGAAGTCGTATTTAACACTGCGATGACCGGTTATCCGGAGAGTTTGACTGACCCATCTTATGCCGGTCAGTTGATGACCCTGACCTATCCATTGGTAGGAAACTACGGGGTGCCTCCATTCACGATTGAACCGAACGGACTGCCTACTTTTATGGAAAGTGAGAAGATCCATGCGGAAGCAATTATTGTAAGCGACTACAGCACTGAATACAGTCATTGGAATGCTGTTGAGAGCTTGGGTGATTGGTTGAAACGTGAACAGATTCCTGGAATTACAGGTATTGATACTCGTGAGCTGACAAAGGTTTTGCGCGAACATGGAGTGATGATGGGAAAGATCGTCTTCGACGACGAACCGGAAGTTGTTCCTGAAGCAGTATATGCCGGAATCAACTATGTAGATCAGGTGAGTTGCAAAGAGGTGATCCGTTACAACGAAGGTGCTGATAAGAAGAAAGTCGTTCTGGTAGATTGCGGAGTGAAGTCGAACATTATCCGTTGCTTGTTGAAACGGGATGTGGAGGTGATCCGTGTACCTTGGGATTACGATTACAATGATATGGAGTTCGATGGTTTGTTTATCTCTAACGGTCCCGGTGATCCGGATACTTGTGATGCTGCCGTGCAGAACATCCGCAAAGCTATGCAAAACGAGAAACTTCCGATCTTTGGTATCTGCATGGGTAACCAGTTGTTATCGAAAGCCGGAGGAGCTACCATCTACAAACTGAAATACGGTCATCGTAGTCATAACCAGCCCGTGCGTATGGTAGGTACAGAACGTTGCTTCATCACTTCTCAGAATCATGGATATGCCGTAGATAATAATACGCTCGGTGCCGATTGGGAACCTCTTTTTATCAATATGAACGATGGATCGAACGAAGGGATCAAACATAAGATCAACCCTTGGTTCTCTGCTCAGTTCCACCCGGAAGCTGCCAGTGGACCGACAGATACAGAGTTCCTGTTTGATGAGTTTGTGAAGTTATTATAATACCTACATGAAAAAAGAAACGATGAAAGAAAATATAAAGAAAGTATTATTATTAGGTTCGGGTGCTTTAAAGATTGGTGAGGCAGGCGAATTCGACTATTCAGGATCTCAGGCACTCAAAGCTTTAAAGGAAGAGGGTATTGAAACAATCCTTATTAATCCTAATATTGCTACCGTACAGACTTCAGAAGGGGTAGCCGATCAGATCTATTTCCTTCCTGTCACTCCTTACTTTGTAGAAAAAGTAATTCAGAAAGAGAACCCCGATGGTATCATGCTTGCTTTTGGTGGACAGACTGCCCTCAACTGTGGTGTGGAACTTTATAAAGCGGGGATCTTCGAAAAATATGATTTAAGAGTTCTGGGTACTCCCGTACAAGCAATCATGGATACAGAAGACCGTGAGCTTTTTGTACAGAAACTCAATGAGATCGATGTTAAAACCATCAAGAGCGAAGCGGTAGAAAATGCCCAAGATGCTCGCCGTGCAGCGAAAGAACTGGGTTATCCGGTGATCGTTCGTGCTGCTTATGCACTAGGCGGATTGGGATCGGGCTTCTGCGATAACGAAGATGAACTCAATGTGCTGGTTGAGAAAGCTTTCTCTTTCTCTCCTCAGGTGTTGGTTGAGAAATCGTTGAGAGGTTGGAAAGAGGTGGAGTACGAAGTAGTACGCGACCGTTTCGACAACTGTATCACGGTTTGTAACATGGAGAACTTCGACCCGCTCGGTATTCACACTGGTGAGTCGATCGTAATCGCTCCTTCGCAGACATTAACAAATAGCGAATACCATAAACTGCGTGAACTGGCTATCCGTATCATTCGCCACATCGGAATTGTGGGTGAGTGTAACGTACAGTATGCTTTCGATCCCGAATCGGAAGATTATCGAGTGATTGAGGTGAACGCACGTCTTTCACGTTCTTCAGCATTGGCTTCTAAAGCAACCGGTTATCCGTTGGCTTTTGTGGCAGCTAAATTAGGTCTGGGCTACGGACTGTTCGACTTGAAGAACTCAGTTACCAAAACAACTTCTGCTTTCTTCGAACCTGCACTCGACTATGTAGTATGTAAGATCCCTCGTTGGGACTTAGGTAAGTTCCATGGTGTGGATAAAGAACTTGGTTCGTCGATGAAATCTGTAGGCGAAGTGATGGCTATCGGACGTACTTTCGAAGAAGCCATTCAGAAAGGTCTACGTATGATCGGTCAGGGAATGCACGGATTCGTTGAGAATAGAGAATTGGTGATCGCTGATATCGACAAGGCTTTACGTGAGCCGACCGATAAGCGTATCTTCGTGATCTCGAAAGCTTTCCGTGCCGGATATACGATCGATCAGATTCATGATCTGACTAAGATTGATAAATGGTTCCTTCAGAAACTGATGAATATCATGAACACTTCTGAAGAACTGCATAGCTGGGGTAATAACCACAAACAGATCGCCGACTTATCGGACGAACTGCTTAGAAAAGCAAAAGTACAAGGTTTCACTGACTTCCAGGTTGCTCGTGCCATCGGTTACGAAGGTGATATGGAAGACGGAAGTCTTTATGTACGTAATCACCGTTTGGAAAGAGGAATCCGTCCGGTAGTGAAACAGATCGATACTCTTGCTGCTGAATACCCTGCACAGACAAACTACCTCTACCTTACTTATAGCGGAGTAGCTGATGATGTTCGTTACTTGGGCGACCGTAAATCGATCGTTGTTCTAGGTTCGGGAGCTTACCGAATTGGATCATCGGTAGAATTCGACTGGTGTGGTGTTCAGGCTCTGAAGACTATCCGTGATGAAGGTTGGCGCAGTGTGATGATCAACTATAATCCGGAAACCGTATCTACAGATTATGATATGTGCGACCGCTTATACTTTGACGAGTTGACTTTCGAACGTGTGATGGATATCCTCGAACTGGAGAATCCTCATGGGGTGATTGTCTCAACCGGCGGACAGATACCGAACAACCTTGCTTTGCGTTTGGATGCACAACATGTCAATATCTTGGGAACAAGTGCGAAAAGCATCGACAATGCAGAAGACCGTGAGAAGTTCTCGGCCATGCTCGACCGTATCGGGGTTGATCAACCTCGTTGGCGTGAGCTGACTTCGATGGACGATATCAATGGTTTTGTCAGCGAAGTAGGCTTCCCCGTCTTGGTTCGTCCTTCTTATGTTCTTTCAGGAGCTGCGATGAACGTATGCTCAAATCAGGAAGAACTAGAACGATTCCTTGAGTTGGCTGCGAATGTATCTAAGAAACATCCGGTTGTTGTGAGCCAGTTTATTGAGCACGCTAAAGAGGTTGAGATGGATGCCGTCGCACAAAATGGTGAGATTGTAGCTTATGCGATCAGCGAGCATATCGAATTTGCCGGAGTACACTCAGGCGATGCAACGATCCAGTTCCCTCCGCAGAAACTTTACGTAGAAACTGTTCGTCGTATCAAACGTATCAGCCGCGAGATTGCTAAAGAACTAAACATCTCCGGTCCGTTCAATATCCAGTACTTGGCTAAAGACAATGATATCAAAGTTATCGAATGTAACTTGCGTGCCAGCCGTTCATTCCCATTCGTAAGTAAGGTTTTGAAGATCAACTTTATCGAACTTGCAACGAAGGTGATGTTAGGTTTGCCGGTAGAGAAACCGAAGAAGAACTTGTTCGAGCTCGACTATGTAGGTATCAAAGCCAGTCAGTTCTCGTTCAACCGTCTGCAAAAAGCCGATCCTGTGTTAGGAGTCGATATGGCTTCAACCGGAGAAGTGGGATGTATCGGTTCCGATACTTCATGCGCAGTGCTTAAAGCAATGCTTTCTGTAGGCTACCGTATTCCGAAGAAGAATATCCTTCTTTCAACCGGAACGATGAAACAAAAAGCAGATATGATGGATGCAGCTCGTATGTTGGTGAACAAAGGCTATAAGCTTTTTGCAACCGGAGGTACTCATCGTACTTTGGCAGAGAATGGTATCGAAAGCACACTTGTATACTGGCCAAGCGAGGATAAACAACCTCAAGCTTTGGAAATGTTGCGTAACAAAGAGATCGATATGGTTGTGAACATACCGAAGAACTTGTCGGCTGGTGAGTTGGACAACGGATACAAGATCCGCCGTGCAGCCATCGACTTGAACGTGCCGTTGATTACCAATGCTCGTCTTGCTAGTGCCTTTATCGGTGCATTCTGCACAATGAGCATCGATGATATCGCTATCAAGAGCTGGGAAGAATATAAGTAACTAGCATGAAATAGCCAACTAGTATGAAATAGCAACTAGCATGCAATAGTAACTAGTATCAAATAGCAATTAGTTGTGTGCGAATTGCAAAGCAACTTCAGTTGGCATTCAATAAAAAAGATTTCAGGGTGGGAGAGATGGTTCTTTCACCCTGATTTTTTTTGATATAATTTAATATGCAATCTGATATACAATTTGATATTATTGCTGTCCGGTAAAACTTTTATTTCCCCCAACAATTAGGGCTGAAATTCTCGCTTGAATTTCAGCCCTTTTAACTTCCTTTGCGATTACTACATCAATAAAGGAATTATATGGTCAAA
>Ga0114938_1002764_pt1 | contig 10825 bp, 13 predicted proteins | sample AshMeaBigSpring_FD_88675 | JGI IMG/M metagenome (GOLD analysis project Ga0114938, IMG submission 88675) | Groundwater microbial communities from Big Spring, Nevada to study Microbial Dark Matter (Phase II) - Ash Meadows Big Spring | ecosystem: Environmental > Aquatic > Deep subsurface >...
CGAGCGCACTCGCGGCGCGCGGCCCAGCAGAACGGGCGCGAGGCTGACGCCGTCGAACTGCTGCTGCACGGGCTTCGGCACGCCGGTGAGTTCGAGAACCGTCGGGTAAAGGTCAATGTGTCCCGCCAGCGCGTCCGTGGTGGTGCCGGGGGCGAAGCGGTCGCCCCACGCCCACATCATCGGGACGCGCGTGCCGCCCTCGTAGAGCGTGCCCTTGCCGTCGCGGTAAGGGCCGTTGTCGGCCGGAATGGTGCTCTTCGACATGTCCACCTCGCCGGTGAACTTCGCCGAGCGCGGACCACCATTGTCGCTCTGGAAGACGATCAACGTGTCGTCACGCATCTTGCGCTGCTCGAGGGCGCGGAGCACCCGGCCGATCTCGTCGTCCATGACGGTGATCATTGCGGCGTAGGCACGTCGCGCAGGATCCGTGATCTGCGGATACCGGTCGAGGTACTCTTTCGGTGCCTGATACGGCGCGTGGGGTGCCGTGAATGCGAGATAAAGGAAGAGCGGCGTCTCCGGAGCGTGGCCCTCGATCAGCCGGACCGCGTCATTGCCGAGCAACTGTGTCGCATAGCCCGACTCCGTCAGCGGCTCGTTGTTGCGAAACCAGTCCCGAGTTCCGTGCGCCGAGTGAGTGAAGTAGTCGATCTCGCCGAGCAGCGGGCCGTACTGGTAGTCGAAACCGCGCTGCCGCGGCCAGTACTTCCGGTCGGCGTGCCCCAGGTGCCACTTGCCTACGATCGCAGTCCGGTATCCCGCTTCCTTGAGAGCCTGGGGCAGCAGCCACTCGTCGGTTGCCAGGCCATAGGTTCCTGCCGATGGAATGACCAACGTCTGCAGCCCGTAGCGGTGCGGGTAGCGACCCGTCATGAGAGCGGCACGGGAGGGCGTGCACATCGGCTGCGCATAGAACTGTTCGAGCCTCACTCCGCCCTGCGCGAGCTGGTCGATGTTCGGCGTCCGGATGTCCGAGCCGTGGAAGCCGACGTCCTTCCAGCCCTGGTCGTCGGAGATGATGTAGACGATGTGAGGTCGCGGGGCTGCAGGCTCGGCCGCGACGCGCGCCGTCCATCCGAGACTGCACACCGAGGCTGCTGCGAAGAAGGCGAAGGCGAGCCTTACCGATCCCATCCGTTGCCACTCCTTGTTGACCGAGGCTTTGATGCTGGACCGACGGGACGTCGCCGCGGCCCCGAGAGCTGCGCTCAAGCCGCAGGCGGACCCTGCGGAAAGCGCGGCACCCCCTCCTGATACGGGACCCAGCCCTGTGCGGACTGGCACCAGATGCTGATGGCCGGCTTGACCCACGATGTATCGTCGAGCGTGCCGGCCTTGAGAAAGTCGAGCTGCGGCGCGGCGGCCGCGTCGGTGTAGATCGGCGAGCCGCACGACGCGCAGAAATGCCGGTGCACGGGCATGCCGCTGCTGCCCTCGTCCTCGAAGACCGCGGTCTTGCCGGCGGTGAACTGGAGCGAGCCCTTCGGCATGCAGACATTCACCGAGAAAGCGCCGCCGGACTGCTTCTGGCAATGGGTGCAGTGGCAGATCGCCACCAGGACCGGGGCCGCCGATGAGACGTACCTGACCGCGCCGCAGAGGCATCCGCCAACGATCTGTGCCATGACGAGGCTCCTTCGGTTGCAGGGAGAGCGATCGAACCGCAGTCGAGGCTCTTCAACAAGGCGCGCGCATATCCACGTCGAAGATGGAGCACCCGCAGTCAGTCAGGACCGCGTCCGCGCTGCACCTCGGCCACGAGTCGCTCGAGGTTCTGCTCGTTTGCACGAGCCACGAACTCGGCAACGCGCTGGTATTCATCCACGGTATCGAAAGTCTGCCGCCATTGCACCACCGTGCCCTGGTCTGCCTCCTGCAGGTTTATGGTCAGCAGGAAATGGTGGCCCGAAAGGTGCTCGATTTCGAACGTGCGTCCCGGGACGAGGCGCGCGAATCTGCTCTCGTTGGGATAGTCCCTGCCGTCCGGGCCGTGCATGGTGAGCCGCCATCTTCCACCCTGCCGAAAGTCGAACTCGTGAATCGTGTTCGTGAATCCCGTCGGTCCCCACCACCTTGCAACCCTTGCCGGATCGCTCATCGCGGCGAAGACTTCCGCGGCGCGCGCCTGGATCAACCTGCCCCTCGAGTCCGAGCGCTGCTCTAAAGGTTCCATCGAAGCGGCCTCATGAATGGTCTGGCTCGCGCTGCGAGGCTCCACGCCCGGTTCGGCAGAGGGCGTTACTGCAGATCGTCACGGCGCGGGCCACAGCTCCGCGGTGCCTGTTCCGCGGTCCTCGACGACCAACCACGCATGCGGCAGTCGTGGGCGGTCTGCGGCGCGCAAGGCGACGTGACCTTCGAGCAGGACCACCCCGTCGCCGCTGGCCAGAACTTCGGCCGCGCGCGCCAGCGCCTGATCCGAGGTGCCGATCCCGACGGCTACGGCGTGACTATACGCGGACATGCGTCCGGGCGAATCGAAGCTGGGCCGCTGGCACCGCCGGCACTGCTAGAAACAGGCGCGAACCACGCCCCCGTCCACGCGCAGGGCTGCGCCGGTGATGGCTGAGGCGAGCGGACTGCAGACGAACGTCACCAGGCTGGCGATCTCGTCCGGCGTCTCGAAGCGCTTGAGGAGCGAACTCGGCCGGACGCTCCTGAAAAACTCCTTCTCGAACGCCCCGAACGGCTGGCCGGCACTGATCTGGTGGATGAACTCCTCGACGCCCTCCGAGCGCGTCGGTCCCGGCAGCACCGCATTGACCGTCACGCCCGTCCCCGCGCAGGACTCCGCCAGCCCGCGCGACAGTGCGAGCTGTGCGGTCTTTGTCGTGCCGTAGTGGATCATCTCGACGGGAATCTGGATGGCGCTCTCGCTGCTGATGAAGACGATGCGTCCCCACCCACGCTGCTTCATACCGGCGACATATGCGCGGCTCAGGCGCGCGCCGCTCAGCACGTTGACTTCGAACAGGCGCCGCCAGTCGTCATCAGGAATTTCCTCGAACGGTTTCGGCTCGAAAATGCCGACGTTGTTCACGAGGATGTCCACGGACGGATGACGCGCGACAAGGTCGGCGGCCGTCTCCGCCAAGGAAAGGTCACCTGGGAAACCCTCGACCTTGGCGGCGGGCGTGGTACCTCGAATCCGCTCCAGGGCGGAGCTTACCGCCTGCTCGGACCGGCCGTTCACGATGACGCGGGCGCCCTCGGCCGCGAGCCGGCTGGCGATGGCAAATCCGATCCCCTTGGAGGAGCCGGAGACGAGAGCTGTCTTGTCGTTCAGTTTCAGGTTCATGGTTTCTGCGGCTCCAGCAATTGCCGACGTAGTGTAAGCGTCTCAGTGGCCTTGAAGTGACACGTGTACCCGGCGGCCTCAGTGACGTCTCACGCGCTGCGCCTCGCATACCAATACCCGACCGCCGCGATGACGAGACACGCGGCGGCGACCAGATCGGCGGCGACCACGCGACCAACCTGCGCGTTGTAACCGGTCGTCGACGCCGCAAGGAGCAGGAGCCGCTTGATCAGTGGTTGCTACCCGGAACGAAGGCGCTTGGCTTTGCGTGCCGGCCTGCGGTTGCGTGAAGCCCTGCAGTTGCGGGTGAAGGATCTTCAGTTCGACTACCGGCAGGTGATCGTCCGCAGCGTCAAGGGAGCGAAGGACCGGGCGACGATCCTGCCGGAGATCCTGCTCCAGCCGTTGCAGCAGCATCTCGAAAACTTGCGGGCACGCCACGAGTCAGCCGTGAGGAATGGCTGCGCCGGCGTCGAACTGCCCTATGCGTTGGAGCGCAAGTACCCGAACGCTCACCTCGAGTGGGGATGGCAGTACGTCCTCCCGGCCGCGCGCCCGTCGCGCGATCCGCGATCGGGCGCATGGCGGCGCCACCATGCATGTCCAGACAGCGTGCAGCGGCACGTCAAGGCCGTGGTCAAGGCCGCCGGCATCGCGAAGCCAGCCTCGTGCCACACCTTTCGCCTCTACACGGACGTGATGCGCAAGGGAGCGAACGCGGTGCTGAGTCCGCTGGATTCGTGATTTGGCCTGCCGCTGTCGCGCGGAACACGAGGCTGGGGGACCAGGATGGCGTGCCCCTGGTCCCGGCGCCAAAACGACGAGGCCCGCCGATGGGCGGGCCTCACTCGTTATTGGCTGGGGGACTAGGATTCGAACCTAGGTTGACGGAGTCAGAGTCCGTAGTCCTACCGCTAGACGATCCCCCAAAAAAAGGGCTAGCGCTTCGAGAACTGCGTGCCGCGGCGGGCCTTGCGGAAGCCGACCTTCTTGCGCTCCACCTCGCGGGCGTCGCGGGTGACGAAGCCGGCGACGCGCAGGGGCTTGCGCAGCGACTCGTCGTAATCGATGAGCGCACGGGTGAGGCCGTGACGGATCGCGCCGGCCTGGCCGGTGATGCCGCCGCCGTCCACGTTCACCTCGACGTCGAAGCGGTCCGCCATCTGCACCGTCTCGAGCGGCTGGCGCACGATCATGCGCGAGGTCTGGCGGCCGAAGAACTCGTCGATCGAGCGGCCGTTGATGCGGATCTTGCCGGTGCCGGGGCGCAGGTGAACGCGCGCCGTGGAGGTCTTGCGGCGGCCGGTTCCGTAGTTCGTGTTGGCGGGCATCCTGGTTAACCTTGCCTGGGTCAGAGGTCGAGCGGCTTTGGCTGCTGCGCCGCATGCGGGTGCTTCCCGCCCTGGAACACGTGCAGCTTCCTGAACATGGCGCGGCCGAGCGGGTTCTTGGGCAGCATGCCCTTCACCGCGAACTCGATGGCGCGCTCCGGGTGCTCGGCCAGCATCTTCTCGAGCGACTTCGACTTGATGCCGCCAATCGCGCCTGTGTGCCAGTAGTAGATCTTGTCCTTGAGCTTGTCGCCCGTGACGCGGACCTTCTCGGCATTGAGCACGATGATGTGGTCGCCGGTATCCACGTGCGGGGTGTACTCGGCCTTGTGCTTGCCGCGGAGCCGCATGGCGAGCTGGGTGGCGAGGCGGCCGAGCGTCTTGCCGCTCGCGTCCACCACGTACCAGTCGCGCCGCACCTGCGCCGGGCGGGCAAAAACGGTGGTCATCGGAAGGCTCCTCAGGAACCTGTCTATCCTGCAAAGAGCCGCGAATTTTACTTCACGCCTCAGGGCATTGCAAAGGCCGGGACTGGGCCCCGCCACCCCTCAGCGATGGCCCGGCCCCGATGCAGGCACCGCCCCTGCAGGCCACCCAAATATAATGAGTCATGGTCGCCCGCGCCCCCCGCCTCACCCTGGCTGACGTCCTGATCCGGGAACTCGACCGGGGTCTACGCACGGTCGCCGCCGCGAACGTGGCCGCCCGTCCGAATCCCGCCGGCTCGGCCCCGGAGACCGTCTCCGACCCGGCCGCCCGGCGGCATGCGGCCGGGCTGATGCGGGTCAACCACGCCGGGGAGATCGCCGCCCAGGCGCTCTACCACGGGCAGGCCCTGACCGCCCGCAACCCCAGGGTCCGGGCGTCGCTGCTCGAGGCCGCCCAGGACGAGACGGACCACCTCGCCTGGTGCGAGCAGCGGGTCCGCGAGCTCGACAGCCGCACGAGCCTGCTTGCGCCGGTCTGGTACGCCGGCTCGTTCGCCATCGGTGCGCTGGCGGGGCTCGCCGGGGACCGCACCAGCCTCGGCTTCGTCGCCGAGACCGAGATGCAGGTCATCGAGCACCTCGAGTCGCACCTGCACGAACTCCCGGACGGAGACGATCGGTCGCGTCGCATCGTCGAGCAGATGCAGACCGACGAGGCGCGGCACGGCTCCGATGCGCGCGCGGCGGGCGGTGTCGACCTGCCGCGGCCGATCCGCGCGCTCATGCGCCGTACGGCGCGGATCATGACGCGGACCGCTTACCGCCTCTGAAAACTTGCGGCCCGACCGCCAGTTCTATTAAATCGGCGGATGTCTTTGACATAAACCACGGGACGGTGAGCATGGAGACCGGGGGAAGACCTCTGAGCGAAATTCCGGCAATCAATCGCTTCCTGAGCTATTGCCGCATCCGCACGGTCCCGTCCAAGACCGTGCTGATCCACGCCGGCGACGTGCCGGACGTCCTCTACTACGTGATCAAGGGCTCGGTCGAGGTCCTGATCGAGGACGAGGAAGGCAACGAGATGGTGCTGGCCTACCTGAACAAGGGCCAGTTCTTCGGCGAGATGGGGCTCTTCAACGAGCAGCCGCAGCGCAGTGCGTGGGTGCGCACTCGCTCGCAGTGCGAGCTCGCCGAGATGACCTACCCCCGCTTCCGCCAGATCGCTGCGGAGAGCCCGACGCTGCTCTTCGAGCTCGCGACCCAGCTCGCGAGCCGCCTCGACCGCACCAACCGCAAGCTCGGCGACCTCGCGTTCGTGGACGTCACGGGCCGCGTCGCGCACGCGATCATGGATCTCTGCAACGAGCCGGACGCGATGACGCACCCGGAAGGCACGCAGATCAAGGTCAGCCGACAGGAGCTCTCGCGCCTCGTCGGCTGCTCGCGCGAAATGGCCGGCCGCGTACTGAAGGTGCTCGAGGAGCAGGGACTCCTCACCGCGCGCGGCAAGACGATGGTCGTCTACGGCGTGCGCCCCAAGCTCAAGGGCAAGGCTGCGCAGATGTCGGCGCAACCGAGCGCGCCCTCGCCGCTCGCGCTGCGCGCCCGCAAGGCCACGACCGCGGACGACGATGACGAGGACGACGACGAGGAGTGATCCCGGTCAGGTGCCCTGGTAGTTGATCGCCGCCGCGTCAGCCGCGCGCGCCCGGGCAATCCGCGCGCGCATGGCCTCGATCGTCGCCTTGTAATCCTTCGAGCCGAAGATCGCCGAGCCCGCGACGAAGGTGTCCGCGCCGGCCGCCGCGACGGACTCGATGTTGTCCACCTTGACGCCGCCGTCGACCTCGAGCCGGATCTCGCGGCCGCTGCGCTCGATGATCTCGCGCACCCGCGCGATCTTGGGCAGGGCCGAGTCGATGAACGACTGTCCGCCGAACCCCGGGTTCACGGACATGAGCAGCACCATGTCCACTTTGTCGATCACGTGGTCGAGCCAGTTCACCGGCGTGGCCGGGTTCAGCACGAGCCCCGGGCGGCAGCCGTGCTCGCGAATGAGGCCGAGCGTGCGGTCCACGTGCTCGCTCGCCTCGGGGTGGAACGTGATCCAGCTGGCGCCCGCCTTTGCGAAGTCCGGCACGATACGGTCCACTGGCTTCACCATGAGGTGCACGTCGATCGGCGCGTCGATGCCCGCCTTGCGGAGCGCCTCGCACACCAGCGGGCCGATGGTCAGGTTCGGCACGTAGTGGTTGTCCATCACGTCGAAGTGAACGATGTCGGCGCCCGCCGCCAGCACGGTGCGCACCTCGTCTCCGAGACGCGCAAAGTCGGCAGAAAGAATCGATGGCGCTATCCACGGCTGCTGCATGGCGAGACTCCGGCGGGACCTTGCGCTCACTCTAGCAGGCCCTTCGTCTACTTGATCCCCCGGTGATTGCGGATCACCTCGTATGCCTCGAGGATGCGCCGCGTGCGCTCCTGGGCCGCCTCCATCATGGACTCGGGCAGACCGCTCGCGACCAGCTTGTCCGGGTGGTAGCGGCTCATGAGGCGGCGGTAGGCGAGCGTGACTTCCGCGTCGCTGGCCTGCGGGCGCACGCCGAGTACCTGGTAGGCGTCCGCAATGCGACTCCCGGGGGGCTGCGCCGCTCCCGTCGGCCCGGCGCCCGGCCGGCCCTGCATGCGCATCATCGCCTCGAGCGCCGCAAACTCGATCGCCGACACGCCGAGCGCGCTGCACATCCGCGCGAACACGCTGCGGGCCGGCGGGCCGAGGCCCCCGCCCTGGAATGCCGCCTCGAGCTGGATCTGCACGAACAGCCGGCAGAGGTCCTCGCGCCCCGCCGCCGCCGCACGCAGGGCGCCGAGCAGGTCGTCGAGCTCGAGGTCGCTGCGCTTGCCCTCCGTGAAGTACTCGATCGCGCGGCGTGTATCCGCCGCGCCCAGCGCGAAGCGCCGCATGGCGTTGCGCGCAGCATCGATTTCCTGCTCGGTCACGCGCCCGTCGGCCTTCGCGACGTGGCCCATCACGAGGAACGTGGCGCGAAAGAACCGTTCGCGCAGCTCGCGCGGGTCGACCGCCCCGCCGGTCGTCGCGGGCCGCGAGCGCTGGTCGTAGAGGTGCCCGATCACGAGCCCGACCAGGGCGCCGAGGAGCCCGCGCCCGATGATCGCTCCCAGCACCGCGCCGATCAGCTTGCCGTACCAGCTCATGATTCCTTGACCGTCGGTGAACGCAGCTGCAACACTCGCGACGAGCGAGTGCGCGGTATGGTAGCAGCCGTCCGGGCGCCCTCCGACCCGCATCCCGGAAGTCCCGACATGTCGAACAGCCCCGCCCGCCCTTCTCCGCCGATGCACGAGTCGCACCTGAGCGGGCTCGCGCGCCTCCACCAGGGCAAGGTGCGCGACATCTACGCAGCGGACGAGCGGCACCTGCTGATCGTCACGACCGATCGCCTGAGCGCGTTCGACGTCGTGCTGCCCGACCCGATTCCCGGCAAGGGCCGTGTCCTGACGCAGATTTCCAACTACTGGTTCGCGCGGACGCGGCACATCGTCCCGAATCACCTGTCTGAGCTGCCACTCGAGCGCTTCGTGCGGGATCCCGCCGAGCGCGCGCTCGTCGCTGACCGCTGCATGGTCGTACGGCGTCTGCGAGCGCTGCCCGTCGAGGCCGTCGTTCGCGGCTATCTCATCGGCTCTGGCTGGAAGGACTACCAGCGCACGGGTGAGGTCTGCGGAATCCGGCTGCCAAGCGGGCTGCGCATGGCGGACCGGTTGCCGCGACCGATCTTCACGCCCTCGACGAAAGCCGAGCGCGGCCGGCACGACGAGAACGTCGGATTCGAGCAGATCGAGGCGACGCTCGGCGCGGCTCTGGCGGCGCGCGTGCGGGACACGGCGATCGCGCTGTATGACTACGCAGCAGCGCACGCGCTCGTGCGCGGCATCATCATCGCCGACACGAAGTTCGAGTTCGGCGTCGACGAGTCCGGAACGCTGACGCTGATCGACGAGGCGCTCACGCCCGACTCCTCCCGGTTCTGGCCGGTGGACACATACGCGCCGGGATCGAGTCCGCCCTCCTTCGACAAGCAGTTCGTGCGCGACTACCTCGAGACGCTCGACTGGGACAAGACGCCGCCCGGGCCGCGTCTTCCGCCGGACGTGATCGCGAAGACCAGCGAGAAGTACGAGGAAGCGCTGCGGCGCCTCACGACTTAGCGCGACGCCCAGCGGGCGATCACGCGGTGCAGTTCGCGCACACCATCCGTGAGCGCTGCCGGGCCTGGCTGAAGGATGATCGACGACTTCACCTCGTGCAGCTCGCCGTCACGCACCGCGGGCACGTCCTGCCAGCCCGGTCGCGAAGCTACCGCGCGCGGACTGAACTTCTTCCCGCACCAGGACCCGAACACGATGTCCGGAGCGCGCCGCACGACTTCCGTTGCGTCCGGAACGATGCGGTTCCTGCCGAGCGACTGCGTCGCGAGTTCCGGGAAGATGTCGTCACCGCCGGCGACGCCGATCAGCTCCGAGACCCAGCGGATCGCCGAGATCTGCGGCTCGTCCCATTCCTCGAAATAGACCTTCGGGCGGCGCGGAAGTCGGCCGGCCGCGGCGCGAATCGCGGCGAGCCCGCTTTCGAGCTCGGCAACGAGCGACCGTGCCTTCGCGTCGCAGCCGATCAGCCCGCCCAGCGTGCGCAGCATCCGCAGGATGTCCGCGATGCTGCGCTGGTTGAAGACGTGGACCTCGATGCCGCGACGCACCAGGTCGGCGGCGATGCCGGCCTGCAGGTCGGAGAACGCGAGGACGAGATCGGGATCGAGGGCGACGATGCGCTCGATCTTCGCGCTCGTGAACGCGGACACCCGCGGCTTCTCGCGGCGCGCGCGCGGCGGCCGAACGGTAAATCCGGAGATGCCGACGATCCGCGACTCCTCGCCGAGCAGGTACAGGGCCTCGGTCGTCTCCTCGGTGAGGCAGACGATCCTCGATGCGAAGTCCGTGCGGGCCGGCGCGCGCATCCGGCTAATCTAGCACTTGCCCGCCGGGATCGGCCGTGCAACCCTTGCGCCGCCTTGCAACGCTCAGTAGCCATCTTCCCCAGCCTGCACCACAGGATCGAGCACTGGCTGTTCGACCTGCCAGAGGAGATCGGCGGCGCGGCCCTGCGCTGGGTCGCGGCTCCCCTTCGCTACCTGTATGCGCTGCTGCGCGACCTCGGCCGCGGCGACCTCGGCCTGCGCGCGATGAGCCTGGTCTATTCGACGCTGTTCGCGATCGTGCCGGTCATTGCCGTAGCGTTCTCGGTGCTGAAGGCCTTCGGCTACCACCGCGAGCTCGAGCCCATCCTGTTCGAGTTCCTGCGGCCGCTGGGCGAGCAGGGCTACGAGCTCACGGCACGCATCATGGATTTCGTCGAGAACGTGCAGGGCACGCTGCTCGGAACCGTCGGCTTCGTGTTCCTGCTCTACACCGTCGTCTCCATGATCCAGAAGGTCGAGGGGGCACTCAATTTCGTCTGGCACGTCGAGCGCCCGCGCAGCCTCGCCCGGCGCGTGACCGAATACCTCGTCGTGATGCTCGTCGTGCCTGCTCTCGCCGTCTTCGCCATGGTGACGCTCGCGAGGCTCGAGGCGAGCGACGTCGTCGCCAAAGTCTCGGGACTCGCGACCGGGCACGCAGACGCAGCCGGGCACGGTCACGTCGCGCCTTACGCGATGATCGTCGGGCTGTTCCTATTCGTGTAC
>Ga0114938_1002765_pt1 | contig 10824 bp, 10 predicted proteins | sample AshMeaBigSpring_FD_88675 | JGI IMG/M metagenome (GOLD analysis project Ga0114938, IMG submission 88675) | Groundwater microbial communities from Big Spring, Nevada to study Microbial Dark Matter (Phase II) - Ash Meadows Big Spring | ecosystem: Environmental > Aquatic > Deep subsurface >...
CGGGTGCGGTGCTGGCCGCGGCCGAGTCAGCGACCGGACCCCTGGTGTAGCCGAGGAAGGCGGCCCGCATGACCATGCGAACCGAGCAGTACCCCGGCCCGATCCACGCCCCCCGCGGCGGCGCCTCACAGCGCTTGGCTGGCCGCAGGAGGCGGCGCTGCGGATGCTGCAGAACAACCTCGACCCGCAGGTGGCCGAGCACCCGGAGGACCTCGTGGTCTACGGCGGCACGGGCCGGGCGGCGCGCGACTGGCCGTCCTACCACGCCCTGGTCGCCACCCTGGCGACGCTGCGCGACGACGAGACGATGCTGGTGCAGTCGGGGCGACCGGTGGGGGTGCTGCGCACCCACGAGTGGGCGCCGCGGGTGCTGCTCGCGAACGGCAACCTCGTCGGCGACTGGGCCACCTGGCCGGAGTTCCGCCGGCTGGAGGCACTCGGGCTCACCATGTACGGCCAGATGACCGCGGGCTCGTGGATCTACATCGGCACCCAGGGCATCTTGCAGGGCACCTACGAGACGTTCGCTGCGGTGGCGGCGCAACGGTTCGGCGGCACGCTGGCCGGCACCCTGACCGTCACCGGCGGTTGCGGCGGCATGGGCGGGGCCCAGCCGCTGGCCGTCACCCTCAACGGTGGGGCCTGCCTGGTGGTCGACGTCGATCCCAGCCGGCTCGCCCGCCGGGTGGAGCAGCGCTACCTCGACGCCTGGACCGACGACGGGGACGCCGCGGTCCGGCGGGTGGAGCAGGCCCGGGACCGGCGCGAGGCTCTCAGCGTCGGGCTGGTCGGCAACTGCGCGGACGTGGTGCCGCGGCTGCTGCGCTCCGGGGTCGCCGTCGACGTCGTCACCGACCAGACCTCCGCCCACGACCCGCTCGCGTACCTGCCCCTCGGCGTGACGTTGCAGGACTGGCACGCCTACGCCGCGGACAAGCCCGAGGAGTTCACCCGCCGGGCCCGGGAGTCGATGGCGCGGCACGTGCAGGCGATGGTCGGGTTCCTCGACGCCGGCGCCGAGGTGTTCGACTACGGCAACTCGATCCGGGCCGAGGCCCTGCTCGGCGGGTGCGAGCGGGCCTTCGCCTTCCCAGGCTTCGTGCCGGCCTACATCCGTCCCCTGTTCTGCCAGGGCAAGGGGCCGTTCCGATGGGTGGCGCTGTCGGGTGACCCGGCCGACATCGCGGCCACCGACGCGGCGGTGCTGGAGGAGTTCGACGATCACCACCTGCACCGCTGGATCCGGGCCGCCGGGCAGCGGGTCGCCTTCACCGGCCTGCCGGCCCGCATCTGCTGGCTCGGCTACGGTGAGCGGGACCGCGCCGGGCTGCGGTTCAACGACATGGTCGCCTCGGGCGAGGTCTCCGCCCCGATCGTGATCGGCCGCGACCACCTCGACTGCGGCTCGGTGGCCTCCCCCTACCGGGAGACCGAGGCCATGCTCGACGGGTCCGACGCGATCGCCGACTGGCCGCTGCTCAACGCCCTGGTGGCGACCGCGTCCGGAGCGTCCTGGGTGTCGATCCACCACGGCGGCGGGGTGGGCATGGGCAGGTCGATCCACGCGGGGCAGGTGTGCGTGGCCGACGGCACGCCGCTGGCTGCGGCCAAGCTCGAGCGGGTGCTGCGCAACGACCCCGCGATGGGCGTGCTGCGGCACGTCGACGCCGGCTATCTGGACGCGGTCGCCGTGGCCGAGGCCGCCGGGGTACGGATCCCCATGCGCGAGCCGGCCGGGGACGGAACCGGATGAGCCTGCTGCTCACCGGGATCGGCACCCTGGTCACCAACGACCCCGAGCAGGGCTGCGGGCCGCTCGGGCTGCGCCGCGGCGCTGCCCTCGTGCTCGACGGGGAGCGGGTCGCGTGGGTGGGCGAGGCGAGGACGGCGCCGGCGTGCGACGAGCGGGTCGACCTGGCCGGACGGACGGTGCTGCCAGGTTTCGTCGACAGCCACGCCCACTTGGTGTTCGCCGGCGACCGGCGCGCGGAGTTCACCGCCCGGATGGCCGGCCGGCGCTACCAGGCGGGCGGGATCGCCGCCACCGTCGCGGCCACCCGCGCCGCGAGCGAGCAGGTGCTGCGCGAGCGCGCCCGGCGGCTGCGGGCCGAGATGCTGCGCGGCGGCACCACCACCGTCGAGGTGAAGTCGGGGTACGGCCTCACCGTGGCCGACGAGGCACGCAGCCTGACGGTGGCCGCCGAGGTCGGCGACGAGGTGACGTTCCTGGGGGCGCACGTAGTGCCGCCGGAGTACGCCGCCGACCGGGCTGGCTACCTCGCGCTGGTCACCGGCTCGATGCTCGACGCCTGCGCGCCGCTGGCCGGCTGGGTGGACGTGTTCTGCGACCGCGGTGCGTTCGACGCCGCCGAGGCCGAGGCGGTGCTGACCGCCGGGGCGGCCCGGGGACTGGGCCTGCGCGTGCACGCCAACCAGCTCGGGCCGGGCCCGGGGGTTCAGCTGGCCGTGCGGCTCGGGGCCGCGTCCGCCGACCACTGCACGCACCTGTCCGACGCCGACGTGGACGCCCTGGCCGGGTCGGGAACGGTGGCCACGCTGCTGCCGAGTGCGGAGTTCTGCACCCGCTCCCCCTACCCCGACGCGCGCCGGCTGCTGGCCGCCGGCTGCCGGCTGGCGCTGGCCACCGACTGCAACCCCGGCACCTCCTACACCACGTCGATGGCCTTCTGCGTCGCGCTCGCCGTCCGGGAGATGGGCCTGAGCGCGGACGAGGCGGTGCGCGCGGCCACTCTGGGCGGCGCCTGGGCGCTGCGCCGGGCCGACGTCGGACGGCTCTCGCCGGGGGCCCGAGCAGACCTGCAGGTCCTCGACGCCCCCGACCACGTCCACCTGGCGTACCGGCCGGGGGTCGACCTCGTGCACGCGGTGTGGCGCGCCGGACGGCTCGCGGTGGGGCCGCGCGATGGCTGACGACCCGCGCTGGCCGCGCGCCTCGGCCTGGCTGGCCCGGCCCGATCCCGGCGGCCGGCTCGACCTGGCCGTGCTGGGCATCGGCTCGTCGGCCACTTCGCTGTCTCCGACCGCCGCGCACACCACCCCGGCGGCCGTGCGCGCCGCCCTGGCCCGGTTCTCCCCGTTCGCCGCGTCGGTGCGGATGGACCTCGCCGCGCTGCGCACCGCCGACCTCGGCGACGTCGCCGACCCGGACGGCCCGGGCGGGCGAGCGCGGGCCATCGAGGCGGTCGTGCGCGCCACCCAGCGGGCCGCGCTGGTCCTGGTGCTCGGGGGGGACAACTCGGTGACGGTCCCGGCGGCGACGGGGGTGCGCGCCGACGGCCTGGTCACCCTCGACGCCCACCACGACCTGCGGGACGGGTCGAGCAACGGCTCCCCCGTGCGGGAGCTGGTCGCCGCGGGGCTGGCCGGCGGCCGGGTGGTGCAGGTCGGCGTCAGTGACTTCGCCAACTCCGCCGCGTACGCCCGCCGAGCCGCCGACCTGGGCGTTCGCGTGGTGCCCCGGGAGGCCCTGCGTGCCGGCTCGATCGCCCAGGTCGTCGCCGAGGCCGTCGAGGTCGCAGCCGGCGGATCACGCTCCGCGCGGGTGTACGTCGACCTCGACGTCGACGTGTGCGACCGGTCGGTCGCCCCCGCCTGCCCGGCCTCGCAGCCCGGTGGGCTGACCGCCGACGACCTGCGGCAGGCGGCCCGGGCCGCGGCACGGGACCCTCGCGTCGTGGGCATCGACCTGGTCGAGGTGGACGCGGCTGCCGACGCGCCCGACGCTCGCACCGTGCGACTCGTGGCCGCCTGCGTGCTCGAGGTGGCCACCGGCCTGGCGTTGCGGAGCCGGCCGAGCAACGACAGGCCCGCATGACGATCGTCCCGGCCGGGGTGCCGGCCCCGGCACCGGACGGACGGCGGCGCGCCGCCGCCGTCGTCGCCCTCGCCTCGCTCGCGTTGGCGCTGCTCGTCCTGGCCACCGGAGCCTTCGAGCGCTGGGAGGCCCTCGTCGCCGCCCTGCTCACGACCGCGCTCGGCATCGTCAGCGGCTGGTACGCGCTCACCCGCCGGGGCACCACCCGCGTCGTCGCCCTCGGCCTGGGTGCGGGCGCCCTGCTGCTCGTCGTCGCGATCATGGTCACGAGCCGGAGCATCGGCGTGCTGCTGGCTGCCGGCGTGCTGGGGGCGGTGTCGGTCGTCGCCGCCGAGGTCGCGCTGGGACATGGCCGACCGGCCCGGTCGGTCCGGGCCGCACCCGCGGCCCGCCGCCCCGTGCTGATCATGAACCTACGCTCGGGAGGAGGCAAGGCAGACAGCTTCGACCTGCCCGGCCAGTGCCGGGCCAGGGGGATCGAGCCGCTCGTGCTCGAGCCCGGCACCGACCTGACCGCCCTGGCCGAGCAGGCAGTGGCCGACGGGGCAGACCTGCTCGGTATGGCCGGCGGGGACGGGTCGCAGGCGCTGGTGGCCGCGGTGGCGGCTCGGCACGGGATCCCGTTCGTGGTGGTGCCGGCCGGGACCCGCAACCACTTCGCCCTCGACCTGGGCCTGGACCGTTCCGACGTGGTCGCGGCCCTGGACGCCTACACCGACGGGGTCGACGTGCGGGTCGACCTCGGGGAGGTCAACGGTCGGCCCTTCGTCAACAACGCCTCGATGGGGGTGTACGCCGAGATCGTGCAGTCCGAGCAGTACCGGGACGCCAAGGTCGCCACCGCCGCCTCGATCCTGCCCGACCTGCTGGGGCCGGACGCCCGCCCGCTGCCGCTGCGCCTGTCCACCCCGGAGGGTGACGAGGTCACCGGTGCCCAGCTGCTGCTGGTCTCCAACAACCCCTACCTGCTGCGGACGCTGCGGGGGGCCGGGACGCGGCCTCGGCTGGACAGTGGCCTGCTGGGCGTCCTCGTCGTGTCGGTGCGCGGCCGCGCCGACGCGGAGAATCTGGCCGCTCTCGATCGGGCGGGCCACGTGGAGCGGTTCACCGGCTGGCGGGAGTGGACGACCCCGCGGCTGGTCGTGCGCTGCGAGGTCCCGGTACCGATCGGCCTGGACGGCGAGGCGTCGATCCTGCCCGCGCCGCTGGAGTTCGTCGTGCGCCCTGGCGCCCTCACCGTCCGGGTGCCCAGGCCGGTGGCCGAGCGGCCCCGGTCCCAGGCGGTGCGGATCACCGCCCCGTCCACGCTGATCCAGCTGTGGGACGTCGCCTGCGGGCGGCCCCCGGTGCCGGCCGGCTGAGGCGACCGCGCCGATGCTCGTCGTCGACGGGATGCTGACCCTGCTGCCGGTGACGGTCAGCTCGCTGTCCATCGCGCTCGTGCTGCTCGTGCTGCTCGGCCGGCACGGGGTCCGCGCCGCCTGGGCGTTCGTGGCCGGCTGGTTCGCGGCGTCCTGGCTCGTGCTCCTGCTGGGCATGCTGGGTGTCTCCGGGCTGGCCGACCGTGCGGGCGGCACCGCTGCGGGGCTGCCGCCGCTGGTCCAGGTCGGAGTCGGTGTGGCCGCCGTCGCCACGGGTGGCGTGCTGCTCGCCCGCCGCCGCCGGCGGCGGGGCTCGGCCCCCAGCCCGGAGCTGGCCCGGCTGGCCCGGCTCGCCGACGGGCTCACCCCGCTGCGCTCGGCGCTGCTGGGGTTCGCCCTGGTCGCGCTGAGCGTGCGGCAGTGGCTGTTCCTGGTCCCGGCTGCCGGCTTCTTCTCCGCCGCAGCCGTGGCCGGCGGGCGGGCGTGGCTGCCGGTCCTGGGCGCGGTGGTCGCCAGCCTCGGGGTCGCCGTGCCCGTCGTCATCGATGGGGCCATGGTGCGCAAGCACGCCTGCATCGACGGGCCCGAGATCGACTCGCACATCATCGACTGGGACAAGTTCCTGCCCCGGTTCGGGCAGTTCCGCGCGCAGGAGAAGCAGAGCCTCATTCAGCACGGGCTCGGCTGAATTCCGGCCCGTCCGGGCGGCTCACGACTGTGTGAGCGTGTCCTCCACCAGGTCGATGAGGGCCCAGAAGCGCACCTCGTCGTCAGGGGTCGGGGGGATCCGCTCGCTGGTCGCCGGCCCGGTGTCCTCAGGCCGATCCAGGTGCTGGAGCGTCGAGGTGTTCATAAAGCCACGCTAGGCCCGCTGGGTGGGCCGGGGCATGTGGCGAAAGTCACATGTCCAGCGAGACGAAGTCGACCTTGTCTCGGACCCCGCAGTCGGGGCAGCACCAGGTGTCCGGAATCTGCGACCAGGGCGTCCCGGGTGCGAAGCCCTCGCGCTCGTCGCCGGCCGACTCGACGTAGACATAGCCGCAGCCGGGGCAGCGTCCTCCGCGGGCCGGCCGTTCGGCCCCGGTGCCACCAGGGGGCGCGGGACCGTCGACCACCGGGGCGGGCGCCGCCGCAGCGACCACGGGCGGGGCCGGGTATTTGGCCAGCAGGCTCGCGCGCTTGCGGGGGGACAGGTTCGCCCGCGAGACGTCCCCTCGGTAGTGGGCCAGGACGCGCGGGTCCATGACCCGGCGCCACCACGCGGGCACCAGCGCGATCAGGATCATCCCGGCGTAGCCGGTCGGCAGCTGCGGGGCATCCGGGTAGTCCCGCAGCGCCTGGTAGCGGCGCGTGGGGTTGGCGTGGTGGTCGCTGTGCCGCTGCAGGTGGTAGAGCAGCACATTGGTCGCGATGTTGTTGGCGTTCCAGCTGTGGGTGGGCTCCACCCGCTCGTACCGCTCCTTGCCGGGGGCGCCGACCCGCTGGCGCAGCATGCCGTAGTGCTCGAGGTAGTTGACGAGCTCGAGCAGCGTGAAGCCCAGCACCGCCTGGAGCACGAGGTACGGCAGGATCCCGGCGCCAAGCCAGGCGACCAGGGCGGCCCACAGCGCGGCGGAGAGCAGCCACGCGTTGAGCACGTCGTTGTGGAGGTGGAACGGCCCCTGCTGCCGGCGCGCATAGCGGCGCTTCTCCAGGTGCCAGGCGCTGCGCAGCGAGCCGAAGACGGTGCGGGGCCAGAACGCGTAGAAGCTCTCGCCCATACGGCTGCTCGCCGGGTCCTCGGGCGTGGCCACCCGCACGTGGTGGCCGCGGTTGTGCTCGATGTAGAAGTGGCCGTAGCAGCTCGGGGCCAGCGCGATCTTGGCCATCCAGCGCTCGACGGGCTCGCGCTTGTGCCCGAGCTCGTGCGCGGTGTTGATGCCGATGCCGGACAGGAAGCCCATCGTCACCGCCAGGCCCACCTTGTCGGCGGTGGAGAGGTCGCCGTCCGCGATCACCCAGAAGGCCGCGACCAGCCCCGCGTACTGCAGCGGCAGGAACAGGAAGGTGATCCAGCGGTAGTACCGGTCGGCCTCCAGCGCCGCGATGACCTCGTCGGGCGGGTTGGAGCGGTCGACTCCGACCAGCAGGTCCACCACCGGCACGATCCCCAGGACCACGATCGGCCCGATCCACAACCAGCCGCTCCAGCCGGTCCAGGCGTGGCCGCCGACCGCGACGAAGGCGAGCGCGGGCATCACGAGGCCGATCAGCCACAGGTAGCGCTTGCGGTCGCGCCACTCGGTGGTGGACGCCGGCGGCGGCCCGGCGCCCTCGGTGATGCTGGCCATGCGCTGCCTCCCGCCGCTGTAGTTGACAGAACCTAGCGGCCTGTCAAGTGGTTGACAAGGAGGCGCTTGCTGTCAAGTGAGCGAAGGCGGTCCGGCCGCGACGACGCGGCGCATCTCCTCAGGCGTCCCGCGGAACCAGCCGATCGTCTCGACCCACCAGGTCAGGCCGGCGTCGGCGTACTCGCGCAGGGGGGCGTACGCAGGTATCGAGCCCTCGATGGCGACGTCCAGGGGCGGCAGCCCGGGGTCCCGGTGCGCCCGGGCGGGCGGGCCAGGTGCCGGCCACCCAGATCGGGATCCGGGGCTGCTGCAGGGGGGTCGGCGTAGTCGCCGAGATCGGGTGTGCCGACGGCGAAGCGCACAGGGGCAGGCTAGACCCGGGCGCGGCTCAGCCTCGCCCGCGCAGGCGTTCGACCAGGCGCCGGTCCCGTTTCGTGGGCCGGCCCGAGCCGCGCTCGCGCACGACCGGTGCGGGCCGCTCCTCCTTCGGCGGGGGAGGCGGTGTCCGGTCCTCGTACTGCTGGGCCGCGACGGTGGCGCTCGTGCGCTTGTCGATCAGCCCGGTCACGACGACGACTCGCTCGCCACCGGGGGTGTACGCCCGGACGGTGTCACCCGGGCGGACTGGGTGCGACGGCTTCACCCCGGCGCCGTTGACCTTGACGTGACCCGCCTTGCAGGCCGCACTCGCCGCCGATCGCGTGCGGTAGAGCCGGATCGCCCAGGTCCACGCGTCGACCCGGACGCTGGTGGCCGGCTGCTGGGTCACCTGGGCAGCGTAGGGGGCCGGGGGTCTACCGTGCCCGGCATGGGACGCCCGACCCGCTGGGCCACCGACACCGACGACGGCCACTCTGAGTGGTACATCGAGCGGTTCCGCGCGATGGCCGCCGGAGGGGTCGACCTCGGCGGTGAGGCCCGCCTGGTCGACGCCATGGCCGCACCGGCCTCGCGCATCCTCGATGCCGGCTGCGGCCCCGGACGGGTGGGCGCGGTCCTGCACTCCCGAGGACACCTGGTCGTCGGGGTCGATGCCGACCCGGCGCTCATCGCCGCGGCGCGGGACGACCACCCCGGGCCGCAGTGGGTGGTCGCCGACCTGGCCGACTTGGACCTGTCCGTCGAGGGAATCGGCGAGCCGTTCGACGCCGCGGTGGTCGCGGGCAACGTCCTCGCGTTCGTGGCGCCGGAGACCGAGGAGATGGTGCTGCGCCGGATCGCGGCGCACCTGCGGCCCGATGGGTTCGCCGTGGTCGGCTTCGGCACCGACCGCGGGTACGGGCTCGCGGACTTCGATGCTCACCTGGCCTCCGCCGGGTTCGCCCTTGAGCACCGGTTCGCGACCTGGGACCTCAGGCCATGGCGCGAGGACGCGGGCTTCGCGGTCAGCGTCCTGCGTCTCCCGCTGCCCGCGGGCGCGTAAGGGGGCCACTCGACACGTCCAGGGCCGTCCCGCGCTCGTATTCCGTCCGCGCGCAGGGGCTCGATCAAGTAGACATAGCCCATGCAACAGTCCCGGGGTAGGTCCATCGCTGCCGTCATCTGCGTCGTCCTGGCGGCGCTCTTGACCATTCCAGCGGCGCTCGCGTTCTGGGGGCAGCGCACGCTCACCGACACCCAGCGCTATCTGGACACGGTCGGCCCGCTGGTCAACTCCCCGCAGGTGCAGGACGCCGTCGCGACCAAGGTGACTAATGCGATCCAGCAGCAGGTCGACGTTGAGGAACTCATCAATGAGGCGTTGGCCGGTGTGATTGACGACCGGCCGCGGCTGCAGCTGCTGGTCGGGCCCATCTCCGGCGCCGTCAACGGACTGATCGAGCGCCAGGTCCGCGAGTTCGTGGCGTCGGACGCCTTCGCCGACATTTGGATCAACGTCAACACCAAGGCGCAGCAGGGGTTCGTGCGACTCCTTGAGGGGGAAGACGGGGGGGCGATCTCGCTGCAGGGCGATGAGGTTGTCCTCGATGTCTCCGAGGTCATCGATGTGGTCAAGGAGCGCCTGGTGGCGCGCGGTCTGACCGTCGTGGAGAACTTGCCCATCCCCGACATCGACAAGCAGATCGTGCTGCTCGAGGCACCTGGCTTGAAGCAGGCCCGCACGATCTACGCGTTCGCCAACCCGGTTGCCAAGTGGCTGCTGCCCCTCGTGGCGGCTCTCTACTTCGCGGCGTTCCTGCTGTGGCGGCGGCGCCCCCCGATGGCCGTGGCCATCGGGATCCTGCTTGTGGCGAACATGCTGGTGATGGCCGTGGTGCTGTCGATCGGCCGGCAGCTGTTCGTCAACGAGCTGGCCGGCACGGTGTTCGGCCCGGCGAGCACGGTGTTCTACGACACGTTGCTGGCCTACCTCGACCGCGGCTGGCAGGTCTTCCTCTGGATCGGGCTGTTCCTCGTGGCCGCCGGGTGGTTCGCCGGGGCCAACCGCTCCGGGACGGCGTTTCGCACAACGGTCACCGGCGCCCTGGAGAACGCCGGCGCCGCCGTCGCCGACGGACCGGTGGGCCAGGCCGGACGGTGGGTCCGGGCCAACGCCGGCTGGGTGCGGGTGGCGATCGGGGTGTTGGTCGTCCTCGTACTGCTCTGGGGCAACGATGTCTCACTCTCGCGCCTCTTCTGGTCCGCGGTGCTGCTGGTGGCGCTCCTGGCGGTCGTCCAGGTCCTCGTCGGGGCCGGCGGTGGGACGGATTCCGCGCCCACCGCTCCGCCTGCCGAGGACGAGGCTCCCCCTGCCGAGGGGCAGCAGGTCGCCGTGGAGGCGGGCGGCCCGCCCGCGGAGTAGATCGCCGTGGACAGGCAGCCGAGGCTGGCGGCGTTCGATGCGGTGATGTACGGCATCGAGGGCGATCCCATCCTGCGCTCGGTCATCATCGCGCTGCTGGTCCTCGACCGCGAGCCCGACCGCGAGCTGGCGATCGACCGGATCGAGCGGATGACCCTGGCCGTGCCGAAGTTCCGCCAGCGGGTCTCCGGCAGCTCGTGGTCGCCGACCCCACCGCGATGGGAGACCGACCCCAACTTCGACCTGTCCTACCACCTGCGGTGGCACCGGGCGCCCGTCGAGGACGGCACCCTGCGGCCGGCGCTGACCACCGCCCGGCGGATGGCCGAGCAGGACTTCGACCGGGCCCGGCCGTTGTGGGAGGTGACCCTGGTCTCCGGGCTCCCCGACGGCAGGGCCGCGGTGGTGCTGAAGATCCACCACGCGATCACCGACGGCATGGGCGCCCTGCAGCTCGCGGCCGCGCTTCTCGATCTGGAGCGCTCGCCAGACCTGGTGGCGACCGCCAAGCCGAAG
>Ga0114938_1002766_pt1 | contig 10811 bp, 13 predicted proteins | sample AshMeaBigSpring_FD_88675 | JGI IMG/M metagenome (GOLD analysis project Ga0114938, IMG submission 88675) | Groundwater microbial communities from Big Spring, Nevada to study Microbial Dark Matter (Phase II) - Ash Meadows Big Spring | ecosystem: Environmental > Aquatic > Deep subsurface >...
TACGACCTATCGGCCAAGTGTGCGGCGACTCCCGCGCGGAGTTATCACACAGCCTCGGCCACTACCGGTCATACGATCGATCAGGAAACCGCGATGCCAATGACCGGTTTCAAAGTACAGCCGCCATAGGGCGACGGCCGCTTGAGTGGGCCCGTTCTCCAAAGCAGTCGCTCACGGTCTTGCGGCCCTGATCGACCTCCGATGCAGCCGGCACGTCTGCAGTTCGATCGGCCGAACTGGCGCTCCCGACCCGAAGCTGCCGGTCGCGTTACCGAAGTCGGACATTCCAAACGCTGCAGGGCGGCCGCGATGGTGTCGCGGCTGCGCGTTACGACAAGATCCCTGACGCGGACAACGACTTGTCCGGATGCGCCTGTCGGTTCTTCAGGGCGATAATTGTGAACACCGCATGCCCTGTGAACGGACCGCACCGTCAAAATGGGGAACGTCAGGATGGCTGAGATCAAGGGCCCAGCGATCGAAAGCGACACCTTCCATGTCGAGGGTCATTGCTGCGGGATCCGTATCCCCGCGCTGATGGACTCGAGCAGCGCGGGCGTGAAGTTCGAGATGTCCCCGGAGATCAGAGCCGAACTCCTCGAGGCTGGCATTCTCCCCGCCGAAGGCCCTCAGCAAAGACCACGGGATGACGAGCTCCCGAAGGCGCAGCCTGGTCCGCGTTAGCGCAGACCCGCCTCGTACCAGCCCTTGCTCGAGTTGACGAAACGCACCACGAGCAACATCACTGGAACCTCGATCAGCACGCCCACGACGGTGGCCAGTGCGGCCCCAGACTCGAAGCCGAACAGGCTGATCGCGGCGGCCACTGCGAGTTCGAAGAAATTCGACGCGCCGATCAATGCCGACGGGCACGCGATGTTGTGCTTCTCGCCCACGGCGCGATTGAGCAGGTACGCCAGTGAGGAGTTGAAAAAGACCTGGATCAGGATCGGCACGGCAAGCAGGGCAATCACCAGCGGCTGGTCGATGATTGCTTCGCCCTGGAAGGCGAAGAGCAGCACGAGCGTCACGAGCAGCGCCCCGATCGACCAGGGGCCGATCCTGTCCATGGCGGCATCGAACGCAGCCTGTCCCTTCCTGAGCAGGGACCGGCGCCACACCTGCGCGAGGATCACCGGAATGATGATGTACAGCGCGACCGACGTGATCAGCGTGTCCCACGGCACCGTGATCGCGGCGATGCCGAGCAGGAAGCCGACCAGCGGTGCAAATGCCACGACCATGATCGAGTCGTTCAGCGCGACCTGCGTCAGCGTGAACATCGGGTCGCCATTGGTCAGCCGGCTCCACACGAACACCATGGCGGTGCACGGCGCCGCGGCGAGCAGGATGAGCCCGGCGACGTAGCTGTCGATCTGCGCGGCCGGCAGCCACGGCGCGAACAAGTGGCGCACGAAGATCCACGCGAGCAACGCCATCGAGAACGGCTTGACGAGCCAGTTCACGAAGAGCGTGACACCCATGCCGCGGACATGCTGTCGGACCTCGCCAAGCGCCGAGAAGTCCACCTTGACCAGCATCGGGATGATCATCACCCAGATGAGGAGCCCCACCGGGAGGTTGACCTTGGCAACCTCCATCCGGCCGACGGCCTGGAAGAGTTCGGGGAACAACTGGCCGGCGGCGATGCCGACCAGGATGCAGGCGAAGACCCACACCGTCAGATAGCGCTCGAATACGCTCATCTGCGCACCAGCGGCGCGCTTGCCCGTGACTTCACATTGTGCCGACATGGGAACCTCGACCCTCAAGCAACTTGCGGGGTGCGGAGTGATGTATCGCCGCTCCGGATGAGCGCACGCAGGCGCTCGATGCCCACCGGCTCGTCGTCCTGCAGTGCGACCAGCGCAGCACGTCCCGCAAATCGCTGGCGCACCGCATCGATCTGTGACCACTCCCGGTCGGCTCGCAACTGCAGCAGCGTTGACGTGGTCGTGGTCGCCGCAAGGCTGTTGTTGATCACCCACGCCCACGGTTCGATGCCGGCCCGGCTCAGGTCATCCTGCAACTGTCCCGCCTCGAGGATCGGGGTGGTTTCCGGCAACGTGACGATCAGGACCTTCGTCTGGTGCGGATCCTGCAGTTGCATCATGGGTGTCACGAAGTGGCCACCGCTGCCGATCTGGCGCGCCACCTCCCGGTGGTAGGCGCCGGTGGCATCGAGCAACAGCAGCGTGTGCCCCGTCGGCGCGGTGTCCATCACGACGAACTTGCGGCCGGCCTCGCGAATGATCCGCGAGAAGGCCTGGAACACGGCAATCTCCTCCGTGCACGGCGAACGAAGATCTTCCTCGAGCAGTGCCCGTCCGTGCGCATCGAGGTCCTTGCCCTTCGTCTGCAGCACGTGCTGCCGATAGCGCTCAGTTTCGGCACGCGGGTCGATCCGGCTGACCGTCAGGTTGGCGATCGAGCCGTCGAGCGTTTCAGTGAGGTGGGCCGCCGGATCCGACGTGGTGAGGTGAACCGGATGCCCTTGGCTCGCCAGCTCAACCGCGATCGCAGCCGCCAGAGTCGTCTTGCCGACTCCTCCCTTGCCCATGAGCATGATCAGACCATGACCATCCGCGGCAAGATCACGCGCGAGGTCACCCAGTCCAGGCATGGGTGCGGGTGGTTCGCCCGTGCCACTCGGTCCTGCCACCGCCGCATCGGAGTCGAACAGGGCCCGCAGCCGATCGACGCCGACGAGGTTGAATGACTTCAGCGATAATTGATCCGTCGGCAGCGACTGCAACGACTCTGGTGCACCCTGGATTGCGGCCCGCTCGCGGCGAATTACCGCCGCGGCGAGGGGATCCGCTGAGCCCTGCTCCGGCGGCAGGATACCGTTGATGACCAGCGACTGACTGCGAAGCCCGATCGCCGCGAGTTCATCACGCGTTCGAGCCACTTCGCGCAGTGTGGAGGCCTGTGCGCGTGCGACCAGGACCAGTCTCGTTCGCAATGGATCGGCCAGCGCTGCCACGGCCGCCTGGTATTGGCCGCGCTGCTTTTGCAGGCCCGACAGCGGGCCGAGGCAGGATGCGTCGCCTTTACCGGCCTCGAGGAAGCCGGTCCAGGCGCCCGGCAGCTGCAGCAGGCGGATCGTGTGGCCCGTCGGCGCAGTGTCGAACAGGACATGGTCGTAGTCGCGGGTCAGCGCGGGATTGGTCAGCAGCGATGTGAACTCGTCGAAGGCCGCAATCTCGGTCGTGCACGCTCCGGAGAGCTGCTCCTCGATGCCCTTGACCACGTCGTCCGGGAGCACTCCGCGCACCGGACCGACGATGCGGTCCCGGTATGCCTGGGCCGCCGCCTGCGGGTCGATCTCGAGGGCCGCGAGTCCCGCCACGGCCTCGATCTGGGTAATGCGATGGCCGATGGCAACGCCGAAGACCTGGCCCACGTTCGATGCGGGGTCCGTGCTGACGAGCAATACGCGGCGACCATGATCCGCGAGCCAGACGGCCGTCGCGCAGGCAAGCGACGTCTTGCCGACGCCCCCCTTGCCGGTGAAGAACGCGAAGGGCGGGAGTCCTTCGATGAAGTTACACGGAGCGACGGTGGTACTGGCGCTCATCAGCAGCACCCGCTGCCCGGCTTCGAGGTCGAGTCGGGGCCGCAACAACTGGCAACGGTGGTCGCCTTGATTGGAATCGACTTGAGCGACGCACTGCCCGCCCACGCGACCAACTCGTCCCGAGTTGGATATCGCGCGCCGCAGCAAATCACGCCGTCGACCAGGGTCAATGGCAGGCCCTTTTCTCCGGAGCTCTGCAAAACCGCCTTGACCAACGGGTTGTTGGCGAACTCTAGCGGCTGCTGGGCTAGATTCAGTCGCTCGATCTGGATGCCCTGCTCGCGCGCCCAGGCCGCATCCGCTGCGAAGCGCACGAGTTCCGAGTCGACCTCGGTCCCACACACGCCGGTGCTGCAACAAAGACTCGGGTCGAATACTTGAATCGTCTTCACGGAACTCTCCTCGGAATTCATTCGATCGCCGAGCCGATACGATCCATCTCCGCCTTCAGCTTGACGCGGTCGTTCTGCATTTCATCCAGTGGCAGGGCCAGGAATGCCTCGATTCGCCGCCGGAGGGTGCGATAGGCATGCATGAAGGCGGCATCGATCTCCTCGTCCGTGCCCGTGGCATGGGCCGGATCGCCGACACCCCAATGCGTTCGCAACACCGGCCCCAGGTAGGCGGGACAGATCTCGCCGGCGGCGCTCGAGCACACCGTGATCACGATGTCGGGGGCCTGCGGCAGGTCGTCCCAGCTCTTGCTGGAGTACCCGTCGGTGGGGATGCCCTCACGCCGGAGCAACGCGAGGGATCGCGGATGCACCTTGCCGGTCGGCTTGCTGCCGGCACTCATCGCGCACCAGCCCGCCGGCGCCAAGTGGTTGAAGGTCGCCTCCCCCAGGATCGACCGGCACGAGTTACCGGTACAGAGGAAGAGCACGTTCACGAGCGGCCGATCTCCGACAGGCGCTCTTGCAGCACCAGCTGCTCGAGACTGCGGAGCGGGAGACTCATGAACAGGCTGATGCGGCGATCGAGGACAAGGAACGCTTCGTCGAAGGCCTTCCGCTTCTGCTCGTCGGTGCCCTCGACGGCCGCCGGATCGGGAATACCCCAATGCGCCGTGATGGGCTGACCGGGCCACATCGGACAGACTTCGCCCGCGGCGTTGTCGCAGACCGTGAACACGAAATCGAGCTCAGGCGCGCCCGGCGCGGCAAACTCATCCCAGCTCTTGCTGCGCAGCCCGTCGGTCGGATAGCCCAATCGCCGCAGCAGTTCGAGTGCGTACGGATTGACCCGACCCGCGGGGTGGCTGCCTGCACTGAACGCACGGAACTGCCCCTGTCCCCGCCTGTTCAGCAGGGCTTCGGACAGGATGCTTCGGGCGGAATTGCCGGTGCACAGGAACAGCACATTGAAGGTCCGATTTGGGTCGCTCATGCGGTTTTCCTCTTGCGTTCGATGGTGTTGTTCGGCGCGCAGACCGGGGCGCACACCGCGCCCTGGCTGCAGCAGTTCTCGGTCAGGTAGCCCACCAGGTCGTTCATGCGCTCGAAGTGCGCGCTGTAGTAGATGAACCGGCCGTCCTTCCTAGCCGTCACCAAGCCCGCTCGCGCGAGCTCCTTCAGGTGGAAAGACAGGCTGGGTCCGGCGATCTTGAGCCGCTCGCCGATCTCGCCGGCCGCGTAGCCCTCGGGACCGCGCTTGACCAGCAGGCGGTAGATGGCGAGCCGCGAGTCCTGGGCGAGCGCCGCGAGTGCGGTGATGACTTCCGGTTGCTTCATCGATTCACGATATATTGAATTATTAGACGCGTCAACGAGGGGCCCGGCCCCAGGCTAGATCACGCCGAGGGAGCCGGAGAGCGTCAGATAGGCGCCGATCCCCACGATCAGCCAGGCGTTCGCGGTCTGCAGCGGTCCCTGCCAGCGTTGCAGGCCACCAACGACCCTGGCGCCCGCCTGGGCCCCGAACAGCACGGCCAGCGCCACGACTGCGACGGGCACGGCCGTCGCGAGTCCGTAAACGACGAAGAGCGGCAACTGGCTCGGCGCGGTCAGCGACAGCGGCAGCAGGCTGCCGAAGAACAGGGCCGCGGAGGTCGGGCAGAAGGTGATCGCGAACAGCACACCCAGCAGGAATGCTCCGGGCAGGCCACGGTTGGCGAGACCCTCGGTAGCGCCGGGCTTCGCCGGACCGAAGTTGACGCTCAGCGGAATCACGCCGAGCAGCACCAGCCCCACCACGATCAGCAGCGGGCCGATCACGGGCTCCAGTGCCGCCTGGAGCAGGCGCGATGTGGCAGGAGCCGCAGCGACGCCCCAGGCGACCAGCAGCCCGATCGTTGCATACGCCGCGGCCCGGCCGGCCGCGTAGCTGATCACGCCCAGCATGGCGCGGCGACTGGAGTCTAGGCGTCGGGCGAGAAACGAGACCGCCGCCACGTTGGTCGCGAGCGGACACGGGCTGATCGAGGTGAGGATCCCCAACCAGGCCGCGGCCAGGCCGGCGCTGATGAGCGTCACGTCGCAGTGCCGAGGTGACGTCGCACGGCATCCACGACGTACGCCTCGAACGCGCGCTCATCCTTCTGCCGCGTCCAGACGTCCTGCAGGTTCTCCCAGCGCACCTCCTCGCCTGCGGCGAGGTCGGAGACGATCACGGTCTTGCTGATCAGCCGGTAGTCCTCGATGAAGTGGCGGTTACCCGGACCGTCGAGATTGATCACCTGGAATGCGATGCGCCCGCTCGCCAGCTCGGGAGCGAAGTGGCGCTCCACCGTCTGCCGCGTGAGCTGCTCGATTCGCACGCACGTGTAGCAGCGCACGTCACTGCTGAAATACGTCACCTTGATCACGTCCGGCGTGACGCCCGGCCGCACGGTGACCACCTGGGTAGCGACCGGAGAGGCATCGAGCGCCTGCCGACCCAGATAGAGCGAGATGGCTACGGTGACAACCGCAGCCAGCGCCAGCACGGCCTTGAGCCAGGACTTCACGACGGTGAGCCTATGCCAGGAGCCGCTTGGCTTCGTCGAATGACGGCACCTTGCCGCTCAACTTGACGACGCCGTCGACCACCAGGGCCGGCGTGAACATCACGCCGAATTCGGCGTAGCGGTTCACGTCGGTGACTTTCTCGAGTTCGTACTGCAGGCCGAGGTCCTGCGCGGCCTGCTCAGCGACCGCCGTGAGCTGCCGGCACTTGGCGCAGCCGGAACCGAGGATCTGGATCTTGGTCATCGTCGTTCTCCTGCAAATTGCGTTCAGCCGAACCACATCCCGTACGACCAGCCAGTGAGCGTTGCCATGACGATCACCAGCCCCACGTACGTGGTCGTACGCTGCGGGCCGAGGATGGAATTGATCACGATCATGCTGGGCAGGCTGAGCGCCGGGCCCGCGAGCAGCAGCGTGAGCGCGGGGCCCTGCCCCATGCCGCTGCCAATCAGCCCTTGCAGGATCGGCACCTCGGTCAGCGTCGCGAAGTACATGAGCGCGCCCGAGATCGCGGCGAACAGGTTGGCACCCAGTGAATTGCCGCCGACCAGCTGTGCGATCCAGGCCGAGGGAATCAGCCCCTCGTGGCCCGGACGACCGAGCAGGAATCCCGCCACTAGGACGCCACCGAGCAGCAGCGGCACGATCAGCTTGGTGTAGCTCCAGGCCTGCTCGAACCACTCGCCGGCTTCACCCTCCCGCCCCGCAGTGAGCCACGCGAGTCCAAGTACACCGGCCAGGAACGGCCAATTGGGGTGTCCCGGCAGCGTGAGCGCCAGCAGCAACACCATGGCGGCGACCACCAGCAGGCGGATCGCGGGCATCTGGAACCACCGCCACAGCATGACGGCCAGTGCGACCGCGAAGAGTGCGGTGATGATCCATTTGACCGAGTACACCGCGGCGAAGAACCCCGTGGCCTGTGACGCCGCGCCCCAGTTGGCGAACACCAGGATGCCGATCATCACGCCGAAGAAGGTCGCCGTCTGCCACAGCGGGCGCACGTCACCGTCGTCGGGCACGGCGAACGCCTCGGCATTTTTCTCGCGCTCGCCGTTGCGGAAGATGGAGGCCATGAGCAGACCGATCACGATGCTGAACGCAATGGCGCCGATGGCCCGCGCCAGGCCGAGCTGCGCACCAAGCACCTTGGCGGTCATGATCACCGCCAGCACGTTGATCGCTGGGCCCGCGTATAGGAATGCCGTGGCAGGCCCGATGCCTGCGCCCATCCGGTAGATGCCTGCCACCAGCGGCAGGATGGTGCACGAGCACACGGCGAGGAGGCCGCCCGAGATCGAGCCGACGCCATAGGCGAGCGGCTTCGGCGCCGTGGGCCCGAGGTAACGCATCACCGAGGCCTTGGACACGAAGGCCGCGATGGCACCCGCAATCCAGAACGCGGGCAGCAGGCACAGCACCACGTGCTCGCGCGCATACCATTTGGTGAGCTCGAGCGCCTCGGTGACGGCACCGTCGAACCGCGGCTGCCCGACCGGCAGGAAGTACAGGACGGCAAAGACGGCCGCCAGTGCGCCGAAGATCCTGAACTCGTGGCGGGCTTCGGGACTCAAGGTGAGCGTGGTCATGGCTGTGGCGACCTCAGGCACAGTCGCAGGCGGCGCCGCGTTTCGAGGCAGGACCGGCGCCAGCCTTGTCGAGACAGTCGATGAAGTGCGACACGCACTCCAACTCGAGGCGATAAAAGATCTTCTGGCCGCGCTTCTCGCTCGAGACGACGCCTGCCTCGCGCAGGATGTCCAGGTGCTTCGAAGTGGTCGACCAGCCCAGGCCCACGGCATGCACGAGGTCGCAGACGCAGCGCTCACCCCCCATCAGGGTGCGGACGAGTGTCAGGCGACCGGGGTTACCAAGGGCCTTGAAAACCTCGTCCGGGGATGCGCCAAGGGGTCTCGCAGCCATGGCGCGAGTATTTCGCTGATCGACGAAACTATGTATCAGGAGCTTCCGCAGGCCATCTCACGCAACCTCGGTAATTGCCGATAGAACGGCTGGAAAGCAAAACGGCCCCAGTCGGCCAGCCGTTCGTCGCCCGTAGCGGCAGAAAACCCGGCACCCCGGCCGCAACGCTGCGTCATCCGGATTGCTGAAGAACGCGCACCGTTTTCCCCGGACTGGGGCAAGATATCCGGCACCAACGCCATCGGAAGAATCCAGGACATGAACAGCCGCATCGCATTGGCCTCTCTCCTCGCTTGCACCATGTTTCTCGCTGCCTGCGGCCGGAACCACGGCGAGCCCGCCGCCGGCCCCGGCGCCGACCTCATCATCTCGGGCGGCCCCATCCTCAGCATGGAGGGCGACCAGCCAGCCTATGTAGATGCGGTCGTCATCGAAGACGGGAAGATCGTCTTCGCAGGCTCTGCTGCGGAAGCCATGAAGCTGAAGGGCTCGGACACCGTACTCAAGGATCTCGCCGGCAAGGCGCTGCTGCCCGGCTTCATCGATCCGCACAGCCATTTCATGGATTCGCTCACCATGGCGGACCGCGTGAATGTCTCCGCTCCGCCCGTCGGCCCCGCCTCCAACCCCGACGAAATCGTCACCGAACTTAAGAAGGCCGCCGCCGCCAAGGACCTGAAGCCGGGCGAACTGTTGCTTGGCTGGGGGTATGACGAGAATCTCATGCCCAAGGGCACCGAGCTCACCCGCGATCTTCTCGACACGGCCTTCCCCGACAACCCCGTCGGCGTGATCCACGTCTCCATGCACGGCGCCGTCATCAACTCGAAGGCGATGGAGATGTTCGGCTACACCGACGGCATGCCAACCCCCGCCGGCGGCGTCATCCTAAGGAAAGAGGACGGTGCCAGCCTTCGCGGCCTGGTCATGGAAACCGCCTTCCTGCCGATGTTCGCCAAGATGCCGTCCCCCACGCCCGAGACGGAGCTCGCCGCGGCCAGGGCCGGACAGCTGATCTACGCCGCCGCCGGCGTCACCACTGCCCAGGACGCCGCCACCCACGCGCCCCAGGTCGCCCAGCTCCAGCGCATCGCCAAGGCGGGCGGCTTCATCATCGACGTCATCACCTACCCCTTCATGACCGACCTCGAAACCGTCTGGAAAGCCACCCCGCCCTCCGAGTTCGGCAAGTACGTGAACGGCCTCAAGCTCGGCGGCTGCAAGATCACCGCCGACGGCAGCCCGCAGGGCAAGACAGCCTGGTTCACGACCCCCTATCTCACCGGCGGCCCCGCCGGCGAGACGGACTGGAAGGGCGAACCCGGCCTGCCGACCGATGCCATGAAGGCGGCCATGAAGACCTGCTACGACAACGACCTGCAGGTGCTGCTCCACGCCAATGGCGACGCCGCGATCGATTTCCTGCTCGAAGCCCACAAGGCCGCCGCCGGCTCGGACCTCGCAAAGGACCGCCGCACCGTCTGCATCCACTGCCAGTTCATCCGCCCGGATCAGCTCAAGCAGTTCGCCGAGCTGCAGCTCATCCCCTCGCTGTTCACCGATCACACCTTCTTCTTCGGCGACACGCACGTGAAGAACCGCGGCCTCCAGCAGGCGAGCTTCATCAGCCCCATGAGGGCCGCGCGTGACCTGGGCTTGCGCCCGACGAACCACACCGACGCATTCGTCGTCCCGGTCGACCAGATGTTGACGGTATGGACGGCCGTGAACCGCCCATTACGCTCCGGCGGCACGCTGGGCGCCGATCAGCGCATCACTCCCTATGAAGCGCTCCAGGCCATCACCATCGACGCCGCATTCCAGTACCGCGAGGAGGACAGCAAGGGCTCGATCAAGGTCGGCAAGCGCGCCGACCTCGTGATCCTCTCGGCAGACCCCACCAAGGTCGCGCCTGAAACCATCAAGGACATCAAGGTCCTGGAAACGATCAAGGACGGCAAGACCATATTCCCCGCCAGCTGAGGCGCACGCCTGGCCTGGGGACGACCTCAGAATGCGGGATCGGCGCCATTGCCAGAAAGCAGAACGGCCCCAGAGGGGCCGTTTGCTTCGAATGCGTTGGTCGCGGGGGCGTGCCACCGATCCAAGCAATTCCGTTGGACCGGGCAGAAATCACATAAAGGTCTGCCAGTTAGCGCTCCAGTGACAAGCCGCCCAATTTTGGCGCTACAGGTCACCCACTCATGCGGCCGCTCTCGACCGAGGCTGTGTGAAAACCTTGCTCTAGGTTAGCATCGGCCTGCGTTGCAGCGGAGGCCCTTCATGAGCCGATTTATCGCTGAAGCCGATCGATCCCAGGGCACGTTGCTGCCCGAGAGCATCGACGAATACGTCTCCGAGGA
>Ga0114938_1002767_pt1 | contig 10810 bp, 8 predicted proteins | sample AshMeaBigSpring_FD_88675 | JGI IMG/M metagenome (GOLD analysis project Ga0114938, IMG submission 88675) | Groundwater microbial communities from Big Spring, Nevada to study Microbial Dark Matter (Phase II) - Ash Meadows Big Spring | ecosystem: Environmental > Aquatic > Deep subsurface >...
CTGGATGGAGCGGTACGGGGCCGATCCGGCCCGGTACGGTCCCGCCCCCCCGCCCGACACCAGGCGCGACCATCGCCACGCCGGCCACCACGCCGACCCCGAGCCAGGCAGCGCCGCAACGGTCGACCAGCCCGTCAAGGTGCACGACGAGCTGTATGTTCGGGACTACGCCAGGTGCATCCTCTGCTACAAGTGTGTCGAGGCGTGCGGCACCGACGCCCAGAACACATTCGCCATCGCCGTTGCCGGGAGGGGCTTCGACGCCAGGATCTCCACCGAGTTCGACGTGAACCTCACCGACTCGGCCTGCGTCTACTGCGGCAACTGCATCGGGGTGTGCCCAACAGGTGCGCTCATGTTCCGCAGCGAGCACGAGCTGCGCAAGGCCGGGGTGTGGGACGAGGCGGCGCAGATGGTTACCCGCACCGTTTGCTCGTACTGCGGTGTTGGCTGCAACCTCGAGCTACATGTGCAGGACAACCGGATCGTAAAGGTGACCTCGCCGTCCGACCATCAGGTCACCTCGGGTCACCTGTGCATCAAGGGCCGCTTCGGCTACGACTACGTCCAAGAGCTTGACGACGACCTGGCGGTGACACCGATCGATGTCGTCCTCGCCTCGGTGCGCCACCTCGAGGCGCCGCCCACCTGAGAAGGGCCGTCGCCGGCGTCTCGGCGATGCGCCGGTCGGCGAGGGTCACCTCATGGGGTCTTCGCCACTGCGCCCGCCTTCCACACATGGGTCACCCGCATCGGATCACCCCACATGGTGAGGTCATCGAGCGGGTTGCCGTCCATGGCGATCACGTCGGCGTCGTACCCGGTGGCGAGCTGACCGGAAAGGGGCGCCCTCGCCCCGAGCGTGAGCGGCCCGTTGGCGGTCGTCGCCTCGATGGCTTCGAGCGGGGTCATCCCGGCTTCGACGAGGTGGCGCACCTCGCGCCCATTGCGGCCGTAGAGCGGGCCGGTCATGAAGATGTCGGTTCCCATCGCGATCGTGACGCCTGCGCTCACCGCGATCTTCATCGCCTGGGCGTGCTGGTCGGCGATCTCCACCGCCTTGCGGAAGATGTAGCGGGGGAGCACCGGTTCCATGGCCAGGAGCTCGCTGACGACGAAGCGGGTGGGTACCAGGATCGCTCCTGTCTCCTTCATCAGGTCCGCCGCCTCCTCGTCGAGGTAGCTGCCGTGCTCGATGGTGGTGGCCCCGGCCCGCAGGGCGGCCATGATCCCCGGTTTGCCGTGGCAGTGGGCGGCCACCGCCACCTCGGCCCGCGACGCCTCGGCGACGATGGCGCCGAGCTCCTCATGCGAGAACTGCTGGTGGACAGGGTGGTCCATCTCGCTTGCCACCCCGCCGGATGCGCACACCTTGATCACGGCCGCCCCCTTGCGGAGCTGCCGCCGCACCGCCTTTATGCATTCCGCCACTCCGTCGCACAGGATCCCGAAGTTCTCGTTGTCGGCGATTCCGGTCACCCAGTCGAGGGGAAAGCCGTGGACGTCGACGTGCCCACCCGTCATCGAAGGGATGGAGCCGGCGGCGTGGATGCGTGGCCCGGGTATGCGACCCTCGTCGACGGCGCGGCGCAGCCAGATCCCCAAGCCACCCACCTCGCGTACCGACGTGACACCGCCCAGGAGCGTTGCGGCGATGTCGGCGGTGGCCCTCCCCGCCTGCACCACCGCTGGCTCCTTGGTGAGCGCCTCCATGTCGGCCCCCGCCAGACCGGTGAAGTGGCCGTGACACTCCCACAGCCCGGGAAGGACGGTTGCGACCTCTGTCACCGTGTCGGCGGCAGGCGCCGAAGCCACCGGTCCCACGTAGCCGATGCGGCCATGATCGAGCACCACGGAGCCGTGTTCGATCGGGTTGCCCCTGCCCGGGATGAGCAGGTCGGCGTCGATGCGCATCATCATTCGGTTCTCCTCGCCTCCGGTGGACCCAGGGTACCCGGCGTGGTGCTCGCCACTACGCCGAGAGGGGCCTGCGGCCGTCGCTAACATCGCGACACCGCGAGGTGATGGATGACCGAGGGACGCAATGAAGCCAACGTACGAGCCGCAGGACGTCGAGGCGCGCTGGTACGACGTCTGGGTGTCATCCGGGGCGTTCCGGCCTGAGGCCAATCCGGACGGCGAGCCTTTCTGCATCGTCATCCCCCCGCCAAACGTCACCGGCGTCCTCCACACCGGTCACGCCCTCAACGGTTCGCTCCAGGATGTCATCATCCGGCGCAAGCGGATGCAGGGCTATGCGACGTTGTGGCTCCCCGGTACCGATCATGCCGGCATCGCCACCCAGAACGTGGTCGAGCGCGAGCTGGCCCTCGAGGGGCGCAGCAGACACGACATCGGTCGCAAGGCGTTTGTCGAGCAGGTGTGGGCGTGGACGGAGCGCTCCGGGGGGCGCATCACCCAACAGATCCGCCGCATGGGTTTCTCGACCGACTGGAGCCGGGAACGGTTCACCCTCGACGAGGGGCTGTCGCGGGCGGTGCGCGAGGTCTTTGTCACCCTCTATGAGCAGGGGCTGATCTATCGCGGCAGGCGGATCATCAACTGGTGTCCCCGGTGCCACACCGCCCTGTCCGAGATCGAGGTGGACTACACCGAGGAGGCGGGCGAGCTGGTGCACATCCGCTACCCGTTTGCAGATGGAGCCGAGGGCGGCATCGTTGTCGCCACCACCCGCCCCGAGACGATGCTCGGCGACACCGCCGTCGCCGTGCATCCTGACGACACCCGCTTCGCCGGTCTGGTTGGGCGCAGCGTGCGGCTCCCGCTCGTCGACCGCATCATCCCCATCGTGGCCGACCCTGTTGTCGACCCCGTGTTCGGTACGGGGGCCGTCAAGGTGACACCGGCCCACGACCCGACCGACTACGACATCGGCGAGCGGCACGGGCTGGAGCAGATCGTCGTCATCGACACCGAGGGCAACATCACGAAGGCGGGTGGGCGGTTCGCCGGGCTCGACCGCTACGAGGCGCGGGAGGCGGTTCGTCACCAGCTCGACAAGGAGGGCTACCTCGTCGCCGTCGCGGACCACCATCACTCGGTCGGCCACTGCTCGCGTTGTGGCACCGTTGTCGAGCCGCTGCTGTCCACGCAGTGGTTCGTAAAGGTGGGGCCGATGGTCGGTCCCGCGATCGAGGCGGTGCGCACCGGCGACAGCCGATTTGTCCCAAAACGCTGGGAGAAGAACTACTTCCACTGGATGGAGAACCTGCGCGACTGGTGTATCAGCCGCCAGCTGTGGTGGGGGCACCGCATCCCCGCCTGGTACTGCCTCGACTGCGAGGAGACCGTCGTGTCCCGTGACGACGTCTCTGAGTGCCCCTCGTGCGGTGGTGCGGTTCGCCCGGACGAGGACGTGCTTGACACCTGGTTCTCGTCTGCGTTGTGGCCGTTCTCGACGCTGGGGTGGCCGGAGCAGACGGACGACCTTCGCCGCTTCTACCCGACCGCCGTCCTCGTGACAGGATTCGACATCATCTACTTCTGGGTGGCGAGGATGATGCAGATGGGGCTCCACTTCATGGGGGAGAAACCCTTCAGCGACATCGTCATCCACGGGCTCGTCCGCTCCGCCGACGGTCGCAAGATGTCAAAGAGCGCGGGTAACGCCCTCGACCCCCTCGAGCTTGTCGAGCGGTACGGGGCAGACTCCCTGCGTCTCGCCCTCGTCCAGTCGGCGGCGCCCGGGCACGACATCCCGCTCAACGAGGAGTGGGTCGACGCCTCGCGGCGCTTCGGCAACAAGGTGTGGAACGCCGTGCGTTTCGCCGTCGAGCACGGAGGAGTGCGCCGCGTCCCCGCCGAGGGCGGCTACCCGGAGACGCCGGGACCGGAGGATGCATGGATCGTTGGCCGGTTCGGCGAGGTGGTCGCCGCCTACGACGGCTTGCTCGACGAGTACCGCTTCTCGGACGCCGTCAGCATGCTCTACACCTTCGCATGGGCCGAGGTGTTCGACTGGTACGTGGAGATGGCGAAGCTCGGGTTGCGCCACGAGGCGACCGCTGCCGCCACCAGACGCACGCTCGGCGTTGTCATGCGCGACCTGCTCAAACTGTTCCACCCTGTGATCCCGTTCCTCACCGAGGAGCTGTGGGCGGAGCTGGGTGACGGCTCCCTCCTCGTGACCTCATCATGGCCGGCGCCGCCTGCCACCATGGCGCCCGACGGTATGGCTGAGCTGCAGGATCTGATCACCGGGTTGCGCCGCTTCCGGGGCGAGCACCAGCTGGGCAGGCGACGGTTTGGGGTCCTGCTCGACGACCCGGCTGGTCTCGCCACCGGCTGGTGGCAGGCGCAGCTCACCTCGCTCGCCGGCGTCGAGATGACCGCAACGACACCGCCGGCCGAGTTGGCGGGTCATACCCGCATCCAGGCGGGACGGGTGTCGGCGTTCATCCCCCTTGCCGGTGTGGTCGACGTCGCCGCCGAGCGGCCCCGTCTGGAGAAGGCGATCGCCGAGACCGCAGAGCAGCTCGCCAGGACGGAGCAGAAGCTGGCAAACGCCGAGTTCCGGGAGCGGGCGCCTGCCGAGGTTGTCGCCAAGGAGGAGGCGAGACGGGGCGAGCTGGCCGCCGCCGTCGCCAAGCTGCGCACCCAACTCGCCGAGCTTGGTTGAGCGAGTGATCGACTTCCCGCTGATCGCAACGCACGAGGAGGCGCTCGCCTTTCTCGACGCCAGGGTCGGCAGCGGGGTCAAGCCGGGTCTCGAGCGCATCAGCGGTCTGCTCGAGCTGATGGGCAACCCGCACCACGACGTCGCCTCCCTGCATGTGGCGGGGACAAACGGCAAGACGACCACGGTGCGCATCATCGAGGACCTGCTCCTGGCCAGCGGGCTCAGCGTCGGCACCTTCACCTCTCCCCACCTGGAGCGCATCGAGGAGCGGTTCACCGTCAGCGGCAGCGTCCTCGACGCCGCAGGGCTTGTCGCGGCGGTCGCAGACGTGGCCCCGTTTGTCGCCGCATACGAAGCACGGCACCAGACCACCGTCACCTACTTCGAGCTGACGGCGGCGATGGCGTTCCAGCTGTTCGTGTCACAGGCGCTCAATGCCGCCGTCGTCGAGGTGGGGCTTGGTGGGCGTCTCGACGCCACCAACGTCCTCGACGCCGACGTGTCGGTGATCACGGGGATCGCCGTCGACCACACCTCGTACCTCGGCGAGTCGCTCGGGGAGATCGCAGGCGAGAAGGCGGGGATCGTGAAGGACGGCGGTGTACTCGTCACCGGCCCGTTGCCCGCCGCCGCCGAGGGGGCGGTGACGGCCAGGGTGGCGGAGACCGGCGCCATCTGGATCAGGCGGGGCAGCGACTACGAGGTGGTGGCGGCCACGCAGGCGGTTGGTGGGTGGGTGGCAACCGTGCGCGGGCTCTACGACACGTACCGCGACGTCTACCTGCGTCTGCACGGCATCCACCAGGTCGACCACCTCGCCACTGCGATCGCGGCCGTGGAGATGTTCTTCGGCAAGTCGCTCGACGAGGCGGCGGTGCGTCTGGCGGCCGCCGCGGTGGAGTCCCCGGGAAGGATCGAGGTCGTCGGCCGCAGCCCGCTGGTCGTCCTCGACGGGGCGCACAACGAGGAGGGTCTGACCGGGCTGGCAACCGCCCTTGCCGAGGAGTTCCCCGAGACCCGTAGGGTGCTCGTCGTCGGTTTCCGCGGTGAGCGTGACCCCGTGACGTTGCTGGGGCCGCTCATCGGGCTCATCGACGAGGTGATCGTCACCGCCTCAGCGGACACCGAGGCGATCCCGGTGGCCACCGTCGCGGCGGCGGCGCGTGCGGTGTTCGGGGAGGACGTGCCGGTGGAGACGGTGACACCGGTCGTGCGGGCGGTCGGCGAGGCGCTGCAACGGGTCGGGGAGGACGATGCCGTGATCGTCACAGGCTCGCTGTACGTCGTCGGCGAGGCCCGCACCTGCTTCGACTGAGCGGCCGGGGCGGCGATTGCAGCCATCGGCTAGCCGGTCGGCTGCTCTCGTACACTCGGCCCATCCGGATGTGGTCGAGCCATCCGCACCAACGACGACAAGGAGCCGCCGTGTACCGAGCCGCCGACGAGCGCTATGGCAGGATGCCGTACGCCCGCTGTGGGCGCAGCGGGCTCGACCTTCCCAAGATCGCCCTAGGGCTGTGGCAGAACTTCGGCGGCGACGTCCCGCTCGAGCGCTCCCGGGAGATGGTGCTGCGGTCGTTCGACCGCGGGATCACCCACTTCGACCTGGCCAACAACTACGGCCCGCCCTATGGATCGGCCGAGGAAGCCTTTGGGCGGATCCTCGCCGCCGATCTGGCTCCTTACCGTGACGAGCTGATCGTCTCCACCAAGGCAGGGTACGACATGCGGCCAGGACCGTATGGCCAGGGTGGTGGCTCCCGCAAGTACCTGCTGGCCAGCCTCGACCAGAGCCTCGCCAGGATGGGGCTCGACTACGTCGACATCTTCTACTCGCACCGCTTCGACCCGACCACGCCGCTCGAGGAGACGATGGGTGCCCTCGACAGCGCCGTGCGGCAGGGGAAGGCGCTGTACGCCGGCATCTCCTCGTACGGTCCGGAGCGGACACGCGAAGCGGCCGCCATCCTGCGCCGTCTCGGCACCCCGTGTCTGATTCATCAGCCCTCGTACTCGATGCTGAACCGCTGGATCGAGGGTGGTCTGCTCGACGTGCTCGAGGAGGAGGGCATCGGGTGCATCGTGTTCTCGCCGCTCGCCCAGGGGCTGCTCACCGCAAAGTACCTTGGCGGCGTCCCCGTTGGGTCGAGGGCCAGCGAGGGTGGCTCGTTCCGGCAGGAGTTCCTCGATGACGAGAACCTGGCGAGGGTCAGCGCCCTGGATGAGATCGCTCGCCGGCGTGACCAGACCCTGGCGCAGATGGCGATCGCCTGGGTTCTCCGTGACCGGCGGGTGACAACGGCGCTCGTCGGCGCCCGCCGCTGGTCGCAAATCGAGGACTCCCTCGGTGCCCTCGACAGGCTCGACTTTTCCGTGGACGAGCTCGCCGAGATCGACAGACACGCCAGCGACCGTGGGGTCAACCTGTGGGCGGCGTCGAGCGATGCGGGCTGAACGCCACGTACCGCCGGGTACCATCCCGCCGACTCTGACACCGTTGGCAAAGGACACCCCAGATGGCAATCGAGCGCACCTTCCTCATGGTCAAGCCTGACGGCGTGGCCCGCCGCCTCGTCGGCGAGGTGATCTTGCGTCTCGAGCGCAAGGGGTTCACCCTCGAGCAGATGCGGATGCTCACCCTCGACGAGGAGCTGGCACGCCGCCACTACGCCGAGCATGTGGAGAGATCCTTCTTCCCCGAGTTGCTCGACTTCATCACAAGCGGCCCTGTGGTGGCGATGGCCTGGTCAGGCGAGGGAGTCATCGGTGCGGCCCGCGAGATCATGGGGGCAACCGACCCCGCCAAGGCGGCGCCTGGCACGATCCGCGGCGACTTCGCCACCGTGATCACCCAGAACGTGGTTCACGGCTCGGACGGTGTCGAGAGCGCCGCCCGCGAGCTGGCGATCTTCTTCCCCGCATGACGAGCCGCGCTGCGACCGCCGAACGAGGCACCCGGGCGGCGGCTCCGCTCGTGGGGCTACGCTGGCTGGTGCAAGGCTCACTGTTCTGTAGACTCACCGCATCCCGCGACTTCCGGGGTGGCTCATGCTGAACTCGATCTTCGCTGTTGCCGGTCGTGACATGGCGATCGACCTCGGCACCGCCAACACGCTCGTGTTCGTGCGCGGTATGGGGATCGTGCTCAACGAGCCGTCTGTGGTTGCGATCAACACAAGGGACAACCGGCCGCTCGAGGTCGGCATGGAGGCCAAGCGGATGATCGGACGCACCCCGTCCTACATCCAGGCCATCCGCCCGCTGCGCAACGGGGTGATCGCCGACTTCGACATCACCGAGAAGATGCTGCGCTACTTCATCGACAAGGTGCACAACCGGCGCTTCGCCGCACGGCCCCGCATCGTCATCTGCGTGCCGTCTGGGATCACCGCTGTCGAGCGCCGTGCGGTCGAGGAGGCCGCATATCACGCCGGCGCCCGCCGCGCCTACACCATCGAGGAGCCGATGGCGGCGGCGATCGGTGTCGGGCTTCCGGTGCACGAGCCGTCTGGCTCGATGGTGGTTGACATGGGTGGCGGCACCACAGAGGTGGCGGTCATCTCGCTCGGGGGCATCGTCGTGTCCCGCTCGATCCGCATCGGTGGCGACGAGCTCGACGAGGCGATCATCCAGTGGGTGAAGAAGGAGTACAACCTGATGCTCGGCGAGCGCACCGCCGAGCAGGTGAAGATGGCGATTGGCAGCGCCTGGCCGTACTCCGAGGAGCCCGCCGCCGAGGTGCGGGGCCGCGACCTGGTGACCGGTCTGCCGAAGACGGTTGTGCTGTCGAGCCCCGAGGTGCGGGAGGCGATCGAGGAGCCGGTGCAGGCAGTGGTCGACGCCGTCAAGTACACGCTCGACAAGACGCCGCCCGAGCTCGCCGCCGACATCATCGAGCGCGGCATCGTCCTCACCGGCGGCGGTGCCTTGCTGCGGGGTCTCGACATCCGGATCGCCAACGAGACAGGGATGCCGATCGTCACAGCCGACCGACCGCTCCAGTCTGTTGTGCTCGGCTCTGGTGCGTGCCTCGAGGAGTTCGACGTGCTACACGTCGTGCTGTCCTCGAGTGGCCGCGCCTGACGTGAACCGGGCCACAGGCGAAGCGCCGGGCTGCGGCTACGCTGAGGTGGTCGCCGGCGCCACCTCTCGGTGCCGCGCCCTCCCAGCATGCCAACGGGTGCCGTGATGCTCACCTTCCGCCGATTCGACCGCTCGACGACGTTGTTCATCACGCTTGTGATGTTGTCGTTCCTGCTGGCCACCTTCGACGTGAGGGCCCAGGGAGAGGGTGTCGGTGGCGCACTCCGTGAAGGAGCCCAGGCGCTGTTCGCCCCCGTGCAGCGACTCGCCACAGCGGTGGCCCGGCCGGTGGCAGGGTTCATCGATGGCATATCCAACATCGCAGGATTGCGCGACGAGGTGGACCGGCTGCGCGCCGAGAACACCGCCCTCACCCAGCAGCTCGTCGACGTGCAGAGCCTGGAGAACCGGGTCGCCGAGCTCGAGCAGATCAATGACCTCGCTCCTGTCGGCGATCTCCCGACCATCACGGCGCGGATCACCGCGCTCGGACCAACCGACTTCGACCAGATCCGCTGGATCGACAAGGGGGCGGACCAGGGGGTGGCCTTCGGTCAGGCGGTCGTCGACGAGGACGGGCTGATCGGGAGGGTCGACTTCGTGGCGGCCACATCGGCCAGGGTGCGGCTGATCACGGACCCGCGCCTCGGCGTCGGGGTGCGGGACCTCGTCACAAACGAGACCGGTTGGGTCGAGGGGCTCGGGCAGGCGGGGCTGCAGCTCAAGATGTTCAGCGCCGCCAAACCGGTGAAGGTCGGCGATAGGCTCGTCACAGATGGCACTCGCTTCCCACCGGGTCTCGACGTTGGTGTTGTCTCGGCGGCGGCCGAGGCCGAGGCGGGGTTTGCCCTCATCACCAGCGTCGAGCCGGCGGTGCGGATCTCGGAGATCGACTTTGTCAAGGTGATCGTGGGCTGGTCGCCGCTCGACGAGGCCACCCAGAACGCCGACCAGGGGACGGACGGTGAAGGCAGCGGCCTGGTGGAAGAGCGGTGAGCGGTCGCCCGGTTGCCTTCTCGATAGGGCTTGTCGTGCTCGCCGTTGTGATTCAGACGACCTTGTTTGGCGACGGGCGGATCCAGCCGCTTGGATCGTCGCCGCTGCTCGTGCTCGTCGTCGTGCTCGGGTGCGTCCGCTATCTCGAGCCGGAACCGGCCCTGCTGCTCGGCTTCACCGGCGGCTTGTTGCTCGATCTCCTCGGCGGCTCGCCGCTCGGGCTGTGGGCGCTGGTGCACGTGGTGGCGGCGTACATCGGGTTGCGGCTGCGCTCCAGAGCGGATGACGGGGTGGCGGTGGTGGCGGTTGGCGTGTTTGTCGTCGCCCTGTTGGCCCAGACGTTGTTCGTGCTCGCCGGTACGCTGTTCGGGCAGCGGCTGCTAGTGACATCGGGAATCGTGAGGCAACTCGTTCTCCCCGCCCTCTACAGTGTCGTGGTGGCGAGCGTCGTGCTCCCGGGCGTGACCTTTGTGTTGCGTGAGCGCACCGTTGGGACCTGGCTGCGATGAGCTTCAGGGTGAGGGTGGGCATCCTCGGTCTCGTGTTCCTGGCGTTGTTCAGCGTGCTCACGCTGCGGCTGTGGTCGGTGCAGATCGTCCAGGCGAGCCAGCTTGCCGAGCAGGCCGTGACCAACCAGCTCAAGGTGATCGAGACACCGGCGCCGCGCGGCGAGATCCGCGACCGGCACGGGCGGCTGGTGGCTGGGACCCGGTCGGCGCTGACCGCCGTCATCGACGGAGCGCTTGTGCCTGCCGCAGACGATCCGCGCATCGAGCAGCTGGTGCAGCGGCTGGCTGCGTTCGCCGGGATCCCGGTCGACGAGATCCGCATCGCCATAGACGACGCCAGGGAGCGCGGCGATCGCGTCACGCTGGTCGCCGATCTCAGCAGCGCCGAGGTGCTGCGGCTCGTCGAGTACGAGGAGGAGTTCCCCGGAGTGTCGGTGCTGCCCCAGCCGGTGCGCATCTACCCCGAGGGTGAGCTCGCCGCAGACGTCCTCGGCTACATCGGTGACCCTAACGAGACAGACATCGAGAAGCCGGACATCGGACCGACGGACACCGTTGGGCGGGCTGGGGTGGAGCGGCAGTA
>Ga0114938_1002768_pt1 | contig 10808 bp, 7 predicted proteins | sample AshMeaBigSpring_FD_88675 | JGI IMG/M metagenome (GOLD analysis project Ga0114938, IMG submission 88675) | Groundwater microbial communities from Big Spring, Nevada to study Microbial Dark Matter (Phase II) - Ash Meadows Big Spring | ecosystem: Environmental > Aquatic > Deep subsurface >...
CTTCCGAGGAAACCCTCGCGCGAGCGCTCGACTACGTCGGCCAGCTGCGCAAGACGCCGATCGTGGTGAACGACAGCCGCGGGTTCTATACCAGCCGTTGCTTCGGCACCTTCGTTCACGAGGGCATGGCGATGCTGCAGGAGGGCGTCGGCCCCGCGCTGATCGAGAACGGCGCGAAGCTGGCCGGCATGCCGGTCGGCCCGCTCGCGGTCGCGGACGAGGTCACGATCGACCTGCAGTGGAAAGTAATCAAACAGACCGAGAAGGACCTCGGCCGCAAGTTCCGCAAGCCGGCCGGGTACGACGTCGTGCAGATGTTCGTCGAGGAACTGAAACGGCCGGGCCGTCGCTTCGGCGCCGGCTTCTACGAGTACCCGAAGGACGGCAAGAAGCACCTGTGGGCCGGGCTTGCGGAGATCTTCCCGAGGGCGCCGCTCCAGTTGCCGGTAGCGGAGGTCGAAAAGCGGCTGCTCTACATCCAGGCACTCGAGGCCGCGCGTTGCCTGGAGGAGGGAGTCGTCACGACCGCGGCCGAAGCGGACCTCGGCTCCATTCTCGGCTGGGGCTTCCCGGCCTGGACGGGTGGCACGCTTTCATACATCGACACGATCGGCATCCGTCGGTTCGTCGCCGAGTGCGAGCGCATGTCCAAGCGTTACGGCAGGCGCTTCAAGCCGTCGAAGTGGTTGAAGGAACGCGCGGAGCGCGACGAGTCGTTCCACGGCGGCACGGCACAGCAGGCGGCGTGATGCCGTCAGCCGAGCCTGCGTATCGGGTTGCTGCCGTCCCAGCCCTGCGCGGCTTCGTGCATGAGGCGGAACGCGGCAGTCATCACCGGGCTCGCCTCGATCAGCTCGATCATCCCGCCCGGATGGCAGTCGGTGGAGAGGTAGGCGAACCTACCGCCGCCGCGCGTGCGGCCGTGCTGCACCGCCTCCACGCCCAGCACGCGCAGGCGCCCGAGGTCACGCTCGACCGACTCGGTCATCACGCCCATGTGCTGCAGCCCGTGGCCGTGCGCGCGCTCGAACTCCGTGTAGATCGAGGGCGCGTCATCGTGCTGCCGGATCAGCTCGATCTGCACGTCGCCGCTGTAGGCGATGGCGCAGGTCATGTCGATGCGCGCGGGCTGGCCGCGAAACCAGAGCTCCGAGAACGGGATGTGCTCGAACATGAAGAACGGCCCGACGCTCATGACGCGGATCCAGTGATCCAGCGCGGCGTCGAGATCGCGCACGACGAAGGCGTTCTGCATCACAGGACCGAAATTTCGCAGCAAACGGGCTCTCCTGGGGTCTCGTCACGGGTCACCACCCGTGTTTCCGCACGGGCCGGGAAGGAGACTAAGCCGTCCGCTGCGAGCGCACAACGGAGGCCCTCGTCGCTTGCCGCATCGTGCGCCGCCGTCCCCAGGCCGGTCAGGCGGCCGGGCGCCGCGATTTGTCGGCTCTGAGCCGAGGTGCCCATGCCGATTCCTGCCGCGTTTCGCGACCGCCTGAGCCTGCCGGTGATCGGGGCGCCGATGTTCATCGCGTCGACACCGGACCTCGTGATCGCCCAGTGCAAAGCCGGCATCGTCGGCTCCTTCCCCGCCCTGAACGCCCGGCCCCCGACTGCGCTCGACGAGTGGCTGTCGCGCATTCGCGAGGAACTCGACGTGCACCGGTCGGCCAATCCCGGGGCCAGGGTCGCGCCGTTTGCGGTGAACCAGATCGCGCACGCGAGCAACGACCGGCTCGCCCGGGACGTGGAGGCCTGCGTCCGCCACCGGGTCCCGCTCGTGATCACGAGCCTGCGGCCGCCCCGCGAGATCGTCGAGGCCGTGCATTCCTACGGAGGGCTGGTGTTTCACGACGTGATCAACGTGCGGCACGCACGCAAGGCGATGGAGCAGGGCGTGGACGGCATCATCGCGGTCTGCGCCGGCGCCGGTGGCCATGCCGGCGTGGCCAGCCCGTTTGCGCTCGTGCGCGAGATTCGCGAGTTCTTCTCTGGCACCATCGTCCTGTCCGGTGCGATGAGCAGTGGCGCCGACGTGTTCGCTGCGCTTGCGATCGGAGCGGACATGGCGTACCTCGGTACGCGCTTTCTTGCGACGCGCGAAGCCAACGTGCCGGACGGGTACAAGCAGATGCTCGTCGAATCGTCGTCGGACGACGTCGTCTACACTTCGCTCTTCACGGGCGTGAAGGGCAATTACCTCAAACGCAGCGTGGCGGCGGCCGGTCTGGATCCGGACCGGCTCCCCGAGGCCGACAAGTCCAGGATGGACTTCGGTTCGGGCGGCAACATGGAGAAGAAGGCCTGGCGCGACATCTGGAGCGGCGGGCACGGCGTCGGCAACATCCACGACGTGCTCCCGACCGCCGAGGTCGTCGAGCGCATGATCCGTGAATACGAGGATACGCGGCGACGCATGTGCGCTGCTGAATGAGGTAGTCCGCATGAATGGCGCAACGAGCATGTTCGACCTGACCGGGCGCGTGGCTGTGGTGACGGGTGCGAGCCGTGGCATAGGCGAAGCCATCGCCAAGGCGTACGCGCGGCAGGGCGCGCGCGTTGTCGTATCGAGCCGCAAACAGCCGGCCTGCGAGGAGGTGGCCAGAGAGATCAACGAAGCGGGCGGGCAGGCCATCGCCGTGCCGTGCCACATCGGGGACATGGACGCGCTGGCCTCGCTCTTCACCGCCGTGCGGGAGCGCTGCGGCCGGCTCGACGTGCTGGTCAACAACGCGGCCACGAATCCCTACTACGGCCACATCCTCGATACGGACCTCGGCGCATTCCAGAAGACCGTGGACGTCAACGTCCGCGGGTATTTCTTCTCCTCGGTCCATGCGGGCCGCATGATGCGCGAAACGGGCGGAGGCTCCATCATCAACATCGCCTCCGTGAACGCCGTGAGTCCCGGGCCGCTGCAGGGCATCTACTCGATCACCAAGGGCGCGGTACTCAACATGACGAAGGCGTTCGCGCGCGAGTGCGGGCCGCACCGCATCCGCTGCAACGCGATCCTGCCGGGGCTGATCCGCACCAAGTTCGCCGGAGCCCTGCTGGCGGACGAGCAGCAGGTACAGCACTACGTCGGTGCCAACCCGCTGCAGCGCGTCGGTGAGCCGTCGGACATCGCGGGCGCGGCCGTGTTCCTCGCCTCGGACGCGTCGTCCTACGTCACGGGAGAGTTCCTGGTCGTCGACGGCGGATTCCTGATCTAGTTATTTCTTCTCCGCCTGCCGGGCGACGGCCTCGGCGCGCGCCTTCACGGCGTCCGGATCGCCGAGGTAGCGGCTCGACGCCGGCTGCACGTGGGAATCGAGTTCGTAGAGCAGCGGCACGCCCGTCGGGATGTTCAGCTCGACGATGGCGGCGTCCGACATCCGATCGAGCATCTTCACGAGCGCGCGCAGGCTGTTGCCGTGTGCCGCGACGAGCACGTTACGGCCTGCGGCCAGCTCGGGGGCGATCCGTGAATTCCAGAAGGGCAGCACGCGCCCGAGCGTGTCCTTGAGGGACTCGGTCGAGGGGATCTCCCCGGCCGGCACCGAGGCATAACGGCGGTCGAAGCGCGGATGATGCGGGTCGTCCCTGCCGAGCGGCGGCGGCGGTATGTCGTAGCTGCGACGCCAGATCTTCACCTGCTCGGCCCCGTGCTTCTCGACCGTCTGCGCCTTGTCGAGGCCCTGCAGGGCCCCGTAGTGGCGCTCGTTGAGCCGCCACGTCCGCTCCACCGGCAGCCACATCAGGTCCATCTCGTCGAGCGCGATCCACAGCGTACGGATCGCACGCTTCAGGACCGAAGTGAACGCGACGTCGAACGCGATCCCCTCGGCCTTGAGCAGCCGGCCGGCCTCGATTGCCTCGAGACGGCCCTGCTCCGAGAGGTCCACGTCGATCCAGCCCGTGAAGAGATTCTCGAGGTTCCACGTGCTCTGGCCGTGGCGCAGCAGTACCAGTTTTCCGGTGCTCATGAGTCTTCGGCTCGTTCGGGTAATGATTCTTATAGCAACCGGCCTCGCGCGAAGCCAGATCGGAAAGTAGCGATTTCGCGCACGGCGCGCCGCGCTCAGTGCCGCACGTGCCCGTCGATGCCGACTGCGCAGCGGCGGCGTCCGGAGCGAACCGTGTCGAGCCAGCGCGCCCGATTGGCGTCGGCCGAGGTCCGTGCCGCGGGCGTGTGCGCGAGGTGGAAGGCGATCGCGGCGAAGAGCAGGGTCTGGCGCCGGACGCCGGCGTTGTCGAGCCGCGCACAGAGTTCCTTGTCCTCGGCGCCCCATCCGGTCATGGCCTCGTCGAAGCCGTTCACGGCGAGGAGGTCGTCACGCCAGAAGCCCTGATTGCAGGACTTGACGGCGACGAACGCGTTCGCCTGCCCTCTGAGATGCGCGGCGAGCGCGGGCGCCCGCACCGAATAGGCCCTGCGCAGGCCGCCGAGGCCCGCCGACGTGAAGCGCGGGAGCGGACCGTCCGCGACGAGCAGCCTGCGGGTCGCCTCCCTGCCGAGCAGGATCCGCGTCCCCTGGCTGTAGTAGCCCGGCCGCGCAAGAGCGAGATGGTCCTCGACGAAGCGCGGGTGGGCAACCATGTCGCCGTCGAGCAGCACGACGTAGTCGCAGCGGGTCGCGGCGACGGCGGCATTGCGGATCCGTCCGGCGCGAAAGCCCTCGTACGGCTGGCGCAGGTGCTGCACGAGGCAGCTCGCGCTCGCGGCGAACCTCTCGATTGCAGCGGCGGTCGCAGCGTCGGTGCCGTCCTCCGCGACGATCAATTCGTCCGGCGGGCGGGACTGCTGCACGACGCTTGCAAGCACGCGGCTGAGCGCGTCGGGCCGCTCGTGCGTGGTCACGACCAGCGCGCAGCGGGTCACCGCTCCGCTACGACCAGCCGCCGGACCGCCTGCAGCGCTACCGAGAGCGAGGCGTAGTCGACTCCGGCAGGCTGCGCACGGATGTCGTTGACGACGCCCCGGGCGTGGTCCGCGGCCGCCTGGTGTCGCTTCGTCCAGCGCTCGAGGGCGCGTCCCGGATCACGCTCGCGGGTCTCCTCGAGCACGCGCTCGACCAGCCCGCGGTGCGTGTCGTACAGCGCCTCCCGCAGGCTGCCGCGCGCGACCGCGTGCCAGTGACCCGCCGTGTCGAGGGTCTCGATGCGTGCCCGGAGCCAGTCGAGGCGGAAGTCGGCCCCGACACCGAAGTACGCCATCGCGGCCGACTCCACCGACATGCGCCGGGTCCGGGCGATCTCCACGATGTCGGGCGCGCACTGCAGCGCATAGCAGGCGGCGATCTGCCGCGACAGCGCCTGCGGGACACCGGCCGCAACCAGCTCGGCTTCCCGGGCCTCGGAAGCCTGACGGTCGTGGCCATGAAGCCGCTGGGGCAGCAACGTCGCGAGCTCTCGCACATGCGGCCGCAGCCGCTCGACCTGCATTTCGATGCCGAGCTCGTTGCGGTGGCGCTGGATCAGCCAGTACGTCACCTGCCGGATGAGCCCGATCGTGTCCTGAAGCATCGCGTACTGCACGCCGGCGGCGACCCGGTTGTCGAGCCGCTCGACGGACTGCCAGAGTTCGCGAACGTCGAAGGACTCGCGGGCGATGCTGTAGGCGCGGGCAATGGCAGCGGCGTCGGCCCCCGTGTCCTGCTGCGTGCGTGCCACGAACGTCGGTCCCATCCGGTTGACGATACTGTTGGTCGTCGCGGTCGCGATGATCTCGCGCTTCAGGCGGTGCTCGCCGAGCAGTGCCGCATACCGCCGGGACAGCCGGTCCGGAAAGTAGCGGTCGAGTTCCCGGCTGAGATACGGGTCCTCCGGCACGTCGGACTGGATGATCTGGTTGTTGAGCGAGATCTTCGCGTAGCTCAGCACCATGGCGAGCTCGGGTCGCGTGAGGCCGCGTCCGGCTCGGCGCCGCTCCTCGATTTCCTCCGCGCTCGGCAGGAACTCGAGCGCGCGGTCGAGCACGCCGTCGAGCTCGAGCGACCGGATGAAGTGCGCGTGCTCGCCGAGCCGCTCCTCCGCCGCCGCCGCGAGCAGGCTGATCGCCTGGCTCTGCAGGTAGTTGTCGCGCAGCACCAGTGCGCCGACGTCGTCGGTCATCCGCGCCAGCAACCGGTTGCGCTCGCCGCGCGTCTGCTGCGTACGGCGTTGCACCACGTCGAGCAGGATCTTGATGTTGACCTCGTGGTCGGAGCAGTCCACGCCGCCCGAGTTGTCCACGAAGTCCGTGTTCAACCGGCCGCCGCACAGCGCGTACTCGATCCGACCGAGTTGTGAGAGGCCCAGGTTGCCGCCCTCGCCGATCACCTTGCAGCGCAGGTCGCGGCCGTCCACTCGCACGGCGTCGTTGGTGCGGTCGCCGATCGCGGAATTGGCCTCCCAGGACGCCTTGACGTAGGTGCCGATGCCGCCGTTCCAGAGCAGGTCCACCGGCAGCGTCAGGATGGCCCGGATCACCTGCTGCGGCGTGGCCTTCGGCGACTCGAGGCCGAGCATAGCCCGGGCCTGTGGACTCAGCGGGATCTCCTTGGCGTCGCGTGAGTACACGCCACCGCCCTTCGAGATGAGTCGCCGGTCGTAGTCGCTCCACGCGGAGCGGGGGAGCCGGAACAGGCGCTCGCGCTCACGGAAGCTGCGCTCTGCATCCGGTTCCGGGTCGAGGAAGATGTGCTGGTGATTGAACGCCGCGAGCAGCCGTATGTGCCGCGACAGCAGCAGTCCGTTGCCGAACACGTCGCCGGCCATGTCGCCGACACCGGCCACGGTGAAGTCCTGAGCCTGCGTGTCGATGCCCATTTCGCGGAAATGCCGCTTCACGCACTCCCAGCCGCCCCGCGCCGTGATGCCCATCTTCTTGTGGTCGTAGCCGGCCGAACCGCCCGATGCGAACGCGTCACCGAGCCAGAAGCCGTACTCGGCGGCGAGTGCATTCGCAGTGTCGGAGAAGGTCGCCGTGCCCTTGTCCGCCGCCACCACGAGGTACGGGTCGTCCGGGTCGTAGCGCACGGTGCGCGCCGGCGGCATCACCTGCGAGCCCTGCACGTTGTCCGTGAGGTCGAGCAGGCTGCGGATGAACATCCTGTAGCACTCGGTACCCTCGCGCTGGATCTCTTCGCGGCTGCCGCGAGGCAGATTCTTCGGTACGAAGCCGCCCTTGGCGCCGACCGGCACGATCAGCGTGTTCTTCACGTTCTGCGCCTTCATGAGGCCCAGGATCTCGGTGCGGAAGTCCTCACGGCGATCGGACCAGCGGATTCCGCCTCGGGCAACCTTGCCCATGCGAAGGTGCACGCCCTCGACGCGCGGCGAGTACATCCAGATCTCGAACATCGGCCGCGGCTTGGGCAGCTCCGGGATGCTCTTCGGGTCCAGCTTCAGCGACAGGCAGGGTTTCGGGCTCCCCGCGGCGTCCCGCTGGAAGTGGTTGGTCCGCAGGGTCGCTGCGATCACCGACCGGAACGCGCGCAGGATCCGGTCGTCGTCCGGGCTCGTCACCTGCTCCAGCGCCTCGTCGATCTCGCGCGACAGCGGGCGCAGCCGCGAGGCGCGTTTCGCATCCGTCATGTCAGGGTCGAAGCGGGCCTCGAAGGTCCAGGCCAGACCGGCAGCGATGCCGGGGTGCCGCGCGAGGACCGATTCCATGTAGCGCTGGCTGAACGGGAGGCCCGTCTGCAGCAGGTATCGGCAGATGGCTCGCACGATCAGCACCTGTCGCCAGTCGAGACCCGCGGACATCACCAGTCGATTGAAACCGTCGCTTTCGGCCCGGCCTTCCCAGACCGCGAAGAACGCTTCCTCGAAGCGTGTGCCGGCCACGGCAGGATCGTGCGAGCGGCCGCCGGCGTGCGTCACCTCGAGGTCCTGTATCCAGAGGTCGGCGGCTGGGCCTATCCGGTACGGCCGCTCGTTCAGAATGCGCAGGTCGAAGTTCTCGAGCAGAGGGACCATGTCGGACATCGCGATCGGCTCGCCGCGACGAAACAGCCGCAGATGCAGTGCCTTGCGGGCGGGATCCCCCGCGCGCAGCTCGAGACCGAGCGCCGGCCCGGTCTCCGGCAGGGCGAGCAGCTCGAGGATGTCGCCGATCGCATCGCGCGCCGGTACGTCCTCCTGGTAGGCGACGGGAAAAGCCGCAGCGAACCGCTCGGCGAGGCGCGCGGCGCGGTCCTCGGGCAGGCGCGTGTGCAGTTCTTCCCGCAGCCGGTCCTCCCAGGTGCGCAGCGCCTCAGCCACCCGCCGCTCGATGCGGTCGATGTCCGCTCCGACCTCGCGCTCGGGATCCGTGCGGACCAGCGTATGCATCCGTGCGAGGGCGGACTCCGAGATCTGCACCTGCGACTCGAGGGCGATGCCCGCCAGTTCCTCCATCAGGATGTGCTCGATGCGCTTGCGCGCAACCGTGTTGTAGCGGTCCCGCGGCACGTAGAGCAGGCAGGAGAAGAAGCGGCGGTAGGGGTCGCGGCGGACGAACAGCCGCACGCGGCGGCGCTCGTAGATGTTGACGATGCCGCGCGCGCTGCGCACGAGTTCCGGCAGGCTCGCCTGAAACAGCTCGTCGCGCGGGTAGCTCTCGAGGACGTGCATGAGGGCCTTGCCGTCGTGGCTCACCGGCGCGACGCCGATGTGGTCCACGACTCGCTGAACCTTGTGGCGCAGCAGCGGGATGTCTCGAGGGCTCGCGCTGTACGTCGCGGACGTGAACAGACCGATGAAGCGCTGCTCTCCGCTCACGCGGCCGCGCGAGTCGAAGGTCTTGACGCCGATGTAGTCGAGGTAGCTGGCGCGGTGCACGGTGGAAATCGTGTTGGCCTTGGTGACCACCAGCAGCGTCGCCTCGCGGGCCTTGCGGCGGATCTCGCCGCGCAGCAAGGTCGGGCGCGGCCGGGGCCGCCCCTTGCCCGTGCGCAGCAGCCCGAGCCCCGAGCCGCGCAGCGGTACCAGCCTGTCGGCGCTCGCGCCGCGGACCAGCTTGTACTCGCGATAGCCGAGGAAGGTGAAGTGGCTGTCCGCGAGCCAGGCGAGAAATGTGCCGGCCTCGGCGCTCTCGGCGCGCGGAATCCCCGCCACGCCGGCGCTCACTGTGCGGGCGAGGTCGATGGCCCGCGTGGTCATCGCCTGCCAGTCGGCCACCGCGACCCGGACGTCATCGAGCATGGCGAGGATGCGGGTGCGGACCTGCTCCAGCTTGGACGCGTCCGCCGACCGGTCCACCTCGATGTGCTGCCAGGACTCGGGCCGCGAGCCGGCCGCGGACCCGTCGGTGCATCGCTGCAGGCGGCCCGCCCGGTCGCGCACGACGTGCAGCACCGGGTGCACCATCATGTGCAGGGCGAGCCCGCAGTCGTTCAGCACCATCGCGAGCGAGTCGACCAGAAACGGCATGTCGTCGGTGACCACCTCGACGACCGTATGGGTCGTCGTCCAGCCGTCCTGTGCCTCGCTCGGATTGAACACCCGCACGAGCGGCCGGCCGGCGCGCCGCGTCGCGCCGAACCTGAGGTGCTGGAGAGCCGCAGCCGCGAGGGCGGCGGGCGTCTGCTCGCGCAGGTCGTCCTCGTCCACGCCACGGTAGTAAGCCTGGACGAACTGCGTGGGCGGCACCGGAGCCCGCTGCGATCGGGACGAGCGGGTGTGGGCGGCAACCGCGTCAATCAGGTGCTGGCGCGCAGCCGGGATGGTTCCAGCCATGGTCGGGGTCCTTTGCTCTGGTTGTCGCCCGTCGTGGAATTATAGGGCAGGGTGCGGATGGTATCGGGCGAGAGGTATTCCGCGCTGCATCATGATCGGGGCCGCTCGACCGGCTCGACCGCCAGAGACTGCGCGCGCACGGTCAGCTTCTCGAGCACCTTGTCGAGCAATTCGAGCTCCTCGCGCCCGAAACCGCCGAGCAGTTCGCGCTCGTAACGCAGCGCGAGGGGGGCGATTTCGCGGTACACGGTGCTGCCTGCGGGCGACAGGCGGAGTACGGAGCGTCGCCGGTCGGCGGCGGATATCGAGCGCCTGACCCGTCCGGCGCGCAGCAGTCGCGTCACGGCGCGACTCACTGCCACGGCGTCCATCCGGGTATGAGCCGCCACCTCCGCAGCCGACAGCCCGGGATGGCGCGCGAGCACGGCCATGACTCGCCATTCGGGAATGGTGAGCCCGAACCGTCGCTGGTAGGCGCCTGCGATGGCACTGCTCACCACATTTGTCAGCACCGAGAGTCGGTAAGGCAGAAAGCGCTCGAGCTCGATGCGATCGTGGCCGTGGCGCTGCATGTCGTGCGTCGGTTGGTCGGATCGAAAGTTGCAAGTGTAACGATCGCGGCCGGGGTGGCGCCAGCGCAGGCGCGAGAATTCTCAGGCGTGGTGGGCGCGGGCGAGGTATGCGTGAGTCTGCATCTCGGCGAGGCGGCTGCGAGTGCGCTGGAACTCGAACGCGAGTCGATCTCCGCGGTACAGCGCGTCGGGATCCGCCGCGGCGGAGACCAGGAGCTTCACGCTGCGATCGTAGAATTCGTCCACCAGCGCGATGAAGCGCCGCGCCTCGTTCTCCAGGGTGGCGTCGAACACCGGCACGCCCGAAACCAGCACGGTGTGGAAGTCACGCGCGATCTCGACGTAGTCCGCAGCGCCGCGCGGTCCGGCGCAGATGGCCGCGAAGTCGAACCATGCGACGTCCGCGCTCAGCCGCCGAACCGGAATCGGGCGGCCCTCGATCACGAGCGAGCCGGCGGCCTCGCCTGCGGTGCCCGCGATGGCGGCGAAGCGCTGCTGCATTTCGGCATCGGCATCGGGGCCCAGGCCGCGGATGTAGAGCGGCGCCTTCTC
>Ga0114938_1002769_pt1 | contig 10807 bp, 11 predicted proteins | sample AshMeaBigSpring_FD_88675 | JGI IMG/M metagenome (GOLD analysis project Ga0114938, IMG submission 88675) | Groundwater microbial communities from Big Spring, Nevada to study Microbial Dark Matter (Phase II) - Ash Meadows Big Spring | ecosystem: Environmental > Aquatic > Deep subsurface >...
GACCCGGGCGCGGACGCGACCATCGGCGGCATGATCGCCAACAATGCCTCCGGCGTGCAGACCGTCAAATACGGCGCCACCAGGGACTACGTGATGCGGCTGACCGTGGTGCTGCCCCAGGGCGCCATCATCCACACCGGCTGCAAGGCGCCCAAGTCCTCGGCCGGCTTCGACCTGACGCGGCTTTTCGTCGGCTCCGAGGGCACCCTCGGGATCGTGACCGCGGCCACGCTGAAGCTCACGGGCATCCCCAGCCACCGCCTCGCCGCCACCATCCGATTTCCCGGCCTGGAGCAGGCCTCCCGGGCCGTGGCGCTCATGATCGGCGCCGGTCTCGGGCCGGCGGCGCTCGAGCTGCTGCCGCCGGGGCTGATCCGGCTGATGAACACCGAAAAGGGGCTCGGGCTGCCCGAAGAGCCGTCGCTCTTCTGCGAGTTCCACGCCGTCAGCGCCGCCGCGCTGGACGAGACCGCCCGTCTCGCCAGGGAGCTGTGCGAGGAATGCGGCGCCGCCGGATTCAGCTACGCCACCGCGGAGGGCCCCCGCAGGGAGCTCTGGCGCGCGCGCCACGAGGCCTGGGAAACCATCCACCGCGCCCACCCCAAAAAGGAAACCCTGATCGTCGATGCCGCGGTGCCGATTTCCAGCTACCCGGAGATGGTGGTGTTTTCCCAGCAGACCGTGGACGCGAACGGCTCCGTCGGCTATGTGTTCGGCCACGCCGGCGACGGCAACCTGCACGTGGTGCTGGTCGGCGACCCGGCGGACAAGGCCGGGTGGGGCCGCCTCGAGGCGATCAACCAGGCCATCGTCGCGCGGGCCATCCAGGTGGGCGGCACCTGTACGGGCGAGCACGGGGTCGGCATCGGCAAGCGCAAGTTCATGCAGGCCGAGCACGGCGAGAGCTACCGCCTCATGAAGCAGATCAAGGACCTCATCGATCCGAAGGGGTTGATGAACCCCGATAAAATCTTCTAAAGGAGCGAAAAAAATGAAAGTCGCATTCATCGGCATGGGCACCATGGGTGCCGCAATGGCACTGAACCTTCTGAAAGCGGGGCACGCCGTCACGGTGCACAACCGCACCCGCGAGCGCGAGGAGCCGGTCGCGGCGGCCGGCGCTAAGCGGGCGGCTTCTCCGAAGGAAGCGGCGCAGGGGGCGGAAATCGTCGTCACCTGCGTCAGCGACACGCCGGATGTGGAGGCCGTCATCCTGGGCGACGGCGGCGTCATCCACGGCGCGCCGGCCGGCGCCGTCGTGATCGACATGTCCACGGTCAGCCCCTCGGCCACGCGCCGGATCGGCGCCGCGCTGGCAACGAAAGGCATCCGCATGCTGGATGCCCCGGTCTCGGGCGGCTCCGAGGGCGCCCAGAAGGGAACCCTTTCGATCATGGTCGGCGGCGAGGCGGCGGATGTCGAGAAGGCCATGCCGGTGCTCTCCGCCATGGGCAAGAACATCACCCACGTGGGGCCCGCGGGTGCGGGCCAGCTCACCAAGGCCATCAACCAGATCATCATCAGCGGCACCTACCTGAGCGTGGCCGAGGGCCTGGCACTGGGGATCAAGGCCGGGCTGGACATGCCCAAGGTGGTCAAGGCCATGGCCGGCGGAGCGGCCGACTCCTGGGTGCTGAGCTACCGCTCTGGAAACGTCATCAAGAACGAATACCCGCTGGGGTTCAGGGTCCGGCTGCACCGCAAGGACCTGGGCATCGCCCTGGAGGCCGCCAAGGAGATGGGGGTGTTCCTGCCCTGCTCCGCGCTGGTCGCCCAGATCGAAAACGGGCTCGTGGCCCAGGGCTACGGCGACGAGGACGTGTCGGCGATGGCGCGCGTGATCCGGAAGTCGTCGGGTTTGGACTGATGCGGGTGTCTTTTAGATTCAGCTGGCTATCAATGGGCATATCGCGCGCCAGGTGTTAAGTTTTACGTTTTAAGTGTTAAGGCATGAATCTGCCGAGAGCCTTAACCATTGAATAGCGTATTATCCTTTGCTTAACACTTGACACTTAAAACTTAAAACTTCCCCGAGACCTTCTGTAGGCCGGCAGATCGGATCGATTTCAAACCGAAACGATTGGGAGAAGGAAATGAACCTCGAAACCGCTTTCACAATGGACACGTCCAGCATCAAGTACGGCCGGGGGGCCACCCGCGAAATCGGGTGCGACATGGAAGAGCAGGGCTGCCGGCGCGTCATGGTGGTCACCGACCCGCACCTGGGAAACAGCGCTCCGGTCGCCGTCACGCTGGAGGCCCTGCGCGGCCGCGGGATCGACGCCGTGCTCTTCGACCGGTCCAGCGTCGAGCCCACGGACGTTTCATTCAAAGAGGCGATCGCCTTCGCCGTGGACGGCAGGTTCGACGGCTACGTCGCCGTGGGCGGCGGCTCCAGCATGGACACCTGCAAGGCCGCCAACCTGTACGCGACCCACCCGGCCGATTTGATGACCTACGTCAACCCGCCCATCGGCAACGGCACGCCGGTCCCGGGGCCTCTGAAGCCCATGATGGCCATTCCCACGACCGCCGGAACGGGCAGCGAGACCACCGGCGTCGCGATTTTCGACTATCTCGAGATGGGCGCCAAGACCGGCATCGCCAGCCGCGCCCTGCGGCCGATCCGCGGCATCATCGATCCGGACAACACCCGCACGCTGCCGAAAATGGTGGCGGCCTGCACCGGCCTGGACCAGCTGGCCCACGCCCTGGAAGCGCTGACGGCGCTGCCCTACCACCAGCGCCCGGCCCCGGATCATCCCCGCCTGCGGCCGGCCTACCAGGGCGCCAACCCGATCAGCCACGTGTGGGCCTCGCGGGCCGTCGAAATGATCTCGCGGAACCTCATGAAGGTGGTGGAGAACCCCGACGACGACGACGCGCGCGGCGAGGTGCTGCTGGCGGCGACCTACGCCGGCATCGGTTTCGGCAACGGCGGCGTTCATCTGGCCCACGGCATGTCCTACCCCGTTTCCGGCATGGTGCGGGACTATGTGCCTGAGGGCTACCCGCCGGGGCATGCGCTCGTGCCCCACGGCATGGCGGTGTGCCTGAATGCGCCGGCGGTCTTCCGCTTCACGGCCCAGGCCGACCCCGAAATTCACCTCTACTGCGCCCGGCTGATGGGACACGACGTCTCCCGAGCCAAACCGAAGGACGCCGGCGACATCCTGGCCTCCGCCGTGATCGACCTCATGCGCAGGGTGGGGATGCCCAATGGGCTCAAGGCCGTGGGATTCGGCCCGCAGGACGTGGACAAGCTCGTGGAAGGCACTCTGCCGCAGCACCGGGTGACCAAGCTGTCCCCGCGGCCGGCCGGGCCGGAGGACCTGCGGCGGCTGTTCCTGGATTCGATGACCCTTTGGTAAGCCGGCTTCGCGAGAGAGCCGACAAACATGGCCATGACCGACAGTTTAGCGACGGCAGGCATTGAAGATCTCGAGCGCCAGCTGGAGATGTACCGCCTCATCTTCGAGAGCATCCACAACGGCGCCATGGTGACCGACGCCAACGGGACCATTACGCACTTCAACAAGTTCTACGGCCAGTTTTTAGGGGTCGACCCTCAGACCCAGATCGGTCGGCACTGCACCGAAGCCGTCGAGAATTCCCGCATGCACATCGTGGCCAAGACCGGCAAGGCCGAGATCAACCACTCGCAGCTGATCCGGGGGCAGAAAATGGTCGTCCAGCGGGTGCCCATCGTCAAGGACGGCAAAGTCATCGCCGTCTTCGGCCAGGTCATGTTCAAGGATGTCAGGGACGTCAGCAAACTGGCCCGCGAACTCTCCCTGCTGGAGTCGAAAGTGAAGCTCTATGAGGAGGAGCTCCTCTCCCTGCGCTCCACGCGCTACACCTTCGACAGCATCATCGGCCGCAGCGATGCCGTCACCAACCTGAAGCGCGAAGCCCTCCGGGCGGCCGCCACCAATTTCCCGGTGCTCATCACCGGCGAAAGCGGCACCGGCAAGGAGCTCTTCGCCCAGGCCATTCATCATGCCAGCGTGCGCCGGCTGCACCCTTTCGTGCGCATCAACTGCGCCGCGATCCCGCGGGACCTGCTCGAATCCGAGCTCTTCGGCTACGAGAAGGGCGCCTTCACCGGGGCCAAGGCGGAGGGCAAACCCGGCAAGTTCGAACTGGCGCACGCCGGAACCATTTTCCTGGATGAGATCGGGGATCTTCCGGCCGAGATGCAGCCGAAGCTGCTGCGGGCGATCGAGGACAAGGAATTCGAACGCGTCGGAGGAACGAAAATCGTGAGGTCGGATTTCCGCGTGATCGCGGCCACCAACCAGCATCTGGAATCCATGCTGGCCGCGGGCCGCTTCCGCAAGGACCTCTTCTACCGCCTGAACGTCATTTCACTGCACCTCCCGCCGCTGAGGGAGCGGCCGTCGGACATTACCGCCCTCGCCGACCACTTCTTGGAACGGACCGCACGGGAGGCGAACATGGAAAGGCTTTCGATCGACAAGGACGCCGAGCGCGCCCTGCGCGCATACGCCTGGCCGGGCAACGTCCGCGAGCTGATGAACGTCCTGGAGCGCAGCGCCTCCGCGCTGGAAGGCGGTGTCATCCGCGTCACGGACCTGCCGTTCTACGTGCCGCTCGGAAAGCGCCGCGAGACCTCCCGTCAGCAGACCTCCTTGCGGGAGATGCGCTCCCACTCCGAGCGCGAGGCCATCTGGGCGGCGCTCCAGGAGGCCGGATTCCAGAAGGCACGCGCGGCGCGGACCCTCGGCATCCACCGCACGCTGCTGTACAAAAAAATGAAGAAATACAACCTGCCCCTGCAGCCGCCGCAATGAGGAGCTGGGACCTGCCTGGGCCGCGGGGTGAGCGACAGGCCGCGAGGGGACGGTTTTCAGACAACCGCCGAACGAGAACGGAGATGAGGCATGTCTTCCGCAAAGTATCCGGCCGTCCTATTGGCCATCGTTGGGGTCTTCGGGATCTGGTCGGGAATCCGTCCGGTCGACACGCGCCTCACCTGGTTCCTGGAAACCCTGCCGGTCATGCTCGCTCTGCCGGTTCTGCTCTTCACCTGCAGGCGGTTTCCGCTGACCTGTTTGGCCTACACGCTCATCGCCCTCCACGCCGTGATCCTGATGCTGGGCGCGCACTATTCCTACGCCAAGGTGCCGCTGGGGTTCTGGATGCAGGACTGGTTCGGCTGGACGCGCAACAACTACGACAAGATCGGCCACTTCATGCAGGGCTTCGGCCCGGCCATCTACACCCGCGAAATCCTGGTGCGCACCTCTCCGCTCGGGCGCGGCAAATGGCTCGGCTTTCTGTCCGTCGCCGTACCGCTGGCTTTTTCGGCGGTGTACGAAATTTTGGAATGGCTGGCCTCCCTTTCCAACCCGACGGACACCGAGGCCTTTCTCGGAACGCAGGGCTACATCTGGGACACGCAGAGCGACATGTTCCTGTGCCTGATCGGTTCGATCGTGGCGCTCGTTTTGCTCACCAAATGGCACAACCGCCTCCTTCAAAATGCTGACTTGCAGCCATAGCGCCATCCACATACTGTCGTCCTTAGACCGCGGAAGCTGAAGCCTGTTCCTTAGGCACCCACTTGCATTCCGCGCTTGATGAGACCCGCAAACGCCTTTTCCGCATTCGGCGCGCCAGACGCCCGCCGTCCTTTCGGGAAGCAATAGGTGCGTCGCCCGATCCCACCACCGTAACCCGCTGGTGCGTGTCCGGCGCCGCTTCGGCAATGCCGACGGCCGTATCCAGGTCCTGCCCGCTGTAACGACGTTTTCATCCATCGAACGACCCGCATGGAATGAGAAAAATGGCGAGCCACCTCATCCGCCCGCCGCAATTTTCCGCACTCCAGCCGATTGGATTTGAAGCCTGCTTTTTTGGATTGACAAACATGTAGATGAACATATAAATATTAGTTGATATTTTGTGTCACGCCTGTCCGCCTGGCGAACGCCGTCTTTGCAGGGCTTCCCGCAGGATGGTCCGGCGGTTGGCCCCAACAGCCCGAAGGATGATTTCCGATGAAAAGGACTTTCAGAGCAAACCTGGAAAGCGACTCGGAGACGAAGAGAAAAGGCCAGGTTCGTGAGGCAACCGAGCCGCCGGCCGCGGGGCTGCCGGACGAGCACTTCCAAAAAGTCGCCTTTCTGGCCAAGAGCCTTTCGGACGAGAATCGCCTTCGGATTCTTCTGTGTGTGAGCTGCGGCAGGAAACCCGTTTCGGGCATCGTTGAAGAGATGGGGCTCTCCCAGCCCCTTGTTTCCCACCATTTGAAGGAGCTTAAACGTTCGCTTTTGGTCAACGTCGAGAGAAGCGGCCCCTTTATCTATTATGAACTGGTCGATCCGAGGATATTGGAGGTCGTTCACACCTTGAGTGCCGTCGCGACCGATTTGTTGGCCGCCAGAAAAACTTTTTAAGAGACAGGGAGAAACAGATCCGTATGGAAGACTTGTCTAAATTGGTCAGCCGCATGGAACCGAACCACGCGCTGGATGAAATCTCCGGCGCCCTGAAAGTCCTGTTCGCCTCTTTGGGCGAGGAAGCCCGATCGCATTTCCTCTGGGAGCTTTTGGGGGAATCCCAAGATGACAAAGTATCCAGCCTGGTGCATCTCTGACTGGCCGAATGCATGGGCGAAGGTGTCGACCCGACGCAAATGTGCCAAAGACTGGTGGATAAAGTCGCTCAATCCAAGCAGCTGATGGCCATCACCGACCCTGACCTCTTGGTCCTATTCGAAGACTGGCTGGAGGAGTTGGAAGAGGAAGTCGTCGGCCTGGACAAGGCCCACGGGCCGCTTGATCCTGAAACGCTCGCTATAAGAACCGGGATTTCCTTGAGGGGCTCAACCTTCCTTCTTTCGAAACTCAATCGCGAAAAAAAGCTTCATGGCCGGCCCGACACGTAATGGCGTTGCCTTGATTTGACAATTCTGGAAGATGTCGGTTTGCTTTGAATCCACCACCGATCAAGGGGAGAATCCATGGCGGTTATTGAAAAATTTCTGGGGCAAACAGTGAGCATACCGGACGAGCTCCGTTATGATGTCAAACAAGGGCTGTGGGTAAAAAAGGAAGGCGCGGATGTGATCTTGGGCTTGACAGAGCCTGCCCTGGTTCTGAACGGTGGCATTGGTGACCTGGACTGGCTCGTAACGGAGGGTGCAGACGTAAGTGGAAACCAGGACGTGGCATTCGCCATCACCGGGAAAATTCTTTACCTCAGCACGCCATTCGCGGGTCGCATATCCTTCAACCCCGAGGCGAAGCAGCGTCCTGCCGGTTTAAGAGAAGATCCCTACGGTCGCGGCTGGCTCTTCCGGGTGACAATTGCGGCCGATGCGGATCAGGTTTTTCCGGGACTTGCGGATGCGCGCGGCTACATCGAAAGGTTAAAGGAGAGCGATGGCTGCAAAAACCCGGAAGGTCTCAAAGGCGGAGTCTCCGGGATCTGCAAGGCCGTGTATTCCGGGATTCGAAGCCAAAAAATAGGGTCCTAATATCGCGCCTGAGGCTTTGACTCATCAGGAGACTTTTTCGATGCAAAACAAGAAGACCACAATCATCGCCTTGGCAGCGGTTATGGTTACGGTTGGGGCCCTCTGGTTTACCGATCGTGCCGTTACCCCAATACAGGCTACTTGGGATGATGTTTTGGCTGAAGCGAACGATGGGGGCTATCGGATCATCACCACCGGGGAACTTGCCACGCGCTATCGAAACGCTCCCCAAAGTCTTCTTCTGGTAGATACGCGCCAGGAGTGGGAGTACCGCACAGGCCATCTGAAGGGAGCCTTGAACTTCTCCATGGAGCCGACCTGGTGGTCGAGGTGGCGCAACGCGTCGGCATTGGAGGCAGTTCTTGGGCCGGATAAAGAGCGCACCGTCGTTTTCTACTGAGCCGGCCTGACATGAGTCCGCAGCGACTCGGCGGCCCGTGTGGCCGTCAAGCTTGGCTATAAGAACGTCTATCGAGACCCGTACGGATATCCCGAGTGGCAAAAAATCGGAATGCCGGTTGAAACCGCTCCGGCCGGATCCGCACAAGCGGCCGCCCCTCCTCAGGCTCCGGGACCCCTCTACGGCTGGGCCATGATCTGGACGCTTTTAGGGATTTTTGCGGGCGGCATGGCCTTGAACCTCACCCCTTGCGTTTACCCGTTGATTCCCATCACGGTTTCATACTTCGGCGGTCAAGCCTCCAAGAAGGGTCAGGGCCACCGCAAACTCATCGCGCACGGGCTGTGTTACATGCTGGGCCTTGCGTTCACCAACTCGCTGCTTGGCGTGGCGGCGGCTCTGACCGGCGGGCTGATGGGCTCGATCCTCCAAAATCCGTTTGTCTTGGTCGCCATCGCCGTCGTTCTGATTTCGTTTGCTGCAAGCCTTTTCGGCCTCTGGGAGCTTCGTCTTCCGAGTGCCGTCACACGGGCCGCCGTAAAATCTTACAGCGGGTATTTCGGCACGTTATTCATGGGATTGACATTGGGGGTGGTCGCGGCACCCTGCATCGGCCCTTTCGTTCTCGGTCTGCTCACCTGGGTGGCGAGCATGGGCAGCCCCTGGCTGGGTTTTGTGGTTTTTTTCACTCTGAGCCTCGGACTGGGACTGCCGCTTTTTTTCCTCGCGGTTTTCTCCGGCCAGCTGCAGAGGCTTCCCCGCTCCGGCGGCTGGATGCTCTGGGTCCGCAAAGCCATGGGATGGGTGTTGGTTGGAATGGCCGTTCATTTCATAAGACCGATTGTGCCGGGCTTTGGCGCGGTGCTGATCATGGCCGCAGTCGTTACAGCGGCGGGAATACATCTGGGGTGGTTGGATAATAACACGGCGAGCTTCCGTCTTTTTTCCTGGCTGAAGACAGGTGTCGGTGTTGCGTGCTTGGTTCTGGCAACCTTTCTCGTCACATCCTGGGCGATGAAAGGCCCCGGCGTCCGCTGGAAACCCTACTCGGAGGAAACTCTGAGGGAGGCTCAAAATCAGAACAAGCCGGTTATCATCGATTTCTATGCCACATGGTGCGCCCCCTGTCGCGAGCTCGAAGAAGTGACCTTTCACGATCCCGAAGTCGTCAGGCAGGCGGAGAAGGATTTCATCATGGTGAAAGTGGATGTGACCCAGAGGGGCAATCCGTTTCACGAGAAATTGCTGGAACGGTATGGCGTAAGAGGAGTGCCCACCGTTGTCTTTCTAGACCCCAGCGGGAAGGAATGCCGGGAATTGCGCCTGGTGGATTTCCTCCCGCCCGATCAGGTTCTAGACAGCATGAGCCGGCTTCAAAATAGGTGCAGCTGAAGAAAGGAAACCCTATGCTCAAGGTGCGATTTTTTCTGAACGAACCCAACGGCAGGCCCTGAAAGGGCTTCAAGAGCATGATGCCCAGGTTGGGCACAACCTATCCGATCGAGATCGAGGTGACATCCAAGCCCATCGCGGACTACCAGACCGATGAATACTTCGAGTTGGACCTGCCCGTTGCCCCGGCCGTCATGGTGGGGGATGAAATCGTGGTCGAGGGCTCCGGAGTTTCGGAGGATAAATTAGAGGCCGCCATCTGCCGGCAACTGGGAATGCCGGAGCCGATGGCCAGGAAAAAGGGTGTTCTGGGCAGACTATTCGGCGGCCGAGAATAAATTCCTGGAAAAAATCCTTCAAACATGGGAGGGCGACACGCCCTCCCTTTTCCAGAGGGGGCCTTCAAATGCTGAGACGGGGAGGCTCCGACAAGCTTGAGGGCCACTTAAGATCAAGCACAAAAGCGCCTGTAAGCAAGGCCGAAATGGTTTAATCGACATGAATCACCACCGTCGTCGCATTGAAAACCGCCCACACGGTGTCGCCTTTTTCGATCTTCAGCTTCCTCCGGCCTTGCTCGGTGAGAATGGAACACAGTTCGGTGCGGCTTGAAATCCGGACTACCACTTCCGAATGGATCCTGCCTTTCAAAACCCGAAGCACGGATCCTTTGAACCGGTTTTCAGCCGAACAGGCCGGTTCCTCGGCCCCCTTGTAAAGCACCACCCACGGGGCCTTCACTTCGGCCGCGACCAGAGAACCGGGCTTCAGGCCGAGCCGGTTCTGGCTGTAGTTGGTGACGATGGAATGGATTCTCAGGCCCTCGATCGACACGATTTCGATCGTGGCCTGCACATCGCCGATATGGACTTTATCAATCTTCCCGAAAAAAGAGTTGCGCGCGCTGGTTCTGCGCTGGTTTTCGCGCTCGACATGGGACCGCTCGACTTTGCGGATCTCCTCATCGGAAAAATGAACGTATGAGGCCGCCAAATTCGGCGTCGAGTGGCCCATGATTTTTTGAACCACCGGAAGGGGCACATTGCTTTGCATCAGCTCAACCGCCCTCGACCTCCTGATGGACTCCGGCGTACCCGATTCGCGCTTGATGCCCGCCGCTTCGGCGCACTCATAAAATTTGCGGCGCACATGGGCGGGGTCAATCTTAAAAAAACCGGGGGCGGAACCTTTAAGATCGAATTCGTCCAGGGTGTTCTTGATTTCATCCTCCAGCAGCTCCGGTATCTGAACCTGCCTGCCGCCGGCATCTTGGGCGTCTCCTTTACGAAAGAGAACCTTGTGATTTCGAAAGTCGATATCCTTGAGAGGATTCAAGCTGAGGATTTCGTTCAGCCGTGCCCCGGTGTACCGGATAAGAAGAAATATCAACAGGATGCGCTTCCTCGACCATCTGCGATGACTCCCTGAGGGGGAGTCCGCCCACCTCCGAAAGGACTCTTCGAGGCTCTGCAGCCGCACCGGATCAATCGATTTTTTGGCGGTTGCGGACA
>Ga0114938_1002770_pt1 | contig 10804 bp, 7 predicted proteins | sample AshMeaBigSpring_FD_88675 | JGI IMG/M metagenome (GOLD analysis project Ga0114938, IMG submission 88675) | Groundwater microbial communities from Big Spring, Nevada to study Microbial Dark Matter (Phase II) - Ash Meadows Big Spring | ecosystem: Environmental > Aquatic > Deep subsurface >...
AGATCGTTCTTGGCCCAATACAGCCAATTATATAGGCGTTCGTCAAAAAGGAAATGACAGCATTCGTAGTATTTTTCAACCTGCTGGGTTAACCCTAACTAAAAATAATTCAGGTAAACCACATAAAATTACTTTTGAAAAAATAGCCGATGTACAAGTTGGAACAAAATCTATCCAACTTAAAGCAGTTGCAGATTCAGATTTGCCGGTTGAATTTTATGTGTTAGCTGGTCCTGCAATTATTGAAAACGGAAAAATGATTTTTACAAAAATTCCACCATCAACAAAGTATCCTGTAAAAGTTACAGTGGTAGCCTATCAATGGGGAAAAAGTACAGAACCAAAAGTACAAATGGCACCTTTTGTTGAGCAATCATTTTATATTAAGATAAACTAGTTGAGTTTTTATTAATATTAGGGTTACAAACAAAAATATTAAATAAGAAAATAGACTAAAATTTCTTAGGATTCAACTCATGAATATTATTCTCCCAACATTTCCACTGCTTGCCTACTTTCTCCATAAATACAAAGGTCAATCCTGTTTGCGATCCTCCATAATATGAGTTGAAATAAAAAGCACAGTAATTCCCACCTCTAAAAAATACAGGTCTAGAAAACTCAAGTATGGTTGGTTCTTCTTTAAAAGAAGACCTCTTGCCTGAAGCTTCTTGTTCACATATAAGCTTAGCATTATCTAGAATACCATGTCTCCAAGGTATTTGCTTTTGTTTATCCCATTCAGATACTATACTATCTCTCTCATTTTGTTTTATCACAAGCCATAATTTTTCTTTAGATGGAATAACATACAATGGTGAAGAGTTATATACCACAATAGAATCACTTAAGCCAAACAAATATTTTGACTTAGGAAAGTGTAAATCCTTACTCAAATACTCTAGATAGTAGATAGGGGGTTTAACATTTTTTGTTTTGTTTTTAATATAAATGTTTAAAACTTTTTCAACATTTATATCTGTTTGCGATGAACATGGTATAGAAATAAGAACCATACAAAAAATTAGATTGTTTTTCATAATGCTCTTTCCATATTAAAAGACTCAACAAAATTATTTTGAAGGATAAAATAAGATATTTGAAGTTAACCTATCAGAAGAATATAACTTATAATTGTATATAAAGTTGGGCAAAGGGTTTAATACAAGTGCTTTTTTCTGGATATTCTCAAACTTATCTTCTTTTCCTGTATTGAAACTGATTTTATATTTTTTTCCAGTAGATGATAAATAATCTATCGGTAAAAAGAAATAGCTGTGCAGGGTGTCATTAGGATTTAAAAATATTGGTGATGTTAAGGAAACGTTTAGATGATTAATATTATTATTCTTACAGTATTTCTCAAAAAAATTTGAATTTTCATAAAATCTTTTATTTGTAATTCTATTGAAATATTGTGCTATTTCATTGTTTTCTAATGCTTGTCTAAAAGATTCAAATTTTTTTTGTAATAAGTTGTGAGGACTCCTTTTCAAACTTTCATGAATAGAATCAGTATATTCCTTTAAATAAATATCAACTTCCTTCCACGTAGTATCTTTTAGTTCATAAAAGTGAATCCTTTCTGTCGTAAATGATGGGATATATAAATAATCTTTCGAATGATTAATAATCATTGTTGTAAGAACAAGTCCAGTTAATTTTTTTCCTTCGACAGTACGAAATTGTTCTACTATTTTCATCTTTATTTCTATTTTTGAATCTTGTTTTTGGGAGTACAAAGAATTAAATAGAAATGTAAAAGATAAACTAAGTAAGAAAAAAGAGTTTTTCATATTGTTTTTTTAATCTTGGCAAGGAGGATTAGGTAATTTCGGACCATCATTGTTGTGAAAACGAGTAATCTCTTTATATGTATTCGAAGATACGCTGCCAGCTGCTTCTTTAGCAGCAAGTGTTGATAAGGCTGTACAATTAGCAGCTATTGATGAATTACCCCATGCTTTCCACATATCAGCCTGATATGCATAAATGATAGATTCTTGTATATAATAATCAAACGTATAACCTTTATCATACATTAGCTGATGCATTAATTCATGGAACAATTCATTTATAATGTAATCAAAAGATTGGTTTAATACGTAAGGCGATATATAAGTAATTCCTGTAGAAGGGTCGGTTAAAGCAGGTATTAGTTTGTTATTCTGATCAATAAAATGGCCATCGCTAGATAATGAGTAAGTATTACCATTAATACTTGGTGGAAGATTTGTACTAAATGTGTGATTTGACATAGTAGGAAAACTTCCAGCTAAGAAAGTATTAAATAGACCGTTTAGTATGTTGCCGCCTATACCTAATGCGTTTCCATAATTAGCTTTAGCGTCTTTAATTTCTTGGCTGACTTCTATACATGGTAGTGAATCTATGTTCCCCTCATCATTATATTCTCCACAGTTGGCTATTGATACACAATCGCTGGGTGCAGAGTATTCATCCGGGTCACCATTTGTATTATGTGTGACGATTACCGAACACAATTGACAACCATTTTGAACAGTTATTGTTTCTGTATAAGGATTGTTGCCTGTTGACCCACCATTTCCTGTATAAACAAGATCATAGGTGCAACTTGTAAATCCATAATTGTCGTCACAATTTTCATACTGAGTTGTGCAAGTAACAAGCCACATGTGATCGATGTCGAAAGGTTCATAATGCGTTTCGTGGGTTGAACTTTTGACGCATACTTCTGGGTTACATTCTCCATCGGTTCTAAGTGCAAAGTTTTCAGCAATTGAACCTTTAAATTTTTCTTGTTTTGTCATTGTCCTTATAAAAATATTCTCCAATTTATGAGGACTACTTAGCGTACTTATTATATCAACCTGTAAGTAACCCTTTTCATTTGCAGCACCTTTAAATACTTGGTTACCCTTATTTTTAATTGGATGGATTTCTTGGTAAACTAGAACAGAATCATCATTAAATAATGAGAATCTTAGTTTTAGTTGTTTAGAATTATCTTTTACCGCTTTAATTAAATCTGGAGTCGCTGCAAGTAAGCCAAATCCAATTGATGGGAAAAGATTGTTTTGTCCTTTTTTATAGGCGACATCTCCTTTATTTTGTTTAGTATAAGTGTTAGCTTGGTATGTGATAGTGCTTGCTGCTAAGAATTTCAAAGCACTTTTTAATAAATAATTTTTTTTTGCATTAGTTTTTATGTTTGGCTTAATAAAAAATACATCATTTTTATCAACCCTAGTATAATTAGGATCGTTTAACAGAACTATATTCGGCGAAATGTGCATAATTCGATGATTTGGTAAAATAATAGTTTCCTTTGGAGTAACTGAATCTTTCTTTTTGCGACGAGGCAGATAAACATATAAATAATAATACTTTGCAAAAGTAATATTTACTCATAAGTGTATATTTTGATAAAATAAAATTATAATAACAAAACTAATACTTTTAAAAGTAATTAAATAATAATATCAAAAAACTATAATTTTAACTATTTAAATATTTTACAGTATGTCAATTGTGCTAATTTTTTGTATAAATCTTTTTAATTTTTCAATTAATAAAGATTCAATAAAACTTAAAGATAAACATCCGTTTTTGTTGATAAACAAAAGTCAAGTTGAAAAAATTAGAGTGGAGCTAGGTAAATCAACTTGGAAATTGAAAAGTTGGGAAAAACTAAAAAAAATGCTGATGATTATCTAAATGAAAAAATTGAGATACCGCCACGTGGTGGAAATTGGGAACATAATTATATCAGTCCTGAAACAAAAAATGAACTTGAAAGAGGTCGTCAAATAGGGGACTGGAAATGGGAGCACAGAGACAAAATAACCGGAAAATTATTTTTGGGTGATACAATTGATATAAAAAAAGATTTTGACGGTGTCATAATTAGTTTAATCCATGATTCATGGGCAATTGGCACATTACAACTTGGACTAGCTTATCAAATTTCTGGTAATAGAGAATATGCACAAAAAGCAAAAGATATTCTACTATCTTATTGCAAAGTTTATCCAGCTTTAAAATCAAAAAACAAATATGGATTAGCTAGAAGAGTAAACACGGGAAATGGTAAGGTACATGTTCAAGATTTGAATGAATCCATTTGGTTAATCGACATTGTTCAAGGGGCTGATTTAATTTGGAATGCATTAAATAAAAGAGAACAAAATTTAATTATAGATAGTTTGATAAAGCCAGCTATCTCCGTGATTATTGATCGACCAACGGATTTATCTAATATAAAATGTTGGAAGAATGCAGCAATTGGAATTACAGGGTTCTTCTTAAATGATTCTAAACTTATTGATTATGCATTTAAAGATTCAATAGGAGGTTATAGTCAACAAGTTACTAAAGGATTAACACAAGAGGGATTTTATGCAGATTTGTCACCTGGGTATCAATTTTACACTTTAAATGCACTAGTATTATTAGCTCAGACAGCTGTAAATGCAAGATATACTTTTGATTTTCAGCCAATAAAAAAAATGTTTGAATTGCCTCTCAAATTAGCTAATTCAAAATTTTTGATTCCTGCCTTCAATGATTCTAGACCTATAAATGTACTTTCTGAATCTTTTTTATATGAGTGGGCTTTTTCTACTTTTGGTGATTCATCTTTTTCTGCTGTTTTGAAAAATATAAATAGGTCTAGTTTTAAAAATCGTGGAGCTATATTTACTGGATGGGGGCTTCTATTTGGCAAAGAAAAAATACCTAATAACTTTGAGAATCCACAAACAAACATCAATCTAATCGAATCTGGTATTGCTAAATTATCGAAAGGATTAGATACAGCTAATCTAACCTGTTATATTAAATATAATAACACTTTATCCAAAAGAGCACATTTTCATGATGCACAATTAGAATTCGCAATCATGAAAGATAATGAATATATATCAGTTATTCCTGGTAATACAAATTACTCGTCTCCATTAGCAAATGCTTGGTATAGAAGTAGCTTTTCTCACAATACTTTAATAGTAAACGAAAACCAACAAAACCCTTCTTCTGCTAAATGTTTGTCTTTTGGTAGTGAGAGTGGGGTTAACTATATAATTGTTTCAACTTCAAATGCGTATGATTCTATTTCTTTTATAAGAACTTTTTTAATGCCCGATGATAAACACGTTGTCATCATAAATCAGGTAGATTATTCAAAAAAAAATTTAAAAACAATTGATTTAAATTATCATTATAAAGGATATTGGCAAAATATATCAACAAATTCTAGATGGATCATACCAAACAAAAGAGGATATGTCTACTTGAGAGATGCTTCAATAAAGTACTTACAAAAAGATAATACATTAATAAATAAGAATAATGGTAAGAGCATATACATAAACACATTAGCAACAAGTCCATTCGATGTAATTACTGCTTATGGAAAGCCATTTCAACAAGATGAAGTCGCAAGTAGTATTTATAGATTTGCTGCAAAACAATTTGCTTCAATTACATGTATATCATTAGAAAATCGACAAAGTAAGGTTGAAATTATTGAACATGAAAGCTCTTCATTATTGGACGAAACTAGTTTTAAAATTAACTTTGGAGAACTACAATATAAAATAAGAATAGAACCTAATAGTCATTCTAAGAAGGTTCATATTTCTAAAACGTTATTTAAACAAAAATTTTAATAATGTTTTCAATATATAAGTTATGAAAAAATTTGTACTCATCATTTCAATATACATTAGTTGTTGTTCTATTGTTGCTCAATCTTACAAAAACCCTGTTATTCCTGGCTTTTATCCCGATCCTAGTATATGTAGAGTAGATAGCAATTATTATTTGGTAAATAGTAGTTTCGAATATTTTCCAGGAATTCCTATTTGGACAAGCAAAGACTTAATTCATTGGACTCAAATTGGCAATGTTTTAAATAGAGCCTCTCAGTTACCACTTGCTAATACAAAACCGAGTAACGGAATTTATGCACCCACTATTCGCTATCATAAAGGAATTTTCTATGTTATTGTAACCAATGTTAGTGGAAATAAAGGCTATACTAATTTTTATGTTACAGCTACAGATCCTGCTGGTAAATGGAGCGAACCCATTTTCTACGATCAAAACGGCATAGACCCTTCTTTGTTTTTTGATGATGATGGAAAGGTTTATTTTTTATCAAACAGAGCCACAAAATCTACCGATGAACGAGCCATTTATCAAAGTGAAATAGATATAAAAACAGGAAAGCGTTTAAGTAATATTCAACAAGTATGGAAAGGAAGCGGTGGCAGCTATGTAGAAGGGCCACACATGTACAAAAAAGATGGTTACTACTATTTACTTACAGCAGAAGGTGGTACTGCTTATGGGCACATGGTTGCAATTGGTAGAAGTAAAAATATTTGGGGACCTTTTGAAAGTTGCCCACACAATCCAATTCTTACCAATAGAATGGCCTATAACAATATTCAAGGCACAGGTCATGCAGATTTGATACAAGCATTAGATGGTAGTTGGTGGATGGTTCATTTAGCATTTAGACCAGCTGTTGATGGTATTCATTTTATTGGTAGAGAAACCTGTTTAACACCTGTAGAATGGAAAACAAATGAATGGCCAGTTGTAAATAAAGTTGGACAAACCGATGAGATTATTCGTCAGCTTCCGCCGTTTTATCAACATCAATTATCGCTTCCATTTACACAAAATGTAACTACTTCTTTTGATGAACCTATAGGGTTAGAATGGTTGTATTTACGTAATCCTGATAGCAGTAATTATTCTTTAACAAAAAGAAAAGGTTGGTTAAGTTTACAGGGTAGCCCAAATAGTTTATACGATTGGGCGTCACCTACATTTATTGCTAGAAGACAGCAGCATTTTAATTTTTCTGCTGCTACAGTAATTTATTTTAACCCCACAAAAAGTAATGAAGAAGCAGGCTTAACGGTGATGATGGACAATCGTTTTCACTACGATTTCTATATTACAACTACTGGTAAACAAAGAACATTAAACCTTAGATACACTTTAGATTCACTCAATCAATTATATAAACAAATACCATTGCCACAAGGGAATATAGAATTACAAGTAAAGGGTGATAAACGCAACTATACTTTCTCTTATAAGCACAACAATAATATTACCAATGTGGGCACACTCAACACTCGTTTTTTAGGAACAGAAGTTAGTGGCGGCTACAATGGTGTGGTAATAGGAATGTATGCCACAGGTAATGGAACAAAATCTACCACTCCAGCTTATTTCGATTGGTTCGAATATTCACCACAATAAACTATTAAACAGTAACAAGTAGCTCATTTATTTTCTAGAAATAAACAGTCGTAACTACAAAAATGAAATTATAACGAAACCGGTTTCGCAAATTTAAAGCCCTAAACATATGCGTTAGGGCTTTATTCTTTATTAATTTACTCAACTTTATAGGTTTTAATACGACTTGCAAAAAATAAAACTACCAAGGGTGCTTTATATTTAAAATACGCCAATGAAAAAAATTATACATATTTTACTCAGTATAAATGTTTGTTTTATTTCAGTTGTAACTGCACAATCTATTACAACACCGCCTCAAAACATGGGTTTGCCCTATACAAAATCTGCTCGTTCTATTGCTATAGAAGCCATAAAAAATGTAACTGCACTATTTGTAGGAGGAAGATATGCTTATGTAAATGGATACAAAGTAAGGCTAGATACTATTGATATATTACGCTCTGAAGCTATTAAACGTAATAACTCTGTTTTTGTACCCATTGCTTTTGCAGGTGTAATAGCTCAAGAAAAATGTATTTATAAACCTATACCAAATGGCTTAGAAATTTTACAAGACAAGTGGGTGTATGATGTAAATAGAATGAAAATAACTATACCAAGTTCTATAGCAACTATTACTAAAAATAATATTGTATATTTTGATATTATTGCTTACGCCGCATATTTAAAGAAAAAGACTTTACTTACACCAAGAGGTTTATTATTAATTGCTGATACTACCATTCAATACAATCAACAAAACAAACAACTCGATGATTGTGTAATTACACTTTTTGATACACCAGAAAAATTTGCCGATCCTGCTATAGCTACCGAATATATTCCAACATTAAAAAGACAAGGTGCTTGGACAGATTATGTAAAGGTTACTCCGGCTCAAATGCAAATTTTGCAAGGAGAAGAAACCAATTGGAAATTTACGCCAACATCTGCTTATAATTACGATGGGTTTAATAAAACTTTACTAGGCTCTAAAGTACCAGCACCAGGTGTTTTTCCAAGAATATTATTTAGCATTGAAGATATTCCTATGCTAGTTAAAAGGCTTACCAATAGTAAACTTGGTCAAATGTCGATGATTGAAATTGAGTATTTATTTAAAAATTCATGGTGGAATGAAAATACAAGTGATGGTAAAATTTTTAAACAATTGTATACAGGAAACTTAGCCAATTTACAATGGCCAGAAAATACAAAAATACCGAACGCACCACCAACTGATGTACCACATCAATTTAAAGACCAGAAGCCAGGAATTTATAGTTCTCATATCAGTTATGTGCCAGAATGTTTAACCAATATGGCTCTCTATTGTTTGCTTACCAATGATAATGAACATGGAAAGCAAGCAGCAACTGCCATAGCTAACTATTTTAAACTAAGAGAACCTTTCATAGATGAATGGCTAATGGCTAGTGAAACCGAAATGGCTACATCTTATACAAAAGCAGATGAAAAAATATTAAAAGTAGATGGGAATGGAGCCACCACAACTTGGCGTAATTTACATGGTGTAGTTGCACACATGAATTTAGGATTGGCGTTAGATTTTGCAGGCAAATGGATGAGTGAAGCAGAAAAAGAAATCATGGTTCGTATTATTGCCAAAGCCACATATGGTAGAAGAGCTTACAGTCAAGATGGCCCTATTCGATTTAGAGATATTAATTGGGCAACTTGGGATTTACCCAACTTTTTAGCCATCACTGCTATTGAAGGTTTAACAGGTTTTGATAAAGAGGTTTATGCTGCCAACGCAGAAACCGTTAAAGCTTTTTGTGAATGGGGTATTGATGATAATGGTGTGGTTTATGAAAGTAATGGTAAAACACCAGGTGGCTTTCAATTTCATACATTAAGTATGATTGCTTTAGCAAGAAGAGGCGATAATTTATGGGGGCATCCACATGTTCGAAAATTGTTACAAGCCCAAGTATTAATGACCTCTCCAAATGGAAAAGTAGTAGTAAATAGTGGCACACAATACATACCATTTAGTCAGCAATATCTTTCGTTACAAACGGTAAATATGTACAAGGCATTTTATCCTAATAATATTTATGCCGATTATTTATTAAGCCAACCTCGTTTTTTTGCAGATAAAAACGATGAGTTCTATAGACATTGGTTATTAGATGATTTTAATGCAAGTGATTACAAGAAAAAAGTTGCTAGCTTAAAGCGTTTACGAATGCCTAGTCCTACTTATCCAGGTTTTGTACATTCTTTTTTATACGATACCGATTTTGAAGTAGTAAGTAGAGAAAAACTGCAACACAACTTAGCTTTTAATGCACCTACACATGGTGTTTTTTCAGCTTATAGTAACCATACAGATACTGCTACTTGGATGAACATGATGGTTAGGCCTAATCACTACTTAGGTGGTGGTCATCATCATGCAGATGCAGGTATGTTTCACTTTTCTGCTTTAGGAGTAGATTGGTTTACAGAAAGTCCGTTTCCACAAGCATACGATGGTAAATTTCATAACCAAGTTTTGGTAGATGGAAAAAGCCAACCAGAAGCAGCATCAGGTTTAGGCACAGGCTATCAAGCAGCTGCTACATATATGGGTGCAATACACAACAACAATGCAGCATTTGCAACGGCAGATTTAACCAATAGCTACACCTATCGATGGCAAACACAGCCTTCACCTATTTGGGAGCCTAATTTAAAAGCACTTCAATGGGAGTTAGATCCTTCACCAAACAATTTAAAAATGTTTGCAGGAACAGCACGTTACAAAATGCGTCCTTGGTGGGCAACTTATAATTACTCTAATTACATAGCTACTTCTAGAGCTTTATTTAACCCAATGAAATATGTGTATAGAACCACAGGTTTAGTAAGAGGAAAACATTGCTATGGTTTAATTATCGACGATTTACAAAAAGATAGCCTACAACATCATTATCAATGGACAGCCATGTTAAACGGTGGCGTTTGGCAGGCAAATGTTTCCAATCTTCAGCCCAATCAAATTGTATTGGCAAAAAGAAATTATCAAGCTACAGATACCATCAACAAACCAGCTATACAACCGATTGCAGGCGAACCCATGTTATTGGTAACGTATTTAACGGAGCAAACTTTACAAGATAGTTCTGTTCAGGTAAGATCAAATGTTGCAAACAGAGCTATGTATATGGCTAAAACAAATTGGTATCAACAGTTAGAAGTAAACACAACAGCAGTGCAAGCAAACTTTAGAATATTATTTATTCCGTTTAAATATGGCGAAGACTTGCCTTTAATTAAGTATAACAATAATATAGCAACCATACAATGGAAAAATAACCAAGTAGATACAATTGAATTTAAAGAAAACAAAAACAGAACACAGGCTCAAATATTGCGTAATTCTAAAACAATTATTACAACTAAATAGCAGTTTCATTATGTGCAAAAAGTACTATCAATATTGTATTACAACGTCATTTGCTGCGTTTTTGTTAATACAAAAAGCGTTACAGCAAATAGAAAGTGTAAACTGTTTTATAACGAATAAATTTTTGTATGTAACCAGCAACAG
>Ga0114938_1002771_pt1 | contig 10802 bp, 4 predicted proteins | sample AshMeaBigSpring_FD_88675 | JGI IMG/M metagenome (GOLD analysis project Ga0114938, IMG submission 88675) | Groundwater microbial communities from Big Spring, Nevada to study Microbial Dark Matter (Phase II) - Ash Meadows Big Spring | ecosystem: Environmental > Aquatic > Deep subsurface >...
ATTCCCTCACGTTCACGCGCAGCACGTCGAAGGGCAGCTCGCCGTCATAGATGAATCCCTCCTCGCCCTCGGCGCAGCTCACGGTGACCATCTGGCCGTCCTCCAGCGCCGCCGCCTGCTGCTCGATGCCGACCACGGCGGGCACGCCGAGCTCGCGGCTGACGATGGCGGCGTGGCAGGTGCGCCCGCCGCGGCGCGTGATGATGGCGGCCGCCTTCTTCATGATCGGCTGCCAGTCGGGATCGGTCTTCTCCGCCACGAGGACCTCCCCTTCGCGGAAGAGATCCATGTGCTCGGGTCCGGTCACCACGCGCACGCGGCCGCAGGCGATCTTCGATCCCACGCTGCGCCCGCTGGCCAGCACCGTGCCGCGGCGTTTCAGCACATGGGTCTCGATCACGTCGCGGTCCTTGAGCGACTCCACGGTCTCCGGCCGCGCCTGGACGATGTGGAGTTCTCCGGTTTTTCCGTCCTTCGCCCATTCGAGGTCCATGGGCACGGCATGGCCGCGCTTGGCGGAGTAGTGATCCTCCACGATGCAGGCCCAGCGCGCCAGTTGCAGGACCTCGTCCTCGGTGAGGGCGAACTTCGCCCGGTCCTCCGGCGGCACCGGCACGTTGCGCACCATCTTGCCGCCGTCGTCATAGACGAGCTTGACCTCCTTGCTGCCCACGCGCTTGCGGAGGATCGGGCGGCGGCCCTTCTTCAGCGTGGGCTTGAAGACGCAGTATTCATCCGGAACCACGGTGCCCTTGACGATGTTCTCTCCCAGTCCGTAGGCGGCGCTGACGAGCACGGCGTCACGGAAGCCGGTCTCCGTGTCGATGGTGAAGATCACGCCCGAGCAGGCGAGGTCCGAGCGCACCATGCGCTGCACGCCGATGCTCAGGGCGATCTTGAAATGATCGAAGCCCTTGTCCACGCGGTAGCTGATGCCGCGGTCGGTGAAGAGCGAGGCGAAGCAGTGTTTGCAGGCGTCCAGCAGCGCCGTGTTGCCGCGGACGTTCAGATAGGTTTCCTGCTGGCCGGCGAAACTGGCTTCCGGGAGATCCTCGGCGGTGGCGGAGGAGCGCACCGCGACATCCGCCGGATAGGTGCCGTGGTTGAGATCCCGGTAGGCCTCGATGATCGCCTCCTCGAGGTCTCCGGGGAGGGCGGCGTTGAGGATGGCGTTGCGCACCGCCTGGCCGCGCTGGCTGAGGTTTTCCATGTTGCCGGTGTCCACGTCCGCGAGGATTTCATGGATCACCCGGTCGAGGCCGGCCTCGCGGATGAAATGATGATAGGCGTCCGCGGTGATGGCGAAGCCGTCCGGAACCCTCACGCCCTTCGAGGCGAGTTCCCGGACCATCTCGCCGAGCGAGGCGTTTTTCCCTCCGACGAGCGGGATGTCATCGATGGTGATGTCCCTGAAGGGCCTGGCGAATAGGGGGATGATCTGGGAGTTCATGGCATTGCGGCGGAGGGGCGTCCGGTGGCATCCGTGTCCCGTGGAGGAAGCCGTCCGCACGCCGTTTGGGGGCAGTATGACCAGATGGCGCGGCCGCCGCCAGTGGTGGATGGAGACATCCCGTGTAGGGGATTTCATTAGCGGGTATGGGGGCTCCGCCTATGGAGCGGACTTGGCATTGCGCGTGGACCGGCGCGCGGGCGAATGCGATGGTTTCCGACGGGGTAGCGATGTCCGAGAATCTCAGTTCCATCTCCGCGCGGAGCGGCGTGCGGCACGGCGTGTTCGCGAGGATGTGCGCCGCGGCGGATGCGTCGGGCACCGCGGAAACGCCGGAGGTCATGCGGCGGCTCGGATTGGAATCGCGCTTTGGCGACGCGATGACGCACGGTGTGGTGTCGTTCTATGACCGGCTGCGGAAAGAGGATGCGGGGAAAAAGGTGTGGATCTGCAACGGCACCGCCTGCCTGTGCGCCGGAACGCAGAAGAGCCTGCGCGGCGAACTGCGCAAACATTTCTCGGAGGACGAGATCGGCACCGCGTGCTGCCTCGGGAGATGCCATGAGGCCCGCGCGTTCCAATATCGCGGCCGGAACTTTTCGGGCATCGCTCCATCGTCGTTGGCGGAGGTGTTCGGCCCCGCGGGCGTGGAGGACGCCGGATGCGCGCATGCCGTGGTTTCCGCGCTGGAAGTCCCGCAACTGACCGCGCCGTTTCCCGGGCTGGATGCTTTCTATCAGCCGTTGCGCGACATGGCGGGCAGGACGCGGGAATGGCTCGCGGGCGAGCTCCGGGACTCCGGCCTGCGCGGGCGCGGCGGCGCGGGTTTCCCGGTGCATCTGAAATGGCAGGCCTGCCGGACGGCGCCGGGACCTGAGAAATACGTTGTCTGCAATGCGGACGAGGGCGATCCCGGATCCTTCATCGACCGCTATCTGATGGAGGAGCGTCCGCACTCCGTGCTTTCGGGCATGATCGCCGCGGCATGGTTCGCGGGGGCGGAAACCGGAATCCTCTACATCCGCTCCGAGTATCCGGAATCCATCCGTAGGATGGAGGCGGCCATTGCCGAGCTTCATGCGTCCGGCTGGCTTGGAAACGACAACCAAGGCGGTGGATTCAAGCTCGACCTGATCGTCGTGAAAGGCGCGGGTGCCTACATCTGCGGCGAAGAGACCGCGCTCCTGGCCAGCATCGAGGGCCAGCGCCCGGAGGTACGCGTGCGACCGCCCTGGCCGACGAGCCACGGGCTGTTCGGCAAGCCCACCATCGTCAACAACGTGGAGACCTTCGCGAACATCCACACGATCCTCGCGCGCGGAGGGAAGGCCTTCGCCGGGATCGGCACGCCGACATGCACCGGTCCGAAACTCCTCTCGCTCGACGGCCATTTCGTCACTCCGGGCATCCAGGAGGTTGCGATGGGCACGCCGCTTGAGGAGGTCGTCGCCCTCGCCGGCGGATTCCGCAAACCGGTCAAGGCGCTGCAGATCGGCGGTCCGCTTGGTTGCGTGGTGCCGCTCGGAAGGATCGCCGGGCTGCGCGTGGATTTCGAGTCGTTCCACGATGCCGGATTCCTCCTCGGCCACGGCGGAGTGATCGCCATTCCGGAGGGGTTTCCGATGATCCGTCTGATAGAGCATCTGTTCCAATTCACCGCGGATGAGAGCTGCGGCAAATGTTTCCCATGCCGGCTCGGCACCTTGCGCGGGCGGGAGCTCGTCTCCCGGGCGATTGCGGGCGACGGCTTCAGGATCGACCGCAAGCTCATGGAGGACCTGCTGGAAACCCTCGCGGAAACCTCGCTCTGCGGTCTCGGCGGCGGTCTGCCGCTGCCGGTCCGCAACATCCTCGAACATTTCACGGACGAACTCCGCCCGTATTTCAAAGACTGATGGAACTCCGCCCATGACGCGTTTTCCTCCACACTCGGCCCTCGTCGATGGCGCGCCATGCGCCTTCGAGCCCGGCGAAACGTTGCTGCATCTCATCGACCGCCACCTCGGACGCGGTCACGTGCCGACGCTCTGCGACGCGCCCCGGCTCAAGCCCTTCGGAGCCTGCCGCCTGTGCTCGGTGGAAATTTCATCCGCGCCGGACGGGCCGCGGAAAATCGTGGCGTCCTGCCACACGCCTGCGGCCGATGGAATGCATGTTTTCACGGAATCACCGAAGATCCTCAGGCTGAGGCGGAATCTGATCGAACTGGTGCTGACCGATCACCCGCTGGACTGCCTGACCTGCGAGGTGAATGGAAACTGCGAACTGCAGGCCGTGGCCGCGAAAGTGGGCATCCGCGAGGTCCGCTATCCGACCGGAGAAAACCATCTGGGGCGAGGGAAGGATCGTTCCCATGTCTTCATGACCTCGGACATGGCGAAGTGCATCCACTGCGCGCGCTGCGTCCGCGCCTGCGACGAGGTGCAGGGGCAGTTCGTCCTGTCCATGCACGGCCGCGGCTTCGACGCCCGTATCATCAAGGGGCTGGACCGGGATTTTGCGGATTCCCCCTGTGTTTCCTGCGGCGCCTGCGCCCAGGCTTGCCCTACCTCCGCCATTTCGGATGGGTTCCAATCCAAGTCCGCGGAAACCTCGCGCAAGACCCGCACGGTCTGCGGATACTGCAGCGTGGGCTGCAACCTGATCGTGGCAAGCCGGGGAAACGAAGTGCTCTCCATCGAGGCTGCGGAAGACTCCGCCGTGAATCCATCGCACGCCTGCCTGAAGGGGAGATATGCCTTTCGTTTCCACCATCATCCGGACCGCCTGAGGAGCCCGCTGATCCGGAGAAACGGCGTTCTCTCGGAAGCAACGTGGGAGGAGGCCTGCGACCACATCGTGAACGGGCTGCAAGCCATCCGCAGCACCCACGGCCCCCGCGCGATCGGCGCGCTTTCATCCGCCCGCTGCACCAACGAGGAGAACTATCTGATCCAGAAATTCATCCGCGCGGTGATCGGCTGCGACAACATCGACAGTTGCGCACGCCTCTGCCACATCCCCTCCGCCTGGGGCCTGCGCGAAGCCTTCGGCACCGGTGCGGCCACCAACAGCTTCGCCGACATCGAGTCCGCCTCCTGTCTCATGGTCATCGGCGCGAACGCCACCCATGCGCATCCGGTGGTGGGCGCGCGCATCCGGCAGCGGGCGATGAAAGGCGTGCCGCTCATCGTGATCGACCCGCGGCGCGTCGAACTGGCCGTCCACGCGAAGCACCATCTGCGGCCGCGGCCTGGCACCAACGTGGCGCTGCTCAACCTGATGGCGCGTTTCATCCTCGATGCCGGCCTCGTGGACGCGGATTTCATCGCGCGGCGCTGCGAGGGCTGGCCCGAATGGGAGGCGGGCCTGCGCGCCCTCGACGTGGCGGAAATGGCGAGGATCACCGGCGTCGATGCGGAACTCGCCAGGGCCGCCGCCATCGAATACGCCTCCGCGGATGCGGCGATGGGTTTCCACGGGCTCGGCGTGACCGAGCACGAGCAGGGTTCCAAGGCGGTCATGCTGGTCTGCAATCTTGCCATGATGACCGGCAATCTCGGCCGCCCCGGCACCGGCGTGAATCCGCTGCGCGGCCAGAACAACGTGCAGGGAGACGCGGACATGGGTTGCCAGCCGCGCTTCGGGCCGGGCTATCTGGACATCACCGACCCCGGGCAGCGCGTTTTGCTGGAGAAGGCGTATGGTGTGAAACTGGACGCCCGCCCCGGCCTCAACCTCATCGAGATGCTCGACGCCGCGCTCGCCGGCGCTTTCAAGGCGCTGTGGCTGGTGGGCGAGGACCTCGTGCAGTCGAATCCCGATACCACGCGCGTCGAGCGGGCCCTGGCGAACCTCGACCTGCTCATCGTGCAGGACCTCTTCCTGACGGAAACCGCGCGCTTCGCCCATGTGGTCCTGCCGGCCTGCTCGTTTCTGGAAAAGGACGGCACCTTCACCAACAGCGAGCGGCGGGTGCAAAGGGTCCGCGCCGCCATCCCGCCCTTCGCGGATTCACGGCCGGACTGGCGGATCTTCTGCGACGTCATGCGCCGCTTCGGCTGCCCGCAGGATGATGAATCACCGCAGGGCGTCTTCGCGGAGATCGCGAGCGTGGTCCCGTTTCTAACGGGCGCGACATGGGAAGGGCTTGGCGACCGCGGGAAACAGTGGCCCGTCCTCCCGCACGGCGAGGGCACGCCTTTGCTCCATGTGGAATCCTTCAAGCGCGGGCGGGGACGATTCCGGTTCTTCCCGTGGGTGGAATCCGGGGAAATCACCGGCAACCGGGGAGGATTTCCCCTCGTCCTCACCACCGGCCGCATGCTCGAACATTACAACTCCGGGAGCATGACCCGCCGCGCGGGTGTCCGGGAAATCGCAGGCGAGGACCGGCTGTGGATTCACCCGGCGGACGCCGCGGCGAAGGGCATCGCCACGGGCGACCTCGCGCGGATCTCCTCCGCCCGTGCCGAGGTTTGTCTAACGGCGCGGGTGACCGACGAGGTGGATCCCGGTGTCCTGTTCACCACCTTCCACTTCCCGGAGGACGCGGTGAACCGCCTCACCGGTCCCGGGCACGACGAGGAGACGCTCTGCCCCGAATACAAGGTCGTGGCCGTGGAGGTCGCGAAACGGTAGCCAGGTTCCATCATCCTGCCATCCTCATGGAGGAGTGCTACAGCTCAGGGGCCGGGCTTGGATTCCGTGTTCCCATCCTGGCGGGAGAGGTCCACGCCGCTGAGAATTCCGGGGCCGCGGTTCGTCGTCACGGTGTTTTCCTGATAGGCCTCCGGAGCGAGGCCCTTTTCGAGCACGAGGCCGGGTCCCTGGTTGGCGGTGGATTGGTTTCCCGTGACCTTCACGGCGGCGGCGGAGGCGCGGATCACGAGACCGCCCATCAGGTTGCCCCGCAGGGTGTTGCCGGAAACCTTGCCTGATCCGGCGCTGTCCAGCACCAGGCCGAACTCGCGGTTGGCGAGCAGTTGGTTGCCCTCGATGATGGCCGCCGCGGCTCCGTTCTCGGCGTGGATGCCGTTGCGGCTGTTCGCCTCGCAGCGGTTGTTGGCGAGGGTGACGGCGGCTCCATTCCACGACTCGAAGCCGTGTTCGAAGTTCTCCACCGACTCGGAATCCCGCACTTCGAGAAAAGCGCCCTCGCCGATCGCCGCGGCTCCGTTCCAGCCGTTCGCGGAGAAACGGCAGCGCCGTGCGATGGCCTCGCCGTTCTCGATGACCGCGAGTCCATGGCCACTCGCGTCGATGAAATGGCAGTCTGTGAAGGTCGCGCCGCCGCCCCGCACGAGGGCCGCGGAGAAGCGATCATTGCCGGTCGCCGCGAAGGCTTCATGGCGGAAGGTGATGCCCGTGATGCGCGCGCCCCTGGCGTCCGGCCCGATGGTGATGGCGCTGCCCTCGGCGGCGGGGCACTCGAGGATGGTTTTCCCCGCACCCGCGCCCTGGATCTCCACGGCGGCGGAGACGATGAGCGGGCCTTTCCACGTTTGTTCCGTGAGAATGATGCGATCGCGGTCGCGCGCGGCGGCCAGCGCCTCGGCGGGGGTGGCGAAATCCCCGGGCACCCGCAGCGTGCGGGTGTGGGACGACATTTTTTCGAGTCTGGCGGCGATTTCCGGATTTCCGGGGGCGAGCGCGGCAGCCTCGCGCAGCCAGTCGAGCGCCTGTTGGTCGAACTGCCCCTCACCGCGTGCGGCGGCTTGCTGGAGAAGGCTCATGGCCTTGGCTTGATCCGCGGCGGTTTTTTCGATCCACGCGGTGGCGTCTTCGGCGAGCGCGCGGGCATCGGCATCGTCCGGTGATCGGGCGAGGATGTCCCGTGCCGCGGCGAGCGCGCGCTCGGGCTGGCGTTCGTCCAGCAGATTGCGAGCGGCGGCGAGGGCGGCCGCGCGCGCCTGGCTGTTGCGCGCCTCAGCGATGCGCCGGAGGATGGCGGCGGATTCCTTTTCCGCGGGGAATTTTCCTAACACCCGGCGGACCGAGGTTTCCGCCTCGTCGAGACGGCCGGCCTCCAGTTCGGCGATGGCCTGGCCGGTCCAGTAGCCGACAAACTGGTTCTGCTCCTCCGCCATGCCCGCCTCGATGCTGCGGCGGCCGAGGCTCGCGATCTCGGAACCCGGGGCGAGCGACTCGATTTCCTCGAATGCCGCGGAGGCGTCCTGCCAGCGGCGGTTCTCGACGAATTCCGAGCCCAGACGCTCCAGCAGCGTGAGGCGGATCTGGCGGCGGGTTTCCTTTGCCTCTTCGTTCTTGAGATAGAGGATGCCGCCGCCCGCCGCACCGGTTAGAAAAACCAGCAACCAGGCGAGCCAGGCCCGTGATCGTTCCGTGGCCGCGGGTGCGGCGGTCTCCACCACCTCAACGGCGGCGTCCGGCGGGATCTCCGGCGGCGGTTCTGCGGGTGTTGGCGGAGCGGAAACCGGAGCGATGAGTCCCAACGCCTCCAGATACTCGCGCACCGCGGCCAAGGCCTGGTCGAACTCCACGAGACCCTGCTGGTAGCGGTCGCCCAGCGTTTCATTGGGTGCGGTCCTCACCATTTCCGCGATGCGTTCGCGGGCGGCCCGGAACTCTGCGAGATGCGGGCGCGGGTCCTCGTCCGGACCAAGTCCGAGGATCTTCCGCGCTTCGCTGAGAGTCATGGGAGGAGGGATCGTTTTCGCCGAAGGCTTCCTCCACGCGGGTCCCTGCGTCAATCGTGGATTGCGGGGAGGAAGGCTCCCGGTCTTCCGCTCTGCGGATGATTGGAAAGCGCGGATGGAACTTCAGGGAATTGGGTCCGAGCGGAAGCGTTCCTGCTGGCGGCGGAGTTGAGGATCGTCCGGAGAGAAATTGACGGCGCGGCGGGACCATTCGAGGGCCTTTTCGCGGTTGCCGCGGGCGAAGTGGATCTCCGCCATGGTGTCGAGGTAGGCGGGCTGGTCCGGGTTGGCGGCGAGGGCGGAGGTCAGGAGTTTCTCCGCGGCATCGAGCTGCCTGGCGGCGCGGGCGGCGAACCAGGCGGCGGTGTTGCAGGTGTTGTCGGAATCCGGATAGCGGCGGATGACGGCTTCCATGAGGTTCCAGGATTGGCGGAACCAGCGGTCGTGCTCCCTGATGAGGCCCATCTTGCGGATGGCGGGGAAGAAGAAATCGGCGAGCGAGCCATCGCTGGCGAAGGTGCGGTGGGATTTTTCGAGGATGGCGAGGGAGTCGGCGCGGCGGGTCTTGAGATTGGCGAGGGCGCGGGTGGTGTCAGCCTGGAGTCGCTGGCGCATGAAGGGCAGGGGATTGGTCCAGCGGAGGTCTGAGGCGGCGTAAATCCGGGAGATGACCTCGGAGATGGAGGCGCATTCCCTCCAGCGGCCTTGTTCGAGGAGGGCATCCGCATGGAGCTTGAGGGCGAGGGCGAATTCCCCGGAAGCCGGGTCGGCCTGGCAGGTGGCGCGGGCCCACCACTGGCTGGCGCGCGGATAGTCACCGCCGTAGGCGTAGGCGTTTCCGATGCGGATGGCGACCGAGGCGCTGCCAAGGGCGAGCTTGTCCGCCCACGAGTCGTGATCGGCGGCCTCCGCGGCGCGCCCGGCGCGACGGAGCGCGGCGGCGGCATAGGCGTGGAGTTCCGCTCCGGTGTCCTGCTTCGCCTCCTCGACATCGGCGATGCGCTCCAGAATGGCGTTGGAGGCGTCGTTCCAGCGGTCCAGAGCGGAGAGCAGGACGATGCGCTGCCCCCAGAAGACATCCTGGCGGGCCTCCTCGCTCATCAGATCCCAGGCGCGCAGGGCGGATGCGGCGTCGCCCGTCTGGATGGTGAGGGAGGAGATGCGGGCCGCGAGGGTGGGGCGGACGCCTGCGGGGGCTTTTTCCACATCCTTCCAGGCGAGGGCGAGCCAGTGTTCGCGCCGCCGGGTCGGGTCCGGGCCGATGCCGTAGAGGGCGAGCATGGCGTCGAAACGCTCCGCGCGGTCGGCCCGGGGATCGAGGGTGGAAAGCCAATCCCACCATTCGCGGGAAGGTTCCTCCTCCCCGAAGGCCGCGACGACGAGATCGTTCCAGCGCTTGTCGTCCTCACCGGCCCAGCTGACTCCGATCCTGCGGGCGAGGCGGGGCGCGCCGGTCTGGTTTTCGGATTGGGTGCCGAAGAGGCCGCCGAGGAAATCGAGGAACTCGTCCTCGTCCTTGTCCGCAAGGGCGGTGAGGGGTTCGAAAAACGCGGCGAAGGCGTCATCCACGCGGCCCTTGGATTCGAGGAAATTGGCGAGCGCCACCAATTCCTCGCCGACGGTGGACGCCTCATGTTGGTCCTCGACGTCGGTGGTTTTGAATTTCGCGAGTTTTTTCGCGACCCACTGGCGGTAGTCCGGTTGTTGCGGGTCGAGTCCGAGGGCGGTGAGGGCCTCCGGGATGCGCTCGAGCGACTGGAAGTGGCGGAATGCCGAGAGCGGCTCGGCCTTGGCGAAGGCGGGTTCCGCGGCCTCCGTCTCGCCGAGGAGGAAGAGGGCGTTCATGGCCGCGCCGCGTTCCGGGGCGTTGCGGGAGGCGAGGCGGCGGGTGAGGGGATCGAGGTCCGCGGCTCGGACGGGTTGGCCGAGCCAGCGTTTCGCGGCGAGGGAGGCATAGGCGGCGGCGACGGGCTCGGCATCCTCGGGGCTGTCCCGGAATTCGCGGAGCCATGGCAGGGGATCGCCATCCAGTGCCGCGAGCGCGGCGGCGAGGCGGACTTCTCCCGCGGCGGTGGCGGCGGCGGTGGCGGCGGGCAGGTTTCCCGAGCAACGTTCGAGGGCGAGACGCCAAAGCGCGGCTTGGCGACCCACGGCGGCCTTGGCGCGATCGAGCTCGGCCTTGAGCGAGCCGTGGGCGCGGTGGAAATCGGCCAGGGCGAGCAGGCTCTCCGGCTCCGCAGGAGCCATTTCGAGAAACTCGCGCGCACCCGGGGCATCGCCCTGGAGCAGACGCTCGCGGGCGGCGCTGATGGCGACGCCTTCCATGGCGGGAGAGAGTTTTTCGCGGACTTCGGGCCGCTTTTCATCGGCAAAGAGCTTGAGCATCTGGCGCCAAGCGCGCTTGGACCTCATTTTCCCGAGCAGCGAGGCCTTTTCGGAGGGCGAGGACTTGAGGTAGCGTTCGACGAGCGAGGCGACCGATGGGTCCGTGTCCGGAGTGATGTGGAGCTGGATCTTGCGGAGCAGGTCGCGGGCGCGGTAGGCCATTTCTGGGTCTTGGGAGGCGGCGGCCTCCCGGAGCGCGGGGAGAGCGGCCTCGCCGAGTTTCCAAAGATCGCATGATGCGTTCTAACGGACATGAAAGCCTTCGCCGTGGAGCGCGCGGAAGACTTTTCCCGCCTCGAATCAGCGAACCTGGGACTGGCGAAAAGAAT
>Ga0114938_1002772_pt1 | contig 10802 bp, 3 predicted proteins | sample AshMeaBigSpring_FD_88675 | JGI IMG/M metagenome (GOLD analysis project Ga0114938, IMG submission 88675) | Groundwater microbial communities from Big Spring, Nevada to study Microbial Dark Matter (Phase II) - Ash Meadows Big Spring | ecosystem: Environmental > Aquatic > Deep subsurface >...
CATTTAAAACGGCTTGGGCTTTTTCTTCTATAGCATTTATTTGTTTTTCTGTGGGATTTTCAGGCCAAGGAAAGTTAGTGTAAACTATTTCATTCGAATATCTAAAATCACTTTTAATTCTTCCGCATACAGATTTTACCCAAACGATATGAATCAATGATTGTAAAATTCCGAAGTGATAAAGTGTTGCATCTGGAATTGATAAGCAAGAATTATTTAAAATGTCATCCTTTGACATAAAACCCATAGGTATATACTTACGATTTTCCGATGAATGTGAGGGAATAAGAATATAATTTGTTTTGGGTTGTCTGTTTTCAGTAAATAATGTTGGTTGTTCTGCCCATTTAACGGTTGCTTGTTTGGTGCTTTTTAACCGCATTTGTTTTACACCTTCGATTCTATTCATTAAGTGCGGCATTTTCTTTAATTCACTAGGATTTGCATCAACGAGCCAAAGACAATATCTTTTTTCTCCATTAATAAACTCATGAGCAGAAATAAGAGGTTTTATGTACTTTTTCGCATCTGGCTCTTTTGAAATAAAATCATTCAATTCATTCTCTGTAAATAAGAAATTCCCTCCGTCGGTAGGCTGACTTCCTTTGTACATTTTTGGAACTTTACAAATTGGAAGGTTACGTTTTTCTATGAATATATCTTTTGAATCAATCAGATAAGCATTAATGTTTTTAGCTTTTATTTCGTGGGCTTCGCCTTTAATGTCTTCATACTCAAATATGCTTTTATTGGTTGAATCGAAGTTGGCAAAACCAATAATAACGCAATAAACGGCTGCATTACCTTTTGCTTCGTTGCTCCATTTGAATGTGCGGTGTGCAAAATGTATTTTGATGTTGTACTTGTTTAACATTTGCCCCCACAGAATACTTGTTTGCTCGCCTTGAACAATGGAATTAGTAGAAACAAAAGCTACTTTAACAGTGGTGTTTTGTATGTACTTTGCGGCTTTTATGTACCAACCTGTTACATAATCAAGTACACCACTGCCGTCGATATTATTAAATTCTCTTACAATTTGATTCCGCTGTTCTTGCTTCATAATTTTTGAACCAATGAACGGTGGATTACCAATGATGTAATTGAACTTAACCTCTTGAACTGCTTGCGGTTTGCCCGTATGAATGGAAAAGGATTCTGCTTGAACATTTACATTCCCATAGGTGGTTGTAGGTTCATTTACCAAATAAATATTTGCATGTTTTGCAACAATATCTATACTATTAATGGGATTAAGTAAAGATTGCCATTCAATTTCAAGTGCATCGCCATGAACAATTTTTGCAGATCTTTTCAATGGTAAACGTGCAAAGTATTGTCCAAACTCGTTGCTTATGAGCATGTTCATTTGGTGGTCCATCAACCACATGGCCACTTCGGCTATTCGGGCAGGAAATTCTTCGTACTCAATGCCATAAAACTGGTCTACATCTAGCAGTATAATTTCGCCTACATTTAAAAAACCTTGTCCGCCTTTGTACAAGGCTCGGAGTACTTCCATTTCTAGCAAGCGCAATTCACGATAAGTAATTACGAGGAAATTGCCGCAACCACATGCGGGGTCTAAAAATACGAGGCTTCGCAACTTTTTATGAAACTCAAGTAGCTTGGGTTTGTTGGTTTTTATGCTGTTGAACTCGTTCCATAATTCGTCTAAAAACAAAGGCTTTATTACTTTCAAAATGTTTTTTTCGCTGGTATAATGTGCTCCCAAATTGCGTCGCTCTTTGGGGTTCATGACACTTTGAAACATGGAACCGAAAATGGCGGGGGAAATTTTACTCCAATCAATGTAACAACAGTTTAATAAAGCCTGCCGCATTTTGGCATCGAAACTAGCAACGGGCAATATTTCTTCAAACAGTTTACCGTTTACATAGGCGAAATCGGCAAGTTGCTCTTCTAAATTTTTAAAGCGTGCGGAGGGTGGTGTATTTAATACCTGAAAGAGTTCTTGCAGTTTGGAGGCTACATCGGAGCCGTTGGGGTTGGTGTTTTGCTCTATATAATCTTGAAACTGCTGTTTGTTGAAAATGGTGGTATCTTCTGCAAACAAGCAAAACAAAATACGCACCAAGTAAACCTCTAAGGGGTGACCAACGTAGCCGATATCTTCTAAACTATCGTGTAGTTTGCCCATTAATTCAGCCGCCTTAATGTTGGCAGGGTCTTGCTCTTTGTACACCTTTTTTTGGTAGCCAAGTAGGTAACCAAAATGTTGCACATTGTTTACCAAATCATTGAGCTGAAACTGATAGGTTACGCTATCTTCAATATCGTAAAGCACAAAGTTGTCGAAATCGCATACCAAAATGTACTTGGGCAGTTCGTGGTCTTTTAAGCCATGTAAGTAATCTTTTGCCTGTTCGTATGCTTTTAGCAGGTTTTTGCCCCTGCTTTTCATTTCAACTAAAATAGTTCCTTTCCACAGTAAATCGATATAGCCATCGGAATTGTCGAGCTTTTTTACCTTGTGTTCAAACGTTGAAACCCTTTTGCTGCTGATGCCAAAAACCTTAAAGAAGTCAATTAAAAAGGGTTTTGCATCGGCTTCTTCATTGGAGGTTCCTGCCCATTCTTTGGCAAAGGATGCTGCATTTTCTTTTATTTCTAACCAACTTAATGCCATAAGATAATATATAAGAATGCTAAATTAAGTGAATGTATTGACTATTGTATTTAATTGCATGAAAATAATAGGATATAAATCAAACGCAATATGGCTACACGCTCTTCGATTTGTTCTTCAAGGGCAAGTTGAAGTACAGATTTAAGGCATTTCTGATGCAATAATTGGTGGTAATTGCAGATAAAAAATCTGCTTTATCTCAACTTCGGGATGCATCTGTGCGAACATACCGAAGAGCGAGTAATTTTCAAGTGTTTTGAGTAATGTGAAATTCTTACTGCCATTGTATTGAAATTAAATTCATTTATGATGTAAGCTGTAATTTCTGCAATCTTTTATTTTAAATATTGCATTTTTATTGATGTTTTTGTAACGCCAATTCGTATTCTTTATCGTAAGGCAATTGTAATTGCGCAAGCATATCGGGAATGGCTAATGCCCAACTAACGTAGTAGTAGGCTAGTATGTGATAACCTGAAAAAGTTTTGCCTTTGATTAAACCAATTCGATAGTCGTTTTTGTTGGGGCTATAGCCTTGTGTACCGTTCATTGCTATTTCAACAGCTATTTGTTTTATTTCGTGGTTGGGCATGCCGTTAAAAAACTGGAGCGCATCAACCATAAACATGACCACCGCCATATTGATACCTATGTTTTGTTGCACTTGTTGAAACTTTTCCATTTCCCTTTCCTTTTGTGGGTCGTGGGTGGCTATGCCAAATGGATCTTTTTCAATGGATGATAGCAGGTTATCAATATTGGTTCGTTTGGTTCTGTATTCCTTTTCGTTAACTAGTTCAAAGTTGTTATCTAGGTTTAAATCTTCGGCCCAATGCTGTACCAATTCATATTCTTCCGCAGGTTCTTTGTTGTCTTTGTATTGCAAGTATTCCTCGTAAAAATTGTTGGCCAATTTTAATTCGCTTGGTGTGGCATTGAACTCTTTGATGCAATCAAAACCATATAATTCTTTAAATTGAATGGCATTAACAAGGTTGTAAATCTTGCTTTTTGAAAGGATTTCTTTAGGGGATAATTCAACAATTTTTTTATCCGTTACCGCCTTTAAACTTTCTTGTAACAAGGCGTACAACGACAAAAACTGGTACGCCCTTAACTCAGGAAATTCGGTAAATAAAAACTGTTCGATGAATAAGTCAACCGGCGTATTGAAGATTTGAAGGTTCAAACCTTCAAACAAGTGGGAACAATAGTCGGCAATAGCCTTTTCAGAAATGCCCATTTTATTGAACTTTTTGATGGTAGGCTCAAGTGCTTTAATAAAGGGGGCTTTGTGGCTTTGATTAGAAATGAATAATTGATTTACATCGTTTTTTCTTGCTTGAATTACCAAATCGAGGTGTACCAACTCGTGCATAATTAGGTGTTCAACAGCCGGATAGCTAGGCTTAAATCTAACTATGTGAACGTCTCTTTCATAATTTTCTGCAAATTCAAATTTTGCAGCGGTTGGTATTTCCTCGTCTTTAACAATATCAATTTTTCTATCGCCTTCAAATTCAAGTTTGTGACGATACTCTCTAAAAATTAATTTCCCCGTATTGGTAGCAGCAATTTTTTTTGCAATTTCAAATGCTTGCTTTACAGAATTTTGATATAGGACATCTTTGTTTTTATTTAGCTTAACAGCCTGAATAGTACTGTAAAAGGCCGACTGTAAATCGTTTTCGGATACTGCAATTAATGCAAGTGCGAAATGACAGTTTGGGTAGGTATCATTTATTTTTAATGCCCCGTATAAATATTTTTTGGCTTCCGCTAGTTGATGTTGTTCATAAAGCAAATACCCAATATTGACGATACTGATATAGTTGTTCGGATTTGCAATTAATGCCTGGTCATAATATTTCATTGCCGTGGGCACATCGTCTTTGAATTTTGCAAAGATGTTGCCCATCATCAGCAAAGCCCAACCGTTTTTGGGGTCCCAACGCAAAGCATCTATCAAACAATTGATGGCTTCTTCTTGGTTGCCTTCGTCTGAAAGAATTTGGCCCATTATTCGATGGTATTCCGAATTGGTGGGATTTTTTTGAATTAAACTTGAAAGTATTGGTTTGGCTGCTGTGAAGTTGCCTTTTTCGCAAAGGGCTACGGTTTTTCGGTAGTCTGCTTCTTGTGAAAGAATGGTTGGAGTGTCGATGTCTATAGTTACCCATTCATCATCAATGGTCACTTTTGGTTTGTACGGGCCGTAGGTGTAGTATCTTTCTAAATTGTTGATTATCAGCGACTTATTACCCCCCCCTCGATTGTTAATTCAGGGAAAATGGTAAAAAGAAAGTCGTTTATTTTATGGATAATTTGCATGTATTAAATCGGTTGTTTTTGTTGCTGTTTGGCATTAATTGTGCTAGAAATATGGACGTAAGATATTGAAATGAGTCCTTTTTTTTCTTTTGAATTTAGTGCTTCAAAATCCTGTAAACTAGAAAACGAACAAATGTAACCATTCTTTAAATAAAGGATGTGTCTATTGCACGTAAAAATATATAAGAATGCTAAATTAAGTGAATGTATTGACTATTGTATTTAATTGCATGAAAATAATAGGATATAAATCAAAAGGAATATGGCTACACCACCACCACTTTACTAAATTCAGGCGATGTTTTGAGTACTTGTATTTGGGTAGTAATGCGCTTTTTCAATTCCTCTACGTGCGAAATAATGCCTATTTGTCTGTTGCCCTGTTGTTGAAGTAATTCCAAAGCATCAAGGGCGGTGTTCAAGCTTTCCGGATCGAGGCAGCCAAATCCTTCATCAATAAACAACGAGCGTATTTGGGTGTTTTTACTTGCCAAATCGGACAAGCCCAAGGCAAGTGCCAAACTCACCAAAAAGGTTTCGCCACCCGATAAGGAGTTGATGCTGCGCACTTCATTGAAAAAGTGCTTATCGGTTATTTGCAGTTCCATTTCGGCCGATGTATCGTCCTTGAACAATTCGTATCGGTTGTACATAATAGTGAGGTGGCGGTTGGCCAATTGTACCAATAAGGAAAGTGTAAAGTCCTGTGCAAAGCGCTTAAACAAATCGCCATTTTTGGAGCCAATCAATTTAGACAACAACTCCCATTGTGTTAGGGTTGCTTTTTCGTTGGCAATTCGTTGCAGCAAGGCCTCATTTTCCTGAACTTTTTGGGTATTGCTAGCGAGTTTTTCGGTTAGCCCGCCAATAGATTGCAAAAGGTTCTTGCTTTCTGTTGCTAACAATTGTTGTTGCTGTTTGAGCAAGTCGGCATCGGGATAGTTGGCGGTTTGTTGCTGTAGGTAGCTCAGTTCCGCTTGAGCATTGTTGATGAGCGTTTGGCATTGGAGCAATGCGTTTTCTTGTTCCTTTTTTTGGGTTAACAAAGTTGCGGCATTGGGCAGGGTTAAAGCCTTTTCAAGCTGCGGTAGCTGCTCAAAACCCAACGTTAGCATGGCATTGGTAAGCGTTTGTAAGGTTTCAATGTTTGTTATTTGTTGCTTGTTGAAGGTGGCTTGCAGTTGGTCAATATGTACTTTGCACGTATTTGTTTGAGTAAGCAAAGCAGTTCGTTTTTCCTTTAATTGATGAACGGTTGCTTCGGCAGTTTTTTCCAGATCTCTTAAGCGTTGTTCTTCTTCCGGTGGATTTTGTATTACAAAATGTTGGGTTGTTTTGCTGAAATTGCTTTGTAAATCAGTCAATTGGTTTTGCCATTGTGTGGTGAGTGCAATGGCTTCGTCCAAGTTTTTTTGCTCGTTTATTAACGTGGTATTGGCCTCAGCTGCCTTTGTTTGGTACGCTTGCCATTCGGGTAGTAAGGCCTCTAAGGCTTTATGCGCAGTGTGCCACATTTGATATTGCTCTTTAGCATATTTACCCAAATTGCCAATAGCCTCTTTGGTTGGCTGTTCCAACGTTAGCTGCCATTCGGCAAAAATGCGCTGTGCTTTTTCAATCGCCGATTGGATGGTGTTTTGGGCCTCCGTGCGTTTGTCGGTATCTATTTGCAAACTTTGTTCGGCAATTTTACTATCCGATTGGTATTGAATCAGTTGTTTTTCTAGTGTTAAAATTTGTTCGTGGGTAGTATCTAATACCTGTTTTTGTTCCTCCAAACTTGCCTGAACGGCCTTCGTTACTTCTATTTGTGCTTGAATTTCTTTAATCTGTTCTTGGCAATGCGTCATGCCGTTTGCACAGTCGTCTGTTGAAAGGGGGAGTACCACGTTCAACAAAAGAACTTGTTGTTGTAAGTTGTTGTTTAGTTGCACCAAATTGCGTTCATGGTGTGCTTGCTCCAATTGGCAATTGTTTATTTGGCGTTCTGTTTGCGTCAATTGTTGTTGCGCTTGTTGTAAGGCCGCTTTTGCCTCGTCCAACTTTTGTTTGGTGGCAAGTGGTTCGGACGGTGTTGTTACCAAAGGATGTTCGGTAGCGCCGCAAAGCGGGCAAGGTTTGCCGGGTTGCAATTGGTTCCGGTGTGCTTCCAATCCTGCAATGGTTTTTTCCAATTCCCAAGTGTGTTCTAATAAACTCACTTTTTCGGAAAGGTTGGTATTGGCAATTTTTAGTTGATTTTGATCTGTTGACAGCTTGTTGAGGACTGTTGTACTTTGCTGATGAAGTGTTTCTGTATTCGCTATTTGGGTAAGTAGGTTACTAGCCTTTTGCCACCCATCTGCTTGTTGTTGCCATTTGTTTTGGTCTTGTAATAAAGTGGTTAGTGGTGGAAATTGCTTTTTTTGTGCTAATAAGTGGTGGTAGTTGGTTTGTATTTTTTCCTTTTGTGCGCTTTCGATTGCAAGTAGGTCTTTGGCAGTAGCTGTTTGCTGCTGCAATTGGGCAATTGTTTTTTTGTGTTGCTCAAGCTGAATGGTTGCGCAAATTTTTTCTGCCGCGTCCATGTCTTTATAATGCCTGCGAATGGCATCTTCCCAAGTAGGCCATGTTTCAAACTTAGCCGTGGCTGCTTTGCTCGCTTCGTGTTGGTTTAATGTAGCTTGAAGGTCTTTAAGTGTTGATTGAATGGTTTTGTATTGTCCTTCAATGCCATTAACTGTGGAAGTTAATTTTTGTTTTTGTTGTTCGGCTTTGTTGTATTCATCTTGGATATGGTGTATTGTTTGCAATTGTTGTTTGGCTTTTTCAATAATGGGCAGTTGCTGTTGTAAGGTTGTTTGGGTATGGAACAATGTTTTTTCGGCAGCATCACAATTGCGAGATACGGCTTCCCATTCGTTACTAAGGCTTTTGTGTAATTCGTTTTGTTCGGCTAATTGTTGTTCGGTACTGCCTAGTTGTTCGGTAATTTGGGTGTAAGCAAACCATTGTGGTTGTAGGGTTAGGGCTTTTTGGTAAGCGTCTAAGGCCGCATATTCCGCCTTGTGGAGGTCTATGTTGCTTTGAAGGATGTTAAGTTGGTGGTGGTACTCCGCTAATTGTTGTTGAACGGTATTTTGTTTTTCGACACAATGCAGTTGTTGGTTCAGGTTGGCCAAATTAGCGGAAACTTGTTGATGCGTTGTTTCTTGTGCTTGTTTGGTGTCGATGATGATTGCTAGTTCTTCGTTCGTAAGAACTTCTTTTACGTCTTTTTGCAGCAAATCGAGGTCGGCTTGCAGTTGTTTGGTATGTTCAAATACCTTAATAGACACCTGTTCGTAAATTTGAGTACCGGTAATTTTGCTCAGCATTTCGGCACGTTCGTTGGCTGAAGCTTTTAAAAAAGCCGAAAAGTTGTTTTGTGCCAATAATACCGATTTGGTAAACTGTTCGTAGGTAAGACCAATGATTTGAACGATTTTGGCCTGTGCCATTGTTTTTTTTTCAGCCAAAGGAACCAATTGGTTGTCAACCGTTTTTTCGTAAAGTTTTTGTTCCCAATCGTTGAGTTTGTTGTTGCGGTTGTAGCTCACCGACCAACGGGCTTTGTATATTTTTTGATTGATTTCAAATGTGGTTTCAGCCACCGATTCCTTGGTGTTTCGGGTAATAATTTCTTCGGCATTGCCTTTGCCGTGGCGGTTTGTTTCGCCATACAACGATAAGGTAATGGCATCTAGCAAGGTCGATTTACCAGCACCCGTTTGTCCCGTAATGGCATACAATCCGGTATTTGATAAAATTCCCTCAGCAAATTGAATGGTATGTTCCCCTTTGAGAGAGTGGATATTTTTAATAAATAAGCTTAATATTTTCATAAGTCTGCTTGCGTGATAAGTAAATGCTAAAAGGTAGTTTTTAAGCGTTGTAAGGTTTCTTCAAACAAGGGTAGTAGTTGATCTATTGCCGCCTCATTGAGTCCATTTTTTTGACAACGAAGTTTGAAAATGGCCGTAACATCGTTCAGTGGGTTGTTGTCGTAATCAGCTATAAATGCTTCACGAATAGTGGGCTGATTGGTTGTATTGATTTGTATGGTTCGTTCTAAAATTTCCAGATTTTTTTCCTTGGCAAGGTTGCTAATGTGTGTGTTGAAGGCAACAAAATCTGTTGGTTCGGTAACAATTATTTCTACCCACGCAGGTAAAGGAGTGTTATTGTCGAAGGATTCCATCGCGTGTAATATTTCCGAATGACTCCCTTTGAAGCGTACCAAAGGGCGCGATAAAGGCACGGAAATAGCGGTATGTTGCACAGCATTATCGGACTCTATGTGAATGATTGTCACTTCTTTGGCATCGGTGCGTTCGCTAAAACTAAGTGGTATGGGCGACCCCGCATATTTAAGAACAGTACCGGCAGGGTGTTGTAATATTTGAGGCTTGTGGATGTGACCGAGAGCTAAGTAGGCAAAATCACTAGAAAAACAATTAGCCGCAATGGTTGTTAGCGTGCCCACTTGGTGCATAGGTGTGCTGCTTTGCGCATCGGAGGTGCTACTGCCGGTAATGTACAAATGTGCCATGCCCAAAATGGGTACATTGGGGTATTGCGTTTGCGCTTGTAGCAATAGTTGTTGGTAATGTTGTTGCACACTTTGTGTAAATAATTGGTGCGCTTCTAGTACCCCTTCACCCATGCCAAGCGCTCTAACGTCGCCATCGCGCAAATAGGGAACCGCAACTACGGCAGCAACAGTTGTGTGTTCTTTGTTTTTCAGTGGAATCACCCTTCCCAATGCCTGCGCATCGCCACCAACAACCTGCACATTGAGCCATTGTAGCAGTCCACTTGTACTATTGAGTCGGGCAGCGGAATCGTGGTTGCCTCCCGTTACTATTACTTGTATCCCTAAACGAAAAGCCTCTGCTAAAAAATGGTGATATACATCCAAAGCTTCAATACTTGGATTAAAAACATCAAAGATATCGCCTGCTATCAGTACGGCATCTATGTTTTCATTTTCCATTGTTTGTAGCAGCCAATCAATAAAAAGTTGGTGCTCTTCTATGCGGGATTTGCTTTTAAAAGTTTGCCCCAAATGCCAATCGGCGGTATGCAGAATTCGGTACATGTAGTGTGAGGTTTGCGCTAGGCAAAGATGCAGATTATGGAGATGGTTTGGGCATAAAGCAATTGGTTTGTTTGTGGAGACATTAGAACGGGAATTATTTGAAAAACACTTCTTAAAAAATACCTGCAAACGAGGGCACAAGAAAATTGTGGGGTAACAATGCTTGTATGTTTATTTATGACAAATATGCACTATGGTAATATTGCTTTTTTTTACATAATTACAAGCCTTAGCTTAAGTATAAAATATTGTCATCAATTCAATAAAACATAAAACCCTTGTTAATAGATAGCTAAACTTTAAAACTTATTCACTAAAAGCAATAGCAAATTAACAACAAAGAATGCTTATATTTGCAACATTATTGCATTTATTTGAAAACAATAAGACGATATAAAAAAATTCTGACTGCTGTTTTGTTGGCGTTATATGTATTTATAGCCACACCAGTGTCTTTATGGCATCACCATAAAGCAGATAGTTCTGTTTTATTAAGCCAAGAAAAAGCAATAAAGGCAACCACTAAAAATGTTATAGAGGTAAATTGTGCAGTTTGCCAACATCATTACTCTAGTTTTGACAATGATGCAATCGCATATTTTCCAAACTTAATTAGGCCTATACAAAGCTTTAACACTTTCTACAGCTTTTATCTTTTACCAAATCCTGCTTTCTCAAAGCCCAATAAAGGACCACCGTTTA
>Ga0114938_1002774_pt1 | contig 10797 bp, 14 predicted proteins | sample AshMeaBigSpring_FD_88675 | JGI IMG/M metagenome (GOLD analysis project Ga0114938, IMG submission 88675) | Groundwater microbial communities from Big Spring, Nevada to study Microbial Dark Matter (Phase II) - Ash Meadows Big Spring | ecosystem: Environmental > Aquatic > Deep subsurface >...
ATTCGGTCCAATTTTGAAACCGTTGATTGTCCGGGGTTGAATTCTCGCAGGAGGGGTCTGAAATGGAGAAAATAGGAATTATCACCTGTGCCCGCTATCGGGATTGCGGCGGCGGTAAATGCTTCCGGGCCCTGCGCGAACGGCGCGGAGCATTTTCGATCTATCCGGCCGCGGAGGCGGTGGAAATCGTCGGCTATTCGAGCTGCGGGGGGTGTCCGGGCGGCAACGTGGAATATGTCCCCGCCGAGTTCAAGAAGAACGGCGCAACGGCCATTCACCTGGCCACCGGGCTCGTCGTCGGCTACCCGCCGTGTCCCAATATCAGGCATTTTAAGACCTTCATCGAAACGGTCTACGGCCTGCCGGTCGTCATCGGCACCCATCCCATTCCGCAAAAGTACATGGACGCTCATGAAAAACTGCCCTTTTGGCGGGAGAACGACATGGCGGAACTATCCAAGCCGCTTCTGGAGGAGCCCCCGGAGATCAAGGCGGCCTACGATTGAGTAAAGCCAATTCGGGTTTCCGTGACCGAAGCAGAGCCATGACCGCAGCCGGCATTCAATACTCCTATGGCCCGGTTCCGTCCCGGCGCCTGGGCCGAAGCCTCGGGATCAACAACATCCCCGCCAAGGTGTGCTCCTATTCCTGCATCTACTGCCAGGTGGGGCGGACCACGCAGCTGGAGATCGACCGCCGCCTCTTCTACGATCCGGAGGAGATCTCCCGGGATGTCCGGCTCAGAACCGCCAAGGCCGAACGAGCTGGCGATCGCATCGACTACCTGACCTTCGTACCGGACGGGGAACCCACTCTGGACGCAAATCTGGGAAAGGCAATTGCGCTTTTGAAGCCGCTGAACGTCCCGATCGGGGTGATCACGAACAGTTCGCTGATTTGGCGGGAGGATGTGAGGGCCGAATTGGAGGCGGCGGATTGGGTGTCGCTCAAGATCGATGCCGTGACGGAGTCGATCTGGCGCCGAATCAATCGGCCCCATCCGGCGCTCCGGTTGGCCTCGATCCTGGACGGCGTGCTCAAATTCGGCGAGACGTTCACCGGCAAACTCGTGACCGAAACGCTTTTGGTAAACGCTCTGAACGACGGTGAAGGCTGTGCGCGCGCAACCGCCGCTTTTCTGGCCGAGCTGCAGCCCGCTATAGCCTATCTGGCCATTCCGACCCGGCCTCCGGCGGAAAAGCGGGCCCATCGCCCGGATGAAACGGCCCTCAACCGGATCTATCAGATCCTCGTCCAAAAGGTCCGACATGTGGAATACCTGATCGGGTATGAGGGCGACGCATTTGCCTATACCGGCGAGGTCGAGAAGGACCTTTTGAGCATCACGGCCGTGCATCCCATGCGAAAAGAAGCCGTGGAGACGCTCCTTTTGCGCGCCGGGGCGACATGGGAGACGGTGGAGCGACTTGTGGCTCAAGGGGATCTGCGCGAAACGAACTACGATGGCCATTGCTTCTATTTGAGGAGATTCAAATCCGTGCAAGGCCGTGAGCAACCGTGAACTCCGCCTCCATGGAAATCACGATCCTGGTCGACAACCGTGCCGCAGACGGCCTTGTTGACGAGCACGGCTTGTCCATATGGATAGAAGCCGGTGATCGAAAGGTTCTCTTCGACACCGGCCAAGGGAGCGCGCTGCCGACCAACGCGGCATCGCTCCATGTGGACTTGAAAGAAACCGATGCAATCGTGCTGAGCCATGGGCATTTCGACCATACCGGCGGCGTCGCCCACGTGCTCAGATCCGCCGGGCCGATCGACACCTATTGCCACCCCGGAGTCGTATTGCCGCGCTACAGCATCCGCAACCGCGCGCCGCGCCAAATCCAGATGCCGGGAGGGACCATGGTGGCCATCGACCGACTGCCCCAGCAACAGCTCCATTGGGTGCAGCAGCCGATATGGCTTTCCGGGACGATCGGCATCACCGGCCCGATCCCGCGCGAGACGAGCTTCGAGGACACGGGCGGACCGTTCTACCTCGACCCGGGCGCAAGGCGTGCCGACCGGATCAGCGACGAGCTCGCTCTGTGGGTACGAACTGACCGTGGGCTGGTGGTTTGTGTCGGCTGCTGTCATGCCGGCGTGGTGAACACGTTGAATTTCATCCTTCGCCTGAATCCGGGATCAAAGATACGGTCGGTGGTTGGCGGGATGCATCTGCTGAACGCGAGCGCAGACCGGCTGGACCAGACCATCGCGGCCCTGCGGGCCTTGGGGCCGGAGCTTCTGGTTCCCTGCCATTGCACCGGAGAGGGGGCTGTCGAGCGTATGCTGGCCGCCTTCGGGGATCGAGCCCTTTGGGGGCATTCGGGTTTGAGGCTCCGATTTTAGGGCTATTGATACGCAATAACGCAGATGGGGTTCAGGGGAGAGAATAGAAGAGATGAGCGATGCGTTGGATGATTTCGTAGACCGGCTGCAGAACCAAATTTTTGAGGAAACCCGGGAGGTTTACGGCGAGCTCGGGTTCCAGCGCTGGCGCAACCCCCTGTATCGAGGCGGGATGCCGGATGCCGACGGGCACGGCCGCGTCACCGGCCGATGCGGGGACACCATTGATCTTTTTTTGAAGTTCGAAGACGACCGCGTGACTCGCGCCACTTTCATAACCGACGGATGCGGATCTAGCACGGTCTGCGGGTCCTTGGCCGCGGAGCTCGCTCTCGGCAAAAACCCGGATGAGCTGGCGTCGGTTACGGGAGAAAAAATTTTGGAGGTGTTGGGGCGGTTTCCGAAAGAAGACGAACATTGCGCCTTTCTGGCCGCGGAAAGCCTTCAAAGCGCCCTGGATGACTACATGCGGAAGAAGATCGCCCAGACCGCAGCGGACAAAACATGCGCCCGATCTGAGGTCGCGCATAAAGGAAAAAAATGAAAATATCCGTTTGTGGAAAAGGTGGCAGCGGCAAAACCACCATCGTGGCCTTGCTGGCCGTGCAGGCCGTCGCAAAAGATTTTACGGTGCTGGTGGTCGATTCCGACGAGTCCAATCCCGGCTTGTCCCGCATGCTGGGCTTCGAGAATCCCCCGCACTCGCTGATGGAGCTCGTGGGTGGGAAGGCGGCGGTCAAGGGAAAGATGGGGACGGGATCCTTGTTCAAGGAGAGTCATATCACCATGAAAGATATCCCTTGCGAGTATCTCCAGGGGCGGGGCCGCCTCTTTCACGTCCGCATCGGCAAAATTCTGCAAGCCATGGAAGGCTGCGCGTGCCCGATGGGCGTGCTCACCCGCGAATTCTTGAAGAAGCTTCGCTTGGGGGAAAAAGAGATCGCCATTATCGACATGGAGGCCGGCGTCGAGCACTTTGGTCGAGGCCTCGACGAAACCATCGACAGGGTTTTGATCGTGGTTGAACCCTCTTTTGATTCCCTGGCGGTGGCCGAAAAAATCAAAGCGTTGGCCTCCGGCATGAACAAACGCGCTTCGGCGATTCTGAACAAAACGCCTTCCGGTGCGGTGGCTGAAAAGATGAGGGTAGCTCTGCATCGGAACGAAATAGAAATTATCGGAGAAATTCCCAATGACCTGATGGTCTTCGAGGCAGGCGTGGAGGGCCGTGTGTGTGGGTCGGGTAAGGCCTTGGATGAAGCCGGCAACGTGTTGAACCGGTTATTGAAAAAAACTGATTGATACTCATCGACGGATCGTGCCCATGGTCGTGCTGCGGGGAAAAAAGAACTCGGGTTTAGCAATAAACGTGTTGGAGCCGGGCCTATGTGCTTGAGCATCGTGTACCAGTGTTCAGGAAACCAGCAAAAGGAAATCATGAAAGACGTAGCTCGAATCGAGGCTGAGGCCGAGGGCTTCCGGCTGATCGATCTTTTTGGAAACACCGCGTTCATCGAGGGATCCATCCAAATCGTAGACCTGGTGGACGAGCATTATGTGATTATCGAAAAAAATTGACACACGGCCAGGCTTGATTAGCTTATGAATATAAAGGAGGCGGCCTATGATAGTGGGACTTAGCTCCAACATCCGCTTCCAGAATCATAGCGCCCGCCCCTTTAGGAAACAGTTACTGAAAGGCGGTCGATATGATTCTCCACTACGTTTTCATCGGAATATACCTAGCGGCCATTTTGGGGATAATTCTCGCCGTAGTTCACGTCTCACGTCAACGCGACGGCAGCTCCCACCGGCACGGCCATTGAAAATACAGGCAAGTCGGCTCGTTCCCGCTGCAGGCTGCGCCAGGCCATATATGTGGCGGACGATAGATGTGGCCGGAAATTCCTGCCGGCCTGCCTATGGATATCAGGCAATCGCTGAAGCCGGCCGGCCATTATAAATCCACGAGCATCCCCCCTTCTTCCTCGCATTTAACGCAGCGCCACCGTAGCGCTACTTTTCAGGGCCGTATCAATAAACAGCGCTTTTCCACAGGCCGATTTTTTTCCCCCATGCGGATTTCTAAAGTAGATTCAATTAGCTGAGCGAGCTGTTTGGAGTGTGGCATGCTTCTTGTTTTGCAAATGGCCGGGGGATACCGTGACAACCCTTTCCGGCCGCGGCCGGAAAGAAGAATATCGGGAGGAGGCGCGATGTTCAAACACATTCTGTTACCGACCGACGGGTCGGAATTGTCCAATGCGGCGATCCATGAGGGGATTCGTTTCGCCAAAAGCATCGGGGCCGAGGTGACCGGCGTTTGCGTAATGCCCAGCCAGCATCCGTTTTTTTACGAAGGGATGAACGCCGAGGTTTACCTGGAGCTGCAAGCCGAGCAGCGCAAAGAACTGAGGGAGGTGGCGGAGGCCTTCCTGTCGGTAGTTGAAAAAGGCGCCCAGGAGGCCGGTATTCCTTGCAGCGTCGTCGTGGAGACGTCCGATCATCCGTATGAGGCCATCTTTCAGGTGGCGGAAAGGCTCGGGTGCGACCTGATCATGATGGCTTCCCACGGCCGGCGGGGCGTCAAGGCGGTTCTGCTGGGCAGTGAAACTCAGAAAGTCTTGACCCACTCCAAGATTCCGGTGCTGGTGTACCGCTGAAACGGCGGAAGGCTTGCAGGCGGGAGAAGGCATCTATCAAGGTGCAGGCCATCCGACACCGATGCAGGCGCAGCGGGGATCCTTGAAAGCGGGCACCGCTGCAACGGGCTGAGAGGTGCCGTCATGAAAAAGAAGGATTTGATATTCTTTCGAAAGACATTAAGTCGTCAGCTTGGGGAATTGACCCATAAATCAGACGCCGCCGTGGCCGAGTTGTTGACATCGGTGCCAGCTTCTGCAGATCCGGTTGATCAGGCAGAACTCGATCTGGAGCGAAACCTTGCCATTCGCATGTTAGACCGAGAGAACAAGTTGATCATTAAGATCCAGAAAGCGTTGCGGAAAATCGAAGACCACACGTTCGGAATCTGTGAGATGTGCGGTGAGGAAATTGACATCCACCGGCTTAAATCGCGGCCCGTGACCGATCTGTGCATCCACTGCAAAACCCGTCAGGAAAAAATGGAAAAGCTGGCCTGCGAGTGAACCTCATGCGGTCGTTTCCCCTGGCGCTGACCGAAGTGCGATGGGTGCGGCCGGCCTCAATTGCGCGGAGGGCCCGCTGCACCGGCGGGACATCAGGCCGCACGGATTATTGAGGCGGGATCTTCCATTTTTTCATGTACTTCCAAATAGTCGCCCGGCTCAGCCCCGTGCGCCGGGATACTTCGGCCTTGTTCCATTCGCTGTCCTTGAGCAGGCCCACCAAGATTTCTCGTGTCACTTTCCCGCGATCATCCTTTTCCGGATGCGCAATTCCGAGCTGGCGGCTGATCGTCCGATGGCTGCGCGGATTCAGAATTTCCTCAGGAAGGTCGTTCAGGCCGATTTGATCGCTCGTGCATATCACAAACGCATGCTCGATGGCGTTTTCCAGTTCGCGCACGTTGCCGGGCCAGTGATACTTCATGAAAACGCGCATGGCAGCGGCCGAAATCGTTTGGATCTGCCTCCCGGTCTTTCTGCCGAGCATCTCGATAAAATAACTTACGAGCAGCGGAATGTCCTCCTTTCGGTTTCGCAGAGGCGGCAGGGTGATCGGAAACACCTTCAGCCGGTAATACAAGTCCTCGCGGTAGTGTTCGGTCTGCACCAGTTCGTATAAGTCCTTATTGGTTGCACCGAGGATGCGGATGTCAATTCTCCGTGTCCTGGATTCCCCCACCCTTTGAATTTGCCGCTCCTGTAAAACGCGCAGCAACTTGATTTGGATCAGGGGGCTGATTTCGCCGATCTCGTCCAGAAAGACCGTTCCGCCGTGGGCTTCCTCGAAACGGCCCATGCGATCTTGGATAGCTCCGGTGAAGGCGCCCTTCACATGGCCAAACAATTCGCTCTCCAGTAGAGATTCCGGCAGGGCGCTGCAGTTGACGGTGATCAGGGGCTTGTCGTGACGGCGGCTGTTGTAATGGATGGCGCCGGCTACGATTTCCTTGCCGGTGCCGCTTTCTCCCTGGATCAAGACGGTTGTCTCGCTGGCTGCGGCGGCGGATATGGCTGAAAAAATGCGTTGGATGGCCGGACTCTTCCCGATGATGTCGACCTGTCTACAACCTTGTTGCCATCGGCGTGCGGTTTCCTCCAGTTTCCATTTGGCCTGCTTCAATTCGGTCAGATCTGTAACCGTCTCGACGATGCCTATTACGGTTTCCTTCTGATCGCGGATGACATGAGCGCTCTTGATCACCGGAACCACCCGGCCGTCCTGGTGCCGGAGGGAGCATTCGGTCGGAAGCACCTGCCCCTCCTGGAAAATGCGGCACTCGCTGAAATCGGCAGGGCATTCCCGTCCGAAGCAGTTGTCAAAATGCAAAAAGCGGCATTTTTTTCCGAGGACTTCATCCGCTCGGTAGCCGCTGATGCGTTCCATCGATGGGTTCCACAAGGTAATGTTGCCGTCAGAGTCGAGGGCGAAAACGCCGTCGCCGATCGACTCCAACAGCAGCTGCACAAATTGATTGTCCGCCAACTTTAATGCTTCAGGCATCGCCCCGTCTCCTCTTGTTTAAGGCGGCGCTACCGTAGCGCTACTCTTGGCTGTTTCATTGATAGAAGCTGGCGCCTCGGACGTCAACTCTTTTCTGTTTGGGTTCTTTTTTTAATATCCTTTCAATTTGTTATTCCAATCGGTAGTGCTTCTGGCATGCTTTTTGTCTAAAAGATTGGGCAGGGAAACGGAAGCAAATCTCCAGATGGCGAAAGAGGGTCGCCCATGGAGAAACGAATCGCCGCAAGGCATCCGATTGACACCACGATTGTGTGCCGCCATCTGAATGCGGCCGAATCCGGCTTGTCCTTCGACGGCGTCATGAAGGACTGCAGCATCTATGGCGTGTATGCCGAGCTGGCGGCTCGCTTCGAAGTGGGGACTTTTCTAGTGATCAGGGTCACGGGCGGTTCTGGGGGCTATTCCAGGGACGAAGGCTTCCAATCGCTGGCCGTAGCGGAGGTCAAATGGTCGCAATTAATCCCCGCCGTGGAGGGGGCCAGGTACGCGACTGGTCTGCGGTATGTGGTCTTTTAGCTTCATAGCCGCAGCGGCCGGTGCGTTCTATCCTAACAGGAGGAGGCGATGTTCAAGCACATACTGCTGCCAACCGACGGTTCGGATTTATCCACCGCGGCAATCCATCAGGGAATTCTGCTGGCCAAAGGCATCCGAGCCAACATAACCGGCCTTTACGTCCTGCCGAAGCATTCCGAACATCTCTATGCAGCGCAGATGCCCACGGAGGTGCTGGACCAGTCAGCCCGCCGCTGCAGGGAACTGGCGGATGCCTATCTGGCGGCAATTGAAAAGGGGGCTGAAATCGCAAGGGAGTTGGCGCAGGCCTACCTGGAAGTGATTTCGAAAGCAGCGCTGGAGGCAGGGGTCGACTGTGAGGTCGTCTGCGAAAGAAACGACTCGCCTTACGAAGCCATCATCCGGGTGGCCGAAGAGAAAGGGTGCGATCTCATCATGATGGCGTCCCACGGGCGGCGCGGCGTCAAAGCCATTCTGATCGGCAGTGAAACCCAGAAGGTGCTGACGCATTCCAATATCCCCGTGCTGGTTTGGCGTTGAGCGGACCCCTATCCACTTAAGGAGGAACCCATGTTCAAGCACATTCTGCTGCCCACCGACGGTTCGAGCCAGTCGCAGGCTGCCATTCAAAAAGGGATCCAGATGGCCAAGGGCATGAAGGCCAAAATAACCGGAATCAGCGTTATGCCCGAGAGCAAATTTTACATGTACGAAACCGATATCAACGTGCAGGAAAAGCAGGAGATCGCCAAGCAGCATCAACTGCAGGCCAACCGGAACCTGGCTGTCATCGAAGACGCTGCCAAAGCCGCCGGAGTCCCCTGTGAGACGCTCTGCGGGATCAGCGACCATCCTTACGAAGCCATCATCAGCGTTGCCGAAAAAAACGGCTGCGACCTTATCATGATGGCCTCCCACGGACGAAGCGGCGTCAAAGCGCTGTTGCTCGGCAGCGAGACCCAGAAGGTGCTGACGCACTCCAAGATTCCGGTGCTGGTCTACCGCTGACTCAGGGAGGCGCATGAAAAGCACTCGAAGACCGTTGCCGGCGCAGAATCGGCGGCGGCGGACGTGATCGCGCGGGCCAGGCATCGGGATGGGAGCGAATAGTCTTCGGTTCGGCGGCGATAGCGTCGTGCGTCAGTCCATCCGCCCGATGCAGACGGTAAAGCAGCCTGCGCGAATCTGACATTGGGTTATGGGTGGATCGGCCCGCCGGGCTTTGATCGACCGAGGCGCTCGGGGCAGTTCGCCGCCCCCCTGGAGTCAAAGGATGGAAAATGGAAAATACCTTTTGGATCGCCCTGGCCACCAGCACCTTGGCGGCGCTGGTCACAACCCTTGGAATTTATACCATTCGACGCTTCAGCAGTTGGGGGCAGCGCAACACGGCTTATTTCATGTGTTTTGCGGCAGGGGTGCTCATCGCCGCGTCTTTCCTGCACATGATTCCGAAATCCTTTGCGATGACCGCGCGCGCTCCGGTCTGGTTGCTCACCGGCTTTTTCGGGCTGCACCTGTTGAACCGTTTCCTGACGTCCTTCGTCTGTGAGAAGGATCCGGACAAAAAGGACTACGTGATCGGAATCGTGCCCATGATCGGCATCGGGTTCCATTCCCTCATCGACGGCTTCATTTACTCCATCGCTTTCACGGTCAGCATTCTGACCGGTTTTCTGGCGACCACGGGGATGGTCCTGCATGAGTTCCCCGAAGGAATCATCACTTATCTATTGCTGGTGCGCGGAGGATTTACGCAACGCCAGGGTCTTTGGGCGGCCTTTCTGGCGGCCGCCGCGACCACCCCTTTGGGGATGCTGGTTTCCTATCCTTTCATTCGGCAGATAGACCAAACGACTCTGGGCGGTTTGCTTTCGCTTTCGGCCGGTGCGCTGGTTTACGTCGGCGCGACGCACCTCCTGCCACGAGCCGAACAGGAGAACAAGAGATACAGCCTAGTTGCGCTGGCCGGCGGCGTGCTGGTGGCGGTGATCATCGTTATGTCCAAGGCTTGAAAGCCGAGTGGGGCCGGGATGAGAAATGGTGATCCTTGGTTATTCCATGACCTGCGGACGGTGTTGCGTTGAATCGGCCGCCTCCTCGAGGATCTGCGATGGGCATCCCACCCTCGCTCTGGGAAGAGTATTCCAGGCTCGCCTTGCGATGGCTGCCGGAAAAGAGCGCTTCCGAACTCAAAATACACCGGGATACCACTGATTTTTTCAAAGTGGAGTACGGCGATATCGTCATACTTAACCAAATCCCCTACCTCATCCTCCATAACGCGAAGGAGGGGCGCTTCGGCTTGGATGAGGAAGTCAAACACTGGGTAAAGCGGGGTGTCGAGCTTACAACCGGAAACGCTAAAATCATCAAACTGGTGTTCCATGAAGCGTTCAAATGCACCATCGGCAATAGCCAGTTCGACTGTTTCCGCAGCCCTAAAAAGGAGGCGCGCCTCCTCCAACTTACCGCGGGGCACCCCAACTTCATGCAGGGCTTTGCGGTCCATGACGCCGGGGATAATCTGGTGAGAGTCATCGATCATATTTACGGCGCGACGCTGGCCGCCACCATCCAGGGGATCCAGGCAGACCATGAAACCTATTATTTCGATTTCTTCCCCCGGGTGCTGGCCGATTACATGGAGTGCATTCGCGCGATCGGTTTTTTGCACGAACATAACGAAAAGCACGGCGACATCCGGCGAGACCACATCCTGATTGACCGGACCACCGGGCGCTACCGCTGGATCGATTTCGACTACAATTACCTGCATCGGGAAAACATTTACGGCTATGATCTCTTCGGGCTGGGAAACATCCTGATCTTCCTGGCGGGAAAAGGCGATGTGCTTTTGCAAGATCTGCGCGACCGGAACCACCCGGCCCTCACCCGCCTTCGCGAGGAAGACCTGAACATCGTCTTCAACCACCGGGTGGCGGACCTGAAAAAAGTCTATCCATATTTTCCGGAAGCCCTCAACAAGATACTGCTGCATTTTTCAAAGGGGGCCAATTATTTCTACGAGAACACGGGCCAGCTCATAGAGGACCTGGAGGATTACCGGGCGCAATCAAACTGAACACGTGACATTAGCTCAAGGAGACTCGCATGTTGGCGGAAAAATGCGATGCCGGCGATCAAAGCCCAATCGTCAACAAGAGTATCCTGATCGCCGTGGATGAATCCTCGAACGCCCGGCGGGCCGTGTTTTATGTGGCCCGGCTCTTGGGCGGGTTGCCAGGCTTCCGG
>Ga0114938_1002775_pt1 | contig 10794 bp, 4 predicted proteins | sample AshMeaBigSpring_FD_88675 | JGI IMG/M metagenome (GOLD analysis project Ga0114938, IMG submission 88675) | Groundwater microbial communities from Big Spring, Nevada to study Microbial Dark Matter (Phase II) - Ash Meadows Big Spring | ecosystem: Environmental > Aquatic > Deep subsurface >...
ACAAGGGTTTAGAATAGGCACACCTAATAGAATTTCTTTTGCTAATGATTTTTTTAAGTATAAAAAGAATTTTACTGCGGTGATGGAACTTCAACCGGGGCAAGTAAATTGGGGATTGTACAATCCTCAAATATTTCCAGGCGCTATAAGGGCGTGGCTTTGGAATGCGTATGCTGGTGGGTGTAACTTAATTTGTTCGTACCGTTACAGGCAACCCTTATTTGGTGGCGAGCAATACCATTACGGTATGGTTACTACAGACGGCATAACACCAAATGTTGGTGGCATTGAATACGGTAAGTTTATGGATGAGATAAAGCAATTAAGAACACTATATCAGCCTAATGCAGCGTTACCAAAAGATTATGCAGCAAGAAAAACGGGAATACTTTGGAATTGGGATAATTTTTGGGAAACAGAAATTCAACCACAAACAAATCAATGGAATCCTACAAGTGTTATATACAAGTATCATCGCATTTTAAAAAATTTCAACTGCCCTGTTGATTTTATTTCGGAAGAAATGGATTTTGATAAATACCCTACTATAGTTGCACCCATGTACCAGTTAGTAGATGAAAAACTAATTGCCAAATTAAGCACCTATGTACAAAATGGGGGTCATTTAATACTAACTGCAAGGGCGGGGCAAATGGATAAAAATGCACATTTGTGGCAATTGCCTTTTGGGAAAATGATTGAACCACTAACAGGTAATAAATTACTTTTTTTTGATGTATTGCCTGACAATAAAACTGGCACCATTCAGATGAACAGTAAAACATATAGCTGGAATAACTGGGCCGATGTTGTAGAACCATTGCCTGGTACAGAAAGTTTAGCCGTGTTTACCAATCAATTTTATCAAAACAAAACGGCGGCAACTTATAGAAAACTAGGAAAAGGTTCGGTTACGTTTATAGGTGCAGATACAGACGACGCTGCATTTGAGAAAGACGTTCTGAGAAATGCTTTTTCAAAATCATCTATTAAAACTAATGAGCAGCCTGAAGGATTTATTTTAGAGTGGCGTGATGGTTTTTGGATAGGAATTAATTATAATTCTGAAAAAATAATTCAGGTTTCATTACCAAAAGGTGCGAAGATTTACTTTGGATCTGCTACTTTAAAACCAGCAGAGGTAATTGTATGGAATGATGCCGACGCTAAGAACTAAGCGAATTGTAGATGTTAATTTGAATATTAGATAGGCGGCTGTGTGAGATGTAATTGAATAGCCAAATTAAGAGAGTGGCAGCGAATTGACAGAAAATGCGATTGATGGCAATAAATTCTGGGATAGATAATGAATAAAAAATTACTATCGTTAAAAACAGCCTAAATAAATATAAAATACAGCCGAATGAGAATCACTAGTTATTTACTACCAGTTTTAATATTTTTATTCTTTTCGCAAAGTCTTTACGCACAAGGAAAAGTAGACAATAAGCAAAGCTATATGTCTATTGGAAATTTTAAATTGGAAAGTGGTGAAACAATTTATGATTGCCAAATTGGTTATCGAACATATGGAAAGTTAAATTTAGATAAATCAAATGTCATTATTTTCCCAACTTGGTTTACTGGAACTTCAAAGAATCTGGAAGATATTGTGCCCGGTAAATTAATTGATACGGCTTCATTTTATGTAATTTTAATAGATGCGTTGGGCAATGGCTGTTCATCATCACCTGATAACAGTAAAAAGCAGTCACATCTTAAGTTTCCTGTTTTCACTATTAGAGACATGGTAGAAAGCCAGTTTCAAATGCTTACCGAGAAAATGAATATTCGTCATCTTGTTGCAGTTGCTGGCATTTCAATGGGTGGTATGCAATCTTTTCAATGGGCAATTAGTCACCCTAATTATATGGATAAAGTAATTCCAATAGTTGGCACGCCACAACTTTCTTCAAGTGATTTATTATTATGGAACGGGGAATTACAAGCAATAAAAAATGATCCATCTTATCATAAAGGTGAGTATAAAGAAAGACCTTCTTTGAATATTGTTACTATTATACATAATCTTGCAATGAGTACGCCAGAATATGTTTCTACTAAGATTTCCCGAGATAGTTTCAACACTTGGTTTTCAAATATTGAGAATGTTAAGGATTTTGATTGGAATAACTGGCATAGGCAGTTGGAAGCGATGATAAGTCATGATATTACAAAGGCAACAAGGGGGTCTTTTGAAGAAGCAGCAAAGATTATTAAAGCAAAGATGTTGATTATTGTATGCAAGCAAGATCAAATGGTGAACCCTATGCCAGCTATTAAATTTGCAAGACTTGTGAATGCGAAGCTAAATATCTTGGAAAGTGAGTGTGGACATGTTGCTGTTTCGTGTGAGATGGATAAAATTTCAAATGCGGTACATGAGTTTTTAGTCAGATAATTTTCTGACAAAAAATCAAGCAGTTATAAGTAAAGCTATTATGGTGTTAAATGCGATAAAGAAAATAGATGTAGGTTTATATAGATTTCAAAATTTACGCTATTAATTTAATTTTAATACAATTGACATTATTATGAAATGTTAACTTTTGATTGCCTGTATGAATAGAATAAGATTTATAACGACTTACTTTTATTTTTTTTCATTTTCTTTAATGCTACTGACTTTTACACGTTTGGTAGCACAGCAAAATAATTTTGGTCATCTAAATGTAGAGCATGGCTTGTCACAAAATTCTGTATTGGCTATTGCACAAGATAGCAGCGGCTTTTTATATTTTGGAACAAAGAATGGATTAAACCGCTACGATTCTAAAAACTTTGAAACCTTTTATAATGTTAAAACGCTAGAAACCCCAGAAACAGACTATATAAATTGTCTTAAGGTAGATAAACACAATGTTCTTTGGGTAGGTACTGTAAATGGATTATTTCACATGAATTTACACGATAATAAATTTGTGCCCATCTATTTTAAGGATCATACAGAGTTAAATCATTCAAGTGTAAATGTTATTTATCAAGATAAGAAAGGTAGAATATGGATTGGATTTGCAAACGGATTAATGCGATTGGATAATTCAACAGGAACTAGCTATAAATATTTTGCCCATCAAAATAATGCTAATTCTATATGTAGTAATTATATTACTGCTGTTTATCAAGATAATAGTGATAATATTTGGGTAGGAACCAATCAAGGCTTATCAAAAATAACAGAAACAAATAATCAATTTTCGTACACCAATTTTTATGCTTCCGAACGCATTGGTAGTATATCTGATAGCTATGTTACAAGTATTGTAGAAGATAAAAATTCAAATTTATGGATAGGTACTTTTCGCAGCGGACTTAATTTATTTGATGCGAAAACCTCAACCTTTACTGTATTTAAGCATACATATAGTATTAATAGCTTGGTTAATGATAATATAAGAACACTAGTAACTGATAAAAAAGGGGATTTGTGGATTGGCACACAAGAAGGTATTAGTAAGCTATCTATTAAAGATAAAATATTTACTACGTATAAAAATAGTGAGAACGATTCTAAAAGCTTAAGCCAAAATTCAATTTATAGTTTATTGATAGATAAAGACGAAACCTTATGGATAGGTACATATTTTGGCGGCGTAAATTTTCTTTATAAAAACACCTCGCCCTTTAATAGCGATAGAAATAGCCTCAATATTAAAGCTTTAAGTAGTAATGTAATAAGTGCTATTTTGGAAGACAATAATGGTATTTGGGTTTGTACTGAAGGTGGTGGACTAAACTTTATAGATAGAAAAAAGAATACAGTTATTGTATACAATAAAAAGCAAAATGATACGAATAGTTTAGGATCAAATCTTGTTAAAACTGTTTATAAAGATAAGAACAGCCTTATTTGGATAGGTACGCATGGTGGTGGGCTAAATTTATTGGATCAGCCAACTGGCTATTTTAAGAAATTTTTATACGATGAAAAACGTGTTGAGTTTAATCGATTTAGCGTTAATTGCTTGATTGAAGATGATAATAATTTGTTTTATGTAGGTACTAGCAAAGGATTGCATGTGTTTACAAAAAATAACAGAACATTAATACCTTTTGAAATTCCAACACTAACTAACCAACTTAAAAATAAAACAATCACCTGTTTTTTTATAGATGCAGATAAAAAGTTATGGATTGGAACAGAGCGAGGGCTTTATGTATGGCATGGTAGCGACAATAAAATTTCAGAGATTAATCTTAAAGAAAAAAATAGTGTTATAAATTGTATATATCAAGACACCCATAAACGAATGCTTGTAGGTATATTTAATAATGGGTTGTATGTGATAGATAAATCGGGCAATTTGATTGCTGAGTTTCCAATACAAGAACAATTGAAGAATAAAAATATTGTTGGTGTTATTAAAGATAAAGCAAATAATATTTGGCTTACATCATCAAATGGACTTTATAAAACTGATGAAAACCTTAGCCACGTGAATAGATTTACAACTGTTGATGGGCTGCCAAGTAATACTTTTAATAACAATTCTATTTATTGTACGTCAACTAGTGAGTTGTTGTTTGGAACTTATAATGGATTAGTTAGCTTAAATGCACAAAATCTTCACGTAAATAATCAAAAGTACAATACCGTAATTACCAATGTAGAATTGCCGGAACAACGAAAGCTAAGCTTGTTGAAACTGAATAATATAAATGGTCGAAATATAGACGCACTTGAATTAAAGCATTACGAAAACTCTTTTGTATTAAATTTTGCATTGTTAAACTATATAGGTTCAGCCAAAAATACCTATTCATACATACTTGAAGGGCACGAGAAAGTTTATAAAACCACCAGTTTAAATTATGTTAGTTACTCGCAGCTACCATCTGGTAGTTATACATTTAGGGTAAAAGGCATTAATAACGATGGGATAGAAGGTAAAGAAGCTTTTGTAAGGATTGTTATTTCACCGCCATTTTGGAAAACAATCTGGGCTTATACTATTTACCTCTTAGTTGTATCTGCCTTTCTTTTCTTTATTATAAGATATTTTTATTTAAAGGCTTTGTATAAAAAAGATATTGAACTAAATATCTTAAAGTTGAATTTTTTCACAAATATTTCCCACGAAATTAGAACACATTTATCATTAATTCTAGGGCCAGTAGAATCGCTAATGATGAAAAGAGATATTGAAACAAAGGATGTTTATGAAGAAAAAGAATTAAAAATAATAAAAGAGAATTCTGAAAATTTATTGCATCTGATGACAGAACTTATGGATTTCAGAAAAGCAGAATCAGGAAATCTTATTTTAAAAGTAAGTGAGTGGAACATTGTTACTTTTATGAATAGCATTTATGAGTCTTTTTATGATATGTCCATTACAAAGAATATTAAAATTGATTTTATTGCATCGGCAAAAAACATTACAATTTATTTTGACAAAGAGCAATTAAAAAAAGTGTTTTTTAACTTAATTACGAACGCTTTTAAGTTTACTGACAGTGGTGGATATATATGTATACTGATTAAGGAATACGATAAACATGTAAGCGTTGAGATTATTGATAATGGAATAGGGATTACAAAAGAAAATCTTGAAAAAATTTTTACGAATTATTATCAGGAAAACGATTTTGTACAACAAAATACTGGATATGGTATTGGGCTTGCATTATCTAAAAACATTGTACAACTGCATAAAGGTACTATAACTGTTGAAAGTAATCAACAAGAGAAAGTGAACAAAACAACGTTTACTGTTTTGTTAAAAAAAGGATTTTTACATTTTAAAAAGGAAGAAATTGTACAAAATGCAACATTGCTAGATACAGAACCGAAGGGTGAAATAACCTACGAAACACAAATAAACAAAGATGAAATTGAGGTTTTTAACAAAGACCTATTAATAGACAAACAGTTAAAAAGTACACTTTTAATTGCAGATGATAATGAAGAAGTACGATTGTTTATTAAAAATTTTTTAGCAGAGTATTATAATATTATAGAAGCAAAGGATGGGGCCGAGGCACTTGATTTAATTTTTGAGACAATACCTGACCTCATTATAAGTGATGTAATGATGCCTATTACAGACGGGTACGAACTATGTAATATTCTTAAAAATGACAATAGAACAAGTCATATACCTATAATACTTTTAACTGCTAAGGCGGGTGCTGACAATACCATTGAAGGGCTAGAAAATGGTGCAGATGTTTATTTAACAAAGCCATATAGTATTCAAATACTAATTCTTAATATTCGCAATCTACTAGCAAGTAGGGAAAGAATGCGTTCAAGGTTTATTGAAAGCTTTACGCATTCACCATTGAAAAAAGAAGATACAACCGAGTATGAAGAATTATCTACTACAGACAATAGCACCATTGGAATTACCTATTTATCTAAAATAGATGAAGATTTTATAGAAAGCGTTATTGACATTATTAACTCGAATATAGATAATACAGAATTCGATGTTAATACACTTGCAAAAAAGGTGGCTATGAGTAAATCTGTCTTGTACAAAAAACTTAAAGCAGTTACCAATATGTCTATTAATGATTTTATAAAACATATTCGTTTAAAAAAAGCGGCTGAGTTACTTATGAAAAATGAGTATACAATTTATGAAGTAGCTTATATGGTTGGCTTTACTGATAGAAAATATTTTAGTAAGGAATTTAAAAAGGTTTATGACAAATCGCCTACTGAATTCATTAGCCAAATTAAATAGAAAACCAAAATGCACCCTATAGAAATATGATTTTAGCCCTGTAGTTATACATTGTTCCTTTCTTTTGCTTTGGAAAGTTTTATATTACTTACCATCACGATAACATATACATATGAAAAATTACAGACCCGTGATTTCTTTTTTAGTGTTTCTTTTATTTACTATAAATAACACGATAGCAGGCGTAGATCCAAAAGCTAAGACCTTACAATTATTGAGAGAGAAATTTGCTAAAGAGCGTTTTGGCTTTGTACCTTTAAATGGGAAAAACATAAACGTAGCAAATTATGTTAATTTAGATCCTAATAATACTTTAGAAATTATAGGTAAGCTTCACCCCGAAGGTTATTTTCAAGATTTAGATAACGAAGAGAAATTTGCTAAACAAGTATTTTTAAAAGCAGAGAATGGCAGTAAGCTTGATAGAGCAAACTTATTCTTGTATAATTCTTTAAATAGACTGTTGCTTATAGCCGAGACAAAAAGGGGAAAAAAATACGTAGAGTCAGAAAATAAGTCACTCTTTAAAGCTATAATAAAATACGGCAATATTGATGTAAGTAGACCCAATAATAAGTATAGGTTTCACCCCTCTTGTTTTTTTGTACCCACCATTGCAGTTAATATTTATTTTTCTTTTTACCCAGTAATGCAGGCTGTAGAAAATGGTAGTAATAAAGACTCACTTACCGTAGCAGTTCATAAACTTTTGCTTCAAATGGGGTATCAAGCTTGGTCGCAACCCTATCGTTTTGACAGTACAGATAATAACGTAGTTAGTGTAGAACGTTTTAGAAACCACGTTTGGTGGGTTGGTGGTAATGCCTTGTCATACAGACCTTTACTTCCGGTGGCTGCAATGATGTCTAATATTAAAATGTTAGATGTACTTTCAGAGGTGGCTCAAAAAGGTATTTCAACTGTATCACAAACTACTTATGAAGAAGCTTTTTGGAATGAAGGCATTACAGAAGATGGTGCAGGTTGGGGGCATGGAACGCAATGTTTAATATTTGGTTACCCAATTGATGGTAATATCGCCGCATTAAATGCTTTATTACAATTTAAGAATACACCTTTTGAAAAAGAATTATCTCGTGAAAATGTAGATGCTTTATTAAATTATATAAGAGGCTCATCTTTTTATGAATATCGAGGTATTGTACCGCCACAATTTGATAGGTCTAATGGTACGCAAAAACCATTAAATAGAACAGCAAGCAGAACGATATCGTTAGTAGATTTATTACTAAACAATTTTGCCAGCAGCTTAAAAAGCACTGAAATAGAAGAGCTACAGCGGTATCAATTTGAAGCAAAATCAATTCAATTGTTTATGCTTGACTATCCAAAAGGATATTATTACGGTTCTCGTTATTTTTTCAACAATGATAATCTAGTAAAAAAAGTTCCATCTTATTATGTATTCGTAGATATGGCTTCCTCTCGCTGCTATGGTATTGAAAGTGCTTGGCCAAACAATAATGGGTTTAACTATTATTTAAATGACGGGGCTACTTTGTTTCAGAGAAATGGGGCAGAATATAGTCAGGCACTAGGAGCTATGCAGCTTTCATCTTATCCTGGTATTACATCTAGAAATATTGCTAATAATCAACTAAAACCAACTGTCAATTGGCGAGGTTTTAACAGTTCTGTAAATTTTGCAGGTGCTGCTACTTCAAATGATGAAAATTTTGTTACTGGTTTTATCTTTAATAAGAAAAATGCAGACGACACAAATCCATTAGATAGCCAACATGCACAGATACTTGGTGTAAAAGCGTATAAGAGTACATTCATGTTTAATGATGTTTTTGTAGGGCTAGGTGCTGGTATTAGTAATATAAATTCATATGTTAATGGGGATATTATTACTACACTAGATCAAACCATCAAAATGCCTGACTTTTCAATTACTAATAATCCTATAACCTTTCAAAAAAGAACTAGCCAAGGAAATGTGCTAGTAAATGATACTATAAAATGGGTTACTAATAATGGCTTTGTATATGGCGTTTTACCGTATGCTACTACTGGCGACGTAAAAATAATTCAAGAGCAACGTAAAACCACTTGGAAGCAACTATCTCAAGCCAATGACTTGCCTGAAAAAGAAGTTAATATTTTTCAGATGTATGTAAACCATGGACAACATGTAAATGAAGGCAAGTATGCCTATATTGTGTCTTGTGACGGTCAAATTCCTTCTCAAATTCCTATAATTTTAAAAAATGACACCACTTTACAGGCTGCGATGAGTGTAGATAAAACCGTAATAGGTGCAACTTTTTACAGTGCTAATGTTACCTTAAAAGCTAGTGAGTTTTGGTACAAAGTTTCTGTACCAGTTAATTTTTTATTAGAAGAGCGTAGCGGACAAATTTATGTAACACTTTGTGACCCTACTATGAATAATAATATTAAGGAAATTGTGATTACTACCAATCGTCCTTTAAAAGGCGAGGCTGTAGAAAAGGTAAATGATATCTATCAAATTAGTGTTGCAATGCCTCAAAAAAAATTATGCGGTAAGCCCACCACTATAAAGTTGCTTAAAGCAAAAGATTGAAGTAAGTGTGAAATATTTACGATAAAATTATTTGATGTTACATGTTTTCAGAATCGGATAAGATAATCACATTACTCAAAACGAATAATTCCCATCTTTAAATAATAAGAAAAGCGTATGAAAAAGTATGTATTAGGCATGTTGTTGTTAGTATTTTCTTTAACTAACCTATTAGCTCAAAAATCTCAAGCAGAGTTGTACAATGATATAATGAAAAGAACTCAATGGTGGCGAGATGCAAGATTTGGCATGTTTATTCATTTTGGTGCATATGCTGTACCAGCCAGAGGTGAGTGGGTAAAGTCAAAAGAACGCATGACCAATGAGGTATATCAACAGTATATTGATGCATTTAACCCAAGTGATTTTGATGCGAAGAAGTGGGCAAAATTGGCAAAAACTGCGGGAATGAAATATGCAGTATTAACTGCAAAACATCATGATGGGTACTGTTTGTTCGACTCGAAACTTACCGATTACAAACTGAGTAACAAAATGGGTGGTAGAGATTTGATTCGAGAATTTGTAGATGCTTTTAGAGCTGAAGGCATAAAGGTTGGTTTCTATTATTCTATTATAGATTGGAATCATCCCGATTATCCAAATGTAGGAAACCATCCTATGGTGGGTGATTCTGCCTATTCAAAAAGAAAATTCAATTGGGATAACTATTTAAAGTACATGCATGGGCAAGTAGAAGAATTAGTTAAAAATTACGGTAAAATTGATGTGCTTTGGTTCGATTATTCATTTGATAACTATTCTGGTGAGAAATGGAAAGCAAAAGAATTGGTTGAAATGACAAGAAAATACCAGCCTGATATTATTATTGATAACCGCTTAGAGTTAAATCATGGTGTTTCAACAAAAGGAAGAACGTTATCGCCTTATGGAGATTTTTTCTCGCCAGAACAAGCTGTGCCAGATGCACCTTTAGTTGATGCGAATGGCAACTTACTTCCATGGGAATCATGCATCACATTGAATAATAATTGGGGATACAATCAGACTGATCATCAGTGGAAATCACCACAATTGGTAATTAATACATTGGTAAACTGTGTTAGTAAAAATGGCAATCTATTACTTAATGTTGGTCCAGATGCTAAAGGAAACATACCTAATAAAAGCATCGAAATACTTTCAGAGGTAGGCAAATGGATGAGTCAAAATAGTGAAAGTATTTATGGTTGTGGTGCTGCAACTTTAGCAAAACCCGATTGGGGCTATTATACACAAAAAAATAACCAGCTTTATGCTCATTGGATGATACCAATCGTAGGTGGTATAAACATTAAAGGAATGGCAAAAAAGCTAAAAAATGCCTATATTTTAAGAGACGGTACTGAAGCACATATTGAAACTAAATGGTTTGGAAATAGTGAAGAAGGCAACCTTTTTATAAATGTAAATAAGCCTGTGTATATGACTTACGAATTACCTGATAAAATAAATACTGTAATAAAAGTGGTTTTGAAATAAATAGTTTCTGTATACTAGATTTCTAATCGTAAATATCTTAAATGAAGC
>Ga0114938_1002776_pt1 | contig 10791 bp, 11 predicted proteins | sample AshMeaBigSpring_FD_88675 | JGI IMG/M metagenome (GOLD analysis project Ga0114938, IMG submission 88675) | Groundwater microbial communities from Big Spring, Nevada to study Microbial Dark Matter (Phase II) - Ash Meadows Big Spring | ecosystem: Environmental > Aquatic > Deep subsurface >...
ATGGGCAATGCAAGTTGTACTTCATCTCGAGCGGTGAAGACCCCGGCTCTTCGCGCTAACGCGCTACGGCCGGGGACGCAAGAGGAGGGGGTTACGCACCACGTCGACGGTCGGTTTTGGCCCCCAAGCCGACTACAGGAGAGTGCTGCGCAATGGATGGCCAGCACGAGGCCGGAAATGACAGTGGAGGTGGTGGCGTCGGTGGTGTGCGAGTTCGCGCACGCGCAGCATGGAGCTCTGGCGTTCGGTGACGGAGATGACGCCGCAGCCTCGGGTAAGCGCTGTCTCAGGCGAGCGCATTGACGAGACTGCTGTCCAGATATACATTAGCTAACTTAGTCCACCAATTGTGGATCGATCGACGTGGCTGTCCGCATCACGGTTCACGAAGCCAAGACCAACCTGTCCGAGCTGCTGCGGCGCGTCGAGGCGGGCGAGGAGATCGTGATCGCGCGTGCCGACAAGCCGGTGGCCGTGTTGTCGGCGTTCAGGGGCGGCGCGGTGAGCGAGACGCGCCGCGCGGGCCTTGGAGCGCTCGAGGGTGAATTCGAAGTTCCGCCCGATCAGGCGCTGTTCGGGCCGCTCAGTGCCGAGGAGCTGGAAGACGCTTTTGGCCCTGGTGGCAAACTCTTCAAATGAAGGTGTTGATCGATACGCACGTGCTCATCTGGTGGCTCGGCCGGTCGCGGCGCATTCCGCGCGCGACGCGGGACCGGCTGCTCGATGCCGGGAACGAGGTGCGCGTGAGTGCTGCGACGGCGTGGGAAATCGTGGTCAAGCGCCGCATCGGTAAGCTGGCTTTCGACACTGATTTCCTGGCGGCCTTTGACGCGCGCGTGCAAAAGCTTGGCTTCGATCCGATGGGCGTCACGGCGCGCCATGCGATTCGCGGGGCGGAAATCGACAGCGCGCACAAGGACCCCTTCGACCGCATGTTGGCTGGTCAGGCTCTCGTCGAGGACCTGACCCTCGTTTCGGCCGATCCGGCGTTCGAGATGTTGGGTGTGAAAGCACAGTGGTGGCGCTGAGGCGATAGAAGTTCAGAGATCAATATTGGGTCGGGCGTCAACTCGCGACCGCTGGCGCCGGTTCCGTATCGGGTACGCGCGGACCACAGCCGACACTGCACTGGTCGTCGCCACCACTCACCCCGCCCCGCCGCCCTCGGTCGCGAGCCAGGCGCCGCAGCAGGCTTTCGCGAGGTCGCGGACGCGCAGGATGTAGCTCTGGCGTTCGGTGACGGAGATGACGCCGCGGGCATCGAGCAGATTGAAGACGTGGCTTGCCTTGATGCACTGGTCGTAGGCGGGGAGCGCCATGAGATGTTTTTCGAGCGCGCCTTCCGGCCGGCTCCCCGCTGGGTGGTCGGAAGGCGCAACGCGAGAGCGCCCCTTCTCCAGCAGGGCCTTGCACTCCGCCTCCGCATCCTTGAAATGCTGCAGCAGCATGCCGGTATCGGCGTGCTCGAAGTTGAAGCGCGAATATTCCTGCTCGGCCTGCAGGAACACGTCGCCGTAGGTGAGCTTCCTGCCGTCGGTGCGGCCGTTGAAGCTGAGGTCGAACACGCGGTCGACGCCCTGCACGTACATGGCGAGGCGCTCGAGGCCGTAGGTGATCTCGCCCGAGACGGGATTGCAGTCGTAACCGCCGACCTGCTGAAAGTAGGTGAACTGCGAGACTTCCATGCCGTCGCACCACACCTCCCAGCCGAGCCCCCAGGCGCCGAGCGTCGGACTCTCCCAGTCGTCCTCGACGAAGCGGATGTCGTGGCTCTCCGCCGAGAGGCCGATGCGCGCGAGACTTTCCAGATAGAGCGCCTGGAAGTCTGGCGGCGACGGCTTCATGATCACTTGGAACTGGTAATAGTGCTGCAGCCGGTTCGGGTTCTCGCCGTAGCGGCCGTCCTTCGGCCGGCGCGAGGGCTGCACGTAGGCGGCATTCCAGGGCCTCGGCCCGAGCGCGCGCAGCGTCGTCGCCGGGTGGAACGTGCCGGCACCGACCTCCATGTCGTAGGGCTGCAGGATCACGCAGCCCTGCTCGCTCCAGAACTGCTGCAGAGTCAAGATCAGGTCCTGGAACGCCTCGGTCGGTCGCAGTCCGCTCGCGGCTGGGCGGGAGTTGGCGGATTTTCGGTTCGGCATCGGCGGCGCGCTCGGATCGTTATGACGCGGCGCACTATAGGTGAAATTCGGCAGGTGTCACCGGTGTGCGGGGCGGCGATCCTTCTGCCCTCGCACGAAATGACGTGCGGAGCGCGCCGGCCTTCGCCTACACTCGCCATAGCGGCGGACCCGCCGCGGATCTCTGTCAAAGCGCGTGAAGGAGTGCACCGATGGCCGTGTTGAAAGTGATCGAGCTGATGGCCGACTCGCCGAAGAGCTGGGAGGATGCGGCGCAGGTCGCCGTGACCAAGGCTTCGAAATCGCTCAAGGGTATCCGCTCGGTATGGGTGCAGGACAAATCGGCGACCGTCGACGCCAAGGGCAGGATCACCGCGTTCCGCATCACCTGCAAAGTGTCGTTCGAGGTCGGCGGCAGCGGGGCGGCCTGACCAACTCGGAAACGCCTGCAATCAGCCCTTGGTCCGCCGCGGCGTGTAGACGCCCGAGGCCGGGTCGAGTTCGAGTTGGCCGAGGTTGCGCGGCTCGTTGACATGGTGCGTCGCCTGTCGGCGGGCCTCGGCGCGCGCGCGCTCGGCTTCCGCGAGCGCCGTCTGCGCCATTCGCGATACCCACTTGTAGCCGGCGTAGAGGCCGGCGCCGGCGATGGCGAGGACGACGAGCTGGGGCATGACAGCCTCCTGGCAGGGCGAACCAGGCTCTTAATAGCACGGAATCTCGGCGGGTGGGATTCCTCCGGTTCCGCAGCGTCGACATCCGCTCAGTCCGGCCGCCAGGGCACGAGCTCGAGCCGGCGCCCGCCATGCGCCTCGATCAGCGGCGCGAACGCGCGGGCATGGCAGGTGAGCACCACCACCTGGTGGGCCCGGCTCGCCGCAGCAAGTGCCTCGAACATGCGGCCGAGGCGTGCATCGTCGGCGTAGACCAGCGGATCGTCGAGAACGAGCGGGAGCGGCCGGCCGGCGTCCGTCAGCAGCCGCGCGAATGCCAACCGTACCAGTACGGCGATCTGCTCGCGGGTGCCGCCGCTGAGCCGGTCGGCCGGCTCCGCGGTCTCCTGCCGCACCACTTGTTCTGCAGAAAAGTCGTCGTCGAGGTCGATCGCCATGCCCGGAAACACCAGCGGCAGCAGCGCATGGAGCCGGTCGCGGACAGGCGCGAGAAAGCGCGTCCGTGTCTCGGCGACGGCGGCCTTCAGCGTCGCGAGCAGCAGGCGCAGGCCGTCGCGGTCGCGCTCGAAGCGGCCGACCTCGCGGTCGAGCCGCTCGAGCTCGCCATCGAGTTCGGCGATACTTTCGCCGCTGCCGCCGGCCGAGGCGACGGCGATCTCACCTTCCAGCCTGGCGAGACGGCGCGCCAGCTCCGCGGTTTCGCGACGGCTGGCTTCGCGCGCGGCCCCGGCCTTGGCGGCGGTTTCGACCAGCTCGGCGAGCGCCGCGGCCGCCGGCGATGCATCGGCGAAAGCGCGATGCGTCCTGATCGCCTCGCTCGCGCGCGCATCGGCCTCGCGCTCGTGCTTGTCGAGCCCGGCAAGCTCTGCCGCCGCCGCCTCCCCATTCGGGATGAGCGACGACAGCTCCGCGAGGCTCGCGCGCTGGTGATCGTGCTCGGCCGTGGCCTTCGCTTCAGCTAGGGCGATCGACTGCAGCCTTTCCTCGGCCTTGCGGACACTGGACCGCGCCGCTTCGACCGCGGCCTCGGAGTCCCGTCGCCGCTGCTCGAGATCCCCGCGCGGTTCCCCAAGCGAGCCAAGCTCGCCTGCCGCCCCGCCGAGAGCTCTCGTCACCTCGGCAATCTGCCGCTCGAGCGCGTCATGACCTTTGGGCGCGGCCGCGGCCAGACGAGCGCGCTCGGCCTCACAGCGCGCGACGAGGTCGCGGCGTTCGCGATCCTTGGCCGCCGCATCCGGTAGCGAGGCCGCACCGGCACGCACGAGCAGCTCCGCCAGCTCCGCTTCCAGCCGTTTCAGTTGCTCGAGATCGCGCGCCTGCTCGACTCCGGCGCCGGGCGCGATCGTGATGCGGCCGACCCCCTCGATCTCGATGAGCAATGGCTCCTGGACGACCACCTCACCCTTTGCGGGCACGCGCGCGCGTCCAGCGCGGACGCGATCTATCGCCCCTTTCTCCAGATCGAACCGCACGACCGGGGCCGCCGCCGCGACGCGCGCCCCGAGCACCATGACTTGACCGTCGGCGGCCTCGATACGATCGAGCAGTTCGGGCGAGATGCGCAGCGCCGCGAGTGATTTCTCCAGCTCCCGGATGGAAGCCTCGCGTGCCGTCGCATCCGCCAGCCGTGACCGCAGCGCCCAAAGCTCGGCGCGCCCGAGATCCGCCCGCATGGCGGCGAGGTCCCGCGACGCGCCGTCGAGGCGGCGTAGTGCAGCGGTGAGTGCCGCCTGTGCCGCTTCGCGTTCGCCGGCAAGGCTCACTCGCTTGGCTTCGTTCGCAGCGATCGAAGCAACGAGCTTGCCGTGCCTCTCGATCTGCGCTGACAGGCGCTCACGCGCCGCGCTGGCCTTCTCGTGCACAAGCCTGGCGGCGCGCATTTCGGCTTCAGTCCGGTCGCGCGCCAGCCGAGCTTCCTCGCCAGCCTTGGCCGCGGCGGATGAGCGCTCGACCTCCCTATCGAGCAAGGCGATGCGATCGGGAGCGACTTTCTCCGCGTGGACTGCGCGTGCTTGCGCGAGTTCGGAGAGCAGGGCTTCGATGCCGTCGAGCGCGCTCTGCGCTTTCGCAAGCTCGGCCGCGACGCGCGCCTGCTCGGTGCGGGCCTTCCCGAAAGCGCTGTTGGCCGGTGGAGCGCCGCGTGCCGTCTCGTACTCGTCCCTGATCAAGGCTTCGACCCGCAGGATCAGCTGCCGCGCGCCGCCGCCGCTCGCGGTCGTAGCGACCTCGCGCTCAATCAAATCGCGCAGAGTTGCGGCGCCGTCTGCGCCCAAGGTCTGATTCGCGAGGAGATCGCCCTGCGAGAGCCAGAGCAGACCGGCCGGTCCCTCCGACTTCCGCCGCCCGCCGATGAACTCGGCCAGCTCCGCCTCCGCCGCCTCGCCTTTCGCCAGCGTCCGCGCGGTGGCGATATCGACGAGCTCGGCCGATGCGCTCTTCCTGCGGCCGGCGAACTGCTTGCGGATGGCGAGGCGGCGTCCGGCGGTTTCGAACTCGACCTCGACGAGCGGGTGGCCGCCCGTGTCGGCGCTCAGCCGCTTGAGATCGTTGTCCTGCGTCGTGTGCGGCCAGAAGAAGGCCGCGCGCAGCGCGCCGAGCAGCGTCGACTTGCCATGCTCGTTGGGACCAATCAGCACGTCGAGCGCCCCGCCGAGCCCTTCGAGCGCGACCGGGGTCGCGAACGGACCGATATCCCGGAGGCGGATCGCTCGCAATTTCACGCCGACTCTCCCCCGGAGCGCGTCAGCCGGGCGAGCCAGCCGAGCGCCGCCTTCGCCGTGCCGGCCGCCTCGGCATCGGCCCCATCGGCCAGAGCGCGCAGGCGCCGAGCGGCGGTACGCACGTCGTCCCCGACGCCGAGTGCCGCGAGGTCGGCATCGGATAGCGTTGACCCGATTTCCGGTAGTTCGACGTCGAGAACGCACACGCGCTCACCGAATTCTCTTGCCCAGGCCTCGATCGCGTCGCGGTCGGTGGCGGCGACCGTGCCGTCGAAAGTCAGCTTCAGCAGCAGGCGGTCGAGCTGAGGTGTGGCCTTCATCAGCTCGCGCTCGAGCGGGCCGAGATCGGCGGCGTCACTCACGCGGGCGCGCTTGCGCAGCCACGTGTACGCGGCGGTTGCAACGCGCTCGACGCGCGGCTGCCGGCCGGCCGCATCGACAGTAACCACGAGCACGTGGCCCGGCTCGTTGTCTGGAAAGCGATCGGGCTCGGGCGTTCCCGCGTACCAGGTTCGCGTATCGATCTGCCTGGTGCCGTGCCAGTCGCCGAGCGCAAGGTAGTCCAGCCGCGCATGCCGCGACCGTGCGGGATCGATCACGGCAGCGGCATCGCCGCCGCTCGTGAAATCGCGAATGGACCCATGCGCCAGCCCGAGCCGCACAATGCCGCGCGCGGTCGGCGCAGTGTCGAACCACGCCGTGGGGTCGGTGCTCTGCATGCGCGTGGTGAGAGGAGCAGGCAGCAGTACGACATCTGCCTCAATCTCCACGGGCTCTGGTACCAAATGGCAGCGAACATTCACCGGCAGCCCGTGTGTCGCCATGCGCTCCCAGAGCCCGCCCGGCCGAGTGTGATCGTGATTGCCGGGCAGCAGGTGCCAGACTACCTGCTCCGCCTTCCGCAGCCGGTCGAGGGCGGTCAGCAGCGTGCGGTCGCTCGGCAGCACCGTGTCGAAAACGTCACCGGCGACCAGCACATGACGCGCGCCGGCGGTCGCGGCGACCGCGGCGATGCGATCGATGGTCTCGAGGCGCGCCTGCTCGAGCAGCGTCGCAACGCGCGATCCGAGGTTGCGGAACGGCTTGCCGAGCTGCCAGTCAGCGGTGTGGACGAACGTGAAGGCCATGGGCACGCATAAACGCTGATTCCGATCGGCTGGGAAGGCTTGCGTTCTATTCTTGTTCCAAGCAAGGCGCCCAACGCCGGGACGGCCGCCGACCGTCAACGCTGGCCCGCGCCGAGGAACCGTGTCACCTCAGACGGCGACACAGGGAAAGCGCGCCGGAGGTACCGGCGCGGAGCAGCATGAGCGCGGATATCGAGACGGTCGTGGTCGGTGCCGGCGTAGTCGGCCTCGCCATCGCGCGCGCGCTCGCCGATGCGGGCCAGGAGGTGCTCGTTCTCGAGCAGCACGAGCTGATCGGCTCGGAGACCTCCTCGCGCAACAGCGAGGTGATCCACGCCGGCATCTACTATCCACCGGGCAGCCTGCGCGCGCGCCTCTGCGTCGCGGGCAAGCACCTGCTCTACCGGTTCTGCGAGGAGAACGGCGTCGCCCACCGCCGCTGCGGGAAGCTGCTCGTCGCGACCGCCGACGACCAGCTCGGAAAGCTCAAATCCATTGCCGAGACGGCGGTGAAGAACGGCGTCGACGACCTCGTACCGCTGACGGGCGCCGAAGCGAATGCGCTAGAGCCGGCGGTGCGGTGCGCCGCAGCGATGTTGTCGCCGTCGACCGGCATCGTCGACAGCCACGGACTCATGATCGCGCTCGAGGGCCACATCACATCGCGCGGCGGGCAGGTCGTGCTCAACACACCGGTGACGGGCATCGCTGCGGCGGGTGAACGGTTGTTTGCCGTGTCGACGGGCGGCGAGATGACGGGCCGCATCACCTGCCGCAAGCTCGTGACCTCGGCGGGGCTACATGCCTCGAAGCTCGCGCGCACGTTCGGCTTCGGCGCCAACTACCCGGTCCCCGAGACCTACTACGCCAAGGGCCAGTATTATGCGCTCACCGGCCGCTCGCCGTTCACGCGGCACATCTACCCGATGCCCCAGGGCGCCTGGCTCGGCCTGCATGCGACGGTCGACATCGGCGGGCGCTGCAAGTTCGGGCCGGACATCGCGTGGATCCCAAAGATCGACTATTCGTTCGCACCAGAGAAGCTTGCGCAATTCCTGGATTTCATCCGCAGCTACTACCTCGACCTCGACGCGAGCCAGCTGCACGCGGACTACACCGGCATCCGCCCCAAGCTCTACCGGGAAGGCGAGCCGGTGCCGGATTTCCGCATCGACGGTCCGGCGGCACACGGGCAGACGGGCCTCGTGATGCTATACGGCATCGAAAGTCCAGGCCTGACCTCGGCCCTCGCCATCGGCGATCACGTGGCCGCGCTGCTCGGCTGATCGAGTTGGACGGCAAATGCCGAAATCGCATCGCATGCTGCCGCAAGGTTGCCCTTTCGCGTGAAACCGGAGCCGCCGCGGGGTCCGAGGTCGTGATCGCCGTCGCCGGCCCAGTGGAATGCGATCGCCGGCGACAGCTCGAGCCCCTCGACCTCGGCGCGCGTGCCGAACGGGTCGCGCTCGCCCTGCACGATCAGCGCGGGACAGTGGAGCGCGCGGAGGTGCGCCGTTCGCAACTGATCCGGCTTCCCCGGCGGATGGAACGGGTAGCCGAGCACGGCGAGGCCGGCGATCCGGCCCGCCGCGAAGAGCTCGCCGGCAACGAGGCTCGCGACGCGGCCGCCCATCGACTTGCCGCCGATCAGCAGGCCGCGGCCGCGCCCGAGGCTCCGCACGGCCGCGGCGACTGCATCGCGGTACTCGCCGGCGAGCAGCTCCGCCTTGGGCGGCGGCCTGCGCTTTCCGCCGTTGCGTCGTGCGGCCATGTAGGCGAACTCGAAGCGAAGGGTCGCGATCCCGCGCTCGCCGAGCAAATCGGCAATCAGCTCGAGAAACGGGCTCGTCATCGGCGCGCCGGCGCCATGGGCGAGCAGCAGCACGTTTTCCGCATGAGTCGGTCCGGTCCGCAAGAAATCGGTCATGCCTGGCGCCTCTGTTGGAGGCATACGCTTGCACAGCTCAACATCGCCACTATCATCCGGCTGCGCGCACGCAAACAGCATCGCGCGGGCCGAAGGAGAGAGCGGATGCCGGATCTCGGCAGCGACGGCACAATACGGCTCGCGGCTTTCGCGGCGGCGTTCGCGTTCATGGCACTCATCGAGGCGGTGCGCCCGCGCCGCAAGCCGCACCCTTTGCGCCTTCGCCGGTGGCTCACGAACGTGACGATCGGCGGATTGGGCGCCGCCCTGCTGCGTGTGATGGCCGCTCTCGCATTGCCGCTTGCGGCGCTGGCTGCGGCGGCGCTCGCCGAGCAGCGGGGATGGGGCGTGCTCGCGCGCCTCGACTGGCCATGGTGGATCGAGCTCTTCATCGCGGTGATCGTGCTCGATTTCGCGATCTGGCTGCAGCACTGGCTGTCGCATCGCATCCCGCTGCTCTGGCGGCTGCACCGTGTGCATCACGCCGACGTCGACTTCGACGTGACGACCGCGCTCAGGTTCCACCCGTTCGAGATCGGCTTGTCGATGCTCTACAAGATCGTCTGGGTGCTCGCGCTCGGACCTTCCGTGCCGGCGGTGCTGGTATTCGAGGTCATGCTCAACGTCTGCGCGGTCTTCAACCACGCAAATGCAAGGCTGCCGGTGGCGCTCGATCGCGCGTTGCGGCTGGTGCTGGTCACACCCGACATGCACCGTGTGCATCACTCGGTGGAACGCGGCGAGCACAATACGAATTTCGGCTTCAACCTCGCGTTCTGGGACCGGCTGTTCGGCACGTACACAGCGGAGCCGGCCGCAGGACACGAGGGCATGACGATCGGGCTTGCACCCTACCAGAGCGATCGGCCATCCGAACTCGGCTGGAGCCTGGCGCTGCCGATGCGCCGGGAGCGAAAAACACACTGAAGGCGCATTTCCGCCGAACGATTCGGCAACTATGATGTTTCCGAGGAAGCGGGGTGCGCATGCGAATGCCGGTCTGGCTCGTCGCGGTTGTGCTCGCGGTCGTATTGGCCGCCGGAGCCGGCGCGCAGACCTTTCCGGGCAGCGACGTCCCGATCGGCAGCGCGCCCGCGCCAGCCGATGTCGAGCGTTCGGCCCCGCCGGCAAGGCCCCGTGACCCAGGCAGCCCGATCGCCAAGCAACTGTTCGGCGGCGCTGCCGGGCCGGCACCGCTCGCCGCGCGCGCGATCGGCTTCTATTCGAGAGGCTGCCTTGCGGGTGCCCGCCCGCTCGCAATCGACGGAAGCGCATGGCAGGCGATGCGGCTCACGCGCAATCGCTTCTGGGGTCACCCGACGCTCGTCGCCTTCGTCGAGAAGCTCGCCAAGGACGCCCAGCGGCTCGACGGCTGGCCGGGGCTCCTCGTCGGCGACATGTCGCAGCCGCGCGGCGGTCCGATGCTCACCGGCCATGAGAGCCACCAGATCGGGCTCGATGCCGACATCTGGCTGACGCCGATGCCGCCGCGGCGCCTCTCGGCGACGGAGCGCGAGGAATTGTCGGCCACCTCGATGCTCGGAGCCCACCAGCTCACGGTCGACCCGCAGGTTTGGTCCGAAGGCCACGTGCGTCTGGTCAAGCGGGCGGCGGGCTATCCTGAAGTCGAGCGTGTGCTGGTGCACCCCGGCATCAAGAAGGCGCTTTGCACGGCAGCATCCGAGTTCGGCCCCGATCGGGTCTGGCTCGGCAAGGTCAGGCCCTACTGGGGCCACCACTACCACATGCACGTGCGCCTGAAGTGCCCGCCGGATTCACCTGATTGCCGTCCGCAGGCGCCGACCACCGCGGACGACGGTTGCGGCAAGGAGCTCGTCGACTGGTTCACGCTGCTGTCGCGGCCACCCCCGCGCGTGCCGGCACCACCGAAGCCGCCGCTGACGATGGCCGACCTGCCAACCGAATGCCGCGTCGTGATCGATGCGGGCTCGGGCGGCGCACCACGTGTACCCGCGCCGGCGCCCACCGGACAGGCCGCGACGCGCTGAGCCGCGCAGCTCAGTTCGGCTTGGTCTCGCCGGCCTGCTGGCTCGCCGGGTCCGCCTCGGCGTTCAGAATGCCGACGACGATCGCCCGCGCCACATACTGCGCCATGCAGCGGTAGCCGAGATCGTTCAGGTGAAACTTATCGGTGGCGAGGTAGCCGCTGCCATCCTTCTTCTTGGCGAGGTCGGCGGTCGCATAGCAGAGCGACCAGCCGGCAAG
>Ga0114938_1002778_pt1 | contig 10788 bp, 7 predicted proteins | sample AshMeaBigSpring_FD_88675 | JGI IMG/M metagenome (GOLD analysis project Ga0114938, IMG submission 88675) | Groundwater microbial communities from Big Spring, Nevada to study Microbial Dark Matter (Phase II) - Ash Meadows Big Spring | ecosystem: Environmental > Aquatic > Deep subsurface >...
AATCTCTTCGCTGGCGACGAATTCGGCGACGGTTTTCATACCGACTTTTTGCGCAAAAGCGATCATCGCTTCGACGACGGCTTTATGCGTGGCGTCTTTGTGAATGTTTTTAATCAGCGAACCGTCGATTTTAATAAAGTCGGCTTTGAGCTTGACGAGGTATTCGAAATTGGAATAGCCCGTTCCGAAGTCGTCGATGGCGATTTTGACGCCTTGACTTTTGAGAAGACTCAAAAACGAAAGAACTTCGGCATGGTTTTCAATGCCTTCGCCCTCGGTAATTTCGACGATCAATCGATCGGTGACGCCGAATTCGTACATCTTTTCCAGTAAAAAATCAACCCTTTCTTGATCTAAAATATCGTCCAGCGTAAGATTGATCGAAAATTCCGTCGGTTTATCGGCAAAAAAGGCAAACGCCTTTTGAATGACGATTTTCGTGATAGCACCGTAGAGATTAGCGCGTTTGGCATGGTGTAAAAATAAAAACGGTGAAATGATTTCCGCATTGGGAAGCTTAAGCCGTACCAAACACTCGACTTTGGGCATTTTACCGCCGACGATGCTTTGGGCAAAGACTTCGAAGCGATCTTTTTTCAATGCGTCGCGGATCGTTTTTTCCCATGCTATTTCGCTGCGAGCCGTGGATTGCGGGTTGCAAAGCGTGGGAGAGGCGGCGTCGTAGACCATCAAATCTTTTCCGATGCGTTTGGCTTGCTTGATGGCAAATTCGGCATGCAAAAAAAGATCGGCATATCCGATAGCCACGCCGATACGAAGCGGTGCGTAAATTTTTTCGTTTTCAACGTTGATCGGCGAATAGCCGAAATACCATAAACACGATTCAACGGTTTGGATAAAGTGTTCTTTGTCGATCTCTTTTCCCGCTAAAATCGCAAATTCGTCGCCGCCGAGATGAAAAACGCCGGCATGCGCAAAACGTTTTTGAATTCTTTGCGAGATCGTTTTAAGTATCTGATCGCCGACGGTATAGCCGAACGAGTGGTTGAAATTCCAAAAACCGTTGACGTTTAAAAGCGCAAGCTTATTGGCGGTCGAGTTCGCAAGCGTATTGATAAAACGTCTACGATCGGGGAGTTGGGTTAAGGGATGAATGCGTCCGTAACGCAATTCGTATCGAATCTCTTTGTTTTGCATCGGGCGTTACTTCTTAGCGTTCAAGCGAAGCCGCAATGAAATCGTCGACGCGTTTGGTATAAATCAACTCTTTGCCCAAAAGCGCGTTAATGTCTTTGTGGCTCATCGGCTCTTGCACGAGTGCCACGACGGTTCCAAGCGAAGCGGCTTTGTCTAAAAAGGCTTGGGCTTGTGGGCAAGAGTCGTCACGTTTGGTCGAGCAAACGGCCATAAACGGCATGCGTTTTGCCAAGAGTTGATGGTAGGGAGAGAGGGATTGCCAATACGCGGGGTTATCGCCAAACGCTCGATCGTAAAGGCGCAAGTGTTTGGACGTCATTAAACTCGGCGTATTTAAAACGGCACTATCAAGCGAGACGGCGGCTTTGGGCGGCGTGATCGCATAGGTTTTATAAAGCGCGTCGCTTGAGGCAAGCATTGCGATGAGGTGAGCTCCGGCAGAATGTCCCATGAGGACGACTTTGTTTTTGTCGCCGCCGTATTTCTCGGCATTGGCTTGAAAGTAGCCTAACGCTTTGGCGACGGATTTGAGCTGATCGTTCACGGGAGTCGCCGGAAGCATCGGATAGTTAACGGAAACAAAGAGGTATCCTTTTTGTTCGACCCAATAAGCGACTTTATTTTCGATCACGTTTTGGTAGCTTTTATCACCGATCATCCACGCTCCGCCGTGTACCATAAAAATCACGGGCAGAGAAGCTAAAGGCGTCGTATGCGTCGGGGCATAAACATCAAAGCGTTCTTTAGGATGTTTGCCGTAAGCGACGTCGGAGATCCGTTTGACATGTGAAGAGATGCGCGCTCCTCTTTCATCTTCGCCTTCTAAATCCGAATGATCGCGTAACATACCTGCCGACATACCGACTATCAGCAAACATACGATTAAGCCTATACGTATCATCTTCGTCTCCTTGGATAAAATGATGTTAAAAAGCCCGTAAATACGACGGTTCGATCAATGACGTTTCCCCTTGCGCTTTTGCGGCGTAGAAGAGAAAGTTAGGATTGCGTAAGAGTTCTCTTCCGTAAGCGACCAAATCGCAAAATTCTTCTTCCAAAAGCATTTCGCCTTCCTCCGCCCGCGTAATCAATCCGACCGCAATCGTCGCAATGGAGGCTTTTGTGCGAATTTCTTTCGCGTAAGCGGCTTGATACAAAGGTTTGAGCGGGGGCATCAAAGGTTGGCGTTCATGATTGCCTCCGGCGGAGACGTGGATCATCGAGACGCCGACGGATTTGAGTTTCAACGCCAATGCTTCGCTGTCCGCAATCGTCCAGCCGTTCTCGATCCACTCGTCGGCGGAGAGACGTACGACGAGCGGCAAACGCGTTGCTTGAAGAATGGCTTGCGAAATTTCGCACACCAGAGCGCATCGTTTTTCAAAACTTCCGCCGTAAGCGTCGGTACGAGTGTTCGTCAGCAAAGAGAGAAACTCAAAAAGCAAATAGCCGTGCGCGGCATGAAGCTCTACGATGTCGTATCCGGCTTTTTCGGCACGACGAGCGGCGTGTACGAAACGGACTTTGATCTCTGCAATTTCATCGAGGCTTAGGGCATGCGGACGTTGAAAGGGTGCGTCGGAGCTAAAGGCAAGGGCGGAGGGTGCGACGGGAATCGAAACGGCGCACGTACTTTTGCGTCCGGCGTGGGCAAGTTGCACCGCCGCTTTCGCACCGTAAGCATGACACTGTTTGACCAATGCCGCATGCCCCGCGATGTGCGCGTCGTCCCACAATCCCAAGTCGCGCATACTAATACGACCTCTGGGTTCCACCGCGGTCGCTTCGACGACGATAAGACCGACGCCGCCGATGGCACGCGCAGCGTAATGGGCGAGGTGAAAGTCGTTCACGCAAGCGTCGATGTCGGCTTTGTACATGCACATCGGCGGCATAACGACGCGGTTTTTAAGCGTCAGATCGGCTAAACGATACGGACTCAATAATCGGCTCATAACGACTCCTTGGATGAGATAAGTTCGTCGGTGCTCCAACCGCCGCCCAATGCTTTAAAGAGTTCGGATTGTGCGATGAGAAGGGCTTGCTCGGTCACGATCAATGTGAGCGATCCGCTCAAAACGTTTTTGCGTGCGTCGATCACTTCCAGCGGATTGGCGACGCCGCGATCGAAGCGTTTTTGCGTAAGAGCTAAAACGTTTCGATAGGTGTTGAGTTCTTCCTCTTGAAGAGCGTATTGGCGACGAAGCGTTTGCATTTTCGCTAAGGCGTCGTAGACCTCTTTATAGGCTTTTTTCACGGTTTGTTCGTATCCGACGAGCGCGGTTTGAAGATCGGTTTTTGAGATCGAAACGCGTTGTTCGATCCGACCGAAATCAAAAATAGGAACGCTCAGTCCGGGGGCAAGACTCCATTTGTTGGCGGAAGATTGCAAAATGTTGCCGAGGCTTTCGCTTTGTTGTCCGTAGCTTCCGGTAAGGCTAAAGTTCGGGAAATAGGCACTTTTTTCAACGCCGATCAGGGCATTTTTACTTTGAAGCGTTTGCAAGGCTTCGGCAATATCGGGACGATGTTCCAAAAGCAAAGACGGAACACCCTTTGGAATCGAGAGAGCTTTAGGAAGCGCGGGCGATAAGGTATAAGGCTCTTGCATCGCTTTAGGCGAAGCACCGATTAAAATACCCAATGCGTTTTGTTGCAAAGCGTAACTTTGCGTTAGGGTTTCATAGGCGGCTTGGGCGTTATGCAATTGCGCTAGGGTTTGTTGTGCGAGTACGTCGCTGATCGTACCTGCTCGGGATTGTTTGGCGCGAAGATCGTATGCCGTTTGGTAGGTTTGTACGGTTTGCGCTAAAACGTCTAAACGCATACGAAGCGAAACAAGCGTGACGTAGGCACTAAAGACGTCATGGATCAGCGTATTGCGTACGGTTTCGCGTGCGGCTTTGCTTGCCAAATAACTCGACCAGTTTGCCTCGCTTTGTAAGGAAAGCTTGCCCCATAGGTCGATTTCGTAAGAGAGCGTGCCGTTGAACGCTTTTTCGTCGTAGCGTGCACGGTTGTGTTGGTAGGTTTCGTCGCTCGTTTTTTGGCGCGAAACGCTTGCGTTGGCATTGAGGCTCGGCATTTCGTTTGCTTCGCTTAATCCGAAAGTTTGACGTGCTTTAAGGACTTTGAGTGCCGAAAGTTTTAAGTCGTCGCTTTGCGTTAAGGCTCGATCAATCAGTGCATTTAAGGCGTCATCGTTAAACGTTTTCCACCATGTCTGATCGACATGCACTTCCTCTTCGCGTATGGTTTGGGGCTCTTCGATCGAAGGCACGTTGAGCTCGGGAGCCAACGAACAACCGCCAAAGAGTATCCCAAGAAGTGTTAAACTCAAAGGAACGAAACGCATTAACGTGCCGCCTCGTTAATAATATGATCGACTTTGACGGGCATATCGTTTTTAATACGGAAAAAATTGTTGACGACGACGAGGTCGCCTTCTTTGAGTCCGCTTTCGACGATAGCGTCGTTTCCGCTGTTCTCCGCAATCGTGATAGCGCGCGTGGAGGCTTTGCCCTCCTGTACGACAAAAACACTTGCCCCCAGAGGTGTTTGAAGAACGGCTTTTTGCGGTACTTTAATCACGTTTGTGCGTACCAAACCGATCAGCGAAATCTTTACAAACTGGTTGGGAAGGAGCTCTTTGTGCTCATTTTTAAACGTGGCTCTGGCTTTGAGCGAACCGGTTTTTGCATTGAGCGAGTTGTCGAAAAAATCGACCGTTCCGATCTCTTTTGACGAGTGTTCTCCTACGATCAAAGAGGCTTTGATTTTACCGTCGGCGGGTTTTGCCCACGAGCCGTTTTTAATAGCGTATTTTTGACGCATAAGGTCGCTATCGGGAAGGGAAAACTCTACATGTAAAGGCGAAATTTGCGTGATGTCGATCAACGGCGTTCCATCCGTTACTAAAGAGCCTACATCGATCAATTTAAGCCCCGTCATGCCGCTGATAGGAGCTTTGATGGTCGTACGATCAAAGGCGATCGCCGCACTTTGAAGCACGGCTTCGGCACTTTTAAGAGCGGCTTTGGCACTCTCAAAGGCAAAATAAGCGGTGTCTTTTTCTTGTTCGCTTGAAGCACCCGTTTCAAAAAGTGCTTGAATACGCTCCCAATCCTTGCGCGTTTTATGTTCTTGTACGTTTGCGTTCGCGACGCTTGCTTTGGCTTGGTTGAGTGCGGCTTCGTAAGTATCCGATTCGATTTTGTAAAGGACGTCGCCCTCTTTAACGAAATCGCCTTCGTTAAAAAACTTTTTAAGCAACACTCCGTTGGCTCTGGCTTTAAGCGTCACGCTTTGCGCGCTGATCGTTTTGGCGGGATAGACCAGCGTAATCGCTTCTTCTTGAGGTTTTAAAATGCGATATACGTCTACCAAAGGCGATGCGGCGGAAGGGGGTGTTTTTGCCTCTTGTGCGACAAGCGGGACGATGAGGCAAAAAAGAACGAAAAAAAGCCGTCGGGGCAAATCGAAAAACGTCATGCAAAGTCCTTATGCGTTATACAAAAAATGACATGGTCTCTTATTGTAGCGTAGCGACGGTTAATGAAGCGTAAATTGACTCAAAAAGGAGAGGATTGAAGATACTCAGAAAACTTTAATCTGCTTCGCAAAAGAAAATGTTACAATGCTCATTTAGAATTATGTGGATTGAAAGGATTTTTTCACGATGCAGACGAAAGGAAATGAAATCGTATTGGACGATACGACCTTATTGGTTTCCGAAACGGACGCGAAAGGGCATATCGTATTTGCCGATAAAGCGTTTGTAAGCGTTTCGGGTTACTCTTTGGAAGAACTGATCGGACAACCGCACAACATTATTCGCCACCCCGATATGCCCAAAGCCGCATTTAAAGAGCTCTGGGAGACGATCAAACAGGGAAACGTATGGCAAGGTTTTGTCAAAAACAGTTCTAAAAGCGGACAGCATTATTGGGTTTATGCGACCATCTTTCCGTTTGAAAAAGAGCATTATCTTTCCGTGCGTAAAAAAGCCTTTCCCGATGAAATTGAAAAATACGAAGAGGTGTATCGAAAGATGCGAGAGCAGGAGCGAAGAGCATGAAAAAGTTCAGTATTCAGTTTAAAGTGACGCTATTGGTCATCACCGCTTTGCTCGTTACCGCCGTCGTTTCAACCTGCGTGAGTGCTTTTTTGATGTACCAAGAAGAGGGTACGCGCCTTGAAAATACCCGTTCGATTATGACACGTGACAAAGTCGAGGCTCTTAGCGATAAAACCAAGATTGCGTATCAGGTTCTTACCATTGTTTATCAAGAGCTTCAAAACGAGACGCATAAAGACGATCCAAGCGTTATTGCGGCGTATCAAACCAAAGCGAAAGAGGCGATTAAACGGTTACGTTTCGGCGAAGACGGTTACTTTTGGATTAACGATTTAACGCCGAAGATGGTCATGCATCCGATCAAACCGGCGTTAGATGGAAGTAATTTAAGTCAGTCAAAAGATCCTACGGGTAAATTTTTGTTTAACGAAATGGTCGAAGTAGCCAAAAAAGAGGGCAAAGGCGTTGTTCATTACATGTGGGAAAAACCTGGTTTTAACAAACCTCAAGCCAAGATTTCTTACGTCGAATTGTTTGCCCCATGGCAATGGATTATCGGAACCGGTGTTTATGCCGACGATATCGATTTACTCGTTACGAAAGAAAAACAGGTCTTAGACGCGGCTCTTAAGTCGATGGTCTTGCAAAATAGCCTTATTCTGATTGCTATCGTCGTATTTTTCTCTTTTTTAACGCGCTTTTTTAGCGAAAAACTGATCGGAAAGCGTATGCGAAATCTCAAACGCTACGTTGAAGATTTTGCCCTCTACGTGACGAATAAGAAAAATATGATCGACTATCGTTTGGAAGAGGACACGGACGATGAGATCGGTTCGACGATCAAAGTTATCGATACGAGGTTTAAAGAGTTTGAAAAATTACGATTGGACGACATACGCGTCGTGGGCGAAGTGTTGATTATTTGTTCCAAGATGTCAAGCGGTTTTATGGAAAATAAAACCTCGTACGTTTCATCGAACTTTCTTACCAACCGTCTCTCTTACGAAATCGACGCAATGATCGCTGAAGTCAATGAAGTGATGAACGCGACGTTGGCATCGTTAAAAAATTTCCAAAACGGCGATTTTAGCCGACCGATATCCATCGCGACGGACGGAGAACTTAAAGAGTTGGTCGAGGGCGTTAATGCACTCGGAAACGCTTTAGCGCAGATGATTCGCGAAAACGAAGAGCAAAGCGGTAAAATTCAGGCCAATGCTCAAAAGCTTTCCGATTCGGTTGCGACGATTAAAAACGAACCGTTGAGCGATTTAAACCGTATCGTTAAAAAAACGACGGCGTCGATGCAACAAATGGGAAGCATTCAACAGCATTTGGCGGAAACGCTCACGACATTGACGCACAATGCCAAAGAGGCGAGCGATATTTTAAATCTGATCGGCGATATTGCCGACCAAACCAATTTATTGGCACTTAATGCCGCCATTGAAGCGGCACGTGCGGGAGAACACGGACGAGGATTCGCGGTCGTTGCCGATAATATTCGAGAACTTGCCGATAAAACCAACCATTCGCTCTCTCAAATTCAAGCGACCATCAACGTGATCGTCGGCGGTATCGTCGACAGTTCGGCTAAAATGAGTACGAATGCCAAAGAGATGAGTTCGTTAACGCATGACGTCGAAGAGATTGAAGAAAAAACGGGCGATATCTTAAAAATTATGGGACAGTTGGGTTAATGTTTCAACGATCTCTCCGATATAGTTTACGGGGCAAATTTTTGCAAGGAGATGGAAGATGAACACCATCGACACGTCATCGTATGCATCGGGGCTCGTAACGACGCAAAGTCAAACGGGTACGTCCGCTACGAAAAGCAATAGTACGACAAGTAACGATACGACGTCTAGCATGCCGGTCGATACCGTAGAGATTTCCGATGAAGCTAAAGCGTTGGCCGCAACAAGCCAAAGCAGTACGACAAGCGATAGCTCGACCGGTTCGTCTGAAAGTGACCGTTCCGGCGGTAGCACCCAAAGCGGGGGCTTAAGTGCCGCTTCCGGAGCGAGTAGTGCTTCGACGAATAATAGCGATAGCATTCAAGAGCAAATTGAAGCGTTAAAAGAAAAGATCGCCGCGTTGGAAAAAGAGATCGCCGCAGCCGAAAAAAAATCGAGTGACGACGCCCAAAACGTTCAAGAAGTACAGACCAAACAAACGATGCTCGTCTCGTATCAAGCGCAACTGGTAGCTTTGGAAGCACAAGCTGCAAAAACATCCGCCTAACTCCTTTTTGGCTTGGGGTAACGCTTTACATGTAAGCTTACATGTAAAGCGTTAAAGGTGCTTCTTACACCCTCTTAAGTCCGTTTTTGTTACAATCAAAGAAATCACATTGAACAGAAGACGACATGAGCGAAATAGCGTATACCCATCTCCATTTACACACCGAATATTCTTTATTGGACGGTGCCAATAAAATAGGCAAACTTGCCAAAAAACTCAAATCCCAAGGCGTTACCTCGGCGGCGATTACCGATCACGGCAATATGTTCGGTGCGATCGATTTTTACCAAACGATGCGCAAAGAGGGCATTAAACCTATCATCGGAATGGAAGCCTATATTCACAACCAAGAAGAGATCGGCGACAAATCCACCAAACAGCGTTTTCACCTCTGTTTATACGCCAAAAACGAAGTCGGCTATAAAAATTTGATGTACCTCTCCTCGATGAGCTACATCAAAGGATTTTACTACTATCCGCGCATCAACAAACGGCTCTTACGCGAGCACTCCGAAGGACTGGTCTGCTCGGGCGCATGTTTGCAGGGCGAAGTCAACTGGCATCTTAACTTAAACAACAAACGCAACGTGCAATTCGGTGCGAAAGGCTACGAAAAAGCCAAAGAGATCGCCTTAGAATATAAGGAAATTTTCGGGGACGATTTTTACCTTGAGATCATGCGCCACGGTATTACCGATCAGCTTTTTATCGACGATGCTATTTTACGTATCGCTAAAGAGACGGGCATTAAACTTATTGCGACCAACGATACGCACTATCTGGAACAAGACGATGCCGAAGCGCACGAAGCATTTATGTGTATTGCTATGAACAAAGAATTCGACGATCCGAATCGTCTTCGCCACTCCGTGCATGAATTTTACGTCAAATCGCCCGCGCAAATGAGTGATTTGTTCGCCGATATTCCCGAAGCGATCGCAAACACGCAAGAGATCGTCGAAAAGTGCAATTTGGAGATTAAGCTGGGCAATCCCACGCCGCCGAAATTTAAATTTACCAAAGAGTATGCGGCGCGCGAAGGATTGCATTTTGAAACCGACGATGAATTTTTTGCCTACAAATGTCGCGAAGGACTTGAAAAAAGGCTCGTCTACGTCGATGAGAGCAAACACGAGGCATACCGCGCACGTTTAGAGCGTGAGATCGGCGTTATTTGCGGTATGAAATTTCCGGGCTATATGTTGATCGTTTGGGACTTTATCCGAGAAGCCAAGAGCCGAGGCGTTCCGGTAGGACCCGGACGGGGTTCCGCGGCGGGAAGTTTGGTTGCGTTTAGCTTGTTTATCACCGACCTTGATCCGATGCCTTACAACTTGCTTTTTGAGCGATTTTTGAACCCGGAACGTATCAGCATGCCGGATATCGACGTGGATTTTTGCCAAAGCAGACGCGGCGAGATCATCGACTACGTCGTTGAAAAATACGGACGCTATAACGTTGCGCAAGTGATTACCTTCGGTAAACTGTTAGCCAAGGGCGTTATTCGCGACGTTGCGAGAGTTTTGGCGATTCCTTACGCCGAAGCCGATGCAATGGCAAAGCTGATTCCCGACGAATTGGGTATTACCTTAAACGGCAAAGGCGTGGAAGGCGAAGAGGGCTATAAAGCGGGTGCGTATCAAAAAGAGCCGAAACTGCGTGAGTTGATTGAACGCGATCCGAGAATGAAACGGGTATGGAAATTTGCGCTAGCCCTCGAGGGCTTAAATAGAAACTCGGGCATGCACGCGGCGGGTGTCGTCATCAGCGACGAAGAGTTGTGGCATAAAACACCCCTGTATCAGCCCTCCGGCGAAGACCATCTGGTCACGCAGTATTCGCTCAACTACCTTGAAGACGTCGATCTTATCAAGTTCGACTTTTTGGGTCTGAAGACCCTGACCGTCATCGACAATGCACTTAAGCTCATTAAAGCGCGTTATAACCAAGAGATCAACTTTAACGCGATCGATCTTAACGATCCTAACGTGTACGATCTGATTCAAAGCGGTGAAACGGTAGGACTTTTCCAAATCGAATCGGACGGTATGCAATCGCTCAATGCCCGTCTTAAACCGAGCACCTTTGAAGATCTGATCGCGGTTTTGGCACTGTATCGTCCCGGACCGATGGAATCGGGCATGTTGGACGACTTTATCGATCGTAAGCACGGACGCAAAGAAGTGACCTACTTTTTTGACGAGTTTACCAAACCGTTGCAACCGATTTTGGAACCGACCTACGGCGTTATCGTCTATCAAGAACAGGTTATGCAGATCGTTCAAGCCATCGGCGGATTTAGCCTC
>Ga0114938_1002779_pt1 | contig 10787 bp, 6 predicted proteins | sample AshMeaBigSpring_FD_88675 | JGI IMG/M metagenome (GOLD analysis project Ga0114938, IMG submission 88675) | Groundwater microbial communities from Big Spring, Nevada to study Microbial Dark Matter (Phase II) - Ash Meadows Big Spring | ecosystem: Environmental > Aquatic > Deep subsurface >...
CGAGCGCCTGTACGGTCAAGCCAGGCAGTCCACGTCGGGAGAGAGCCCCACGCACCTGCCCGTGGATTCTAAACGCGCCCTCAGGTTTCATCGTTCCCTCCCGCCGATAGCGATCATTGCTCCCCGACGGACAAGCCTTCTGCTGGTCCGAAGGCAGTTGAGCCACCACCATGGCGCCCCTCAAACCTTCGCCCACAGTATAGTGTTGCGGTGTTGGCGCAACCCTGATCGCCAACACAGTCTTGACAATACGGGATTCGCAGTCGCAAATCCGCCCGCCTGCCCGACAGTGGCGCGCTAAGCCATTGTCAAAGGACGGAAATCCTTGAGGCGCACGGTGGCCAGGGAGACGATGTGGGGGACTGCATGGCAGTAGGCAGACAAGCCCTTCGTTCAATGCCCCGCATGCGATCGGCACCTGCCCTGTCCCGAATTCGGGATGGGGATGACCCAGCGTGCAGCGGGTCATCCAACACTGCGCACCGGTCTGTGCGGACCGGGCGCTTCGACACAGGCGAGGTGGCGGCGGCCCCCTCAGAGGCCCGGGATGCCGCCGATATAGCCGACGTTGGCCTCCAGGTAGTAGTTGAGGGCGCCCTTGGCGTTGCGGCCGTGGCGCTGCTCCGCCTCCCGCTCAAGGGTTGCCTTGACCTCGGCGGGCATGCTCTTGAGCCATTCGCCTCGATGCTGGTTGTTGCTCATGATGTAGGCGTGACCGTTGAGGTTCTCCACCACCTGAAGGCCAGTGGCCTCGGCACCGGAGGGGAGGCTCAGGATGCGCGTCAGCTTGCCGGTATCGACGTGATAGGCCCAGACGAAGTTGTTGACATGGGTCCCCGAGTCCTCACCGATGAACAGGGTGCGCATCTTCTGGGAGAAGAAGAGGTTGTCCGGGTTGGCGACCTTCTCGGGATTGGCGGTATTGCCCAGTGCATCGGTGGCGATGTCCTCACCCAGGAGGGCGGCAGGGACGGCCATGCTGACCGCCACCCAGTCGCTGGGGATGGGGGCGCCGCTGGCATCCCGCTGGCCGGCCGCGGTGCGGATCTCGTAGGTGGCACCGGCGTTGATCTTCGGCGTTTGGATGTGATCGGCCGGGCCCGTGGGGTCGGCCTTCATGCCCTTGTCCACGTAGGACATGGCCAGATACAGGGTGCGCTCGGCTGGGTTCACCGCGACCCCTTCCATCTTATTGAACTCGGTGGTGGCGCCGAGATAGGCGGCGTAGCGGCGGGTCTCCAGGAAGGCCGCGGCCTTCTCCATGCCCGCCTTAAGGCGCAGGTATTCGGTGGTGGAGTGCCCGGCGCGGATGGCCCGGTAGCCCTGGGCCTCCCAATCCGGGGTGGCCTCGGCCGTGGTCAGGTCGAAGATGGTGCCGAAGGTGGTGCCGGCGTCGATGACGGCCCTGACCTCGGCGTCCGTCGCCTGGCCGAGCCTGATCCAGCTCAGCATGGCGGCACCGCCGCCGGCGGCGCTGACCTGGTGCCAGCGGGCGGCGTACAGGGTGCCGGCCGAGAGGTCCCCGGCCTGATCGGCCGCGTACATAAACAGGCCCACGTTGTCGCCGTCGTCACCGAAGTAGGCGGTGCGCCGGTCGGGCATCACCAGGGTCTGCTCCCAGGTCCCGCGGCCCATGCTGTAGTGCTTGACGACACTGCTCCCCCCATCGGCGGTCAGGGTCACCTCCGGGATGAAGCCGTAGTGGTAGGGATTGGCCTGCCGCTCCTTGTTGAAGTAGACGTCGGTCATGGCCTTGAGGCCGGCGGAGGTCTTATTGCCAAAGCCGCCGCCGCTCTCGATAAAGTAGAGGTCGTAGTCCTCCTCCGAGCCCAGGTGAGTGCCCCAGGGGCTCTGGGACCCGAAGCAGGCGATCCATAGGCCGTCGACGCCGGAGAAGTCGATGGGCCTCTGGGCCTTGGCCCTGAGGGTGCCGGTGCCCTGGTCCTGGGCGATCTCGGTCAGGGTCATGCTCATGGGCATGCGGCTGTACCAGCCCTCGGTCTTGGCGGCGAGGGCGCCGTTGCCCAGGACCCAGTCGTACTCGTAGTGGGTGATCAGGAACTGCTTGCCGCCCACGCTGAGCAGGCTGTTGGCATCCGGGGTCTCGGCCACCACCGGGTCGCCGTTGGGGTCCATCAGCGGTCGGCCTTTCACGTCGTACAGGCGCCCCGCCTCATGCTGGCCGATGACATCCGTGTTCTTGAACAGGACCTGGTAGGCGAGGGGATGCTCCGAGACGGAGCCGTCGGAGTAGTGGAGCAGGGCCTTGGACTTGGTCAGGGTGGCGACCTGCTCGGCGGGGGTAGCGGGGGCAGGGGTGGGGGTGAATTCGACGCCGGTCACGGCCTTGTCCGCCGCCTGGAGGCCGCCGGCCGCCAGGCTGAGGGCCAGGGTGAGCGCCAGGCTCGGCACCGGTGTGTGGCCGGGGGCCTTGCAGGCAGATGCAGTGGGCAGACGGGGGCTGTCGGTCATGATTCTGCTGATTCCTCGTGAGACATTTCTGCGGATCGACTTGAGAGGATAAACGGTGTCCTTGACGATTCCGTGTCCATCCCGGCGTTGGACCTCGGGGCGTCGCCGGTTCTGACGCCGGCGGGAGGGCCAGCAGGGGCATGCAGTCGGGCAGGTAGGCGCCGCCCTGGCAGAAAGTGACGTGCGCATCGATCAGGGCCTCGCCGGCCCGCGCACCCTGGCCTACCAAAGCAGGTCGGAAGCCCGCCCGGCGCCCTCGGAGACGGGGTCTGCCCTCCGTCTCTGCCCGTCCGCCGGCATTCCGGCCTTGCCAAGCGACTTTCCTCGATGCTAGTTTCGGCCCGACTTCGGTCGGCTGGCGGGGACTTCCGATCCCTCGACCCGGTGCAACTCGCCACCGACCACAGGTTCGACGACAAGGCGACGGCCACCGGCAACATGCTGCCATGCCGAAGATCCCCCGCGTCTGCCATCCGGTATTCAAGGGTAAGGAAGTGAGCCTGCACCTGCGCGAGGCGTAGGTCCGCGATTTGTCCCGGGAGCGGGGGCGAGCGATGCCGGGCTCACCGAGCCCGGCGCCTGTGCCACTCTTTCCACGTGACACTTGATCCGTGTAGAGCTTTGATATGTCTAACATCGCTGAACAGATCGTCGATTCGGTGGAACGTCTCCCCGACGAGGCCGCACGGGAGGTTCTGGATTTCGCTCAGTTCCTGTTGCTCAGAGAGGCGGCGCGCGAGGAGCTTGACCTGATCTCGGCTCAGCAAGGATCGTTGAACGATTGGGACAACGCGGTGTACGACGTGTGGAACGATGCCCCTGCCGGCTGAAATCGTCTTGTTGCCCTTTCCGTTTACGGATCTATCGGCGTCCAAGCGCCGGCCGGTGTTGGTCTTGAAGGAGGCCAATGTACAGCGGATTTTGGCGGCGGTCTGTCAACAGTTCGGTTGCCTTGGGCGGTGGCGCGTCGCCAGCGATATTGCGCTGTGGGCAAATGGCAGGACCGAGCCCGCGTTGCCATCGGTGACCGGACTCCGTTGACTCAGTCCAGCGCGACATTTCCAAAAGGTCGCTAGCTGGCAGGTATGAACCAGCTCTTTGACCGTCTCCCGGACCGGCTCTTCTCGCCGCTCGCCAGCGCCAACCGGCGCATCTATGGGGCCCTGTTGCTCGACCTCTACCCGCTGTTCTTCGACCAGATCCACGCGGATGTCTTTCCCTCCCGGGACACGGTGCGCCAGGAGATCGAGGAGCGCTTGGCCGTGATGGCGGCGGCCTGGCAGGAGGAGCCGGACGCGGCCTCGACATCCGTGCCCGCAATGGACTCGGATACCAACCCGGCGGCCCTGGCCTATCGCCGGCTGCTCATGGCCGGCTGGATCGAGGAGGAGACGGATGGCTACCGGGTGCGGGTTACGGTGCCACCGGCGGTGGGCACCCTCTGGGCCAGCCTGATGGAGGTGGCCCGCCCCGACCGGGTCTTCTACGGCGGTATGGTGCTGTCAATCTTCAACAACGTGCAGCGGGCCTGGGAGGAGCCGAGGGCCCAGGTCCTTGCGCTCCGCCAGGCGGCCCGCGAAGCACGTCGCTTCATCCAGCATCTCAACACCATGATCTACGGCCTCAAGGCGCTGCTGGGGGAGATCAGCGGCTGCGACGACCATCGCCGCATCCTCAGCCGCTTCTTCGACGACTTCGTGGAGCGCATCCTGGTTCAGGACTACAAGCGTCTCAAGACCCGCAACAACCCCTTCCGCTACCGCCAACAGATCCTGCAGCGGGTGCGTGAGCTGGAATACGACCTGGAGCGCAAGGAGGCCCTGGTGGCGGGCTATCTGGAACAGACCGGGGAGTCCGACAGGGAGTCCGCCTGGCAAGCCATCAATGACGATATCCGGCATTTGCGCGATTGCTTCGAGCGGCTGGACGGTCACCTGGAGCGAGTGGACCGCTTCCGCGCCCGTGTGGAGCGGCGCGTCGCCGATACGGTCCGCTATCTGGACCGCACGCAGCCGGGCATGGCGGCCCGCATGGCCACGCTGCTGCGCGGGCTGGGCCCGCGCCTGGCGGGACTGGCGGACGGCGAGACGACACCCCTATCCCTGCCACTGATCGACGTGCTCCCGGTCGGACCCCAGAGCCTGAAGGAGGCACCCCGCCATCGCCGCCCCCCGGAGCCCCGCCCTCTGGTGAGCCGTCCCGTGGACCCGAAAATGCAGGCCCGTCAATTAGCGCTACGGGCCTACCTGGACCGCCGCCGGATCGACCCCAAGCGCATCGCCCTCTACCTGGAGCGCCAGCTCGCCGGCCGCAGCCACATCGACGGGGCCGCCATGACCATCGGGGGCGTCGAGGACTTCATCGCCTTCACCCATGTGCGCCACCTGGGCTACCTGCCCGGGGCCGGGCGTCTGCGGCAGGCCTACCGCGTGGAGCAAAGGGACGGGGTCATCGACAACCCCTGGGTGCGTTGCCCGGATTTCGCGGTCGTGCGCCGCCGGCTCTTTGGAGTACCGGCCGGCGGGGCCGTTGCCGAAGGGGACCAGGATGCTGCGTGACCTCCGCCAGGTCTGCGAGCGCCCCGGGGCCGCCGAGCCGGATGACTTCCGCTCCGCCGCCCGGTCGGTGCTGAAGCGCCAGTTCCTGCTCCTGGAGCGCCCAGGCGACCGCGACCCCTACCGCCTGGTCGTCAACCACTTTGACTACTTCTCGAACCTGTTCGACGCCCTGGGCTGGTCCCTGCACCGGGACGACAGCTTCGGGCTCGTCGGCCTGCTGCCCGGCGATGCGCAGGGCTTCAGGCACCTGCGCCTGGTGGACAGCCTGATGCTGCTCTGTCTGCGGCTCCTCTACGAGGAGGGGATGGAGCGCTTCGAGGCCCGCGAGGGGAGCGTCTACACGCCGTCCGAGGCCCTGCTCGGCCGCTACGAGACCCTGCTCGGGCGCAAGCTCCCGCCCCTCTCGGACTATCGGGAGATACTGCGCCGGCTGCGTCGCTGGTCCCTGATCGAGATCGGCGACGAGGCCGCCGACGGCCTGCCCGTGCTGCGCATCCTGCCAACGGTGCGGCTGGTCACCGGCGACAAGGTCCAGGCCCGGATCGCGGCCTTCCTGGAGTCCGATGGCGAGGACCAGAGCGCCCCGGACCCGGAGGCCGATCAGGCCGACGAGGGGGCGCCGGACCAAGACGAGCCGATCCCATGAAGGCCCTGGTCCCGTGAAGCGACTCGTCCGGCTCCTGCTGATCAACTGGTACCGCCTGGAGCAGGCGAGCATCGACATCGTCGGCCACACGGCGGTGATCGGTCCCAATGCCTCCGGCAAGTCGTCCCTGCTGGACGCCATCCAGGCGGTGCTGGTGGGGGGCGACAAGCGCTGGTGGAACCCGAACGCCAGCGCCGGGGAGAAGAGCACCCGGAGCCTCCGGGACTATTGCCTCGGCGTTGTGCGCGACCCCAACAACCCGGACCTCTCCCAGGAGTTCCGACCCCGCGACCAGGCGGTCACCTACCTGGCCCTAGTGTTCCGCGACGACCAGGGCGGCGGGCCCACCAGCGTCGGGCTGGCCCTGCATGCGCGGCTCGACGAGGCCCAGGAGGTGATCGACGGTCGCTTCGTCGCCCCCGGGCTGGAGCTGGTCCTATCGGACCTGGTGGACCGCACCCCGGAGGGCCCGGTGCCCAAGCCCTGGCGGCGGCTGCGGGAGGACCTGCGGCAGCGCCTGGGCGAGCCCTTCCGGGTCTTCCCCCAGGTGGGCGAGTACCAGCGCCATCTGTGCGCCCTGCTCTCCGACGGCCGGCGCCACCTGGACCCGCCGCGCTTCCTGCGCGCATTCCGCAACGCCATAACCTTCGCACCCATCCGCAATGTCTCGGACTTCGTGCGCAGCCACATCCTGGAGGAACGCCCCATCCAGGTCCGCTCGCTACAGCAGGCCCTGCAGCACTACCGGGACATCCAGACCCGCACCCGCGAGGCGCGCCAACGCGAGGAGACCCTGACCGCCGTCGACCGCAACTACCAGCGGGCCGAGCAGGCCGAGCGGCTGGGTCTCGCCTGGCGCTGGGTGGAGCAGGAGGTCGCCTTCAACGCCCTGGAGGCGGAGCTGGAGCCCCTGCGCCACGACCTGGAGCGGCTCGCCTCCGAGATCTCGGCCCTCGGCGCCCGTATCGCCGACCTGGAGCGTCAATGGCAGCTCGCCGACACCGCCCTGACCGAGGCCAATCGGCGCCTGGCCGCCACCAATGTGGAGCAGCAGCGCGAGCGCGTCCGCGCCGAGATGCGCAGCGCCCAGGCCAACCTGGACGCCGCGAGCCGGGACATCGATGCCGCGCGCATCGGACTCGGGGCGGTGCATCGGCTGCTCGACGGCGCCGAGCGGCTCGACGACGCCGCCCTGCTCCAGGCCCTCCAGGCACTCCCGCCCCTGTTGCGACGGGACGAGGGGCTGCTGGCCGTCGCCTGGCCCCAGTCCCCCGGCGAGGTCATGGCCGCCGTGGCGCGCGTCGCCCCGCGGGTCTCGCAAGCAGTTGACCGGATGCTGGCGCGCTTCGAGCAGTTGGTCCGGGAGGAGGGCGAGATGGCCCGCGCCCTGGAGGACCTGCGCGGGCGCATCACCCGTCTGGAGCGGGGCGAGAGTGACCTGCGCCCGGCCACCTTGCGCCTGATCGCCCTGCTCGCCGAGCACGGCATCGCCGCCGTGCCCCTCTGTGACCGGGTGGACCTGGCCGACGAGCACTGGCGCGTTGCCCTGGAGTCCTTCCTCGGCGGTCATCGTGAGGCCCTGCTGGTGGACCCGGGCCAGGTGCGCGAGGCGGTCGGACTCTACCGTCGAGAGGGCAGGCGGCTCGACATCCACGGCAGCCGCATCATCAACACCCTCAAGACGGCCGAGTGGCGGGAGCGCCGCATCGCGGGCAGCCTGGCCGAGATGGCCGTCAGCGACGACCCCCACGCCCTGGCCTACGTGAACCAGCGTGCCGGCAATGTGTTGCGCGTGGAGAGCGAGGATGACCTGCTCCGCCACGAGCGGGCCATCACCGCCGACGGCATGCTGGCCACCGGGGGCGCGGTACTGCGGCTGCGCCCCGAGGAGCCCATGCTGGGGCGGGAGGCACGCCGGTTGCGGCTCGCCGCCCTGCAGGAGCAGCTTCGCAGCGACGGCCAGACCCACTACCTCAAGCAGCAGGAGAAGGCGGCGGTCCAGGATCTCCGGGAACGGCAACTTATGCCGCTCAACGACCGGCTGCGCGCCTTTCCGGACCTGGTGGCCCTGGTCGACGCGCGGCGGCAAGGCCAGGCCGACCTCGCGCGGCTCAAGGCCGAGGAGCAGGCGCTGCTGGATGACGCCGACTATCGGCGCCTCCAGGCCCAGGTCGAGCGCTGCCGCGCCGAGCGGGAGCGGATCAAGGCCCAGGGGGACCAGGCGGCCAGGGACCTGCGGGGGCTAGAGTACACAGAGCAGGCCGAGCGCCTAACCCTCGCGCAGAAAGACTCGGAGGCCCGGGCCTTCGCCGAGCGCCGCGGGGCCATCCAGCAGAGCCCCGGGTTCAATGCCCAACAGGCCGCCGAGCACCTTGCGGAGCTCCAGGCCCAGCAGTTGTTGGCCGAGGAGTCCCCCGCCACCTGGCGGGCCCTGGGCGAGGAGGCCGCACGCCGGGGCGCCGTCCAGGAGAGGACCGTGGTCAGCCAGCGCGCCCAGGCGCGGGACGGGCTCATGGATTACTGGGCCGCCTGGTCATCCGACCACAGGCCCGCCACCGGCGCCGCGGATGATCACCTGACGCTGGCCGCCTGGGTGGTCCGTGAGCTGACCCAGGTGCGCGAGACGGAGCTGGCCCGCTACGTGACCGAGGCCGACAACGCCCTGCGGGAGGCTGAGCACGCCTTCCGAGCGGACTTCGTCGGCAAGCTCCAGGAGAATCTGCAACTGCTGGAGGAGAGCCGCAAGGAGCTCAACCGCAACCTCCGGCACCGCCCCTTCCACGGCCAGTTCTACAGCTTCGTCAAGCAGCCCGAGCTGGACCTCAAGCAGGTCCTGGACTGGGTCCTGGCCTGGACCCCAGAGCAGGGCAGCGACGTGGGCGGGCTCTTCGACGCCGCCGGCGACCCCAACCACCCCCACCGGGAGGCCATCGCCCGGGTGCGCAGCCTCCTCATGGAGGCGGCGGGAGGCCAGGATCGGGCCGGGGGCTGGGACGAGCGCCTGGCGGACTACCGCCAGTACTACCACTTCGACGTGCGCATGAGCGACGACAAGGAGGGCGGCGGCAACCCGGAGCTCCTCTCCCGGCGCCTCGGCAAGGGCTCCGGGGGCGAGCACCAGTCCCCCTTCTACGTGGCCATCGGCGCGGCCCTGGCCGCCGCCTACCGCATCGAGCGGGACCAGGACGGCACCTACCGCGGCGGCATGGCCCTCGCCGTCTTCGACGAGGCCTTCTCCAAGCTCGATCTGCAGAATACGGTCAGCGCCCTGGGCTTCCTAGACGAGCTGGGCCTGCAGGTCCTGCTGGCCGCGCCGGACGAGAAGTACGGCCAGATCGCCGAGCACGTGGACACCATCGTCAATGTCTACCGGGACGGCGGCAGCGTCCACATCGACGCCGAATACATCAAGCCGGAGGCCCGCCGGGCACTGGCCGTGGACAACCCGGTGGTCCGGCCGGACGGCGGATCGGACCGACCTTGAGCCCTGCTGTGTCCCAGCACGGCAGCGGGGTAGCCCGTGACCTCCTGCTCAAGCTCCTGGCCCAGGTGGACCGGGGCGGCCGGGACACCCTGCCCATCGGGGAGCGATCCGCCCGCGCGTATTTTGCGGTCACCGACCTGGCCGGGCGCGATGCCATCCATGCGTATCTCGGCAACGCCGAGGCCGCCGGCGCCGTGACCCTGGAGTGGGGCCGGCGCGCCGCCGCCCAGGATCTGCGGCGAATCCGCGTCAAGGATGCGGATCGGCTGGCCGCCTGGCTTGGCGTTCCCCGGGCGGCCGCCCAGGCCGGTGCGATCGAGGATCGGCTTGTGCCACTGCTGACCGATGCCCCGGGGTGGTTGCGGGACGCCTTCGCAGAGGCCCTGGCGCAGTGGCGGCTGGGCGGCAGTCCCTTTCGCGTTTCCGCCGCGGATGCTGACGCCGCCGTCAGGCTGTTTCGTACCGCCCGCGCCGTCGCCGCTGGCGGGCAGGACGGCCTCGACCTGCGCAGCTTTAGCGTCCAGGTGCTCGGTGATTCCAAGGCCATCGAGTCCATGCTCGGCCGGCTGGGCGGACTCCTGCGCCGCAATCCCGAGTGGTCCCAGTGGGAAGACGATTCGGACCTGTTCCGGGCCTTGGGGCTGGAGAAGTTTCCGCCCCCGCTCATCATCAAGGGACCCCTCGCGCTGACCTGTGGTGGCACCCGGTGCGACCTCACGGGCCTGCGTCCCTACGTCGCTCTGTCCCCGGAAGCGGTAGGGGAGATCCAACCGACGACCCGAGTTCCCTATCTGCTCACCATCGAAAACCTCGCGAGCTTCCAGCGTCATGTGCGGGAAATCCAAGACGCGGGCGTGGTTGTCTACACTGCTGGGTTCCCCACTCCCGCCCTGGCAAGGATCCTCGGGGAGCTGGACCGGGCCTTACCACTGAGCTGCCCGTTCTACCATTGGGGTGACCGCGATCTCGGGGGTCTTCGCATCTTCGGGAAGGTCGCCTCGGCTTACCATGTCCACCAAGTCAAGCCGCACCTCATGACTGTTCCCGGTGAAGCCTCTCGGGACTGGACGAGTGCGGAATTGACATCGCTTCAAGGGGAAGCGGCGACGGTCGGACCATCAGGCAGATTGGCCTGGCAATGGATCGAGGCGAGGCTTAGCCCCCTGGAACAAGAGGCGACGAACCCCACCAGCCCGCTGAAGCACACGCGCTTGTAGCGGAACCCCGGTATGTTCGACCGGCGAGGCTGGTTTCGTCGGCGATCAGATGGCAGCGCCAATGCGGGGGGCCAGGAGATCAAGCTGGGAGGGTTCGTCGATCAGGGTGGCCGCGATGACGATGCCGGCAATTCGGTCGCCGGCGGGTGGGCCAACAGGGGCACGTAGTCGGGGAGGTAGGCACCGCCCTGAGAGAAGGGGAGCGCCGGTTCGATCAGGGTCTCGCCGGCACCCACGCCGTAGGTCGCGCTCACCGGGTCGGTGTCGATGGGCCGATCCGTAATGATGTCGCCGGTCTTGTAGGGGCTGCCGTCCTGGTGGGCGAAGGCGGTCTGCGGAGTACGGTAGTAGCGATAGGTGAAGGGGGTGGCGTCGAACACGTCCTTGCCCAGGTCATAGCGCTGGGTGAC
>Ga0114938_1002780_pt1 | contig 10785 bp, 10 predicted proteins | sample AshMeaBigSpring_FD_88675 | JGI IMG/M metagenome (GOLD analysis project Ga0114938, IMG submission 88675) | Groundwater microbial communities from Big Spring, Nevada to study Microbial Dark Matter (Phase II) - Ash Meadows Big Spring | ecosystem: Environmental > Aquatic > Deep subsurface >...
GCTCCCAGCCAGCCTTTCTTCTGCACAAAGTAGAGGAACACAATTCGGCCTAAAAGTTTTTTTACAAAATCACGAATGGGTTTGCAGGCTTTGTCTTTTTCTTCTTTGGTAGCATTAGCCGGAATGGAAATTTTGAAGACAGATTTTCTGAAATTGGATTCCTGCAAGTAATCGCAGAACTTTTGGTAGTGCAGGGTGTATTCGTCAAAGAATGCCTTGCTGAGTTTTTCGACCGAGAAGGCATTTACCAAAGCCTGAAAAGTTATTTGCTTTTCGGTGCTTAGCGATTCAAAACGTTCGGCTGCTGTTTTGCAGGTTTCCGAAGGACCTAACAAATATGTGTAACGTTTGGCATGGGTGGTTTTTTCCTTGATGCCTTGTTCAGTCAATTCACTGTCTTTGGCAACCAAGGTCAAACGCCAAGCCTTTTTGTCTTGGGGAGCAATAAAGTTGATTAAGGCTATTTGTCCGGCAGTGAGTAACTTTCTTACATATCGCTGAATGGCCACTTTGCTGTGTTCAATACGAACCGAAGGTTGAAGGGTTATCTCGTAGCAGGTGATTTCAGTTCCGTCTTCCAGATTGATATTTCCGTAAATGGAAACAGAATGAATAAGGGCTTGCTCCGATTTATTGAGCTGCATCCCGCCTGATAGCGGGACAGACCTGTCCATCAAGGTGAAGCATGAACCGAAAACCGGACTCAATACTTCTTTTCCGAAAAGTATCCTGTCATAAGGCTTCTGTAATGCGGTTTGTATTTGTGTTCTGTTTGCCATAGTTGTCTGATTCACTGAATTGTTTGATTATTTGATTTCGCTGAAAACACAAATCTTTTAAAAATCAGACTTTTGCTGCCAAAATTTATTAGTAGACCTACTTCTAATTTATAGGCTCTGAGGTAATTAAGTATTTGTGCATGATGAACGTCTTCTAGTTCAGCAATGGCTTTTATTTCTACGATTACTTTCCCTTCTACAACAAAGTCTGCCCTTCGGGTTCCAATAGGTTCCCTTATATCCTTATAGAAAATATCTTGTTCAATTTCTCTCTGAAAATTCAGACCTGCATTAGCAAGTTCATATGCAAGAGCCCGTTGGTAAATGACCTCTTGAAATCCATTTCCCAAAAATTTATGAACTTCAAATGAAGCCCCTATAATTCTTTCTATTATATCGGAATATTTATAATCTTTCTGTGTCATCCTTTAATCTTCTTAATCTGCATTTCAGACATTTGGGTAAGCGATTTCATCTGTGTGATTGCGGTTTTATTTATTTGAGCAAGTCTTTCAGCCTGTGATAAACCCTGATGAAGCAACACTGCATTGATGCTTTCAAGGTTTGATAATACTATCAGTTGGTCAATGGTAGTAGCATTGTCACGAATATTCCCCAGAGCATTTGGGTTTTTATCTCTCCATTGTTTAGTTGTCATGCCAAACAAAGCCATGTTCAACATATCTACTTCATCGGTATACACGAAATTGATTTTCTCTTTAGGCAATGCTGGGGGGATGAGGTTCTCTTTAATAGCAACAGTATGGATGCGATAGTTTACTTTAGCAAGCGTTCGTTGCAGATTCCATTCAAGTTTATTTCTATTGGTTTCATCATCTTTTAATCGTTGAAACTCCTTGATGAGATAAAGTTTGAATTCGGCACTAATGGCCGACCAGAATTCGAAGGCTATGTCTTTATGGGCATAAGTTCCTCCGTACCTGCCCGGTTTGGCAAAAATGCCAATGGCGCTTGCGTATATGAGTAGTGGCGGATTACGTGACACTTTCTGGTCAAAATGCACAAATACGCTATAAAACCCGCCATTACTTATACACGATGTTGTGTGTCGTTTTATATTCATTATAGTCTGTCAATAAATGAATTGCTAAGATTGAATTTTCCTTTAACAGACAAGGGATTTCGTCTATTACAGGATAAGCTAAAAAACTTTCTTTTGAATATAACAGAGAATCACTGTAATTTACTAATTCTGTAAGTGAGATAGGACATACTATATTTGGATTGTTCGAACTTGTTGCATTTTTTTTGATTATAATAAGTCCTGTAGGATTTAATGGATTTGAAGAATAGTCAAAAAGTCTATGTTCTATAACATTATAGTCTAATTTTTTAGCAGTTGAATAAAGTTCAGTAACGTAACCATGTTTTTTCATCCTGGCTTTAGCTTCGTCATTTGCAAACTCAAATGATGGTTCAAGCAGAATCAAATATTTTTTAGTAATTCTATATAATTCTTCGAGAGCTTCTTCTTCTTTACCCCCATTTGGTTCTAAAGAGTGAGAAGTATACACAACGTCAATTGAATTATCCTTAAGAGGTATTTCAAAAAGGTTAGCTGTAAATAACTTAACATTGTTTAAGTTAAAGTCTCTCAATAGTTCCTTTCCGAATTTCAATCTCGACCATGAAATATCAAACCCCAAAATGTCAGAAGGTTTATTCTTTAAACATTTAATTAACATGTTTAATGTTGTAGCTTCACCTACTCCCACTTCAATTAGGGAATGAACACTATCTATTTCGTTAATTATTTTAGCCAAAGCATTGCAATATTTTTCTTTATATTCTTTGTTTTTTGAGAAGCCTTGAATATACGAACCTGATTGAAAGTCATAACTGATTAGTATGTTCTCAATTGTATTTGTCTCATTATTACCAATACTTTTGAGATATTGAATAATATTTTCACCCTTTGCATAGAGTTCTTTGATTTTCTGTAATTGTTTAATTTTTTCCATAATAATTTCTCTAAGTTTATTTGTTTTTTAAATCTTGACTAAGGTCAAAAAATGTTGTTACTATCAATGTGTTACAATACTTACTCAATAATCAAATTTAGCCATTTTTCTCAAATCTTTTTTTTGTTGTTTGCTTGAGAATTTAGCGGAAGTTTTTCGTAGGGGGAATAGCACACAACATTGATTTTTTTCAACCCAATGAGTGGGACTCAAAACAAAGGAGGGAAGGCCTGCTTGCGATTTAAAGCGGTCAAATTTGACCACTTTAAAATTGGGCTTGTAGATCTTCTCCCAGGTTCCTAAAAACTCTAGGGTTGCCTTTGTCCGTAACCAGTTTTTAATAATGTCTGCAGCCCTTGATGCATCGGTCTTTGCCTGTGCCATATCTATAATGCAGATATAATCTTCGCCATTTTGAATAGTTACACCAACTTTAAACGATTGGACTTCAATATTTTTTATTTTCATCTTTATATTTCTGTTCTATTAAGTATCTCGATTTTCAGTAATTAAACCCCTCGAAATCGAGGGGTTTACGTAAAGCTTTGCGTTAAAACAATTTTAGGATTCACGATGCCCTGCCCTGTTCTTTTTTCTACACTTGCTTCTACATTGGATGAAAGGTCGTAGCTATCCAAAAGCTCAATAAAAAGTTGTTCCACAAACTTAGGTGGTTCTTTTAGCAATTTTCCGTTAGTCACAAAAAAGTCGTTGATGGATTTTGGTAAACCCTTAGAACCATAAGTTCCCTTTTTTATCAGGTCGAGCGCCCGTTGCAATGCCATTCTTTTTTGTTCGGTTGGCGCTACTTTGATAATCGCATTAATGTTGGTGATGGCTTTGTTTTCGGCAGGGCTTAGATTTTTACGGGAAATGGTTTGCACATTTTCCTGATTCTTTTCCGATTTAAAATAGTCAAGACCTTTTACTGTTTGCTCGTAATGCTGTGAATGCAATGGAACAGCCTTTTCAGATTCTTCAGCTTTATAGACTTTAACTGCTTGAAGGAAATTTAATTCAATGATGTTGAAATCAGGTGTAATCAAACAGAATATTCCGGGATGATTCTCACTTTTCAGGTAAGTGAGTGAAGTATTTTGAAGCGGATAGTTAATTTCTCCCATCTCGGATTCCATCAAAGTGAGTTGATGACCTTCATCCGCTTTTCTACCGCACCTTGCCTTGTTAGGTATTTTTGAAATCTCTGCAAAACGTTTAGGGTGTTTCTTTTTGAAATCTCTCAACTCGTTGAGATAATTCAGAATCTCGCTTTCTTCCCTTTGAATTTTGTTGCCGAACAATGCTCCATCGCCCTTTTCTTCCAGCAAAGAGAATATTTTGTTGTCTTCCCCAAAAGCAGTATGAAAGGACTGCAATTTTCTAAGAGCATTGTTTACCAGTTTTATTTGCTCGTCACCATGAGCCGAAGGGTAGAAGTTGTAAACAAAAATCTGTACTGCCCTAGAACCAATCCTGTTTACACGACCAATACGTTGCATTAAACGTGTGGCATTCCAAGGCACATCATAGTTTACAATCAAGTTGCTGCGATGTAAGTTGATACCTTCCGCTAAAACTTCTGTGGTGATGATGATATCATAATTTCTTTTCCACTTTTCTTCTTCGAGGTTGGCATCAAAGTTTTCACGAAGTATATTTTCAACGGTTTTGCGGTTCTCGGCACTAACTGTCAAGACACGGAATTTGAAGTGCTTGATGATTTGCTCCGTAAGTTGTTCAGCGGTCTCTTTCGATTCCGAAAAAATTACCAATTGTCCGCTTGGGTTATGCTTTTTGCTTTTGAAAAATTCCGTTTTCAGTTTCTCGCTGAAGGCATCCAATTTAGGGTCTTTCTTTACCATGTTCCAACGTAAAGCCAGGTCGTCCACTTTGTCCTTATCGGACTTTAGTAATGCCAAATACTTCTTGTCAAATGCGGAACGCTTAAACTCCCTATTGTTACCTCCTTTTTCATTTATTTTGGCTTCAATCTGATCATAACTTAAAGCTTCTTCCAATAGTTTATTGATATCAAGGTCAGGTGCAACAAATACCCTGTTATTTTCAAACATTTCAATCATGTTGTCAATGGCTCTTTGAAAGCGATTGATAGACTGAGTAAAAGCGAAAAAGCTGCTTTCCAAACGCTTCACTAAAAGCGTTTTCATAATTGCACTCAAGCGACCGGAGATTGATTTTACATCACCATAAATCTTTTTGTCTTCTTCGTTTGCCAAAAATTCAATGGCACGGTAACGATAATAGCCCAAGCTGTCTGTTTCATTTCCGTATTCATCTAACCCGGTAATCAAAGAAACGGTATCATAAAACAAAGTAGCGAGTTTGCCATCCAGTTCATAGAAAAGGGAAATAGGGTCATCCACTTTGGGGAAAATGATTCCCTGACTTTTCATGTCTTCGAGATATTCCTTGTTCTTTTCAATGTCGGTTCTTGTTCTGCGAATTACCAAAGGTTCTACTACATCATCCCGTAATTTTTTGAAAAGCGATTTTAGCTTTTTGATGTTTAGGGTCTTTTCCGCAGCGAATTTTTTGTATTGTTCATTAAGTGGCTTGAAATAGTCCTGTAGGTTGCGGATATTCTCTAAGGTGCTGTTTCGCTTATCCTGAAAGAGGTAAAGTTGATTTTCGATGTCCTGCGGACGGTTGTTTAATGGCGTTGCTGAAAGAAGAATTACCTTTTTTCGTGTGTCGCCATTTTCAGAAGGTCGGCTTCTCGGCTTTTTGCAAATTTCCTGTAATGCCAAATACATTTCAGTATAGTCGTTTCTGAACTTGTGTGATTCATCAACAACAATTAAATCAAACTTATCTGCATTGGAATAGCTGTAATTGTCCTCATTCAGAATTTTGTGCAAACTCCCAAGCGTAATGAATTCAAAGTGATTTTTGATTTGAAAATCTTCAGTGCTTCTTCTCCAGTTTGCTTCTAATGCTGGAGGGACTACAATGAGAATTTTAGAATGCGTTCCGTTTTCGTAGATGAACTTCTTAATCACCATACAGGCGATAATGGTTTTACCCAAACCAACTACGTCAGCAAGAATAAAACCATTATGCTTCATCATTATGGCATAGCCCTGATTCGCTGCATCTGATTGGTATTTTAGACGCATGAATTTGTCAGGGAGTAATAAGTCTATGTTGTATGGGTCGTATTCCACACGTTTGCCGAAATACTCAATGAGCATTTTGATATATAACTCAAAAGGCGTGAAGTCGTCACGCAGATAGGTTTTCTTTCTTATGGCTTCTGCTTCTGCATGAAGGATTGGAACGGATTCATTCCAAAGTATTTCAAATTCTTCGGTAGCGAATTTTACATCTTCATAGTCACGCAGGCTAACATTGAATTCATAATTGGATTCAGGGTTTGCACCAAGTCCTGCATCTGTTAGGTTAGATGAACCTGTGATTACTTCGCACGGAGCATATTCATTGAATGATGCAGGTCTGAAAATGTAAACTTTTGCGTGAATCTTCTTTTTCGGATGTGCTCTTAATTCTATTTTTCCAATGATAAGGTCATCAATAAATTGAATGATTCCCTTTTCGGTTACTTCGTCATAGTCTGCTTCCTGAATATTCTTGATGATTTCTTCCATGAAGTCAGCTTTTGTTTCTTCGGGATTGTCTAAGTAGAGTTGTCCTTTGTCGTGATACTTTTTAATGAGTTGGTCAACATTGATTCCTACAAGTATTCTGATTTTCGGGATTTTGTCAAGAAAAGCCCGAACCTTGAAATAGCCGGATGTTCTGAAATAGCCAACGAGTGCATCAAAATGACGAATGCTGTCAATATTCGTAAATACTCCCTCAAATTTTTTGAGTAAGCTGTTGTCGTCTTGATTTGTAAAAAACTTTGTTGGCATCTATTTCTTTCTTCTTTTTAATTGTTTTTCTGCTTCTTTTAGTCCTTCGGTCAAATGTACCATGCATCCAAAGTCTTTATTGATTTTGTCTGTAATAAAGGCTGTATGAAATTCTTTTAAGCCCAGTTCCAGAATTACTGCCAATGGTTTCAGATAGTCCGGAGTTGCTGGTCTTTTACCTCTTTCGACTTTACTCAATGTTGAGGTGTCATTGTCGAGGTGTGCAGCCAGCTTACGCAATGGATATTCCTTTTCTTCTCTTCGTTTCCTGATGTAATCCCCGAATGTTACCTTGCTCATTTAGACAAAATGTTTTGGACTGATGTGTCAAATATACCCTTTATTTTGGAACTGTCACCGTGCGGTGGGTAAATTTTGTTCTTTTGGTTTTACTCATTGCATTATTGTTTTTTTAAGGTGTTCGTGAATGCTTTGCATTTGCGAAGTGTTGGGCTTGTGTCGGACAAAACTAAATGTGCTAAATATGCGGCTGGTTAAAATTGTAACGTCTGAAAAAAGTTTATAGTTTTTTTGCTTATGCCCCTAATAAATTGTAAGTACAAACATAATCCTAAAATGGGTTTATAGGTTTATTATTTTTGGAGTAATGGAGAAAATAGTTGGTAATTTATAAACCTTTAATTCAAGTGGACAAAATAGTTGGTGTTTATTTTTGTTGTTTTGACTAACATATTAGAACACTTATATTTTTGCTTTATCCAATGAAAGCGAACCAAGCTATGCTAGAGAGCAATTTGTAAGGGATAGTGTGGTGGCTGACGAAAAAGTCAAGTTCAAATGGCAAGCATTAATGGTTGTTATTTGACATTTTTAGAAGTTTCTATGCCTTAAAAAACGCATCAATAAACTTCATTATCCTTATTTTTGAAAGCCTTTAAGGTTTCTCAATTTAGTCGATTATTAATTATTCTATACATAGAATTCGTTTTAGTAAGGAAACTGATAAATCGAGAAAGGATTAATATACACGATTATAATATGTAATAAAATAAAACCCTCTTCTGAGGGTTTTTATATTTATAAACTTAAAAAAAAATTGACAATTAATTATTAGGAAGAGCAGTCTTATCGCAAGATTTACCTTCAGCTTTTTTATCTTTACAGCACGCTTTGGTAGCGCCTTCTTTACCAGCGCAAGCCTTAGTTTCACTCTTTGAGCAAGTTTTATTTTGTGTCAGTTTGTCTTTACAGCAGGCTTTGGTAGCGCTTACTGTACCTGCGCAAGCCTTAGTTTCACTCTTTGAGCAAGTTTTTCCTACTGCTTTTTTATCTTTACAGCAAGCCTTTGTCTCGCCTACTTGTTTATCATCAGATTTGGTTTCTGTTTTGATTGTGTTTTCATTAGTATTAGCAACAGCCTGTGCCATTGCTATGTTGACCATCAAAATAAGCACTAGTGATGCAAATAATTTTTTCATGTTTTGAATAATTTTTATTGTGATTATTTAATAATTTTTTAGTCCAATTTGGCAATAATTGTTTTGCCACCTTTTACTTTTTGATTAAGATGTACGTCAATATTTGTGCCAATAGGTAAAAATAAATCTACACGGCTACCAAATTTAATAAAGCCTAGTTCTTTTCCTTGTTCTACTTCATCCCCTTCGTCGAGATAACTGACTATACGGCGAGCCAATACTCCCGCTATCTGTCGTATAAGAATTTCGGTATTGTCGTTTTCTATGACTATACTGTTACGTTCATTGGCTGAGGAGGATTTGGGATGCCATGCTACAAGATATTTACCGGGATGATATTTTACATATTTTACCGTACCACTTACAGGATTTCTATTGACATGTACATTGGTTGGTGACATGAATATAGAAATTTGCAGTCTTTTATCTTTAAAATATTCAGGCTCTTCCACCTCTTCTATGACTACTATTTTACCATCTGCTGGTGAAATGACATGATTTTCGTCAGTAATGACTCTACGTTTCGGATTACGAAAAAACTGTAATATAATAAGAACTAATAATCCTGATATAGTAAAAAATGCCCAGTCTAGCAGTGGGATTAGATTTGTAAATTTAAAAACGAGAAAATTGATGCCAAGTAAAACAACAATAGTCCAAAACAATATCGTCCAGCCTTCTCGATGAATAGTAATCCGCATATTTTCAGTCTAAAATAAAATGCAAATATACAATAAATATGGTATGGTCATGATCAATCATGATATGAATAATCGAAAATAAGCATAAATAAATGGTAATGCGTATATTATTGTATCAAATCTATCTAATAAACCACCATGTCCTGGTAATAAACTACTACTATCCTTTATCATAAAATTGCGTTTGAGCATACTTTCTATCAAATCCCCAATAGTACCAATTACTCCAATCAAGATAGCAATGATAATACTATCTTGCCATGAAATTAATTGAATATAATTATTGAAAATAAGACTCAATGTAATAGCTATGACTAGTCCAGTTATGAATCCTTCCCATGATTTTTTTGGGCTGATATGTTCTAACAGCTTGGTATTACCATATTTGCGACCAGCTAGATAAGCACCTACATCATTAGCCCATGCTATAGCTATTATTAACATAATTAACCATTGATTATAATGACCTGAGATCTTTATTAACGGAAATAATGACAGGCTTATAGATATATACAAGATACCCATAATACACCACATAAATAGCTCAAATTGTCCAGCTTTCTTATCGAATAGTACAAGGATACCTAATAAAAATAATGATGGTAGAATAAGGAAATATTTTTCTGGAAAATACTGAATCAAGACATAAATAAAAATCCCCATTAGTAGCCCACTATATATCAAAATTTTATTTGAATCATTAAATGAGATTTTATAGAACTCATATAAACAAAGGCATTGTATCACACCAATTAATATTACAAAACTAGTATGACTAATAAATATACCAGCTATCATTACTCCTCCAAAGATAATAGCTGTAATACTGCGCTGTATCAAATCACTGCTAGGTTGAGTACTTATCATTTTTTGAAAAAATAATTTTATTTATTACGAATGGGCAAAAAATAATTTTTTATTACTGCAAAAGTACATTAACTACTAGTTTTTTTAATTTGAAGTAAACTTTTGGCACAGTTTTATTATCATAATAACAATAAGTAAATACAATTTTTAAATTTTTACAATATTATTAATCTGATATGGATAAGATTTTTTTATTTTCATTTATCACATCTTTTTCACTTTTTGCCTGTCAAAAAGAAGAAATTTCTCTTGTTAGTGGCGAGGATCTTGTAATAATAGAAACAGCCATTGGCGATGTATTCCGCACAGCAGACGAACAAGTAAAAAATGAAGATTTATTTCGCAGTTTGTCATCATGTGCTATGGTAACTATTTCCCCATTTGATACGGTTACATTTCCCAAAACTGTAATTATTGATTTCGGACCGATCAATTGCTTGGGTACTGATGGACGCTATCGTAGGGGTAAAATCAATATTAATATGAGTGACCGCTATCGCAATACAGGATCTCAATTGACTATTATACCAGAAAACTACTATGTAAACGATTATCAAGTGATGGGCAATCATACTCTTATCAATAATGGTATCAATACTAATGGTAATATTAGTTTTACTGCATCTACTACAGATGCTAAGGTCATAGCACCTAATGCTGATGAAATACTATGGAATAGTACTCGAACCAACGAATGGATAGAAGGATATGCAACCACTAGTCCATTAGATGACGTCTATAGTATAACAGGCACTGGTAATGGGGTCAATCATGAAGGTACAGTATTTAATGTTTTGATAACTAGCGCATTGATAAAAGAGATATTTTGTCGTTGGATAAAGAAAGGAACAATAGAGATAAGTAATGCTGATGGGCAGAGTGCATTGATTGATTATGGTAATGGTACATGTGATGATCAAGCTACATTGACGATTGGCAGCAAGACAATCAATATCAATCTAAAATAATTGTGGTAGAAATATTGCCGTCTACAGGTTTTGGTTTTAATGGTTTTGAATCCTACATTTAATGTAGGATTTTTTTATATAACGGAGCGTAAAACCCACAGGTCTTTAGCCTGTGGGATGTAAGCGACTAACCCTGATTGAGAATATACTCACGAA
>Ga0114938_1002782_pt1 | contig 10782 bp, 11 predicted proteins | sample AshMeaBigSpring_FD_88675 | JGI IMG/M metagenome (GOLD analysis project Ga0114938, IMG submission 88675) | Groundwater microbial communities from Big Spring, Nevada to study Microbial Dark Matter (Phase II) - Ash Meadows Big Spring | ecosystem: Environmental > Aquatic > Deep subsurface >...
CGCGCGTAGTCGACCAGCAGCGGCTCCTTCGCGATGCCGCGCGCGGCGCGCTTCGGCGCGAACAGCCAGCGGTCGGCGCCCCAGACGATGCCCGTGACGAGCGCAAGCACGACCAGCACGAATGCGAAATCGAACACCATCAGCGACTCCTGCCGGTCATTTCTTGCCGACCTTCAGCACCGCGAGGAAAGCCTCCTGCGGGATCTCGACCGTCCCCAGCTGCTTCATGCGCTTCTTGCCTTCCTTCTGCTTCTCCAGCAGCTTGCGCTTGCGCGTCACGTCGCCACCGTAGCACTTCGCGAGCACGTTCTTGCGCAGCGCCTTCACGGTCGCCCGCGCGATGACCTGGCTGCCGATGGCCGCCTGGATGGCGACCTCGAACATCTGGCGCGGGATCAGCTCCTGCATCTTGTCCACCAGCTCCCGCCCGCGCTGGTAGGCACTGTCCCGGTGCACGATCATCGAGAGCGCGTCGACGCGATCGCCGTTGATGAGCACGTCGAGCTTCGCGAGCGGCGCCGCCTGGAAATGGCTGAACTCGTAGTCGAAGGACGCGTAGCCCCGGCTGACGGACTTCAGCCGGTCGAAGAAATCGAGCACCACCTCCGCGAGCGGCAGCTCGTACTGCAGCGACATCTGGGTGCCGAGCTGCTGCATCTTCTTCTGCACCCCGCGCTTCTCCTGGCACAGCTTCAGCACGCCGCCCACGTGCCCGGGCGGCACCAGGATGTTTGCGACGATGACCGGCTCGCGCAGCTCCAGGTAGCCCTGCGGCAGGCGCGCCGGATTGTCCACCTGCGAGACCGTGCCGTCCGCCCCGACCACCTCGTAGACGACCGTCGGGGCGCTGGTCACGAGGTCGAGACCGTACTCGCGCTCGAGCCGCTCCTGCACGATGTCCATGTGCAGCAGCCCGAGGAATCCGCAACGGAAACCGAAGCCGAGTGCCGCCGACACCTCCGGCTCGTAATGCAGTGCCGAGTCATTGAGCTTGAGCTTCTCGAGCGCGTCGCGGAACGACTCGTACTGGTCCGTCTGCACCGGGAACAGGCCGGCGAACACGCGCGGCTGCACGGTCTTGAAGCCCGGCAGCGGCGTCGCCGCGGGTCGTGCCTCGTGCGTGACCGTGTCGCCGACCGGCGCGCCGTGGATCTCCTTGATGCCGGCCACCATCCAGCCGACTTCTCCCGATCCCAGCACCTCCGCCGCCACGCGCTTGGGCGTGAAGCGGCCGACCTGGTCCACCTGCCAGCTGCGCCCGGTCGACCAGATGCGGATCCGGTCGTTGCGCCTGAGCGTTCCGTTCACCACCCGCACGAGCGACACCACGCCCACGTAGTTGTCGAACCAGGAGTCCACGATGAGCGCCTGCAGCGGCGCCCCGGGGTCGCCCGCGGGCGGCGGGATCCGCCGGATGATGGTCTCGAGCAGCTGCGGCACGCCCTCGCCGGTCTTGGCGCTGACGCGTACCGCGTCCCGGGCCTCGATGCCGATGATGTTCTCGATTTCCGCGATCACCCGCTCCGGGTCCGCCGAGGGCAGGTCGATCTTGTTGATCACGGGCACCACTTCGAGCCCCTGCTCGAGCGCGGTGTAGCAGTTCGCCACGCTCTGCGCCTCGACCCCCTGGGCGGCATCCACGACGAGCAGCGCGCCCTCGCAGGCGGCGAGCGACCGGGACACCTCGTAGGAGAAGTCGACGTGCCCGGGCGTGTCGATGAAGTTGAGCTGGTAGTCGCCGCCGTCGCGGGCGCGATAGCGCAGCGTCACCGACTGCGCCTTGATCGTGATGCCGCGCTCGCGCTCGAGGTCCATCGAGTCGAGCACCTGCTCCTGCATTTCGCGGGCCTCGAGCCCCCCGCACACCTGGATCAGCCGGTCCGCGAGCGTGGACTTGCCGTGATCAACGTGCGCGATGATGGAGAAATTGCGGATCTGCTGCATCGAGGGGGCGGGACGGGCGCCTGCCGGACAGGCGTGTCCGGGAACCCGTAGATTATAGCAGCCGCGCGAGCGCGACCCGGTCGAAGCGCCCATGGCACACGACGTTGCCGTCGCAGGTGAGCACCGGGACCATGAGCCCGAAGCGCCGCCGCGTCACCGGGTCGGCGTCCACGTCGAGGACCTCGGCCGCTTCGCCCGAACCGGCGAGCGCGGCGGACAGCCCGGCGATGAACTCGTCGCAGAGCGCGCAATCCGCGCGCGTGTAGACGCGGAATCGCGCGCGCCCCGGTGCGGGCGTCAGTTGCGGCGCTCCGCGGGCGCGTCTGCCGGCCGCAGGCCGGTCGCGATGAACCGCAGCGTGTCCGGCGGCACCTCGCCGACCACCGTCACCTGGTGGCCCTGCACGACCGTGGTGTAGGCCGAGGCGACTCCCGCGCGGCCGCTGCCGACCACCGGGGTCTTGCCGGGCGTCGGCGCCTGGATGAAGACCGACACCGACGCCAGGCCGTCCGAATACACGAGATGGCGCACCGGCGCGCTCGCGCCTGCCATCGCCTGCAGCCCGCTCATCGAGAGCCGGAACCCGGGCGGCACCTGGGCCGCGCGCCATGCCGGCGCATCGCCGCCGACCTGCGGCGCCTGGCGCACCCAGCGCAGGCGGGCGCGATCGACGGCCGGCTCGAAGGCGGCATCCGGGATGTCGCCCTTGAGGGCGAGCTGCGTGAACCGCAGCCGCTCGATCACGCGGCCCGCGGCGTCCGACAGCTCGCTGCGCACCGGCATGTGCGAGGCCTCGTCGATCCACAGCCGGTAGCCGAACCGGTAGCCGTCGCGCGGGCGCACGACGACCACGGCCGCGGGGCCGAGCAGGCCGGCCTCGCGGCCGGCGAAGCTGACTTCGTACCAGGGCGAGGCGCCCGCGTTGAAGGTCGGCAGCGCCCCCATCAGATCGCTGCGCGCCGACCGCCGCTCGATGATGGCGAGCTTCTGGTCCGGAAGGTAGACGACGACCTCGTCGTTCTCGCGGACCAGTTCGCGGCCGCCGCCCGACAGCGAGACCAGCCGTTCCGAGACCGAACCGTGCCGCACGCGGTGCAGGATCCTGAGCCTTTCGGAGCGGCCTGCCGATTCGCAGACGAACTCGCCCGAGTAGCTGGTGCCGGCGAGCGCATCCGCCATGCGCGCGAGCCAGGCCTGGCCATCATTGGCTGCGGCTGGCAGCGCCAGCAGTCCGAGCATTGCGGTGACGACGGCGAGGCGCATTACGGCATCACTGCCCGGCCTGGCCTTCGGCGCCCGGAACGGCCCCGGGCGCGCCGGACTCATCCGGCTCGGCGATGAGCCCGGCGACGACGCTGCGGCGCACCAGCGGCGACGCATAGCCATAGTGCGCGACGAGATAGTTCGCGAGCTCCGCCGGCGCAAGCCCCGACGCCATGTCCGCGGCGGGCGGCGTCGTGTAGGTCGGCCCCGCATCCTCCGCTGAACCGTCGACGGCCGCGACCGGCAGCACGGGCGTTTCCGCCAGCTCCGCCACGACCGCCGCGGGCTGCGACGCGAGTTCCGCGCCGAACTGCGGCGCCAGCATGACCACCGCCGCCGCCACCGAGGCGGCGACCCCCAGCCCCGCCGCCCCGCGCGCGAGCGAGCGGCGGTCGCGCCAGCGGATGGCGGGCCCGCCCTGCGCCGGTTCGCGCGCGATCGCGGCGCTGACGCGCGCCGCCACCTGGCGCGCTGCCGGGACGTCGCCGTCGCTGCGCAGCACCGCGCCGATCAGCGAGTAGCGCGACAGCGCGCCGCGCAGCTCGTCGTCACGCTCGAGGCGCTTCAGCAGCAGCGCCGACTCCGGCTCCGGCAGTTCGCCGTCCAGGAAGGCCGACAGCTGTTCCTTGATCCGGTCAGTCATCACGTGTCTCCAATCCGCCCGAGGCCGCCGTCGAACACTTCGCGCAGGCTGCGGTCGATCGCTTCGCGTGCGCGGAAGATCCTCGAACGGACGGTGCCCACCGGGCATTCCATGGTCCTGGCAATGTCCTCGTAGCTCAGCCCTTCGAGCTCCCGCAGCACGATCGCGAGCCGCAGGTCGTCCGGCAGGGCCTCGATGGCCTCGTTGACGGTGCGCCGGATCTCCTCGGTCAGCGCCAGTGCCTCCGGCGTCTCGCCGTCCGAGAGCCGTGCGTGCGCCTGGACCTGCGTGCCGTCCTGCAGGTCCAGGTCGTACGACACCGGCCGGCGACGGTTCGCGACCAGCGAGTTCTTCGCGGTGTTGATCGCGATCCGGTACAGCCAGGTATAGAAGGCGCTGTCGCCGCGGAAGGCGGGCAGCGCGCGGTAGGCCTTGATGAAGGCCTCCTGGGCGATGTCCTCCGCTTCCGCGGGGTTGCGGACATACCGTTGCACGAGCTTCAGCACCTTGTGCTGGTACTTGAGCACGAGCGCGTCGAAGGCCGCCTTGTCGCCCTTTTGGACGCGGCGCACCAGCGCGATGTCTCCTGCTTCAGCCCGCATCGGCTCGACGATCCGCGCTGCGCCTGCCCCCGTCACGCCGCATATGACCGGCCGTGGCCCCGTAAGTTCGGTCCGGCTGGCTGGCGGGCGGGCGCTGCAATGGCCTCCTGTGACCCAGTCTGTGAATTCTATCAAGCCAGCCGGATCAAGGCCTTGAGGCGCCGGAATGTGTCCGCGGGCAGGCCCGCGCGTGGCAGCAGCCAGCCACAGGGCCGCCCCGCCACGCGAAGCTCCAGGGCTACCCCTCCGGCCGCGGCGCGGGTCGTCCGAGTGATCTCGGCATGATGCCAGGCATCGCAGCCGGACAGCCTGGCGCGGCAGCCGCCGTCATCGAGCTCGACCGCCCGCAACCGGCAGTGCGGTCCCGGCACCCGCGCGAGGCTCGACCACAGCCCCGCGATGGCGGCCAGGCTCGCGGCCGTCGCGACCGCGGTCGGGCAATGAGTGAACCATGGGCTGGCGGCCGCTCCCGCGTGCACCACGGTGAGAAGCGCGGCCAGCCGCGGCTGGCTCGCGGGCTCAATCGCGACCGCGAAGGATGTCATCGACCAGCGCCGCGATGCCGCCATCCGGGGGACGCTCGCCCTGCAGCAGCCAGGCGGCGAGCTGCGGGTCCGGCAACTCCAGCAGCGCCGCGAAATCGGCGCGCATCCCCTCGCCCGCCTCAGGCCAGCGGTGCTCGAGCCAGCGCCCGAGCAGGACGTCGAGTTCCCTCATGCCGCGGCGGCAGCGCCAGCGGACCCGGCCGGGCGCCGGCCCCGGCACGGTCAGCCGCCCTCGCCGCCCGCGAGCCGGCGCTTGAGATCGGCAATGGCACGCGCGGGGTTCAGGTCCTTCGGGCAGGCCTCGACGCAGTTCAGGATCGTGTGGCAGCGGTACAGGCGGAATGCGTCGTCGAGCTGGGCCAGGCGCTCCTGCCGTGCCTCGTCGCGCGTGTCGAGCACCCAGCGATGCGCCGCGAGCAGCGCCGCCGGTCCGAGGTAGCGCTCGCTGTTCCACCAGAAGCTCGGGCAGCTCGTCGAGCAGCAGGCACAGAGGATGCAGGCGGAGGGCCGGTCGACCCGTTCCTGGTCCGCCGGCGACTGCGGGCGTTCACGGCCGACGGGACCCGGGGCGCGTGTCTGCAGCCAGGGCTTCACGGCCGCGTACTGCGCGTAGAACTGGCTCAGGTCCGGCACCAGGTCTTTCACCACCGGCATGTGCGGCAGCGGGAAGACCCGCACCGGGCCCCTGATGGCGTCGATGGGCTTCGTGCACGCGAGCGTGTTGAGTCCGTCGATGTTCATCGCGCAGGAGCCGCAGATGCCCTCACGGCAGGAGCGGCGGAAGGTGAGCGTCGAGTCCACCCGGTCCTTGATGTGGATCAGCGCATCCAGGACCATGCCGCCGCAGCCATCGAGATCCACCTCGTACACGTCCACGCGCGGCGGCTGCCTCGAATCCGGGTCGAAGCGGTAGACGTGGAACTCGCGCACGCGCTGCGCGCCCGCCGGCGCCGGATGGCGGCGCCCCGGCTGCTTCGAATACCTCGAGTTCTCGGGCAGGGTGAACTGGACCATGTGGCTCCCGCGGCGCGCTCCTCAGTAGGTCCGCGCCTTCGGCGCGATCGTGTCCACCTCGCCGCTGCGCGTCGCGAGCTGCACGGGCCGGTAGTCGAAGCGCACGCCGCCCGCGTCGCCGAGCCAGGCCAGCGTGTGCTTCAGCCAGTGGATGTCGTCGCGCGCCGGGAAATCCTCGCGCGCGTGCGCGCCGCGGCTCTCGGTGCGGTTGCGGGCGGAGTGGATCGTGACCAGCGCCTGGCGCATGAGGTTGTCGAGCTCGAGCGCCTCGATCAGGTCGGTGTTGAACACGAGCGAGCGGTCGCTGATGCGCAGCTCCCCCATGGCCTCGAAGGCGGCGCCGACCGCGCGACAACCCTCGGCCAGGCTGTCGCCGGTCCGGAACACCGCGGCGTCCTTCTGCATGGCGCGCTGCATCTCGTCGCGCAGCGAAGCCGTCGGGCGGCCGCCGGACGCCTGGCGGACGCGGTCGAAGCGTCCAAGCGCGGCATCGGTCGCCGGCCGGGGCGCGGCGGGCTGCGCCGCCCCGGGGCGCAGGCGCTTTGCGCAGTGCGCGGCGGCGGCGCGCCCGAATACCACGAGGTCCAGCAGCGAATTCGAGCCCAGCCGGTTGGCGCCGTGCACCGACACGCAGGCGGCCTCGCCGACCGCCAGCAGCCCGGGCACCACGGCGTCCGCGCCGGCGCTGCGCGTCTGCACCTCGCCGTCGATCGTGCAGGGGATCCCGCCCATGTTGTAGTGCACGGTCGGCAACACGGGAATCGGGGCGCGCGTGACATCGACACCGGCGAAGATACGCGCAGTCTCGGCGATCCCCGGCAGCCGCTTGTGGATCACGTCCGCGCCGAGGTGCTCGAGGTGCAGCAGCAGGTGATCCTTGCGCGGACCCACGCCGCGGCCCTCGCGGATCTCGATCGTCATCGCGCGGCTCACGACGTCGCGCGAGGCGAGGTCCTTGGCGTTCGGCGCATAGCGCTCCATGAAGCGCTCGCCCTGTGCGTTCCGCAGCACGCCGCCCTCGCCGCGCGATCCCTCGGTGATCAGGCAGCCGGCGCCGTAGATGCCGGTCGGGTGGAACTGCACGAACTCCATGTCCTGCAGCGGCAGGCCGGCGCGCAGCACCATGCCGCCGCCGTCGCCGGTGCAGGTGTGCGCCGACGTGCACGAGAAGTACGTGCGGCCGTAGCCGCCGGTCGCGAGCACGGTCGCCTGCGCCAGGAACCGGTGTAGGGTGCCGGTCGCCATGTCGAGTGCCAGCACGCCGCGGCAGGCGCCATCCTCCATCAGCAGGTCGAGCGCGAAATACTCGATGAAGAAGCGCGCGTCGTGCTTGAGGCACTGCTGGTAGAGCGTGTGCAGCATGGCGTGCCCGGTGCGGTCCGCCGCGGCGCAGGTGCGCTGCGCGATCCCCTTCCCGTAATGCGTGGTCATGCCGCCGAACGGGCGCTGGTAGATCCGGCCATCCTCGGTGCGCGAGAACGGCAGGCCGTAGTGCTCGAGCTCGATGACGGCGGCTGGCGCCTCGCGGCACATGTACTCGATCGCGTCCTGGTCGCCAAGCCAGTCCGAGCCCTTGACCGTGTCGTAGAAGTGGAAGCGCCAGTCGTCCTCGCCCATGTTGCCGAGCGCGGCGCTGATGCCGCCCTGCGCCGCGACCGTGTGGCTGCGGGTCGGGAACACTTTCGTGACGACCGCCGTCGCGAGGCCCGCCTCCGCGAGTCCGACCGCGGCGCGCAGCCCCGCGCCGCCGGCACCGACGACGACGACGTCGCAGACATGATCCGTGACCGGGTAGGCGCTCATGCCGCGCCGCCCAGCGCGATCGTCCAGACGGACCAGGCGACGGCAACCGCGGCCGCCAGGTGCGCAAACCGCGAGAGGGTGCGTACGCGCCCGTGCATGGCGCCGTAGACGTAGTCCTCCACGACCACCTGCACGCCCTGCGCCGAGTGCCACAATGCGCACCAGCCGGACAGCAGCATCAGCACGGACTGCGAGGGTGCCGACAGCCAGGCGCGCACGCTGGCGTACCCGGGATCCGGCAGCGAGAGCAGGGAGAACAGGAACCAGCCGCCGAGCGCGACGAGGGCGATCGCGGAAAGCTTCTGGTTGCGCCAGTGCCGCGTGGCGTGCCCGCTCACGGCGCGCCCCACAGCCAGCGCCAGGCCGGCGTCAGGAAGAGCGTGGCGGCGAAGGCCGCCACGGTGAGCAGTGCGACCGCCGCGCCGCTCGCGCGCGCCGCGCGGATGTCGAAGCCGTAGCCCGCGTCCCACGCCAGGTGCCGCAGGCCGTTGAACAGGTGGTACCAGAACACCCCGATGAGCCCCGCGAGCACGATGCGCATCGGCCAGCTGCCGAAGAAGGCTCCCGCTGCCGCGTATGCATCGGCGCCGCAGGCGACGGCCACGAGCCACGCCACTAGCAGCGGGGTCGCGAGCGTCAGCACGAGACCGGTGATGCGGTGCAGGCCGGACATCACCGTGGTCAGGGCCAGCCGGTAGACCTGCAGGTGCGGTGAGAGCGGTCGATCGGGACGGATCTGGGGCGCCGGTGGCGCCTTGGCGGGTGCAGGGGCTTGCATCGCAAGCGTATTCTGCCAGAACGACGATGTGCGCCCCAAGGCAATTGCGGCGCATTGGGCCAGAAGTGCTGCGGTAGGATAAGGCGATGGCGGCGACTCGCTGGACGGCATTGCCCTCGATGTCGGTGATCGCGGCGACCGGGCGCGACGCCCGCGCATTCCTGCAGGGCCAGCTCACCAACGACCTGCTGTCGGTGGACCGGCATCCCGGCATGCTGGCGGCCGCCTGCAACCGCCAGGGGCGCGTGCTCGCGATCATGCGCCTCGCGGCCCGCGGCGAAGAGGTACGCATGGTGCTGGCGCGCGCGCTGGCACCGCTGCTCGTCGCGCACCTGTCGCGTTTCGTCCTGCGCGCCGCCGTCGACTTCGCGGACTCCCGCCAGGACGTCCTCGGCCTGCTGGACGCGGAGCCGGCATTGCAGTCGGCGGCGGCCGAGGCCGGACTGACCGTGCTGGTCGCCGGCCCATCCCGCACGCTGCTCGTCGGAGACCCCGCCACTGCGCGATTGGTGCTCGCGGATCTGCCCGCTTCCACCGCCGCTGACTGGGAGCGCGCATCCATCGAGGATGGCGAGCCGATGGTCTACCCGGAGACCTCCGGCGTCTGGGTGCCGCAGATGCTCAACCTCGACCTGCTGGGCGCGGTCAGTTTCAGCAAGGGCTGTTATCTCGGGCAGGAGATCGTCACCCGCGCCCAGCACCTCGGTCGCATCAAGCGCCGCATGCTGCGCTACTGCGGCCCGCCGGGCACAGCGCCCGCGCCGGGCCAGACGCTGTACGCCGGTGCGACGCCCGCCGCGCAGGTGGTGCGCGCCGGCGACGGGTCAGGCGCCCAGTGCCTGGCGGTCGTTGAACTCACCGACTGCGGGGAACTGCTGGGCGCCCGGCCCGGTGGCGCGGAATTCGTGCCGTCGGGCCTGCCCTACGCGATCCCGACGGCCGCTGCGGAAGTGGCGATGCTGCCGGCCGGCTGAGCCGGCGCTCAGTCGGCTCCGGCCTCATGCCGCAGCTGCGGGAACAGCAGCACGTCGCGGATGCTCGGCGAGTCCGTCAGCAGCATGACGAGGCGGTCCACGCCGACGCCGAGCCCGGCCGCGGGCGGCATCCCGTACTCGAGCGCGCGGATGTAGTCGGCGTCGAAGGCCATCGCCTCGAGGTCCCCCGCGCCGCGGCGCGCCGCCTGCTCGCGGAAGCGCGCGGCCTGTTCCTCCGGATCGTTGAGCTCGGAGAATCCGTTGGCCAGCTCGCGCCCGTCGATGAACAGCTCGAAGCGATCCGTGACGAACGGGTCCACGTCGCGCCTGCGCGACAGCGGCGACACTTCCGTCGGGTAGGAATGGACGAATGTCGGTTGCACGATGCGGTGCTCGCAGGTCTTCTCGAAGAGCTCCATGAGGAGCTTGCCGGCCCCGTCCTTCGCCTGGGTCTCGATGCCCAGCGCGCTGCAGGCATCGCGCAGCGCCGCGGCGTCGCGCACGCGGTCGCGGCCGATGCCCGGGTTGCGCTCGAGCACCGCCTGTTCGACCGACACCCTCGCGAACGGGGCCGCCAAGCTGATCGTCCGCCCCTGGTAGGCGATCGCGCGCGTGCCGGCGACCGCGTCCGCGAGGCCCTGGAACATGCGCTCGACGAGACCCATGAAATCGTCGCAGTCCGCGTAGGCCTGGTACAGCTCCAGCATCGTGAATTCCGGGTTGTGCTGGGTGGACAACCCCTCGTTGCGGAAATTCCGGTTGATCTCGTAGACGCGCTCGAAGCCGCCGACGAGCAGGCGCTTGAGATAGAGCTCCGGAGCGATGCGCAGGTACATGTCCTGGCCGAGCGCATTGTGGTGCGTGACGAAGGGGCGCGCGAGGGCGCCGCCCGGTATGGGCTGCATCATCGGCGTCTCGACTTCGAGGAAGTCCTGGGCGTCCAGGAAATCCCGCAGCCAGCGCACGATCCGCGCACGCGTGCGGAAGGTCTCGCGCACCGCCTCGTTCACGATCAGGTCCACGTAGCGGCGGCGGTAGCGCGTCTCGGTGTCGGCGAGGCCGTGCCACTTGTCGGGCAGCGGACGCAGCGCCTTGACGAGCAGCCGTGCCGAGCTGGCGCGCACCGACAGCTCCCCCGCGCGCGTGCGCATCAGCACGCCCTCGGCGCCCAGGATGTCGCCCACGTCCCGGGCCTTGAATGCGTCGTACGCGCCAC
>Ga0114938_1002783_pt1 | contig 10781 bp, 12 predicted proteins | sample AshMeaBigSpring_FD_88675 | JGI IMG/M metagenome (GOLD analysis project Ga0114938, IMG submission 88675) | Groundwater microbial communities from Big Spring, Nevada to study Microbial Dark Matter (Phase II) - Ash Meadows Big Spring | ecosystem: Environmental > Aquatic > Deep subsurface >...
TCCGCGCTCTTGACGTACTTGGTGGCGATGCGCAGCCGCCCGCTCCCCAGGTCGGCCTCCGGGACACCCGCCACCATCATGCGGCAGCGCGCGATCTTGAGATCCAGCGGCTCGTAGAGCCCTTCGCCCCCCTGCTCCATGAGCACATCCTTGCCTGCGACCCCCAAGTCCGCGGCGCCGTACTGGACATAGGTGGGCACATCGCTCGCGCGGATGATGACCAGCTTGACCTGCGGTAGGTTGGTATCCAGCACCAGCTTACGACTCGTCTCCGGATCCTCGGAAGGCAGAATCCCGGCGTGGGCGAGCAGCGGCAGCGTCTGCTTGAAGATGCGTCCCTTGGACAGGGCGATGGTCAGGGGCTCCGCAAGCTCCATGAGCCTTTATCCGGAGACTCGCCGGATGCGCGCGCCCAGACCTGCCAGCTTGGCCTCGATGTTGTCGTAGCCGCGGTCGATGTGATAGATGCGGTCCACCAGGGTCTCGCCCTCCGCCACCAGCCCGGCCAGCACCAAACCCGCGGAGGCGCGCAGGTCGGTGGCCATCACGGGAGCGGCGGTGAGCCGCTCGACGCCGCGGCAGATGGCGACATTGCCCTCCAGGCGGATGTCCGCACCCATGCGTTGGAGCTCGAGCACGTGCATGAAGCGGTTCTCGAACACCGTCTCGGTAATGGTTCCTACCCCCTGGGCGATGCTGTTCAAGGCGCAGAACTGGGCCTGCATGTCCGTGGGGAAGGCGGGGTGGGGGGCCGTGTGGATATCGACCGCCCGCGGACGCTTGCCCTGCATGTCCAGCGAGATCCAGTCGGCCCCGGTCGCGATCTCCGCCCCGGCTTCCCGAAGCTTGGCTAGGACCGCGTCGAGCAGCTCGGGTCGGGTGTCGCGCGCCAGGATACGGCCTCCCGTCATGGCGGCCCCCACCAGGTAGGTGCCCGTCTCGATGCGGTCCGGCAGGACCCGATAGCCGGTGCCGTCGAGACGGTCCACCCCCTGGATGTGGATGGTATCGGTGCCGGCCCCCTCGATTCGGGCGCCCATGCCGTTGAGAAAGTCGGCCAGGTCGGTAACTTCCGGCTCGCGGGCGGCGTTCTCGATGACCGTCTCGCCCTGGGCCAGGGATGCGGCCATCATCAGATTCTCGGTTCCCGTTACCGTGACCAGGTCCAGCAGCAGGCGAGCCCCTCGCAGGCGCCCCGCACGGGCGCGGATATAGCCGCCCTCGACATGGACGTCCGCCCCCATGGCGCGCAGCCCGTCGATGTGCAGGTTTACCGGCCGGGCGCCGATGGCGCAGCCCCCGGGGAGGGAGACGTCCGCCCGCCCGAAGCGCGCCAGCAAGGGTCCCAGCACGAGAATCGAGGCGCGCATCGTCTTGACCAGCTCATAGGGCGCGAAGAAGCTGGTCACCTCGCTGGCATCGGCCTCGATGCACATGCGCTCCCCCACGGTGAGGCGCACCCCCATGCGGCCGAGCAGCTCCATGGTGGTCGTGATGTCGCGCAGGTGGGGCACATTGGAGAGGGTCACTTTCCCTTCGGCGAGGAGGGTGGCCGCCAGGATCGGCAGCGCCGCGTTCTTCGCTCCCGCAATGCGGACCTCGCCGCCGAGCGCCCTGCCGCCAGTGATGACCAGCTTTTCCATCCTGTTCTCGCCCGGGGCTCTGGTTTGTCGCTTAATCGAACGCGGGTCGGCGCGGACCGCGGCCGCGCTCGGCACCGATGCCGATCATGGGCAGCACCCCGCCGAGATTGGAGAGGCCGGCGAGTCTGACCAGCGACTCGGGCGGGTTGAGGTAGCGCAGGCGCAGCCCGCGCCGGCCGGCCAGATCCAGCCACTCCAGTAAGAGTGCGAGTCCGGCGCTGTTGGCCGCGCTCACCCCCCCGAGATCGATCTCCATCGGCCCGCGCCCCCTCAGCAGGCGATCGCCCTCCGCCGCCAAGCCGGTCACGGTGGAGAAATCCAGCGCGCCCTCGACGGCAAACCGGGCGTTTCCCTTGGACAGAATGCGGGCCCTGCTCACCCCTCGCCCTTGGTGTTCATCTGCTTCAAACGGCCGATCAGGCCATCGATGCCGCCCTGTCGGATCTGAGCGGCGAAGCTGCTGCGATAGTTGGAGACCAGGCTCACCCGATCGACGACCACATCGTACACCTTGTAGCGGCCGCCTTTCTCGTAGAGACGGTAGTCGATCGGAAATGTCTGCCCGCCCGCCTCGCGCACCTCGGTGGATACGGTTACCGTCGACGGCTGCTTGCCGGGCTGCTCGGGCAGGTAGCGGATCGCTTGGCCGGAGTAATTGAGCAGGGACTTGGCGTAGGTTCGGATCAGAACCTCCCGGAACTCGGCGATCAGGTCGCGCTGTTGCTTCCCGGTCGCGTCGCCCCAGGCCTTACCGACTGCGATTTGGGTGATCTTCTCGAAGTCGAAGTGGGGCAGCACGATGCTCTCCACCAGCGGGAAAATGGCCTTGGGATTGCGGGTGATCTCGGCGCGCCTCGATTCCAGGGCCTTGAGCATGCGCTCGCTGGAGTCACGCACCAGGGCCGTCGCCTCGCCCTGGGCCGCGGGTGCATTGCCGATCAGAACGAGGCCGCAGACCAGTCCCAGCAGGATCTGCCGCCAGGGGAACATCAGGGGCACCGGCCCCGTGCGCGCGAATTTCGGATGGATACTCCTCACTCCGAGGTCTCCTCTTGGTTGCTGAACAATAACTGGCCGATCATCTGCTCGAGCACCAGCGCGGACTGGGTAAGGCCGATGCGGTCGCCCTCGCGCAAGTAGCTTTCGCTGCCCCCCGGATCCAGCCCCACGTACTGCTCGCCAAGCAGACCGGCGGTGAAGATGCTGGCGAGGGTGTCATCCGGGATGCGGTCGATCTCTCCGTCGATCTGCATAGTCACCAGCGCCTGTAAGGCCTCCGGGTCGAAACGGATGTTCTCGACGCGCCCGATACGAACGCCCGCCATACTGACCGGCGCCCGTACCTTGAGGCTGCCCACGTTGTCGAACAAGGCGGTGACCCGATAGCCTTCGCCCCCGCCGGCCGCGCCCAGATTGCTCACCCTGACGGCGAGAAAGAGCAGGGCCACGAGGCCCGCTGCGACAAAGGCCCCCACCAGGATCTCGATCGTGGGTGTCCGCGCCATGGCTCAGTCTCCGAGCATGATGGCGGTCAATACGAAGTCGAGACCCAGTACCGCCAGGGCCGCGTGCACCACCGAACGCGTCGTCGCCCGGCTCACCCCTTCGGAGGTCGGAACGGCGTGATAACCCTGGAAGAGGGCGATCCAAGTTACCACCAATCCGAATACCAGGCTCTTGACAACGCCATTGAGCACGTCCTCGTCGAGATCGATCCGGCTCGACATCTGGCCCCAGAAGGCCCCGTCGTCGACCCCCAGCAGGCCTACGCCTACGAACCAACCGCCAAGCACCCCAAGGGAGCTGAACAGAGCCGCCAGCAGGGGCATGGCCACCAGACCGCCCAACAAACGCGGCGCCAGGATCCGCTCGACCGGGTCCACGGCCATCATCTCCAGGCCCGAGAGCTGCTCGGTCGCCTTCATCAAGCCGATCTCGGCGGTCAGGGCCGAGCCGGCTCGCCCGGCCACCAAGAGCGCCGCCAACACGGGTCCCAGCTCGCGGACCAGGGCGGCAGCCACCAGGACCCCGAGACTCTCTTCCGCCCCGAACCGCGACAGCACGGAGTGCCCTTGAAGCCCCAGCACCATGCCCACGAACAGCCCCGAGACGATGACCACTGCCATCGACAGAACGCCGACATTGTAGATCTGTCTCACCAGAAGGCGCGGTCGCAGGGCCAGGCTCGGCATTCCGCCAATCATGCGGGCGAGCAGGGCCTGACCGCGCCCCAAGCGCTCCAGTCCCTGCAAGCATCCGCCACCCAGTCTCGCCAGCGACGCCAGCACCTCGCGGCCTAGCCCAGCAGGTCCTGCTCCAGCCGCGGGGCCGGGTAATGGAAATGCGCCGGCCCATCCGGCAGGCCGCGCATGAACTGGTGCACCCAGGGGGAGGGGCTTGCCTTCACCTGTCCCGGTGTACCGCGCGCCATCACCCTGCCGTTGGCAATCACATACACATAGTCGGCGATGCCCGTGGTCTCCTCCACATCGTGGGACACCAGAACGCTGGTGAGTCGGCTGGCGTCGTTGAGATGGCGGATCAGGGTCGCCAGCACCCCCAGGGAGATCGGGTCCTGACCGGTAAAGGGCTCGTCGTACAGGATCGCCATAGGGTCCAACGCAATCGCTCGCGCCAAGCCCACGCGCCGCGCCATTCCGCCGGACAGCTCGCCGGGCATCAGGTCTCGTGCCCCGCGCAGACCGACCGCCTCCAGCTTCAACAGCACCAGCTTGCGCAGCAGGGACTCCGGCAGGTCCGTATGCTCGCGCAGGGGATAGGCGACATTGTCGAATACACTGAGATCCTGCAACAGGGCGCAGCCCTGAAAGAGCATCCCCATGCGGGTGCGCAACCGGTACAGCTCGCGCCTGCCGAGCGCGTGGACCGGCGCCCCGTCCACCTCAACCCCGCCCGCATCGGGACGAAGCTGGCCGCTAATCAGCTTGAGCAAGGTCGTCTTGCCCGACCCGCTCGGCCCCAGAATCGCCGTAACCCCGCCACGCGGAATCTCCAGGTCCAGGCCCTCGAAGACGCGCCTTTCTCCATGCGCAAAGCTCAGGCCCCGGATGCGGACCAACGCATCCGCGGCCGCCGCACCGCGAAAGTCGGACCCCGAGGCGACAGAGGCCGGGTGCTCGGCCGGACGCTTCGTCAAGGACGGATTCGAACGGGCGCCAGGCTCCTGCGGTCGAGCCCTCCGGTTTGGGCGGGGATGGCGGCGCCCCATCTTGCGGTGCTTGGTCTCGTCGCTCGGGATCAAGAAGGTCGCCATTGTCTTAGCCGCCTCCCTGAGCGTCAAGCGACTCCCCGCCGCCAATCGCCGGGGCGGCGCTCATTTGGGAGACTCCCGGTTGCGCGCCGCGAGTGGGTCTGAAAAAATACCGCCACGAGCCGGAGTGAGAAAGGGAGAAGGGAGCGCAAGCCTCACCCGCCCGCGACCAGCACCCGAAGGTCCCTTGATCTTGCGGGTCGTCTTCAGATCTCCGATCGACCGACTGGTACCCGATTTCGCCCCGACGGCGCTGCTCGTGACCCCGGAGGGTCCCGACCCGCCGGGTATCCTAGCATTCGACTCGATGGAGCCGGCGCCGCCTGATCCCACATGGCCCCCGAAAGACCTCTCGCTCAGATCGCGCGGCCCGATAAGGAAGCGGCGGCCGAGATACGCCGTCTCGGGCGCGCCGTTATCGAGACCGAGGCGCGTGCCGTCACCGCGCTGCGGGAGCGCATCGACGACGCCTTCGTCCTCGCCTGTCGCCACATGCTCGCCTGCCAGGGGCGCATCGTCGTCCTGGGCATGGGGAAATCCGGGCACATCGGCGGCAAGATCGCCGCGACCTTGGCGAGCACGGGCAGCCCCTCCTTCTTTGTGCACCCCGGCGAGGCCAGTCACGGCGATCTGGGCATGATCACGCCCAAGGACGTGGCGCTCGCCCTCTCCAATTCCGGCGAGACCGAGGAGATGCTCACTATCCTGCCGCTGATCAAGCGCCTGGGCGTGCCTCTGATCGCCATGACCGGGCGACCCGGCTCGACCCTGGCGAGCAACGCGGACGTCCACATCGATGTCAGCGTGGAGGAGGAGGCCTGCCCGCTTGGACTCTCCCCGACCGCAAGCACCACCGCTGCGCTGGCCATGGGCGACGCGCTGGCGGTGGCGCTGTTGGAGAGTCGCGGCTTCACGGCGGAGGACTTCGCCCGCTCCCACCCGGCGGGGAGCCTGGGCAGGAGGTTGCTGCTCCACGTGGCGGACATCATGCATCGCGGCGAGGAGGCGCCACGAGTTAGACGGGGTACGCTCCTCAAGGAGACCCTGATGGAGATGTCCCGCAAGGGGCTGGGTATGACCGCCGTGGTGGATGAGCAGGATCGGGTCTTGGGTATCTTCACCGACGGCGACCTTCGCCGTACCCTAGACCGCTCGGTGGATATCCGCACCGCGCGGGTGGACGAGGCGATGACGCCCGACCCGGTGACCGTGCGAGCGGATATCCTCGCCGCCGAGGCCTTGCGCGTCATGGAGGACAACCGGATCAATGCGCTCCTGATCCTGGACCAGGAGAACCGCCTGGCGGGGGCGATCAACATGCACGACCTGCTCCGCGCGGGTGTGGTTTGAGCCGGAGCCGAGCGCGCATCGGCACAAGGCGGCCGCGAGCCCGCGGCCGAACCATCGGGGGAACGAGACTATGCAGGAGATCCTGGAGCGCGCAAAGCCGGTTCGGTTGGTCGCGTTCGACGTGGACGGGGTGCTCACCGATGGGAGCCTCTTTTTCGGCGACCAAGGTCAGGAGTACAAGGTGTTTAACTCCAAGGACGGGCACGGAATGACCATGCTGCGGCAGACGGGCGTGAAGCTCGCCGTCATCAGCGGGCGCAGCTCCGAGGCGGTGCGTTTCCGGATGCGCAGCCTGGGCGCGGAGCACCTCTATCTGGGGCGGCAGGATAAGATTTCCGCCTACGAGGAGCTCAAGCGGGCCACCGGCCTGGCGGACCATCAAATCGCCTATGTCGGCGACGATGTCGTGGACCTCCCCGTTATGCGCCGGGTGGGGTTGGCGATCGCCGTTGCGGATGCCCATCCCCTGGTGCGACAGTGTGCCCATTGGCATACCCCTTCCCCGGGTGGGCGCGGGGCGGGACGGGATGTCTGTGAGCTCGTCATGGAGGCACAGGGAACCCTGGAGCCCATGATGGAGCGCTACCTCTGAGCGGCGGCGACTCGCGAGCGGATCACGACAAGTGCCTTCTCCGCGCCCCTACATCCTGGCACTGAGCTTGGCCGCGTTGGGGGCGGTCGCCTGGTGGCTGCAGTGGGGAATGAGGTCGGACGAAGACGCCGTTCGGCCTCCTCGCGAGAGGCGACCGGATTACACGGTAGAACACTTCACGGCTACCACGATGGACACGACCGGCGCTCCGCACCGGCGCCTTTCCGCCCCGGAGCTTCGCCACTACGCGGACGACGACAGCTCCGAGCTGGAGCGGCCGGTGTTGACGGTTTTCAACCCCAGCGCACCGCCTTGGGTGATACGCTCGGAGACTGGATGGGTCTCGGCGGATGGGGAGGAGGTGCAAATGCGGGGCGAGGTCTTCATCGACCGCGAATCGGCGCCAACGGCGCGGCCGCTCCATTTGCAGACGCGGGATCTCCTCGTGAGACCGCGCCAGGACTATGCCGAGACCCAGCAGCCGGTCCGCGCCGCCAGCGGGGCGGATTGGCTGACGTCCGAGGCGGGGGGGCAGGTTTGGTTCGGTGACTCGCTCCTGATCAAGCTCGCCGGGCGCGCGCGCGCACTCTATTTCGTCGATGGTGGGGGCGGTGGCAGCTTGCCGACAGTTCGCGAGGAGACTCCATGAGCACAGCCAATCGGGGGATCGCACGAGCGGCCACGCTGGTCCTCGCGCTGCTGGCGCTGCCACCCGGCGCGCTGGCCTTGGAGGAGGATCAGAATCAGCCCGTCTATTTGGAGGCCGACAGCGCCGAGCTCGACGAGCTGAAGCTGATCAGCATCTATCGGGGCAATGTCTTCGTCAAGCAAGGCAGCACGGAGATCGAGGGCGACGTGGTAACCATCCATCATTACCCGGACCGGCGCGCCAAGCACGTTACCGCCGTCGGTAACCCGGCCAAGTACCGCCAAGCGGTCGAGGGCGAAAAGGAGAAGGTCGAGGCCGAGGCCCTGCGCATGGAATACGCGGTCGAGATCGATGAGATTACGCTGATCGATCAGGCGCTCCTCTACCAAGGAAAAGACACCTTCCGCAGCGACCGCATCGTCTACGATCGCGCCAAGGCCCAGGTCAAGGCCGGCGCCAGCGTTCAGGGCAAGGAAAGGGTAAAGATCCTCATCGACCCCTCCCGGCGATGACGACGCTGCACGCGGGCAACCTGGTCAAGAGCTATCGGAAGCGCCAAGTCGTACAGGACGTAAGCCTGGGCGTCGATGCCGGAGAAGTCGTCGGGCTTCTCGGGCCCAACGGGGCCGGAAAGACCACCTGCTTCTACATGATCGTCGGCCTGGTCTCCGCCGACGAGGGAAGCATCTCGCTGGAAGATCGGGACATCACCCGGCTGCCGATGCACGCGCGCGCCCGCCGGGGCCTGAGCTATCTGGCCCAGGAGCCCTCGGTATTCCGCAAGCTCACGGCCCGGGACAACATCTTGGCGGTGCTCGAGACGCGCCGTGACCTGGGTAAGACCCAGCGCGCGAACCTCGCGCTCGAGCTGCTTGAAGAGCTCGGTATCGCCCATGTCGGCGAGTCGCTGGCGCTCAGCCTGTCGGGCGGCGAGCGGCGGCGCCTGGAGATTGCCCGGGCGCTTGCCGTGCACCCCAAGGTCATGCTGCTCGACGAGCCCTTCGCCGGCGTCGATCCCATCGCCGTCGGGGACATCAAGAGCATCGTCACCCACCTGCGCCGGCGCGACATCGGTATCCTGATCACGGACCACAATGTGCGCGAGACCCTCGACATTTGCGATCGCGCCTACATCATCAGCGAGGGCCGCGTCATTGCCGAGGGCTCGCCCCAGGAGCTGCTCGACAACCCGGAGGTGCGAGCCGTCTATCTGGGCGAGCACTTCACCCTATAGGCCACTCCCTGACAAGGGATCGAGCTTCTCGCGGATTGTTCCGATTTCGATGGCAATACCGAGTGCGACTGTAAGGACTCGCTCATCCGAGGCGAAGTCTCGCTAGACCTCCTCATAGATCTCGCCGCCCTTGTCGAGGAACTCCCGCGACTTTTCCTTCAGGCCCTGCGCGAAGGCGAGCTCGAGGCTCTCGATTCGGTGTGACTGGGCGTAGTCTCGCACGTCCTGGGTGATCTTCATGGAGCAGAAGTGGGGGCCGCACATGGAGCAGAAGTGGGCGACCTTGTGGGACTCGTGGGGCATGGTCTGGTCGTGGAATTCCCGGGCGCGCTCCGGGTCCAGGGAGAGGTTGAACTGGTCCTCCCAGCGAAACTCGAAGCGGGCCTTGGACAGGGCATTGTCGCGCACCTGGGCGCCGGGCAGGCCCTTGGCCAGGTCCGCGCCGTGGGCGGCGATCTTGTAGGCGATGATGCCGTCGCGCACGTCCTGCTTGTCGGGCAGCCCCAGGTGTTCCTTGGGCGTCACGTAGCAGAGCATGGCGGTGCCGTACCAGCCGATGTTGGCCGCGCCGATGCCGGAGGTGATGTGGTCGTAGGCGGGGGCGATGTCGGTGATGAGCGGCCCCAGCGTATAGAAGGGGGCCTCGTAGCAGTCCTTGAGCTCCTTCTCCACGTTCTCCTGGACCATGTGCAGGGGCACGTGGCCCGGGCCCTCGATCATGACCTGCACCTCGTGCTTCCATGCGATCTTGGTCAGCTCGCCGAGGGTCTCGAGCTCCGCGAACTGAGCGGCATCGTTGGCGTCGGCGATGGAGCCCGGGCGCAGGCCGTCCCCCAGGCTGAAGGAGACGTCGTACGCCTTCATGATCTCGCAGATGTCCTCGAAGTGCGTATAGAGAAAATTCTCCTCGTGATGGGCCAGGCACCACTTGGCCAGGATGGAGCCGCCGCGGGAGACGATGCCCGTCACCCGGTCGGCGGTGAGCGGCACATAGCGCAGCAGCACCCCGGCGTGGATGGTGAAGTAGTCGACCCCCTGCTCCGCCTGCTCGATTAGGGTGTCGCGGAACAGCTCCCAGGTCAGCTCCTCGGGCCTGCCGTCGACCTTCTCCAGGGCCTGGTAGATGGGCACGGTGCCGATGGGCATGGGGGCGTTACGCAGGATCCACTCGCGGGTCTCGTGGATGTTCTTGCCCGTGGACAGGTCCATCAGGGTGTCGCCGCCCCAGCGCGCCGACCAGACCATCTTCTCGACCTCCTCCTCGATGGAGGAGCTGACCGCCGAGTTGCCGATGTTGGTGTTGATCTTCACCCGGAAGTTGCGCCCGATAATCATAGGCTCGAGCTCCGGGTGGTTGATGTTCGCCGGGATGATGGCGCGCCCCGCTGCGACTTCGGCGCGGACGAACTCCGGCGTGACCTGTTCCGGCAGATTGGCCCCGAAGTGCCGGCCCCGGTGCTGGCGCAAGAGCTTCTCGTAGCGGGGGTCGGCACGCAGCTCGTCGAGGCGCATGTTCTCGCGGATGGCGACGAACTCCATCTCCGGGGTGACGATCCCGCGGCGCGCATAGTGCATCTGGGTGACGTTGGCGCCCGGCCTGGCACGGCGCGGGGTGCGGATGTGCGCGAAGCGCAGGTGGGCAAGGTGAGGGTCCGCCTGGCGGCGGCGGCCGAATTCGGAGCTGGGCACCGAGAGCAAGTCGGTGTCGTTCCGTTCCTCGATCCAGGCCGTGCGCACGTCGGCCAGGCCGGCGAGCAAGTCGATGCGTGCCATCGGGTCGGTGTAGGGCCCGGATGTATCGTAGAGGAATACCGGCGGATTCTCCTCCGTGCCCTGGTTGGTTTGGGTCGGTGTCAGCGTCACTTCGCGCATGGGCGCGCGAACATCCGGGCGCGAGCCCTCGACGTAGATCTTGCGCGATGCGGGGAAGGGCTTGGTGACCTCGTCCGAGAGCCGGGCGGTCTTGCGGACGAAATCTTCGGCAATGGCGCTCATGTCAGAAACCTCACAGCGAGTGGAGGGTAGGCACGAGCGGATAGACA
>Ga0114938_1002784_pt1 | contig 10781 bp, 10 predicted proteins | sample AshMeaBigSpring_FD_88675 | JGI IMG/M metagenome (GOLD analysis project Ga0114938, IMG submission 88675) | Groundwater microbial communities from Big Spring, Nevada to study Microbial Dark Matter (Phase II) - Ash Meadows Big Spring | ecosystem: Environmental > Aquatic > Deep subsurface >...
AGCATCCTGCCGGCGCGCAACGCGGCCAACCTGAGCGTGCGTGAGAGCCTGAGCTACGAGTGAGTGTGGCGCCGGTTTGTGCTATGCTCTGGCTAATCAGATGGACGCTTGCTTACTGGCAAATTACCGCCAGGAAAGCATAAGTTGGTCGTTGCATGGATCGAGATTCACCAAGACGACTTGCTTGCTAATTGGGAATTGGCTGTGAATGGTCGCAAGCCATTAGGAGGGGAGAGGTGTCAGTCGAGCTAAAGGTTACGCTTACCGACAATGTGTACAGCCGCATCGCACGCAGGGCGCGCCTGCGCAGTCAAGATGTCGAAGAAACGGTTGCTCAATTTCTGGAGGAAGCCCTTCCGGATTCGGCGGCATTCTGGCAAGACGACGCTGATTGGTCGGAAGCCGATGGTGTAGCAGCGCAAGAGATTACGGCCTTTCATCGCTTACATCTTGATCTGTGGCGGCGCTATGCTGATCAGCACGTTGCCATTCAGAGTGGTTAGCTTGTGGATCACGATGAAGACGAATTGAGACTGAGTCGCCGCGTCGCCCTACGCTATCCTGACACATTTGTGCTTATCCGCCGGGTTGAAGCAGAGCCTGAACGGCTGATCCTGATGCGTTCACCCTGGGGCATCCAGGATCAAGTACAATGATCTACAGTTTTGACTACGACGTAAGTTATGACGGCCCCGCAATGCCCGTCGTGGATGTTACCCTCGTGAACCTGATGACAGGCGCAGCGGCCACTATCGCACGCGTACTGGTTGACTCTGGCGCTGACGGCACGATTGTCCCATTCTCCTTGCTGAAGTAGATTCAAGCGCGATGGGTCGACACGCGCAATATGCGTTTCATGCATGGTTCTTTGTATCGCGTCAACCTGTACGAGGTTGAATTACAAGTTGGCCGTTCAGACTTCCCCGCGTTGTCGTGATTGGCGACCCACACGCACAGGATGCAGTGATGGGACGCAACGTCTTGAATCAGTTCATCGTCGCCCTGAATGGACTGGCGAACATGGTCGAAATTTCGCAATAACCCACCCACATGACCGGCGTCACCTCCTGCCATGACGCCGGTGACTGTTCTGCGACGCCCCACGGCGCGAGACTTATGGTGACAAACAAGATTCGCCTTTGACCATGAGGAGGGACGCCATGAAGACCCAAAGCAAATCAACGACGCGGCGCAAATGGTGGAGCGTACTGCCAGTGGGCGCACTGCTGGCCGGCGCAGCCTGGTTTTATCTCGACCACGACGCGGTGCTGAGCATGACGCGCGGCGACGCCCCGGTCACGATCACCGAGCGCGCCGCCAGCCTGCCGGCGGCCCCCTTGCCCATCCTCACCGCCGACGGCTACCTGGCGCCGGCGCAGGATGCTGTGCTCAGCCTGGCGGCATCGAACACGGTGGCAGTGGTCCACGTGCAGGAGGGGGACACTGTGGCGACGGGCGCACCGCTGATCACGCTGGAGAACCGTGTGCAGCAGGCGACGGTGGCGCAGGCGCAAGCGAACCTGGCGCAGGCGCAGGCCAACCTGGAGCGTCTCCTGGCGGGCGCGCGTCCCGAAGAGATCGCCCAGGCGCAGACTGCGGTCGAGGTCGCCACACTGACGCTTTACCGGCTGGTGGATGGCGCCACCCCTGCACAGATCGCCAGCGCCGACGAGTCGATTGCCGCTGCACAGGCGAACCTGGCGCGCGTCCAGGCTGGCGCCACGCCCGCCGAACTCACCGCCGCCGAGGCAACGCTGCGCCAGGCCGAGGCCGCGCTGCGCAACGCCCAATCCGCCTACGACCAGGTCGCCTGGGCCAACGACATCGGCGCACGACCGGAGTCGCTGAAACTGGAGCAAGCCACCTTCGAGTACGAACGCGCCCAGGCGCAGTACACTAACGTTGTTAACGGCGCTACGCCGGAAGATATCCAGGTGGCGCGGGCGCAGGTCGCCCAGGCGCAGGCGGCAAAGGCTGAACTCCTGGCTGCCGCGCATCCTGCCGACATCGCCAAAGCGCAGGCCAACGTGCGTTCGGTCGCGGCGGCGTTGAAACTGTTGGAAGCCGGCGCACGCACCGAGGACATTGCCGCCGCGCAGGCGCAGGTTGCCGCCGCACAGGCTGCCGTGCTTCAGGCGCAGGCCGCGCTCGACGCCACCATCCTGACCGCACCCTTCGCCGGGCAGGTGAGCAGCGTCGCCGTGAGCGTGGGCGAGTTTGTGGCGCCGGGCGCACCCATCGTGCGGCTGGGCGCCGCGCAGCAGTGGGTCGTCGAGACCGACACGCTGAGCGAACTGGATGTCGTCAAACTGCACGAGGGCGACGCCGTGACTGTGGCCTTCGACGCCTTGCCCGGCGCCACCTTCCAGGGTAGAGTGACGCACATCCAACCCGCCAGCGAACTCAAGCGTGGCGACGTGACCTACACCGCGACCATCGCCCTGGACGCCACCGCCACGAACGATTTGCGCTGGGGCATGTCGGCCGTCGTCAACAAGTGGCAGGAATAACATGACGCAATCGACCAATTACATAATCGCCCAATCGCCATCTATACCCATCGACGCCGGCCTCCTCGGCGTCTTTCGCATTGCCGTGTGGATTCGTCTGGCCTTCACGGTGCTGGTGATCGTGCTGTTGGCGACGCTGCAGGCGACGCACGTTGGGCTGGCAGTGGTGATCCTGGCAGAGAGCATCTTGTTGCTGGCCGCGCTGGCCTGGACGCCGGTGCAGCGGCGGCTAGGGCGCGCCTTTCTGCCGGTGATGTTGGCCTGGGCGCTGATCAGCCCGTTGGTCGGGCGCGCCCTGCTGTTGGGCAGTGACTGGCAGCGCAGCGGGACGACGAGTTTGCCGGAGTGGCTGGCGGGGAACTTCGGCTACGACATCTTCACGGTGGCAGGCTTCAACCTGGCGTGGATGGCGGTGCCGGTGGTGCTGGCGGCGTGGCAGTATGGCCGGCGCGGGCTGTGGATTGCCATGTCGGTGGTGACGGTGGGCAATCTGTTGATCGTGCTGCTGCCGGAAGGCAGCGCCACGACGCGCCTGGCGCTGGTGATCGACCTGGCAGGGCGGCTGGCGCTGATCGGGTTGGTGGCGATTGTGGTGGAGCGGCTGGCCGACACGCAGCGCCGCGAACACCGCGCACTACAGGCCGCCAATCGCCGCCTGGCCGACCGCGCCGCCGCCATCGAGCAGTTAACGGAGAGCCGCGAGCGCAACCGCCTGGCGCGCGAGATGCACGACACGCTGGCGCACTCGCTGACGGGGTTGAGTGTGCAGCTCCAAGCGCTTGGCCGGCTGATGACAAGCGATCTCACCGCCGCGCAGGCGCAGCTCAAGGCCGCACAGACGACGGTGCGCGATGGCATCGGCGAGGCGCGACGCGCGATCCAGGCGCTGCGTGCGACGCCGCTGACCGACCTGGGGCTGAGTGAGGCGCTGCGCCAGCTCTGCCGCAGTTATGGCGAGCGGCTGGGCGTCGGCTTCGACTGCCAGATCGACGACGTGGGTGTGCTGGAGCCAGCGGTAGAGCAAGCCATCTACCGCACGACGGAGGCGGCGCTTGCCAACGTCGAACGGCACGCCGGCGCCACGCAGGTCTCAGTGCGACTCGCTGCGACGGGTGATGCGTTCAGCTTGACCGTGCGCGACGACGGCGTCGGCTTCGACCCGACGCAGGTCGCCGCAGATCGCTACGGGCTGGCAGGGATGCGCGAGCGAGCGGAGGCGATCGGGGCGCGGCTGGCAGTGCGCAGCAACCCAGGACTGGGGACAGCGGTGGAATTGTCGTATGTGCGATGACTTCATTGGTGCTTGATTTGCCTTTTGCCTACCAACGTGCTAAAATTATATCTTATAGGATATAATCTTTAGCGACAGGATTAATTTATGCGCGCAGAATCGCTCGATCCTCAGTCTATCTCGGCGGGCAAACTTCAGAAGGTGCGCTGGTGGGTGCAGATATTGTTGCAACTCTTGCTGGGCGTGGCGCTGGTGTTTGCGGGAATTAGCCATCTCACCACGGCGCGGGCGGAATTTCTGGCGCAAGTGCCAACCTGGTTGCCACTGGACGGCGACTTTGTCGTGGTCGCTTCGGGGATCGTCGAGATTGTGCTGGGGGTGTCCCTGATTTTCCTCTTCAAGCAGCGTGCATATGTGGGGCTGGTCGTCGCTGCGTTCTTTATCTTGATCTTCCCCGGCAATATATCACAGTATGTCAACGGCATCGACGCCTTTGGGTTGAACACCGATCAGGCGCGCTTCACACGTCTGTTTTTCCAGCCGGTGCTCGTGGTGTGGGCGTTGTGGGCGACGGGCGGCTGGGGTTTCCTTTTCCAGCGAACGACAAAATCATAGAAAACCGTAACACCAAATAAGGAGTTTCTCTGTGCCACGCGTATCTCTCAATCAGATTGCCCCTGACTTCAGCTTGGCTGACTACCGGGGCGAGACCGTCCGCCTGTCAGCATTTCAGGGCGAGAAGAATGTCTTGCTCATCTTCAATCGCACCTTCACCTGACCATTCTGCCGCGCGCACATGGCGCAGTTGCGCCAAGACTATGCACAATTTGTAGCTCGCGACATCGAGGTTGTCGTGGTCGGCCCGGAAAACGCCCAGGCATTCGCCGATTATTTCGCCAAGGAGACACTGCCTTTCATCGGTCTGCCGGACCCGAAAGCCAGCGTGCTGAAGCTTTACGGTCAAGAGGTCAACCTGTTCAAGCTGGGGCGGATGCCCGCCCAGGTTTTGATCGATAAAACCGGGATTGCGCGTTATGTCCACTACGGACATAATATGAGCGACATCCCCAAGAACGAGGAGTTGCTTGCCCTGGGCGATGAGATCAATCGAGGATAGACGCCTCAGGAGTGGCGTGTGACGCACGAACAACTGAAACTGCAAAACCAATTGTGCTTCCCCGTTTACGCAGCATCGCGGCTGATGATCCGCGAATATCAGCCCTTTCTGGATCAGTTGGGGATCACCTATGCGCAATATCTGGTGCTGATGGTGCTGTGGGAAGCCGACAGTGTGCCGGTAAGCCGGATCACGCAGCGGTTGTTTCTCAACACCAACACGGTGACACCGATCTTGAAGCGGATGGAGGCGCAAGGTCTGATCACACGGCAGCGCGCCGCCAGTGATGAGCGCAAGGTCATCATCAGCTTGACGCCGCAGGGGCGGCAGCTGGAGACAGCGGCCGCCGCCATCCCGGAACAACTGGTCGCCAGTCTGGTCTCCGCAGAGATCGACGCCGAGGATCTGCTGGCGCTCAAGGAACAGCTCGAACGCATCGTCCAGCACCTTGCGGCGACGACCGCTGTGACTGACAGCGGGGAGGGTTGAGCGATGGCGGTGGGTGCCGGCATACGCGTGCTGGTGGCGGATGACCAGGCGATCGTGCGCCAGGGGTTGGAGGTCATCCTCAGTTCGGAGCCAGGCTTGGTCGTCGCCGGCTTTGCCGCGAACGGCGAGGAGGCGGTGAGCCGCACGGCGGAACTACACCCCGACGTGGTGCTGATGGATCTCAAGATGCCCAAGCTGAACGGCATTCACGCCACGCGGCGCATCACGCAGCAGATGCCGGGCGTCAAGGTGTTGGCGCTCACCACCTACGATGGCGACGAGTGGCTCTTCGAGGCCCTGCGTGCGGGGGCGTGCGGCTATCTGCTCAAAGACAGCGACGGCGATGCCATCGTGGCGGCGGTGCGTGGCGCGGTGGCGGGCGAGGTGCATCTCGATCCACACGTGGCGGGCAAGGTGCTGCAAGCCTTTAACCAGCAGGGCGGCCCACCTTCGCCTGTCGCGCACACCACCGCTTCGCCAACGCCCAGCGACGAGCCGCGCTACGAAACCTTGAGCGAGCGTGAACTGGCGGTCTTGCAGGAACTGGTGCAAGGCAAGAGCAACCTGGAGATCGCCGCCACGCTCTTTCTGGCCGAGGGCACAGTCAAGAACTACGTCAGTACGATCATGGCGAAACTGCACGCCAACGACCGCACGCAGGCCGCCGTTTACGCTTTAAAGCGCGGACTGGCGCGGCTCGAATAGTAGCGCCTCGCCCCCAAGTCCGCCAGGACGATTACGCCGAACCCGGAGTCTGTTCCGCCGCACCGTTGGGCGCAAATGCACCGCGTTCGTGAATCGAGACCGGCGCCAGGATCGAACCGAGTGCGTAGATGCATTCGATCAAGGCGCGCTGCGAGATGCCCGGCGTCTGTGTGACAGTCAGGGTATTGCTGAGAAGTGGGTCGCCGGCCGGGTCGCGTGACGAGATGACGATGACCGGGATGTCAGCAATCGAGGCATCACGCGCTTTCTCTTCGAGCACCTGAAAGCCGCTCATGGCGGGCATAGTCAGGTCGAGCAGCATGACGTCCGGCTTGCGGCTGCGCAGCATACTCAGCGCACGCTGCCCCGACGTGACGCGCAGGATGGAGAACTTGTTCGCCTGCGACTCCAACATGCGGGCAAAGAGATGCAGTTCATCCTCTTCATCATCGACGATCAGCACGGTTCGAACCGGTTGGCGTAGGCCGGCCAGTGCGGTGAGCAGTTTGTCAATCGCCAGGGGCTTGATTAGATACTCCACCACGCCGAGCCGTTTGGCTGCATCATGCTCGCCAGGGAGCCAGCATGAGATTGCAGGCGTGCCGAAGGGAAGGTTTTCGAGCACGGCGTAGAGCGTTCCCGGCGACGCATCGTTGAGCACTAATGCCTGGGCGGGCGAGCGATTGAGGGCCGTCACTGCCTGCTCGACATCCGGCGCCGCTTCCACATCGACATCCGGCAGATAGCGATTCAGCAAGCGTTGCAGTGTCTGCTCCGGATCGACGACGACCATGCGGACGTTGACTGGCGTTATGGGGGCGCTAGATGGTCGCGTCCGCAGCCGGTAGCCAACCTCATCGTCGGCAATGAGGCTGCGACGGATGCGATCTCCTACCTCGGGAACCCAGGCCGTCGGCTGTGCGAGCGGCAAGGTGAAGCTGATCGTTGTGCCTGTCCCTGGCTCACTCTCCAGCCACATGCGGCCGCCGTGCATTTCCACAAACTGCTTGCTGATGGTCAGCCCCAGCCCACTGCCGCCCTGGCGGCGGCGCGTGGAAACGTCGGCTTGTTGGAAGGGCTCGAAGATGCGTTGTTGATCCTTGAGCGCAATTCCCGGTCCCGTGTCGGCAACGCTAATGATTGCCTCGCTGCCTTCGCGTCGGCACTGAATGAGCACGCCGCCGTGTTCGGTGAAACGGCCGGCGTTGCCGAGTAGATTGATCGCGACCTGGCGCACGCGCGTCTCGTCGCAAAAGACAGGTGGAAGATTGGCTTCCACGTCCGACTTGAGATAGAGACCGCGCGACTCATAAAGCGGCTGAACCACGCCCAGCGCATCGCAAATCAGCGAAGCCAGGTCAACCCAGGTGCGACTCAACGCCATGCGGCCCGCTTCGACCTGGCTCAGATCCAGCACGTCGTTGACCAAAGTGGAGAGGTGCTCGGCGTTGCGCCGGATCGCCGAGATGTCGGTCAGCAGCGATGCAGGAAGACGTCCACCGTAGACGTGCGGCGAGCGCGAAATCATGTCGGAGAAGCCGATGATCATGTTCAGCGGCGTGCGCAGTTCGTGGCTCACGTTGGCGACGAACTCGGTCTTGGCCTGGCGCGCTTCCTCTGCCATTAGCTCGAGGACTTTCAAGCGCTCGGAGAGTCGGGTCAGTTCACGGTTGGCGTGGACCAGGTCTTCACGTGATTGCTCAAGCTCAAGTCGTTGCTCGCGCATCTCACGCAAATTGGCACGCGCCGTATCAAAGCCGGACATCGACCAGTCGGCGAGAACGAGGATCTCTCTGCGCGTGATCCAGCCCAACAATGCGCAGAAGATTGCAGCGGCAATGATGACCCAGGAACTTGACCCTGCAACGGGTGCGCCGTAGGATGTCTGTCCCCCTGCCCATACGAGCAGGATGACAACGGCCTGCATGACGAGCCCGGCCCAACCGCTAATCATGATGACTGCGATCAGCGGCAGGATTGCCGTGAAGATCAGGACGTAGGGACTCTGCAGCATCCAACTCCACCAGACGATAGCGAGCAGTGTGCCTGCCATCCAGAGCAGCAGTCCGGCCAGATAGTTGTGTGAGATAAGGTAGTAGGCGGCTGCGAAGATGGCCCCAACCGAAATCATGCACAGGAACAGGAGCAAGATACGATCGATGCCCCAGTCGCCGGCCAGGACAACGGCGCACACGAGCCAGAACACGCTGCCGACGGTGACCAGGTTGCGCGCCGTCGTTTGCAGCAGGTCGCGTATCGTGGCGGCATGTTCAATCTGGCTTAGGGCGGTCTTACGCTCGAAATGCCACATGGTTGATGTCCTTTGCGTTCGATGTGCGTCCCGCCCGGGTCAGGTGAGCAAGCGACTTTGCCGATCAAGCAGCTCAAGGAACTGCTGCTGTGAGACAGGCTTCTGCAAAAAGCCGGCAGCACCGAGCGAGATGGCCATCTCTTCGAGAGGAAGGATCGTACACAAGATGACGGGAATGTGTGAGGTGCTCGACTTCTGGAGCAGTTCGTTCAACACCTGCCAGCCATCGACGTTCTGCATCATGACGTCGAGAAGGATCAATGCGGGCTGCAGCTTCTCGGCGAGGGCGGGTGCGGCTGCGGGTTCGCGCATCCCCACGATTCTATAGTGCGAGCCGCTGGCATAACGCTCCACAAGCTCCAGCCAGTCGGCGTTGTCGTCGATGACGAGCACGCTCAACTGCGCCGGCATGGGCAGGATAAGGGCGATGCTGAATCCGTACTCGCCCGGTTCGGTAGATTCGATCGTTGCCTCGTAGAAGGACGCGACCTCTTGCATTGTGTCGATCGTATCGCGTTCTTTTGTCGAGAAGGGCGCCTGTCTGGGGTTGGCTACAGTGCATTCGATGCACAGTGCATTCGGCTCATCAGGATGGCGCGCCGACACGACGACCGGTGCGCGCCCCGCGCGCGGGATAACCATGGTCAGCAGCGTGAGCAGAATCGTGCGCAGCGCAAGCTGGGAGACGGGTAGTTCGGCCAGCGCTTCGGGCAGTGCGACGTTGAGCGTGGCGTGCCACTGGCGGGCCAGCGGCTGTGCAAGCAGTAGCACGTCGTCGATCGCCTCGCTAAGCGGAAGGCACGCTTCGGTGGTCGGCGTCTTCAGCCAACTCAATTCCTGGGTCAATGTCTGGCTGGAACTGGCGGCTGGCTCCGTGCTGTGCAGCACATCTGCCGCTGTCGCGCCCGCCAAAGAGAGCGTGTGCCAGAGCTGCTGCGCCAAAGCCTCGATCGCCACACGTTGTTCGCGCCGCATCTGCCGCTCACTGATGCCCAGTTGGGTTGCCACGGCGTCGCGGTCGAGCTGGCGAACGTACTGGAGATTGAGCGTATCGTAGATGCGCCACGCCCGCGATTGAGGCGGCTCATCGTCGTCGGGTTTCAGGCTGCGGATGGCTCTAGTGAGGAGTTGCTGGAGCGCGGCTGCCTGGTCGAACTCGTTGCCAAGGCCGAGCAGAGCGATGAGCGGGCTGCGGCGCAGGTGCACCGGGTCGAAAAGATAATGCAGCGCGCTGCGCAGATAGTTGATGAATTGCTCGTATGTCAGTTGATCCATGTCGCCCATGCTGTACGGGGTGATTGGCCGAAATCTGGCCGAAATCTGGCCGCAGAGCAATACTCTTTATCACTGATTGCTGCTATATTACTCTACAGAATTCCATTCGTAAAACGAAAAGTCTTGTGATGGCTGCGGTGTCTCTCCAGGTAACACTTGCACAGTGTGTGTCCGCCGTCGTATGAGGCTTACTCGATACCTGTTCAGCGCGTTCGTCAAACTGGCACCGGTCGCCCTTATCCAGGAAGGTATTTACACGCCCATGACCCAGACACAGATGGCGCAGGCGGCCACTACTATGGAGCAGCCCGGCTCGTTATTGCGGCCGTCCAACACCGGACTCAGCACCACGTGGCGGACTGCGCAGCGCAGCTTCCGCCGCCACTGGCAGCTTTACTTGCTCCTTGTTCCGGGGCTACTCTATTTCGTCGTATTCAAGTACGTCCCGATGGTCAATGCGTTCATTGCGTTCAAGGATTACAACGTCGTGGCCGGCATCTGGGGTAGCCCCTGGGTCGGATTCAAGCACTTTGAGTTGTTTTTTCGGAATCCAGTCTTCTGGACGCTGCTCAGCAACACCCTGAGTTTGAGCGTGTACGCGCTGCTAGTTGGCTTCCCAATTCCGATTATGCTCGCCATCGCCTTGAATGAGGTGCGTGACGGCCTGTTCAAGCGCTCGGTACAGATGGTCACTTATGCGCCGTACTTCATCTCGACGGTCGTCATGGTGTCGATGATCATGCTGTTTCTAGCGCCGCGACTTGGCATTGTCAACACCGCACTGCAGTCCGTGGGGCTGCCACCGTCCAATCTGCTGGGCGTGCCCAACGCGTTCTCGTCGATCTATGTCTGGTCTGGGGTCTGGCAGAACACGGGGTATGCGGCAATCGTCTACCTTGCGGCTCTGGCCGGAATCGACCCGACGCTCTATGAGGCGGCGAAAGTCGATGGCGCGTCGCGCATCCAGAAGATTATCCACATCGACCTACCCGGCATCATGCCGGTGGCGGTCATCATCTTAATCCTTAGCGTCGGCAGCCTGTTGGCGGTTGGTTTCGAGAAGGTCTATCTCCTGCAGAACCCGCTCAACCTGAGCGCCTCGGAGATTATCCCGACCTACGTGTACAAGATCGGCTTGTTGAA
>Ga0114938_1002786_pt1 | contig 10779 bp, 9 predicted proteins | sample AshMeaBigSpring_FD_88675 | JGI IMG/M metagenome (GOLD analysis project Ga0114938, IMG submission 88675) | Groundwater microbial communities from Big Spring, Nevada to study Microbial Dark Matter (Phase II) - Ash Meadows Big Spring | ecosystem: Environmental > Aquatic > Deep subsurface >...
CAGGCCCCCGCCGGCCCGGTCGCGGCGGTCCGCGTCATCCCGGTCACGCCGCCCGGGGAGCCGCCGCGGCAAACTCGGCGGCAGAAAGCGATAGCACGCTCAACAGCCCGCCGCCACGCCCGTAGAACTTGACCTCGTCCTCTTCCACGAACCAGATGGCGACCGCGTCGCCGTCGTAGAATCGGTGGCCGCAATAGTGGCCATTGCGGATCAGGACCGTCTCGCGGCGGGAATCCGAACCGGCCACACCCAGGCGATGAAAGGTCTCGCGGATCAACTGGCGAACGCGCTCCAGGCGGTGCGTTTCGGGCATGGCGATGATCCACTCTGACGTGAGGTGGCCAAGGGTCGTGGTAACCGTTCACGCGCCCGGGGTCTGGTCCATTTTTCGGCCGATCAACTCGACCACGCGGATACGCGCTGGCCGAAAACATGGACCTGACCCCCTGGAATCAGGGAAAAACTTCCACCGAGTTGTGAACGGTTACGGGTCGTGAACGTGCCGTCCGCCATAAGCATCGGACCGACGGAGGTGCCGTCTTGCCATCACGCCGCTCGGCCGATCGATCTGCCATAGACGTGAAAGTGCCGTGTGGACGGCACATCCGACCGGCGATGGCGGCAAGCTGTACCGGTATTGTCGCGGGCGCACGACCGCACCTTGCCGAATCGCCGGCAAAGATGGGTTGTTCGGGTCGCAGGCTTGCAACCTCGGCCGGGGGGAGCGGGGCCGATGAACACCTTTCTGCGCAGTTTTCCGCTCCTGCTGGCCCTCGGCTATCCCACGCTGCTGACCTGGGTCTATTTCGACCTCCTGGCGGAATCCGAGGCGGGCGTTCAGCAGACGGTGTACGGCCTGGGCAAGTGCCTGCAGTTCGCGTTTCCACTGGCCTGGTATCTGCTGGTGCAAAAACAGAGCCTCCGGCTGCGGGGTTCCGCCCGGGCCAGCGTCCTGGCAGGCCTCGCCTTCGGCGGGGCGGCGGCCGTCGCCACGGGCATGCTGTTTCACTTCGTGCTCGCCCCGGCCGGTCTCTTTGCCGGTGGTCCGCAGGAGGCGATCCGTGCGAAGGTAACCGGCTTCGGCATCCGCCACGCGGGGCAGTACGCGGCCCTGGCGGTCTTCTACTCGCTGATCCACGCCCTGCTGGAGGAGTACTACTGGCGGTGGTTCGTGTTCGGCCAGTTGCGCAGGACCTGGAGGCCCTGGTCGGCGATCACGGTCTCGAGCCTTGCTTTCGCGGGCCATCACGTGGTGGTCCTGGCCCAGTTCTTCGGCGGGTTGTCCGCGGCGACGATCTTCTTCACGCTCTGCGTCGCGTGTGGCGGGGCCTTCTGGGCGTGGCTCTACGATCGTGACCGCTCGCTGGTCGCACCTTGGTTGAGCCACATGCTGGTGGACGCGGGCATTTTCGCCGTGGGTTACAGCCTGGTTCGCGAGGTGCTGCAGTAAGCCGTCCCGGCCCGGCTGCGGGGTGCCGCCGGTACGCCGGGATGGCTGGACGACCGGCACCCCGCTACACTGCCGATGTGTTTCCGCCCGGTCCGGGAACGGGCGGGTGGCACCGGCCGCTTGGTGGAATTGGCAGACACGCAAGACTTAGGATCTTGTCCCGCAAGGGGTCGGGGTTCGAGTCCCCGAGCGGCCATTGGGCGGAGGGGTAACCGTTCACGGGCCAGGGTCTGGTACATTTTTCGGCCAATCCGCCCGACCTGGCGAAGACGCTCCGGCCGAAAACATGTACCTGACCCCCTCGAATCTGGCTAAATGCTCAGCCGGGGTGTGAACGGTTACGGCGGAGGGTCGTGGCGCGGACCGGGAGGAATCATTGATGCGACGAATCGTCACGGCCCTGCGGATCTTCGCGGCCGCGATTTTCAACGGCTCGATTGCCGCGCAGGCCCAGTTGCTGTTGCGCGGCGGGGCGGTCTCGCCGCAACCGGGGCTGGCCACCGAACCTGCGCCGCAGCGTCCGCCGGCGGCCCAGCGCAGCGAGGCGCTCGACCTGCTGGCTGCCTTGCAGCGCGAGGCCCGATTCGTCGACTTCATCCAGGAGCCGCTGGACGGCTACAGCGATGCCCAGGTGGGTGCGGCGGTGCGCGAGGTCCATCGCGGCTGCGCCGCGGTGCTCGAGCGGCTGTTTCAACTGGAGCCGCTCCTGCCGGACCCGGAAGGGGCCCGAGTGGAGGTCCCGGCCGGTTTTGACGCGGGACGCATCCAGCTGACCGGCAAGGTTGCGGGCACGCCGCCGTTCGCCGGGCGGCTGGTGCACCACGGGTGGCGCGCCGCCCGCTGCGAGGTCCCGATGTGGTCGGGCACACCCGAGGCCGCGCGCGTCGTGGCAGCGGCCGCGGTCGAGCTGGCGTGAACCCCCCCGGGCCGGGCGTACCCCCACGGCCGCGCCCGGGCGGGCGGCCCTGGCTGGCGTAACCGTTCACGCGCCCGGGGTCTGGTCCATTTTTCGGCCGATCAACTCGACCTCGCGGATACGCGCTGGCCGAAAACATCGACCTGACCCCCTGGAATCAGGGAAAATCTTCCACCGGGTTGTGAACGGTTACTGGCTGGCTGTCACAACCTGGCATCGGAGACGGGCATGATGACGGCCCCATATGCACTCGGCATCGACCTGGGAACGACCAATTCCGTGCTGGCGTACTGCCCGCTAGGACAGGAGCGGCCGGAGGTCGGGCTATTGCCGATCCCGCAGCTGGTGGCGCACGGCACGCTCGAATCGCACACGATGCTGCCCTCGTTCCTGTATCTGGCCAGCCGGCACGAACTGGGTCCGGGCAGCCTCGACCTGCCCTGGCAGTCCGGTCGTGACTTTGCCGTGGGCGAAATGGCGCGGCGGCAGGCGGCGGACGTGCCCGACCGCACGGTGGGCGGCGCCAAGTCGTGGCTGTGCCACACGCGTGTCGATCGCCGACACCCGATCCTGCCGTGGCATGCCCCCGAGGAGGTGGAGAAGGTCTCGCCGGTAACGGCATCGCGGAGGTACCTGGAGCACCTGGTCGCGGCCTGGCACGCGCGGTTTCCGGAGGCACCCTTTCACCAGCAGCAGATCGTGTTGACCGTGCCGGCTTCGTTCGACGCCAGTGCCCGCGAACTGACGCGGGAGGCGGCCCTGGCCGCGGGATTTCCCCAGGAGTTTCGGCTGCTGGAGGAGCCCCAGGCGGCGCTCTACGCCTGGCTGGCGGATGAAGGGGATCGGTGGCGGCGGCGGTTGACGCCCGGTGACACGCTGCTGGTGTGCGACATCGGCGGCGGGACCACGGACCTGACGCTGGTCCGTGCGACGGAGGACCAGGGCCAACTCGCGCTGGAGCGGATCGCCGTCGGTAATCATCTGCTGATCGGCGGCGACAACATGGACCTGGCGCTGGCTCACCACGTGGCGGGGATGTTTGCGGAGAGGGGAATCGCGCTCGACGCCTGGCAATCGGTTTCGTTGTGGCATGCGTGCCGCACCGCCAAGGAAACCCTGCTGGCCGCGGAAGGGCCGGAGCGGCACACGATTTCGGTCTTGGGCCGCGGCAGCCGGCTGATTGGCGGCACGGTGTCGGTCGACGTCGACCGCGAGACGCTCGCGCGGCTGTTTCTGGACGGCTTCTTTCCGACCTGCGCCGCCGATGCGCGCCCGGCGCGGCGGCGGGCCTCGGGGTTCCAGGAACTTGGCTTGCCGTTCGAAGCCGACCCGGCGGTGACGCGGCATCTGGCGGCCTTCCTGGGCGCCCATGCTGGCCAGGACGGGCCAGCGGTCAGGCCGAGCCGCGTGCTCTTCAACGGCGGCGTATTCAAGTCCGACCTGCTCCGCGACCGGATGCTCGAGGTGCTCGGCAGCTGGTACGGTCCGCTGCAGCTGCTCTCCGAGGCGCACGACCTGGATCACGCGGTGGCTCGCGGGGCCGCGTATTACGCCTGGTGCCGTCAGCGGGGCGGGATGCGGATCCGCGGCGGGACCGCCCGGGCCTACTACGTGGGGATCGAGACGGCTGGCCTCGCGGTGCCCGGTGCGCAGCGTCCCCTGCACGCGCTGTGTGTCGCGCCGATTGGCATGGAGGAGGGAACCGAAGTGGAGGTGCCCTCCGCGGAGATTGGACTGGTCGTCGGCGAGACGGCCCAATTCCGCTTCTTCTGCTCGGCGGTTCGCAAACAGGATCACGCGGGCACCTGGCTGACCACCTGGAGCCGTGAGGAGCTGACCGAAACGGACGGCCTCGAGGCGACGCTGCCGGCGGACGACCAGGCCCGCTCGGGATTCGGCCACGAGTATGTCCCGGTGCGGTTCGAATCGCGGCTCACCGAGCTGGGCGTGCTGGAACTCTGGTGCGTCAGCGTGCAGGGAGACCGGCGGTGGAAGCTGCAGTTCAGCGTGCGCGACGAGGCGGAGGCCTGAGACGATGTGCGCGGCGGCACAACGGGACCCGGCCGAGTTGCCGGAGGAAGGGCCCAGCCGCTTCGTGGTCGGTATCGATCTGGGCACCACCAACTCGGCGGCGACCTTTGTCGACACGGCGGCCCGTCCCTGGCGGGTGGAGGTCCTGGCCATCCCGCAACTGGTAGCCCCCGGCCAGGTGGAGGCGCGCGAGTCGCTGCCGTCGTTTCATTACCAGCCGGCCGCGGGCGAGTTGGCGCCGCGCGATCTGCAGCTGCCCTGGAGCCGCGCGGCACCGGACTATGCCGTCGGCATCTTCGCCCGGGACCACGGCAGCCAGGTGCCCGGGCGGATGATCGCGTCGGCCAAGAGCTGGCTCTGTCACACGGGTGTCGACCGTACCGCGGAACTGCTGCCCTGGCATCCGGCCGCGGACGTCCAGCGGCTGTCGCCGGTCACCGTCAGCGGACGCTACCTCGCGCACCTTCGCGCGGCTTGGGACGCACGCTTTCCGGACGAACCCCTGGCGCGGCAGGACGTCGTGCTGACCCTGCCGGCTTCGTTTGACGAGGTGGCGCGGGAGCTGACCGTGCAGGCCGCGGCCGAGGCCGGTTTGCCGCGGGTGGTGCTGATCGAGGAACCCCAGGCGGCATTCTACGCCTGGATCTACAAACATGCCGGTACCTGGCACGAGGAAGTCCGTCCGGGCGACAAGATCCTGGTTTGCGACATTGGCGGCGGCACGTGCGACTTCACGTTGATCCGCGTCCGCCGCGGCGCGGATGGCAAGGCGGTCTTTCACCGCGCGGCGGTCGGAGATCACTTGATCCTGGGCGGCGACAATTTCGACCTGGCCCTGGCGCATTACGCCGAACAGCGGCTGGCGGGCACGGCCCAGTTGGCGCCCCGCCAATGGGACCTGCTGGTGGGGCGTTGCCGTCAGCTCAAGGAGCTGTTCCTGGGCGAGGACCCTCCGCCGCGGATCACGCTCAGCCTGCCCGCCGGCGGGACGCGGCTGGTGGGCGGGAGCCTGCAACTGGAGCTGACGCGCGACGAGGTGCAGCGGACACTGCTGGACGGCTTCCTGCCCCGCACGGGCCTCGAGGCCAAGCCGGCCCTGCGCGCCTCGGGCTTTCAGGAATTCGGCTTGCCGTATGCCGCCGATCCAGCGATCACGCGCTACCTCGCGGCGTTCCTCACAGCGCATCGTGATCCGCACGGCGACAGCGCGCCCCCGGCGGCCGATCCGGCCCGCCCCGACATCGTGCTCTTCAACGGGGGTGTGTTCCAGGCGCCCCGGCTGCGACAGCGGTTGCTGGAAGTGCTTCAATCCTGGTTCGCCGAGAGCGAGCCGGGTGGCTGGCAGCCGCGCGTGCTGGACGGCGACCGGCTCGACCTGGCCGTCGCCCGCGGCGCGGCATACTACGGCATGGTCCGCCGCGGCGAAGGGGTACCGATCGCGGCCGACCTGGCGCGGAGTTACTACGTCGGTGTCCAGCCCGAGGCAGGCAGCGGGCCGCAGGCAACTCCCTCCGCCACGGCGCTCTGCCTGGTGCCGGCCAGCGCCGCGCCAGGCCAGGAGATCACCCTGGACAGCCGGCGGTTCCAGCTGGCCATCTCGCAGCCAATTGAGTTTCCTCTGTATGTCTCCAGCACCCGCCTGAACGACAACCCGGGCGACCTGTTGGCGGTTGATCGTCAGCAATTGAAGCCGCTCCCGCCGATCCGCACCGTGCTCCGCGACCGCGGCCGGAGCCGTTCGGAAAGTGTCACGGTCCAGTTGCACGGCCGCCTCAACGAGATCGGCACGCTCGACCTGTGGTGCCGCGAGCTGGATGGTCCGCGGACCTGGCGCATGCAGTTCGACGTCCGCGCCGCGACGCAGACCGACGTCGCCGAGCACATGGGACTGGCCGAAACGCAAGGCGTGCTGGACGAAGACGTGTGGGATCGCTGCGGGGCGATTCTCCAGCAGACGTTCGGCCCCCAGGCGGCCGCGCAACCGGCCTCCCTGATCCGCAGCCTGACGGAGGCGGTCGGCGCGGACCGCCAGCAGTGGCCGGCATCCTTGCTCCGCCGCATCTGGGAGGCGCTCCAGGAGCTGGCCGACGGGCGCCGGCGCAGCCCGGCACACGAGGCCCGCTGGCTGAACCTGCTCGGCTTCGCCCTCCGTCCCGGTTACGGCCTGGCCGTCGACGACTGGCGCGTGGCGCAAACCTGGCGACAGTTACAGGGAAAATTGTGCTACGCCGGCGCCGACTGTCAGACGGAATCCTGGATCCTGTGGCGGCGCATCGCGGGCGGACTGTCGGCCGGTCAGCAGCGGGCGGTCGCCGAGCCGGTCCTGGCAGCCGTGCGGGCCCTCGCGCGGCGGCTGAGCGCGGGCAGCAGCAGCGGCGGCGACGCCGGATTCAAGCCCCAGGACTCGCCCGAGCTCTGGCGGCTGCTCGGCTCCCTCGAACTGCTCGATTTCCGCATCAAGCAGGAGCTGGGCCAGCTCGTGGTCCAGCTGCTCCCCAAGCGCAAAATGCAAGCGGTCCGCCCGGCATTGATCTGGACGTTGGGCCGGCTGGCCGCACGGCGTCCGGTGTATGGTCCGCTCAACACGGTGCTGCCCCCCGAGACGATCCTCCCCTGGCTCGAGGCCGTCTGCAGCACGCACCCGGTCGACACGCTCCAGTTGCTGTCCGTCATGCAGATGGCGCGGCGCACGCACGACCGCTACCGCGACCTGCCGGACCGGGAGCGCAAGCAAGTGCTCGACTGGCTGCAACTCCACGCCGCGCCACAACACTACCAGACGCTCGTCGAAGCCGGCGGCCTGCTCGACACCGAGGAGCAAAGCCAGGTCTTCGGCGAAGCGTTGCCCGTGGGTCTGCGCGTCGTCATGTAGCGGGCGCTGCCGGATGCCCGCGGGGTTTCACTTCGCGCGGAAAGCTCGCCGGTCGTAACCGTTCACACCCTGGTCAAAGATTCACGATTTGCCGTGATGCCAGGGGGTCAGGTCCATGTTTTCGCCCCACGCCTGTTGACACGGTCGAGTCCGGCGGCCGAAAAATGGACCAGACCCCGACCCGCCCGCGGGGTTTCGCTTCGCGCGGAAAACTGGTCGATCTGTCCCCGCAACTCTTCGCGACCGGCCTTATCGCGCAAGCCGCTAGACTTTCCCACCGGCCGCTCCCCGGCGCGGAAAACCCTGCGCGGCCCCCGCAGGATGCCCCGAGAATGCTAAGCCGTAATAGTTGGTGAAGCGCTGCGGCCGTGTGGACGGTGCGCTGCGCATTGAGCAGTGCGCGCAGCGCGTGACGCCGACGCGCGAATTTTTGTCTCGGCTCGTTGACGTCGATATCGGCGCACTTAGAATTTGCTCGGCGCCCAACGGACGACGGCGCCGCGCACACCTCCGGCGCGGCAACCGTTCACACCCCGGAGGAGCATTTCGCCGGATTCGAGCGGGTCAGGTAGATGTTTTCGGTCTGCGCGTCTTCGCTGGGTCGGGCGGATTGGCCGAAAAACGCACCAGACCCCGGCCCGTGAACGGTTACCCGGCGCGGGACGCGTGGCGCGCGGTGATTGGCAGCGGTCAGGGCTCCTGGCGGCGTACTCATTTCATCGGACCTTTCTTCACGGCAAGTCAAAGGAACGCTCATGAATCGGATTTTTTTGTCGCATCCTGCTGGTGGTCAGCCTGCTCGCGGCTGCCCGTGTGATCGTGTTCAGCGCCATGTGCGGCACGCGCTCCAACTGTTCGTGCGCAGCGGAATGCTGCTGGGCGCCGCGGCGTGGCAGTTGCCGGTAAGTGCGGAGCCGATCGTGCTGTCGGATCTGAATTCCCAGGTCACGATCGACCCGGAAGCCGATGGCGGTCCGGCGGCGGGTGCCACCAGCTGGCGGGTGGATGGCGTGAACCAGCTGCAGCAGCAGTGGTTCTGGTATCGCGTGGGGCCGGAGGGTCCAGAGTTGCCTCTGGGCGGATTGCCCTACGTGGTGAATCTGAGCGATGGAGATCTCGACCCAGGTGCCGAACGCACCGTGATCCGGTATACGGCGGAGAGCCAATTCACGGCCGACGTGGACCTGACCGTGACGGGGGGCGCGCCGGGCAGCGGGAAGTCGGACCTGCAGGAGGTGATCGCGATCCACAACACCAGCACCCAGCCGCTCGACTTCCACTTCTTCCAGTACTCCCATTTCCGGCTGGGCGGGACGGCCGACGACACCGTCCAGATCAGCGGCGGGAACACGGCACGCCAGAGCGACGGAGTGATGAACTTTTCAGAGACGGTCGTCACGCCGGCGCCAACCGCCAGCGAGGTGGCATTTGCCAGCGCGACGCGAGACAAGCTGAACGACGCCGCGCCGGACGCCCTGGATGGCTCGATCGGTCCGGTGGGACCGGGGGACGTCACCTGGGCGTTTCAGTGGAGCAAGGTCATTCCACCGGGTGGATCACTGCTGATCAGCAAGGACAAGGGGCTGGCGGTGGTGCCGGAGCCTGGTTCCTCGGTACTGCTGGCGGTGGGGGCCGCGCTGTGGGCCGTCTTCGGCCTGCGACGCCGGCAGCGGGCCTGACACCCCGCCCGACCACGCTGCCCCAACAGCCTCCGACGTGGGGCCGGGGCCGGGGGTGGGGGAGAGTGGGACGTATGACGGCCCGGAAGGTCTGACCAGCCGCAGGATCAGGGCACTTGGGCGAAGGACGATGCGCCGCAGGCACATGGTCGGCCCGGAAGGGCCGACCTGCCCGGAGGACAAAAGGCCCCACCCGCCTTTCAGGCCGTTTGATCCGTGGCCGAACGCCAGAGCCAACCCGCCGGGTACAGGCTGGCGCGAACGACGTTTGTTTGAGGACACACTCAACTCGCGGGCCTGTTCCTGATCGGGTTCAGCGACCAGTCAGGCCGTCGGCACGCGCTCTTCGTTTTGGATCGTCACCTTCGGATTGGCGTTCCGCGGCGGGACAGGCAAACCCTGCTTCCTCAGCAGGTCCACCTGCTCGTGCATTCCCCACTTGGCCTTGTAGAGGCAATCTTCCACGGAGTGTCCCACCCCGCTGAACCCCTCCAGTTCCGGCGAAAAGAATCCAAAGAAATCCGGCTCGTCGGTAGCCTCGATAACCAAGGAAGTAAGCGTTCACGGAAGCCGGAAAGAAGACCCCCATCGTCGGCCATGATTTCCACACAAACTTCTCTTCCTGAAGCTCCAACCAGATCATCGCGAGGGCCAGCACGCTTCCAGCTACGATGCAAACGATCCAGATGGTGAAGCGAATCTTGTTCAGCTTCTCGAGATTCACCATACGAGTTCCCTGAGGGGCCCAGCCCGGATTATTCATCAACCTGATGAGTTCCGTTGCAAGGTGAAGCAAAGAAACAGGTTGTGGCTATCTTCCCAGAAACACCGCGCACATCAGCCGGCACGCGCTAGTGTCCGGTTCTCCCCAATTCCAGCAAAACCGGACTCTAGCGTGCTGCGGCTCATGAATAATCCGGCCTAACGACCTGCGTAACCGGGCGCCGACGCGCGAAGCGCGGAAGGAACCGAAAAGCGCAGCTCTTCGGCGCTCCGGTTGACGCAGAGGTTAGACCGCACTACTCCACTTCTTCGAGTTTGCGTCCCCGGCCCGCGCGAATACTTGCCCTCGCGCTCTCGATGCGCTCTAGAAAGCGCGGATCGTTCTCGAGCTTGTAGTCGAACCAGTCCTCATCAGACTCGAACCCGATCAGTACGCCGGCAGGTTTCCCATGCCGGGTAATCAGGATTTCCTGCTGGGTGGCCTCCCGCAGGTAGCGCGAGAGATCATCTTTCACTTCTGAGAGGGGGACTTCCTTGACTCTGGCTTTCCGAACTCTGCGAGCCATTTCTCTGCCTCTGATTTCTGCACGATTGCGAGGATCTCGACGTTCGTGCCTGGGATGTCGTAGAACACTCGGATCTCGTCGATCCGAAGCCGGTACTGCGGGCGAGACAACCCTTTCAAGCGCTTGATTCGGCTCTTACTCGGCTTGGCCGGTTCATGGCGTAGGTGCGCTTCGATCGCCGCCTTCACCGAAGCCCTATTCGGGGCCTTCAGTCCCTTCAGGTCTTCGATAGCTTCCGGTGCAAGGATGATCTCGTATGGCATTCTGGCCAGAATATAGCCAGATGCACGGAGATGTCAACCTGTGCGGTCTAACAAAGCGGTGAACGGGTGCAGCCTGCGGTTTGCACACCAGTACGAACGGTCTGTTCGCCGCCCCGCGAATCGGGCAGACGAAGCGACCGTTTCGTGGATGGTTGGGTGGTCAACGGAACGTGTAACCGTTCACACCCCGGGTGGGCGATTCCAGGGGGTCAGGTCCATGTTTTCGGCCAGCGCGTTTGGGTCTGGCAGAGCTTTACAGCCGAAAAATGGACCAGACCC
>Ga0114938_1002787_pt1 | contig 10778 bp, 6 predicted proteins | sample AshMeaBigSpring_FD_88675 | JGI IMG/M metagenome (GOLD analysis project Ga0114938, IMG submission 88675) | Groundwater microbial communities from Big Spring, Nevada to study Microbial Dark Matter (Phase II) - Ash Meadows Big Spring | ecosystem: Environmental > Aquatic > Deep subsurface >...
GCCTCTATAAAACTGACATTAGCTGTTCGCGAATGGGAAAAAGGAGGAACGACCGAATCGAATCCTGATGTAAACGAACGCATTTTAATGAATCGCGATTATTCGGTATTCCCGAATGGAACAACAGCAGACTTCAATCTAAATAAAATCAACCTTCCGGGTGAGGGTGCCTCCTTCACGATGGCATTTTTATCTGATTCAAAAGTTGATGTAGCTTATCTAATGGGAATCACCAACGACATTACGGTTGGAACTCCGGCAGTGAGTTTCGAAGGAAGCAAAGTATGCACGCGTATTCCTATCACTGTAGCCGAACAAGGAAGAGGCAAATTACCTTATCGCGTAAAGGTTGGTTTAAAAAGTGCCTTACGCGAACAAGCATACGATTATGTGGAATTAGAAGTTGCTGGTAGCCGACATCAGATACAAACTGCAACATTGGCCGGTATCACCTGGATGCAGTTTAACGCACGTTCTCGCAATTTGGAAGATCAGATTTACCCTATTGATGGAGCTAGCGTAGGTTTTATGTATGAGAATAACTGGTTAAGCACAGTAGGTGGCTTATTCCAATGGGGACGAATGCATATGTATACTCCATGGATGTCGGGAACGAACAATGAAGGAAATCAAAATCAGGACAACCCTTGGGTGAATGCAACCCATGTTCCTTGTCCAGAAGGCTATCGTGTTCCCACCCGCAACGAACTGAAAACAATTTTACCCGATAATTTAACTATTCCGGGAAGCCACACTGTTAATGGGGAAACAATTGATGTGACTCTGCACCGTTCGGCCATTCAGCCACCTGCAGTCAATGGGGTATCAGTATTAGCCCGTTATATCAAACTAACTTCACGCGAAAGTGGACAGACACTTTATCTTCCGCTAGGTGGAAACAAAGGTGACAAGAGCACAACAACGAATCCCAATTTCGGGCATGGATTTACTTACTGGTGCAACGAATACCACGGATGGGGCTATTCGTATAGCATTCGTTTTTGGCCCGGAGGTGGGGGAACATCGGCAGCAATGGCAACCGAATACCGTCAGCCTGCTGAAGCGTTTGCTTATTTGCGTTGCGTAAAAGAATAAGAACTCATCAAAAAGGCAAACAATGATTAAACTAAATAAGATTATATGGATGCTTCCGGTCTTTCTGCTTGTATGGGCAGGATGTTCGCAGGAAAATCTCATGGATGATGTAAACGGAGATTCGAATAAAGGTAAAGTCCAGTTTACATTTTCTCCGGTGCAAGCTGTTGTGAGTACCCGAACGGTTATTGAACCGGGCGCCCAACTCAAACATTTATGGTATGCCGTAGCCGATAGCGAAGGGAATGTGATTACTCCGTTTCATCAATACAAAGCCGAAGACCTGTCGTTCGTAACAATCGAAGGACTTAAATCGGGAAGATATTCGGTAGCATTCCTAGCTACGACTGACGAGGAGACGGATCGGTTTCGAGTAGAAAACATCACTCATCTAAGGGAAAATTGGGTGAGTCAGATCAGTCAGACCGCACCAGTCGATCAGGACTTATTGATGAGCAAGATCAATTTCGAAATAGATGAGAACCAAACTTCTAAACAGATCGATGTGGATCTGGAGCGAATAGTAGGTCGTACTGAACTGAGATTCAACTTCAAGAACCCCTACTCGGTGTTTTACATTAAAAAAGTGGAGGTAAACTTTGATACGGAAGGCCATTCATCGTTCACTGCCAATAAGGTGGCTGGAGGAACGAGCCGTGTTGAATGGTATGATGTAACAAAAGATCATGGTTTCTTTGCCATGCCTTTTGCAACAGCTGTATCGGGTACTGTACGGGTAACATCGGCTTTAAGTAGTGGTCAGGAAATAGTGACTCGTTATCCATTTACCTCACATCAAGTGACGTCGGGAACCATTCATTACATTCAGCTCAATTATCTTCATCCCGAAGATGATATGGGTAACTTTAATATCCGGGAAAAAGACTACAACGCTTCTAACCTAAACTCAATTTTGTCGGATGATGAGCCCAAATCATTTTATTACGACCGTAATCAGCGCTCGTTTTACGTGAATCAACCTTTACAGATCACCCTTAATGCGAATAAAGAACTTCAAATGCGCTTTTATTCGGCTACAGATATTCACCGTGTGAAAGTATGGGTTCGGTTTGTGAAGCATTCGGCAGAATTCGTAGAACTGGCATCTTTTGAGACTGTGAAAGCATTCTCTGAATGCCGATTTAGACTGCCAATAATGGAACGTGAATGTGTATTCCGTGATAAAAGCGGACGCGAAGTGCTCATTCCTAAAATAGATTCTTTCTCCGATGCCGACTTTGAATTTAAGTATGAAACTGATGATCCTTATATCGCTAAAATCAGACAGATCAAAGCTTCGTATCTGATCACTTACCACCATTTCGGAGGCGATCCTGATGCTGCAGACGGTGCACCATCGGGCAACTGGATGGGTATCAGACCAGTTCATATCCGGGAAGCGAGTGTATTCCTAACCAACATCGCATATCTATTCTCGCAAGACTACTTCAGGTATGATGTGGAAAATTCGACTGATCTGAAAAACCCAGTTGACAATGATGGAGTAACTCTTGTTGACCGAAAGACAATTGTCGATCGATATTTAATACACCCACACTTTAATGTCGGACTCGTATGGACCGGAAACGGAATAGATGGTCTAGGCGGTGGATCAACTTGGGGAGTAGCCGAAGGATATTACCTCAACCATTACTCCAACGCATACGGAGCAACAGTGATGATGCACGAATACGGACACTGCGTGGGTTATGGACACAGCAGTGGAATGACTTATGGTCCATTTGCAGACTGGGTGGGCGATTATTATGTCAGTCAGATTCAGAAAGGAGTGCTACCGATATGCAACAGTAGCTTACTCAATTCGGCAAAAAACCCTAATATTTACAGAAAACAATAAACCAATAGAAACCCGCCAATCAGCGAATCAAAGCTCATTGGCGGGAAACACTTTTTTAGTTTATCTCATTATAACATAAACTACTTATTGAATAAAAGTTTATGTATTCGCATTAACTGATATATATACGAATTATTGATAAGCAGCAAATTCGGCTAGGTTGGCATACTGAAAGCCTCCATTGGTAGAAGTCACCTTTACTTTTACGTAACGCATCGTTTGCATTTGCGATAAATCAACATATTGCCAATTTTGCTGAGCTTTTAAAACAAACGTACCGATACTTGTCCAATTCACATTATCGTCGCTCTTGAAAATTTCAATATTTTTCATTACCCCATTTAGATTACTACGATTATAGAAAGCAAAACCTCTGACACTGGTAGGCGCTGCCATATCTACTACAAACTGATGCGGAAGCGGAGCATCTCCCGCTCTCCATGCAGTATGCCAAGCGGTACTTAAATTGCCATCCAAAATATTGCTTATTACTGCATCCGGTTCTTGACTGTCCGCAGAAAGTGCTCTCCAATTATTTCTGCTTAATAAATCTTTCGTATCGATAACGGAAATAGCGGGTACTCCATTTACAAACTGATAAACATATTTATGAGTTACAAGACTTGCATTTTCATGATAGAAATTTAGTCTCAGTTCATATTCACCAGATAAGGTATAAAAGTCATTCAATGGACATTCAACCGAAAATTTATTTCCAGCGGTAGGACGTGTAGTCCATGCCAAAGCATCATAATCCTTATTTGTTCCAGCAGGGAAAGGATCATGGTATATATTAATAACAGAAACCGGAATACTGGAGGTATATTCCCCACTGATTACAATCTTATTATTTATAACTTCACCTTTAATTTTCACTAGTGTATTTTGAGCACTGTTGTACCAATCGTTTCTTGCAACTGTAGCAAATGTCTGTGAAACAGAGAGTAAAGCAGCTGTAGCATTCGTTAGATGAGTAGGCGTACTTCCATACGAAGAATTCCCAGCACCCATTAAAGCCGTTCCCAAAATTGGTTGCTCTGTTTTGTGTTCTTTATTGTGAGGTGCATTTAATCCATGACCTAACTCATGTGCTAATCCGCCGATCCATTTGGTAGCAAGACTACCCACTGCTCCACCTACACCAAGTTTATCGGTATCCATACCCGGATAATCGAGCGCAAAGCAATTTCTACCTAAGCCATAAAATGGAGGCCCTCCTGGATTGTTGGCATCACCACTGTACGAAGGAATTATAATCAGACTATGATCACTCTTCTTTTCTGCCGGATGAAGGGTAAAATAATTTCCAATTTCACTCAAAACAGCACCACTTCCACCACTATACGGATAAGATGCTTTGGGAAGACTACCTCTAACAGTAATAATATTTACTTCAGTATCGGATACCAGATCCAATCCAAACGATTTATACCCATACCCAGTTCTCTGTAAATTATCAGCACAGAATTTTTGTAACTGTAACATGATATTACTCAATCTCTTTCGATAATTAAGAATGGTATCCAAATCGTTAGGAACAAAATAAATAACATTGAGCTTATAAGGATTATCCTTCCAAAGGTTAGTCAGCGTAGTAGCTGAACGGGATCCACTCTGAAGATTAGAATCTTCATTCGTCATAATGTCTTGCTCGCAAGAGCCAAACACGCAAGCTAGCAGCAATACTGCAAGCCATAAGTTTAATCTTTGTGTCTTCATTAAATTTAAAGATATTTTTTATATTTCACTTAAACATAATACAATTAAATGATTCAAACGCCTTATTCGTACGTTAAATAAATAAAATACAATGCAAATAATTTCTGATTAGAAATTATTTGCAACAAAATGACTTAAATAGACAAATTTTAAACAGTATAAAAGAAAACAATATCTTATATCACTGAATTACAATACTTAATATTTTAAGTATTTCACAATAACAATTGCATTCATCTTCTTTACATCAATTAAAAGAATAATTCAAAACAACAAAAATTGCAACAGAAATTGTTAATGATAATATTTATATTAGTTGTTAATAAGAATTGTAATAAAAACCTTTACAATAAATCATTCATTGACAAAAGCCCATTCATTCAAGGAGTGTTCATTTGCGTAGCAAGATATTATCTTTTTAGCAATCATTTACTTATTTAGCATACAATATTAATCAAATAAGCGATTGAAGCGCTATTTGCTTACAAGCAGCTCGGTCAATCTTTCCTGTTTCAGTGAGTGGAATATGGTCAACAAGTATCAAATGTTTAGGAGCATAGTAAGTCGGCAACGTCTCAGAGAGTAGAGTGAGCAACGCTTGTGAGTCGACTGCACCGACTATCAGCATCACCACAGTCTCACCCAACTTAGGATCAGGAACGGAAGTGATGACAAAAGGCTGATCAATATGTTTGCGAATCTGCTGTTCAAGTTGTTCGGTCTGTATCTTAATACCGCCACTGTTGATCACATTATCTTTCCGTCCAAGGATCTCGAAAGTTCCGTCGGGATAGAGCTGAGCAATGTCATTGGTCACGAGTGTACCGCTGCATACTAATGGAGCATCAATCACCAAAGTCTGGTCCTCCGACAAGGATAGATGAACGGAGTCAAAGGGAACATAATGAGAAGAAGCTTCCACACCATTAAGACGGCGTAAAGCGATATGCGACAGGGTTTCAGTCATGCCATAAGTAGAATAGATCGGGTTTGGAAACTCGCACAAGGTTTCCTCTAGTTGCTCATCCACCGTTCCACCACCGATAATCAGATGTCTGACGGCTTTGAGTTTTTCTCTTTCATCCGGCGATTGCAAAGTATTGTACACCTGAAGAGGTACCATTGCAGCAAAATCGATCGGTTGTTGAAGATCTTTCAAAGGATGTCCGGAAGCGGGACGAACGATCAGGTTCAGGCCACAAACCAACGAACGGACAACCATCATCATGGCACCGATATAACGCAAGTTCATACAGAGGAGAGCCGTTTCATTTTCGTGTAGATGAAGAAACTCGCAGGTTAGTCGGGCACTTTGCATCATGCGAACTTTACTTACCAATTGCTTTTTGGGTACACCGGTCGATCCGGATGTTTGAACCGTCAGCGTATCCGATTCGTCGAACCAGCGACTGAGAAAAAAGAACAAATCGCTCATTTCGGGCGATTTGTTCACATCTGTAGAGCGAACCAACTCTTTAATCTGAGCCTTATCGTAAGTGCTCCCATCAAGAGTAAGTAACTGGTGTTCTCTATTTATTACCATTGCAGTACCACAAACAGTCTTTACGGATTTCCACAGGCTTTTCTATATTATAAATGAAAAGACCTCCAGTTCCTAATCCTTGAGCTAAGGGGTTGCGATAAGTAGCACACCATTGAGCAATAGCATTGAGTCCGATATTCGACTCTAAAGCTGAAGTGACCCACCATTTTATATTTTTTACGCGGTGTGCACAATTGATCCATTCATCTCCTCCCATCATACCTCCATGAAGAGAGGGCTTTATCACGATATACTGCGGACGGATAGTAGAGAGCAGATGCATTTTTTCACCAGGTAAATTACAGCCGATCAGTTCCTCATCTAATGCAATAGGTAAAGGAGACTCCTCACAAAGTCGAGCCATTTGTTCCAATTGTCCCGCACGAATAGGTTGTTCAATAGAATGAAGATCCAACTCGGCCAAACGTTTAAGTTTGTCGAGAGCTTCATCTGGCGCAAAAGCACCATTAGCATCTACACGAAGTTCCACTTCTTTAGAGGAGAAATGTGCACGAATGTGCTTTAAAAGAGCTATTTCTTGTTCAAAATCGATAGCACCAATCTTTAGTTTGATACAACGATAACCGATCTCCAACTTCTTTTCAATCTGTTCGAGCATGTGTTGATAATCGCCCATCCATATTAGACCATTGATTGGTATGCCACATTCCCCTCGGGAAAAAGCTGTATCAAACAATTGATAACTACCTGCTTCAAAATTTTTGAAAGCAGTTTCGAGACCAAAAATCATGGAAGGGTATGGACGTATTGACAACGATCCAATACTATCGTTTTTTTCAAGCGTATCACAAAAACGGCGCAACACCTTTTGGTAATTAGGAACATCATCACAACTGAGTGATGGTAATGGAGCACATTCACCTACACCTACTCTTCCAGGCATTTCTGGTGAAGTAACCACCACAAACCAAACTTTTCTAGTAGAGTAACTTCCGCGTGAAGTAGTCGCCGGTGTTTTAAAATAAAGCAACTGCGGAATGATAGAAATTTTATAATCCATGTTATTGTTATTTATAAAACTTTTGCCCTCTTTCATCCATAGGAAATAGTATTAATTTTCACCACAGAAAAAAGAAAAACAAAATAATTTCTTATTCGCACAGTTCGATAAGGAGCTGAGCATAAACATAGTACAGTACACAAATACAAAAAGTGTACGAGAATAAAAGCTACTGCTTGCTGCTTGCTGCTCACATTTTGCAGTTTACCGCCTAATGTTTGCAGATTACTGTTTACTGCATACCACTCACTGCGTGATTTCAAATGTTTGCAGTTAGCCACATACTGCCTACTTTTTCCAATCAGTTCAGTAAGACCTAATGATGTAGAAAACAAGACAAGTATGCAGTAGCTTTAAGAGGCAAACAATCCTATTAAGACGATTTAATTTGAGCGATCTTATTAGAACGATCCTAATAGGACAATCCTATTCGTTTAAGGAAACTTAGGATATTGTTTGAAGTTCGGTTTACGTTTCTCTAAAAAGGCTTTCTTACCTTCTTGAGCCTCGTCAGTCAAATAATAAAGTAGAGTTGCATCTCCCGCTAATTCCTGAATACCAGCCTGTCCATCAAGTTCGGCGTTCAAACCCGCTTTAATCATTCGCAAAGCTAAAGGACTGAGTAACATCATCTCTTCTGCCCATTGTACATACTCATCTTCGAGCTGTTCCAAAGGCACGACTTTGTTGACTAATCCCATATCCAACGCTTCTTGCGCATTATACTGACGGCATAAGAACCAGATCTCACGCGCTTTCTTCTGTCCTACCACGCGGGCAAGATAAGACGAACCAAAACCGGCGTCAAAACTTCCTACGCGCGGACCTGTCTGACCGAAGATGGCATTCTCGGATGCGATAGAAAGATCGCATACCACATGAAGTACATGTCCACCGCCAATCGCATAGCCATTCACAGCAGCAATAACGGGTTTGGGGATGCTACGGATCTGTTTTTGTACATCAAGCACACTCAGACGAGGCACACCGTCTTTACCGATATAGCCACCACGACCTTTCACATTCTGGTCACCTCCCGAGCAAAAAGCTTTGTCGCCTGCTCCTGTAAGCACAACCACATCGATATCCGCCTCTTCACGACAGATACGAAGAGCATCGCTCATCTCTGCAGTCGTTGTCGGAGTGAAAGCATTGCGGTAACGTTCGCGATTGATAGTAATACGGGCAATCCCATTATAATAATCAAACAGAATATCTTCATATTCTCTGATGGTAGTCCATTCTCTTTGTGACATAATCTTATTTGGATTTTAATTGATGATAATAATCTTTCAAGATGCGTGCATCTTTGTTTTTATTAGTAAACACCTCCACGAGCATTGGCTGTTCCAATGCATCGGGCTGAGTAAAACTCTCCATAGCCCCATTCAGTCCGTCTTCATCCTCCACTCGCTGGTAGACAAAACCCCTCTCTTCCGCCCAACCTTTGGCTGAAGTCTGGTGAACGGCCGTTACAAACTTATGTGAAGTACCCGACATATCGAGTCCGGGTAAGGTATGGAAGATTCCACCTCCCCCATTGTTCAGCAAGAGAATCCGCACATTCGGTCGGATGGAACTGAGCCATAAAGCATTCATATCGTAGAAGAAACTCAAATCGCCAATCACGATAAAGTTGAGTTTCGAAGAAGCTGCCGCATAACCGATAGCCGTAGAGAGAGACCCCTCAATACCACTAGTACCGCGATTGCAGCACACCTCCACTGTAGACGGCAAAGCATACAATTGAGAATATCGGATAGTCGAACTGTTGGCCAGATGCAACGCACACTGTTCGGGAAGTTTCTTGATCAAGCTACCGATAGCTGCCATCTCGGAGTAAGCAAACTCCGGTTCGGGAATCGTGTTACAATAGTTTTCCCATACTCGGGGATACTCAGGAGTACGACTGTCAATCATTCCGGCTATCTTTTCAAGGAACTCAAACGGATCCATCTCAATGATGGTAGTGAGTGCACCGTAAAGATCGATCACCTCTCCTGTGGGAGAAACGTGCCAATGTTCTTTAGGCGGATGTTTCCGCAAGAAGTTCTTCAAACGTTTCGACACCACATGTCCACCGTAAGTGATCAGCAACTCGGGTGTCATTTGTTCAATCTTCTCCTCAGGCATCGCATAAAGTGCTGCATCGAAGTTCTTGACGGGAATACCCGGAATGGTCTGATTGCTCAGATGTTCGGTCAGCCAAGCAAAATGTTTGTAAAGTGCTTTAGTATATTTCTTATCAAACAGATAGATCAGGTTCATCTGTCCGACGATGATCATGCGTCTGCCATATCCATTCATCCGGTCGATCAGTTCGCGATAATCACGGTCGTATATGTTCAAGCCTTGGTAGCGGGTGATCACCCTCACCGAAGGTAACTTTTCGGTAGTAAACTGGAATAGCGGTTCGGAGATTGGCACATTGATATGCACCGGTCCTTTACCATGATGGTTGGTTTCGAGCAAAGCCTCATTCACCAAGCGGTTACAATACCACTCATCCTCGTCGGTATGAATCTCAGGGAGGTTGACCGATCGTTTGACAAGCGACTGAAAGACATTCGGTTGCGGCAGTGTTTGTCCGTCCATCTGACCGATCCATGCAGCCGGACGGTCGGCAGAGATCACCACCAACGGTATATTCTGATAAAACGCTTCAGCCACAGCAGGGTGCAGATTGAGCAGAGCCGAGCCCGACGTACAACAGACAGCAACAGGTTGCCCACCATTTAAGGCTAGTCCCAAAGCAAAAAAGCCCGCACTTCTCTCATCCGTTGCCGGATAGCAGGTAAAAGAGGGATGCGTAGACAATGTATGAATGAGCGGAGCATTGCGACTACCGGGGCAAAGAACTACTTTAGTAACTTGATGTGCTTCGAGCAAAGCCACCAATTGAAGAATATTTTTCTTATCCGAGTACATGATTCATTGTCTTTAGCTGTTAATAATTTAGTAGCAATCGAGATTTCAAGAGCAACTGATACTTCATTTGCAACTGATATTTCATTTTCAGTTAATATTTCAATATAGGAAGATGCGCAATCCGTTTCATAGTCTGCATCTTTTTCTCCGTTTCGAGCCATTCGTCATTGAGATCAGAAGAAGCTAGCAGTCCGCCTCCTGCATACAACGACAGAGAATCTTCCCCGATATTCATGCATCGCAGATTCACGTACAGATCGGTATGTTGTTGTGGATCGACCCATCCGATAAAGCCCGAATAGTAACTGCGATCGTAACCTTCGTTCTCAAGGATAAAGCGATAAGCTTCTTCCTTAGGTAACCCACACACAGCGGGTGTAGGATGCAGTAAAGCCAACAGATCACCGAGTTTGCTGTCATCAGCAAGAGAGAAGCGAAAGTCGCTTTTCAGATGCGCCAAAGCTCCGGCATAGACCGGATAAGGTCCGTTCTCCGAAGGTTGGATTCCCAACGACTGTAACTGTTGCCGGATATACGAAGCCACATACCCTTGTTCTTTGCGATTTTTATCATCCCATTCCTGGGGTAACTTCCCGTCCTGCAACGACATCGTA
>Ga0114938_1002788_pt1 | contig 10773 bp, 11 predicted proteins | sample AshMeaBigSpring_FD_88675 | JGI IMG/M metagenome (GOLD analysis project Ga0114938, IMG submission 88675) | Groundwater microbial communities from Big Spring, Nevada to study Microbial Dark Matter (Phase II) - Ash Meadows Big Spring | ecosystem: Environmental > Aquatic > Deep subsurface >...
GAATGGATAGATGGTGCAACAAAATAGCTGTATTTATGTATTGTTGTAGTATATCAATTTAGGTTTTTATATTTTTATCAAACAAACACTTTCCATTATGAAACGAATTTTTCCTGCTTTTGGCTTTGTAAGCATGTCTTTGTTAGTGGCAATAACTGCTTGTGCCAATAACAACGATACATTGTATAAAACCCAACATCAAAAGCCAATGGCTGTTATTGCAGATGCTGATAATGCTGGCTTGAAATTACCAAGCGGTTTTGGTGCATTAAAAGTGGCAGATAATGTAGGAAGAGCAAGGCATATAACGGTAGCATCTAATGGTATTGCTTATGTAAAAAGTGGTAGATTAATTGGCGGCAAAGGAATTTTTCAATTGAAAGATGCAGATGGTGATGGAAAAGCAGAAGTGGCAAAAACTTTTGGTAATTTTTCTGGAACAGGCATTATTATAAAAAATGGCTACTTGTATGCTTGTAGCGATGAACAAGTTTTTCGTTATCAACTAGATGCAAACAATGATGTAATTAATCCTGATCAACCAGAAATTGTAATTACAGGTTTAATTAGTCGTGGTCAACATGCTAATAAAACAGTTGCTTTAGACGATGCTGGAAATATATATGTAAATATTGGGGCTTTCTCAAATTCTTGTCAAGAAAAAGATAGAAGCAATGGCTCTAAAGGAAAATTACCTTGTCCAATTTTAGATTCTGCCGGTGGCATTTGGAAGTTTAAAGCCGATAAACTAAATCAAACGTATGCCGATGGTGTAAAATATGCAACAGGGTTAAGAAATGTTGTTGGTTTACGTTGGAATTCTCAAACCAATTCATTGTTTATAATGCAACATGGTAGAGATCAATTGTATCAAAACTGGTCGCAATTTTATGATAGTTTAGCAAGTGCAGAATTACCATCAGAATGTATGTATGAAGTAAAACAAGGCTCTAATTGTGGTTGGCCATATACGTATTACGATCATCTACAACAAAAAATTATGATAGCTCCAGAATATGGTGGTGATGGAAAATTATCGTATGAAGATTATATGAAACAAGTAATCAAAAATACACCTGTTACAGTTAGTTCATCTGTGAACAGTAAAGGACAAAATGTAAACCCAACTAATTTTGCTTTAATGGCAGATGATGGTAATAAGTTGAAAATGGACAAATGGTTTCAAAAACCTGCTGCTGCTTATCCCGGTCACATGGCTCCAAATGATATTTTATTTTATACAGGCAATCAATTTCCAGAAAAATATAAGAATGGTGCTTTCATCGCTTTTCATGGTAGTTGGAACAGATCTCCATTACCTCAAAAAGGGTATTTTGTAGTATTTCAACCCTTTAAAAATGGAAAACCAAGTGGAGATTGGGAAGTTTTTGCAGACGGTTTTTCAGGTAAAGATGTCGTTATTTCTACAAGAGGTGCAGAACACCGTCCATGTGGATTGGCACAAGGTGCAGATGGTTCGTTATATGTGAGCGATGATAGTAAAGGAACCATTTACAGAATTGTTTATTCAGGAAAATAAAAGCATTGCATGTATGAAAAAGGTAGGTTTTGTTTTAATGATAACCATAAGTTGTACATTGCTATTTGCCCAAACACAAAAGCCTAAGCAAGTAGCAAAAAATAATATTGAATCCTCCATAGCTAATGGAAAATTAGTGTATCAAAAAGCTTGTTTAAGTTGTCATCAAGCAGATGGTGGTGGAGTTCCAAGATTAAATCCACCTATGTCTGAAAGCACCACAGTTTTGGGCGAACCTAAAAAACTCATTCAAATTGTTTTAAAAGGAATGACAGATAGAATACCTATTGATGGTGAATATTATAGCAACAGTATGGCTCCTCACAATTATTTAACCGATAAAGAAATTGCTGATGTACTTACCTATGTTAGAAATAGTTTTGGCAATAAAGCACCTGCAATTACAGCAAATGAGGTAAAATTAGTAAGAGGTGGTAAGAAAAAATAAACTATGAACAATTAGTTTTGCCACAAAAGCAACCAAAAATTTTTGAATGAAACCAATACTTTTTATAGATAGAGATGGAGTTATTTTACAAGAACCTCCAACAGATTTTCAGATAGATAGCACCGATAAAACAAGCTTTGTACCCTTTGCCGTTTCTACTTTATCTAAAATTGCAAGTGATTTAGATTTTTATAAAGTAATGGTTACCAATCAAGATGGATTAGGCACAGATAGTTACCCTGAAAACGATTTTTATCCTTACCAAAACTTAATGTTAAGAACATTAGAAGGTGAAGGTTTCGTTTTTGATGAAGTGCATGTAGACAAAACATTTGCCCATGAAAATAAACCCACTCGTAAGCCTGGAACAGATTTATTGCAGCATTTATTAAACAATCCTGACTTCGATTTGGCTAATTCTTTCGTAATTGGTGATCGATGGAGTGATATTCAATTGGCAAAAAACTTAGGTGCAAAAGCTATTTATTTAGAATCTCCAATTCATCAACTAACAGATGAACAAGAAGTAGCTTTAAGACCAACAATTGCTTTACAAACCAATAATTGGAAAGACATTTATGCGTTTTTAAAACTTAGCACTCGTATAATAAAACATGAACGCAATACCAACGAAACAAAAATTAGTGTAGAAATTAACTTAGATGGAAATGGTGCTGCTAATATTCATACCGGTTTGGGCTTTTTCGATCATATGTTAGATCAAATTGCACGTCATGGAAAAATAGATTTAACGATTGAAACAAAAGGCGATTTACACATAGATGAACACCACACTATAGAAGATACAGGCTTAGCTTTAGGCGAAGCTTTTGCAAAAGCATTAACCAATAAAGTAGGAATGGAACGTTATGGTTTTGCACTACCAATGGATGAAGCTGAAGCAAAAGTATTGATTGATTTTGGCGGAAGAAATTGGTTGGTTTGGGATGCTGAATTTAAAAGAGAAAAGATAGGAGAGATGCCAACAGAAATGTTTTTCCATTTCTTTAAATCTTTTAGTGATGCAGCAAAATGTAACCTCAACATTATGTGTAAAGGCGATAACGAACACCATAAAATTGAAGCCATTTTTAAAGCATTTGCAAAAGCCATTAAAATGGCTATTAAAAGAGATCCGTTTAGCAATTACTTACCAAGCACAAAAGGTGTGTTATAAGTGATACTTGGTTTTTATTTATTGCCAAAAGTTGTAGACGAATTGTGGAAGCATTAAGTAGATTTACTTTTGCAGTAAACTCTTTTTGATGAAACGATTGCTATTTATATGCTCCATTTTTATGGCGTTTGTTGGTTACACTCAAGATACCACAAAGCCTGCACCTAGTTTTAGTTTTGAAGATGTAGATAATACACCTGTAAAACTGTATTGTAACCAAAAAATTCTCAATCAAACACCCAACCGTTTTATAAGTATTGGCTACGAATTTCAAGCTGCTAGTACTTTAAAAAACAGTTCAAATACTGCAAATAATGGTCAAACATTTCAATCGATGCAAGGGCTTCGGTTAAATGTAAATACGCCAATCGTTTCTACCAATCAATTAATAGTAAGTGTAGGTGCACAATATGCAAGAACTAGTTTTGCAGGAAATCAATCAATCAATTATCCATTGTATACAGATTTGGTAGCCAATGGTGTACATACATCAGGCATTAATGCCACTATTTTTAAACCATTTAATCAGAAAAACTTTTTTATTTTTCAAGCAAGTGCAGACGCAAATTGGCTTTCATCTTCCCTAAAACAAATCAATTTTAAAGCCACCACATTTAGTGCAACAGCTATTTATGGATGGAAAAAAAGCGATAACGAAATGTTGGGTATTGGTGTTGCAAGAACGTATAGATTAGGGCGTTTAATTCATGTGCCTGTATTGCTTTACAACAAAACTTATAACGATAAATGGGGCGTTGAAGCTACTTTTCCTGCAAAAGCACATGTTAGAAGAAATATAAACGCTAAGTCTTTATTACAATTTGGTTATGAATTAGAGGGAAATCAATATGCTTTGTATACCAATAATATCAATGCTAAAGAAGCGTATTTGCAAAGGGGTGAAATAAAACCAAGATTTATTTATGAAAGAAGTTTATTTGGTTTTTGGTGGCTAAGTGTTCAAACAGGATTAAGAATTAATGGTAGAATGAATGTGGTAGATCGATACAATGGTAAAGAAACCAATCAAATTATTACCAATACACTCACAAATCCTTTCTATTTCAATATAAGTATCAATTTGGTGAGTTTATAAAATAAAAAAGGGCCGATTTAAAATCGGCTCTTTTTTATTTTACTTTTTGTCGCTTCCAAGTATCAGTTCTTCCAAAAGCAGATATTCCTACATAGCCCCTCACCTCAAGTGTATTATCATCAATCATTTTTATATTACAGCTATAGTCTTCTCCACTTTTTGGGTCATAAATTTTACCATTCTCCCATAATTTACTTTTAATAAATTCAAAATCTCTCAGGTTAACTAAACCAATTAATGGTCTGTTTCTTAAATTGGCATCTTCGTTCTTTTTGTCAACTTTTGGTTGTCCTGTTGCAGGATCTTTTGGTTCGGCAAGCCAAACTATTTTGCCATAATATTTACTCGATTGTTTGTAAATTTCTACAACTGCTTTACCATCACCTGTTTTCCAAAAACCAACAATGGCATCAGCGTTGTCAATATTGTAAAAAGAAAAAAGAAAAACACTACAAATGATACTAAAAAATAAGGCAAACTTCTTGTTCATAATTTATTTTATTTGGTCAATACAATCATTACGAAAAGCAATTTATACAAAATAAAATTGACAAGATTTGTTTAAAAACTAAAAGCTATATACTAAACCAATTTTTGCTTTTTTTGCCTTTTTTTCTATGTTAACTCTTATAATTTTAATTTTTTTTGGCATTCAGCAATTCACACTGCATATTTGCACTCAGAAAATGAAAACAATCAATTCAAATATGCAATGGTGGTGGCACACAATCCTTTCAGGGGTTTTGTAATGTCATGCTCATTACTTGTTTGAAAAAATATATTTCAAATTAGAACCCCAACAGAAATGTTGGGGTTTTTTATTCATGTTAAGCAATTATGAAAAAAATAAAAATCGAAACCAAAGTAAAAAAAATGCTTGCCGATGTGTATACACCTGTTGGCATTTATTTAAGAGTGAGAGATAAGTTTAGAGATACAATTTTACTAGAAAGTACAGATAACCATGTTGCTGAAAATAGCTACAGCTTTATAGGTATTAATGCTATTGCAGGTATAGAAATTACCAATACCAAAAGCATTGAATTTAAACTGCCCAATCAACAACCAGAAAAAAAATCAATCGTAAATAGCAATGATGTTCCTAATATTATTTGGGAATTTATGAACAGTTTCGAAGCAAATGAATCAAATGAAAAAGCTGCTGCATTTGCTCAAGGTTTGTACGGATACACTACTTACGATGCAGTACAATTTTTCGATGCTGTAAAATTTACGCCATCTACAGAAACAAATGGCAATGAAATACCTTTAATGCGTTATCGTTTATACCAATATGTAATTGCCATTAATCATTTTAAAGATGAATTGTTTTTGTGCGAAAATTGTATTCATGGTTTAGAGAGTGATGTGCAAGTTGTAGAAAGCCTCATTAAAAGCAAAGATGTACCTACGTATCCATTTTTTATAAAAGGCGAAGAATCTTCAAACATTAACGATGAAGCGTACGTAGAAATGGTGAAAAAGGGAATTCAAAGTTGCTATCGTGGCGATGTTTTTCAAATTGTGTTGAGTCGTAGATTTCAACAAAGTTTTGCAGGCGACGAATTAAATGTTTACAGGGCTTTACGCAATATTAATCCTTCTCCATATTTATTCTTTTTCGATTATGGCGATTATAAATTGTTGGGTTCTTCACCTGAAAGTCAATTGGTAATTGCCAATGGTACAGCAACAGTGCATCCAATAGCAGGTACATTTAAGCGTACTGGTAACGAAGCAATTGATCAAGCGGCAGCGGAAAGTTTATTGCAAGATCCTAAAGAAAATGCCGAACATGTAATGTTGGTAGATTTGGCTCGTAACGATTTAAGTCGTGTTTGTGACGATGTTCGAGTAAGTCAGTATCGTCAAGTTCATTATTATAGCCATGTAATACATTTGGTTAGTGAAGTAAATGCAACCGTAAAAGCAGGTAGCAATCCCTTTCATTTATTGGCCAAAACCTTTCCTGCAGGCACTTTAAGCGGAGCTCCCAAAATTAAAGCCATGCATTTAATAGATGCTTACGAAACCACAAAACGCAGTTATTATGGTGGAGCCATCGGTTTTGTTGGCTTCAATGGCAATTGCAATCATGCCATTATGATTCGTACATTTTTAAGCAAAAACAATACATTATTTTATCAAGCAGGAGCAGGTGTTGTTGCAGCGTCTAATCCTGAAAGCGAATTGCAAGAAGTAAACAATAAACTCAATGCCTTAAAAAAAGCGATACAGTTTGCTGTAGAATTATGATTTATAAATACTGATTTATGAGTGAAAAGAAAAACATCATAAAGGATAAGAGTTTCTCATTTGCAATTCGTATTGTAAATCTAAATAATCATTTATGCACCCATAAAAAGGAGTTTGTTTTAAGCAAACAACTATTGAGGAGCGGTACTTCGATAGGTGCTTTGGTAAGAGAATCTCAAAATGCAGAAAGCACTGCTGACTTTATTCATAAATTATCTATATCTCAAAAAGAGTGCGATGAAACGCTTTACTGGCTTGAATTATTAAAAGAAACAAATTACTTGACCGAACAAGAATTTTCAAGTATTTATTCACAAGCAAATGAACTTTTAAAAATCATAAGAAGTTCAATTATTACTTCAAAAAACAAACGAACAGAACTTTAATTCATAACCCATAATTTATAATTTATAATGTCCATTTTAGTTTTCGATAATTACGATTCATTTACATACAACCTTGTTCATTTGGTAGAAAAAATCACCCATCAAAAAGTGGATGTTTTTCGCAACGATGAAATTGCACTCGAAAAAGTAAACGAATACGATAAAATTATTCTTTCTCCTGGTCCAGGAATTCCAGAAGAAGCCGGATTGTTATTGCCATTGATAAAACAATATGCAGCTACAAAATCTATTTTAGGAGTTTGTTTAGGCCATCAAGCAATTGGTCAAGCTTTTGGCGGAACATTAACCAATTTATCAACCGTATATCATGGTGTAGCTACGCCAATTCAAATCAAAAGAAATCCAACAACTGTAAGTAGACAAATTTTCAACGATTTAGGCAACGAGATCATTGTTGGTCGCTATCATAGTTGGGTGGTTAATAACGAAAATTTTCCATCTGAATTAGAAGTTACAGCCACCGACGAAAACAATTTTGTAATGGCATTGCAACACAAAACCTACGATGTGCAAGGTGTACAATTTCATCCAGAAAGTGTATTAACTCCAGATGGAGAAAAATTAATGCGTAATTGGTTACAAGTATTTTAAATTCTGTTCATCTTTTCACATTCAAGTTTATTTATTATGAAAAAAATACTTCAATATTTATTCGAACATAAAACCCTTTCTTATCTGCAAGCAAAAGAAGTGCTGCTAAATATTGGGAAAAATGTTTACAACGAACATGAAATTACCAGTTTCATGACGGTTTATTTAATGCGTAGCATAACTATAGAAGAGTTACAAGGTTTTAGAGATGCTTTGTTAGAATTGTGTGTACCAGTTGATTTATCTGCTCATGAAATTATCGATATTGTAGGCACAGGTGGTGATGGAAAAAATACATTCAACATTTCAACACTTAGTTGTTTTATTGTTGCAGGTGCAGGACAAAAAGTAGCCAAACATGGTAATTATGGAGCTTCTTCAATTAGTGGAGCTAGTAACGTAATGGAGCAATTAGGCTATAAACACAAGAATAATATAGCACAGTTACAGGCTGAAGTAGATGCCGCCAATATTTGTTTTTTACATGCACCTTTATTTCATCCAGCATTAAAAGCGGTTGCAAATATTCGAAAAAATTTAGGCGTTCGTACCTTCTTCAATATGCTTGGGCCAATGGTAAATCCTGCCAATCCAAATTACCAACTTGTTGGTGTATATAATTTAGAAATGGCAAGAATTTATAACTATTTACTTCAACAAACAGGAAAACCATTTACCGTAATTCATAGTTTAGATGGCTATGATGAAATTTCACTAACCAACGATACCAAAGTAATTACACAAATTGGTGAAAGTATTCAAACACCTGTTCAATTAGGTAAAAGAATGGTTGCAGCTCAAGATATTTATGGAGGAAGTTCTGTAGAAGAGGCTGCAAAAATATTTACCACTATTATAAAAGGAGAAGGAAGTTGGGCACAAAATGCAGTAGTACTAGCAAATGCTGCAATGGCATTGCAATGCACAGGTAAATATCAAAATTATAACGATGCTTATGCTGCCGCTGTTGAAAGTTTAGAAAGCAAAGCTGCTTACCAATGTTTACAAAACCTGATTGCTATGCAATAAAATTATCTCTTTTACATTTTTTAATTCGCATTTATCATGAATATTTTAGATACCATTATTGCTCATAAACAGAAAGAAGTTGCAACGGCTAAACAACAAACGACTGTAGCTAGTTTAGAAGCCATGCCTTTATTTCTTCAAATACCATTATCGTTACGAAGTTTTTTGCTAGACGATTCAAAAACAGGCATTATTGCAGAGTTTAAACGTCAATCTCCTTCAAAAGGCATCATTAATGCAACAGCAACTGTAGAAGAAGTAACAGCATCTTATACTTTAAATGGTGCATCTGGCATTTCTGTGCTTACAGATACCCATTTTTTTGGCGGAAGTTTACAAGATTTAAGTGTTGCAACTGCCAATAAGATACCATTGTTGCGTAAAGATTTTATGATCGATGAATTTCAATTTATAGAAGCAAAAGCTTATGGAGCATCAGTAATTTTGTTGATTGCTGCTTGCTTAACTCCAAAACGAGTACAAGAATTAGCATCATTTGCACATTCTATTGGGTTGGAAGTTTTATTAGAAATTCATAATGAAGAAGAGTTGGTTCATATTTGTGATGAAGTAGATTTTGTAGGTGTAAACAACCGAAACCTAAAAACTTTTGAAGTAAATATTAATGCTTCTTTACAACTTATTCAACAAATTCCTACCAATAAATTAGCCATTGCAGAAAGTGGTATTAGTAATACAGATACTATTGTAACTTTACGCAACGCTGGATTTAAAGGATTTTTAATAGGAGAAACCTTTATGAAAGAAAAACAGCCATCTATTGCTTTTGCCAATTTTGTAAATCAATTAAAAGCTAAAGGCGTATAGCCATTATTGCAAATTATGCAAAACAATATGGAACCAACAGTAGATGTACATACAGATTTTTCGAAAAAATTGCGGATAAAAGTATGTGGCATGACAGATGTAGAACAAGTAAAGCAACTAGATAATTTTGGAGTTGAGTTTTGTGGATTTATTTTCTATCCTAAAAGCCCAAGATTTGTTTTCAAATACATGCCTGCAATCAATATTAAAAAAATTAAAGGCAATATTAATAAAGTAGGTGTTTTTGTAAATGCTTATGCTGAGGATATTTTACAAACTGTAGACGATTGTGGTTTGTATTTGGTGCAGTTGCATGGAGATGAAAGTCCGAAGGAATGTGAAAAAATTTCTGATTATATATCGGTAATTAAAGCTTTTCGTTTGGCAGAAGATGATAATATTCTTTGGAAAATTAAAGATTATCAAGATGTAGTAGATATGTTTTTATTCGATACAGAAGGTGCAGGTTATGGAGGAACAGGCAAAAAATTTAATTGGGATGCTTTGTTAAACCTAAATATTAACAAACCTTTTTTTCTAAGTGGGGGCATTCAACCAACGGATATTCCTGCATTAAGAGCATTTCAAAACAACATTGTAGCCAAAGATTTGTTTGCTGTAGATGTTAATAGCAAATTTGAAATTGCACCTGGTATAAAAAATATGGAGCTTATAAAACCGTTTGTAGAACAATTAAAAGCTTAAAATACAGTTATTAGATATAGTTTATTGTAATGAAATTCATTTTGTACATATTAATGCTGCTTTTACCGCTGTTGAATTTACAGGGGCAATCGCAACTATTAAAAGGTACAATCAAAGCAAAAAAAAATTATTCATATACTTATTTGCCTAGTTCTACAGAAACAAAAACACCAGAACCTCCGAAACCTTCTGTTGAAGATTTTTATCCACCCAATCAATATACGCTTCCTCCAAACAATAATTTTAAAGCCTTGACATTTAATTGGGGTTCTTTTATAGCTGCAAAAAATCAACCAATTGTATTAGAACCACAACCTATTGATACAGTTCCTGCAAATGTTCCTAAAAAAGAGGGGGTATTAGATCCGTTAGAACCAGAAAATTCTTTCGCTTCTACAGGTGTTTTAGATCCCTTAGATCCTATTCCTTCTAGCAATAAAAATACAGCCCCACAAACATTAACACCAATTGCACCAGCATCTTCGCCACAAAATAATGTTCAACAAAATGTTACATCAGCTGTAAAAGAACAGAAAAGTGTGGTGTTAACACCTGCTAAACCTGCAAGTACTATCGATGCACCCAAAAGCAACACTTATAATGCCAACAATGGTAGCATATTATTAACACCAACAAGGCCTGCAACAGCACCTAATAATTCAATTGCCGAAACAAATAATAGCAGTGATCGTACAA
>Ga0114938_1002789_pt1 | contig 10771 bp, 8 predicted proteins | sample AshMeaBigSpring_FD_88675 | JGI IMG/M metagenome (GOLD analysis project Ga0114938, IMG submission 88675) | Groundwater microbial communities from Big Spring, Nevada to study Microbial Dark Matter (Phase II) - Ash Meadows Big Spring | ecosystem: Environmental > Aquatic > Deep subsurface >...
CACCCGGGCTCTTTGTGCCGATAGTTTTTGCAAGGCGGTGATGGCGTTGCGGCTGCGATATTCCTGGAACAGGGAGATGCCCGAAACGATGAACAGCGAAATAACCATGATGATGCCCTCCTGGTACTGGCCCACCAGGAAGTAAATGAAAGATGCCGCCAGCAGCAGCAGGAACATGGGTTCCGTGACCACATCCCGGAGTACTTCCTGCCAGAGCCTTTGTTCCCGTATCAGCAGGGCATTGCTGCCATGGAGTTCCCTGCTGTGCAGGACCTGGCTTTCGTTCAGTCCGGGTAGGTTATGGTTTGAGGGCATTGTCGGATGAAAGATACAAACTGTTGACTGTAGGTATGTTTGCCAGGACAGGCAAATGATTTATCGCAGCCCCATCGTCCTTTCAATGAATGCTGCCGTGGCCGTATACACCTTTACCCAGCTGCGATGGAGCAGGAAGCCATGGACTTCATCGGGCAGGACCAGTTCTTCCATCTGGATGCCCTGTTTTCGCAGGATTTCGGCGAAGCGTACGGTTTCATTAAAGGGAACGTTGCGGTCATCATCGCCGTGTATCATCAACACGGGTTTCTTCCAGTTTTTTACATGGAATTCCGGGGAGGACTCAAACGCCATGCGGGCGAAGTCCGGATGTTTCGCAGGGTCATACCAGGGTGCGAAGGTGGGAATCTCATCATTCCAGTTGTGCACGCCGTGGATATCCACACCACAGGCAAACAGGTCTGGCGTTTGGGAAAGGCCATGGGCCGTGAGATAGCCGCCGTAACTGCCGCCCCAGAGCGCGATCTTGGATCCGTCCACATCAGCCCGGTTTTTCAGGTACTGGCCCGCCCCGATGAGATCCCGCACTTCAGAGGCACCGGTGGCGCCGTATTCCAGTGCTTCACGGAATTCGAGCCCATAGCCGATCCCGCTGCGGTAGTTCAGGCTCAGCACGATGAAGCCCCGGGAGGCCAGGTACTGGTTCATCGCGTATGCGTTGGCGTAATAGGAACTGTAATGGAAGCCCAGCAGCATTTGTCGCCGGGACCCGCCGTGCAGGAAGATTGCGGCGGGATATTTTTTACCCGGCGCATAACCCGCCGGCAGGAATAATTGTGCGGGCGCCTGCATCCCATCGGTGGCTGTCACCATGATGGCCTGCGGTACCAAGAGCGTCGCAGGATAGCTGGCAGGAAAGGATTCAGGCGCCAGGTCATTGGCCTTCCCGCCTTTCCATAGCGCGGGCCGGGCCGGGCGTGTGGCGGTTGAGTACAACAGGGCCATCCCGGCATCCGTCAGCACGGGACTCCATTCAATCGATGTACTTTTGGTGACTTGTTCACGCCGGCTCCCGTCCGGCGATACTTTCCAGATATGCCGGCGGTCAATATCGCCTGTATTGGCGGTATAGTAGATTTCCTTTCCATCGCCGGACACCGTTACGTTTTCCACCTCCCCGTCTCCCGGGGTGAGCAGGGTTGTTTTGCCATTGGTGACATCAACGGAATACAGGTGCTGCCATCCGTCCTTTTCCCAGGGGAAAATGATCCTGTTGCCGGCGCCCCACCAAAGCAGGTTGTCTGCCACGGGGATATCATCCGTAAAGACGCTTCCCCTTCCCGTGTCTGCTTTCCATACTTCCCGGGTTTTACCGCCGGCGAGGTCATACACGCGGATACTCCAGGGATTCGACCTGCGCACAGGTGTAAATGGAAGGCGGTTGTGTATATGCGGGATGCGGATCCAGGCCAGTGATTTTCCGTCCGGCGACCAGGCCGGAAATACATCATGGTCAATCCCGGTCTCCACGTATCGTGTTTCTTTTTTGGCGATGTCATACAACCCGATAAAGGAGTGGTCGCCCCGGTTGGTGACAAAGGCAATCATGTTTCCGTCCGGCGACCACCTGGGATGCGAAAGTCCCCCGCGAACCTGGACGAGTATCGAGGGTTTCTTTGACGTATCGGATAAGGATGCGGTCCAGATATTTCCCTGGTACAGGTAGGCCAGGGTTTTTCCATCGGGCGATATTTTTGGATAGTATCCTTTCCCGATCTGCCGAAGCATGCCGCTTTGGGTCTCCATGATCCATAGGGTCCGGTCTGGCGCCGGGAAGAGCATCGCGGGGTTGGCCGGTTCACCGCGGCCATTAGTGGTATTGCCCCGGACGAATACCAGTTTCGATCCGTCTTCAGACAACCGAAGCGCATTGATTTCAATGCCGTTATCGCCCTCATAATTCGTCCGTTTCCGGGCTTTGAATTCCGGTGATGCGGCGATCCAGATGTTCCGCGATCCCTGGTCGTTAAACACCCAGGCCAGTATTTTGCCGTTACCCGAAGCCGTTAGATCGGTAGGGAATGGTGCGCCCATGATGGATTCGATGGTCTGCCCCTGCGCAACCTGGACCGCAGCCAGCAGGATGATAAAGAGTTGCTTCATATACCGGTGATTGGTTGAATGTGTCAGGCCGTAGCTTTCCCTTTAAATCTACGGTATAAAATGTACACGAGGATGCCTATGGAAAGGAAGAATACGGCGCTTCGGATTTCCGACCACCGGGCCGTGGACAACAACCATAGCGACAGCAATATGCCCGCCACTGCCAGCGCTGGGCCGGCCTTCACTTTGTAGTAATCGGTTTGTTCTTTGCGATCCCTTCGAAGCTTCAGCAGGGAAACGCAGACCATCAGGTATACGGCGATCCGGATGATGACGGAGATAGTGAGGGCTGATAGAAAGGTCCATCCCAGGGAAACCGCCAGTGTAGCCGCCGCCACCACCAGCAGGGATGCCGTGGGCGTTTTATACCGGGCATGCACATGCGAAAAGCGGGCCGGCAACTGACCTTCCAGGCTGAGTGCATAAGGCAGCCGGGACCCGCTGAGCATCAGGACGTTCAGCGTAGCCAGGATGGAGATGAAGGCGCCTACGGCGATCATGGCTGCACCGGCCCTGCCCATAAAGCCCTGCGCGGCTTCGGCGAGTGGTTTATCGGAAGTGGCCAGCCCGGGCAGGGTGCCGATGGACACTGCCTGGATCAGGATATAAAAGACGGCCACCACCGCCGTTGCGGTCAACAATGCAAAGGGCAGGGTCTTTCGGGGATTGTCGATTTCCCCGGTATTCACCAGCACAGACTCAAAGCCTCCGAAGGCAAATACCAGCAAAAGGACGGACTGGGAAAATTCGCCCGCGTTGGGTACGGTGGCAGCACGAAAGTTTTCGAAGTCGAGAAAAAACAATCCCACCATGATGAAGATGGCCAGGGGCAGGAGCTTGGCCACCGTGAGGATATTGTTCAGCATCGCCATATTCCGCACCCCGATATGATTGACCCAGGTAAGGAATACGGTAACGGACGTAATGATGATCACCCGGGAAGCCGGCGTAATGAAAACTTCTGAAAAGAATCCGAGGTAAGTCACCTGCAGGTTGATGAGCGTGGCATAGATAAACATGCGGCTCAGCAATAAGAGCCATCCCATCAGGAAGGCCGGGAATCTCCCGAATGCAGCCATCGTATACGCATAGGGTCCCCCGGTTTCCTGGAAGCGGCTGCTTACTTCCGCGAAGCAGAAAATGAATATCAGCACGATGCCGGCACAGGCGATGAATGAAAGCAGGCTATAAGGGCCGGTCAATGCAAAAACCCTGGAAGGAAGCCCGAAAATTCCCGCCCCGATGATGCTGTTGATGGTCAGCAGCACCAGGTCCCAACGGCGGATACCACGGTTAAGCATACTGGATGAATTGATGGGGCATAAACATGATGGAAATGCGATCTGTATACACGCCGGGAAAACCAGCGGGCATTCCCGCCAGAAGATACAATCTTCAGGATAATTTCAGGTGTAATTGCCGCACGGGTTATAAAGCCTCGCTAGTGCTTCCCCTTTTTCCGGAGCGCTGACCAGCCGAGGGTGTTCAGGATATGCTTTTGTGCACACCAGCCCCTGCGGGCCACGGATACGCCTAAAGACATATAGTCAAACTGGTTGAGCTGGTGCGCATCCGTACTGATGGTAAGCTGCACGCCCATGGCAATGGCTTCCCGAACGAGATCATCTTTCAGGTCCAGCCTTTCCGGCTGTGCATTGATTTCGATGGCGGTGCCGGTGGCAACAGCAGCGGTAAATAGTTTTTTCCAGTCCACCGGGTAAGCCTCCCGCTTTCCAATCAATCGCCCTGAAGGATGGCCGATGCAATGCACGGCAGGGTGTTCGCATGCCTTTATGAGCCGCGCCGTGTTGTCCCTGGTGAACCCGCTGTGGATGCTGGCCGTAACCCAGTCGAACCGGTCCAGCAGATTATCCGGAAGGTCTAGTTTTCCATCCGCCAGGATGTCCACCTCCACTCCTTTTTTCACGAATGCCTTTCCCAGTTTTTTATTCACCTGCTCGATTTCCGCGAATTGTTTGATGAAGTCCTTTTCCGCCAGGCCATGCGCGATCCGTTCTGACGGTGAATGGTCCGTAATCACGATGTACTCGTAATGCGGGTAGTACTTCAATACATGCTTCGCGATTGTTTCAATGCTGTCCGCACCATCGCTCCAGGTGCTGTGCATCTGCAGGTCGCCGCGTATGTCTTCGGGCGATACCAGTTCCGGCAGGGGCTTTTTTATCGCCCATTCAATTTCACCCCTGTCCTCTCGGAGTTCCGGCGGGATGAATGGGAGGCCCAGCATTTGGTACATTGTCGCTTCGGTATTCCCGGCCATTCGCCTGCCGGATGCGGCGTCAAACAGTCCATACTCGTTGATTTTCCAGCCCTTTTCCCGGGCCATCATCCGCAGGTGGATATTGTGTTCTTTCGATCCCGTGAAGTAGAGCATCGCCGCGCCGAACTCATGTACACTCACCAATCTTATGTCCACCTGCATGGATGGCTCTTTCATCACGATGCTGGCCTTGGTTTCACCGGCGGCGATCACCCGGGCTACTTCCGGTCGCTTCGTGATGGTGGATACGATTGCTTTCCTGTCCTTAGGTGCAGCCAGGATGATGATGTCCAGGTCGCCCACCGTTTCCTTCCGCCGGCGAAGGCTCCCGGCCGGTTCCGCGCGTTCCACTCCTTTGATCCCGCGGATCATTTCCAGCGCGGCATTGCATGCGGATAGCGCTTCCGGAAGAAGATGCCTCTGGCCGGATTCCTTGTAGCGTTTGAGGGCGCGCCTGATATTATCAATTTTCTTTTCGCCAAATCCTTTTAGGGTGGCAAGCTTCCCTTTTTCAAGGGCGAGGATCAATTCATCCTTTGTACCGATACCGAGTTGTTCGTGCAGGATACGGATGGTGGCGGGCCCCATGCCGTTCACATCCATGAACTCCAGGAGGTCCGCGGGGATCTTTTTTTTCAGTTGCTCGTAGATCTTGATTTTCCCGGTCCGGAGGTATTCGATGATTTTTTCGGCGATGCTTTCGCCGATGCCTTTCAGTTCATCCAGGTGTTCGATGCTGTCTGCATAACCGGAAATATCGTCCCGGAGTCCGTCGATGGTCCGGGAGGCGTTTTCATAGGCGATGGCGCGGAAGCGCTCGTCCTGTCCCAGGTACCGGTAGCAGGATGCCATGTCGTGGAATATCCTCGCCAGTGGTTTGTTGTGGTCTTCGGCAGGTGAGGGCGATTGCTTTGCCATGGTTTCAAGGTAATAACCGTGTACCGCAGGTTCAATGAACTTCGTCATGAGTCATGCAAAAGGGACGATATCGTATCGTCCCTTTTAAGATGCAGCAGTGTTTTCCCTCTTTTTCAGAAGGTAAACTGGAGACCAATCATAAACAGGTCCGTTGTCATTTTATAGGATACTTCACTGTTCGGGATGGCCCCGTTAGGGTTGGTGGGACTGATCAACATTGGGCTCAGCAGCGGACCGCTGGTGGATCCGGAGCTGTTGCCATGGTGGTAAACGGCATTCAGGGTGAACTGGGGGGTAAACTCATAACCGAGGCCCAGCTGGAAAGCATTGGCGATGATGGCTGTGGCCGGTGTGGAAAAGAATGCCAGTTCGGGCTTAATGGGGTTAGAGCTGTACGTGTAGCCTACCCTGATGGGGAGCCTGTTGACGCCCTTGAATTGAACGCCGGCGGAAACAACGGACATATTTTCCCATCCAAAGCCGGCCACGGATGCGGTTTGTGTCCATCCTTCCGCTTCGAAGCCGTCTGTATTTGCATAGTTCACGTAGCGATAATCCACGGCGATATCGAACATTTTTTTGGAAAAGCCCGCACCGATGGAAATGATGGACGGAAAGTTCATGGTGAAGTTTACATCGGGAGCGGCGGTTCCATCGAGGTAGGTATTCTTGAATTCAAAATCGTTGAAGAACTGCTGGGTTTTATAGGATGCACCCAGCCTGAGGCCGTTCTCCGCGCGGTAATAGATACCGATCTGTCCGCCAAATCCAAACGCGGAAGCCCTGTCGGCAACGGGATAGCCTTTGTCCATGCTGGGAGAGGAGAGCGGGTTGGGGGCGAGTTCCAGGGCGCTGTAATTAAAAGTGGGTGCCACGCCAACGGATAGCTGGTCTGAAATTTCATAGGCATAATTAAAGCCAACCTGCAACAGCATATAGTCCGATTCGATCCTTCCGAATCCGCCCATATCCTGCGGCATATTGATCGGGTTGCTCATGTTTTCGGGGAATGTGACGCCAAATCCGCTGACGCCAAAAGCCGATACGCCGAAGTGGTGCTTGCTGTCTTTCTTGTTCCATACATAGGCCAGGGCCGGCATGACGGATGCGCCCCGGTCGTCCTCGGTGACGCCGCTGAATGGGCCGCCGGGTGTGGGAACGGTGGATGAAAGTTCGGGCGAGGAGTAGAACAGGCCGGCGTTGATGGATAAGATTTTCCCGTCAAATGCCGCGATGCCTGCCGGGTTCCAGTGCAGTGCGCCACTGATTTCAAGTGCATTACCGGTGGCGGCGCCGCCCATGGACATGTTATGGGCACCGATGCCCTGCATGATATGCCCTGCCTGGGCCATCAGGATCACCGGGAACAATACAGGTAGAAGCGTGGATATTAACTTTTTCATACACGAGGTTTTTTAGTTGCCGGTAAGGTTCGCCCTTCCAGCACCGGTAAAATTACCCGGACCTGCCCCGGGGCTTTGTGAGGATTATCACAAAAGACCCTGAATGACCCTGTTCTTTACGAAAAGCCAATTCCTGTGAAAATCCTGTAATGCCATCATTTTTTACCTGCGGCTAAAACTTTATCCGTAGTTTTCTGAAGTTTCGCCGGCGGCTGAGATCACCCTGAACAGCATGAAAAAAGTCCTTCTATTATGTTTGCTTTCCCTTGGTATGGGAAGTATCCGGGGGCAGATTTCCGTATCGGAGCTGCAAAGAGTGGGTGCCCAAAAAAAGGCCGCCCTGGACAGCAACGGATGGAAGAAAACAGGGCTGGTGGTGTTGAACATTAGCCAGTCGGCCCGCTCTGAATGGAGCGGCGGCGGGGAGACCTTCCAGATCGGGATGAATTTCGTATATAACCAGGCTGTTCATCGCCGTAAAGGTCCTTATACCTTTGACGGGTACTTTGATTTGGAACTGGGCTTTGTGCGGGCGGCCAGTTACAATGAGTTCCGGAAGACAAACGACCGGCTGGACATGACCCTGGAATTTGAACACGACCTGGGCAAGGGACATTGGAACTACGGGTTCCTGTTCAACCTGAATACCCAGATGTTCAACGGGTACAACTACAATACGCCCGATAAAGAGAAAATATCCGGCTTCTTCTCACCCGGCAAACTGCTCCTGGCACCTGGCTTTGACTACAAGGATTATAATAAGGACCACTATTTTTCCGTGTTCATGTCGCCCCTGACCTACCGCTGGGTCACCAAGATCAGCAGTTCATTTTACAACCAGGATAAGTTCGGGGTGGACTCTTCATACAAAGTGGTCACGGAATATGGGGCCTATGTTTCGGTGCATTATAACAAGCGATTTTCCGACAAGACCAATTATATAGGGCGACTGGATCTTTTCAGTAACTACCACAACCATCCGGAACGAATCGACCTGTTGATGAACAACCTGCTGACGGTAAACCTGGGAAGGAGGTTTGCGTTAAGTTTTATTCTGGACATTCTCTATGATCATGATATCCGCCAGCGCGTTCAGCTGCAGGAGATATTCGGCATCGGGCTGCGGTTCCAGCTCTGAGGCAGGCCATTCTCCGCTACCTATTCACCGGATTGGAATACTGAGTTGTAATGCGGGATACTGCGCGGGTATTTGCCGCGTGAATGTGGGACCGGGGATATGCTCCACGCGCAGCCCTAGCTTCATGGACTGTGCCTTTTTCCTGTTGGAAGACGACGCGACATAAAAAGGAATGCTGGCTATCATGCTTCCGACGCCAGCGATGACTAATACGCTTCCGCCATAGAAGATGGCTTCGCTGTTTGCGACCGCAATAATTGCCAATGTACCGGCTGAAACCGCCGCTCCAACCCCTAACAGGATACCGGCCGTTTTTTTCTGACGGGCACTTTTTTGCATCAACGAATCATATACAGTGGAATTCAGCTGCTGGGTCTCCTGGGCCATGGTGCTCAGGGTAAAAAAAAGCAGCGCGGCAAGTGTAAGGGTGTTTTTCATGATTTTTAATTTACAGGGGGTTAACATTGTATGTCCCGATCTCAATTTTCCAACCACGTACAATTAAGGTATCATTTTCTGGCGGGAAAAAAGCAAGAATATCTATGCAGAGGGGCGTTGGATATTGGATGTCAGCGATATATAAGGTTTCCATGCATTGGCCAGCTGAATTCGGGATACCGGTTTGCAATATTCATAGGCGGAAGGGAGTTATATATGTACAAATCCACTCCTATGAACCTCATGATGTACGTGGGGAACGACCTCATTGAATCCATCCCGCTCGAGAAGGGACGCATATCCAAGCCAGGGTATCTTGGCCACTATAAACGCGTACTCAAGGAGAAGCACAAGGCATTGCTGAGTACGGTACCGGATCCCCCGGAGTTCCTCGTGATCGATCCCAATCCGAAATTCCAGGAGGGACTGGATCCCGTCAGGCAGGCAAGCTGAGATTGATCAACTGCCCCTGAGTATCATCAACGCGTACATTCAGTACGCAGTTAAAGTGTTGTTTTCCCGCTCAGCCAACAGGAAGGACGGGTTGCTTTCGCATGGGACAGTCGCCCTGTAATTAATTAACAGTTCCTGAACGTCTATTTCCCCCGAATAATCGTCTCCTTTGGTGTTTTAATGTCGGCCAGTCTTTTTGAATGTTGGTATTAACAATATTTTATGAGATGATTCGAATACCCGCCAGGCGATTGTGGTTGTATTAATAATTGTCGCGTCCATATATATTGAAACACCGGAAAAGCCAGTTGCGGTGCCCGGTATGGAGCAATTGAAGATGCGCGAATCTCCCGTTGATTACGGGCTTTCCATACAAAATGGAAAAAGCCAGGGAAGCAGGGACAGTCTCGGGCCTCGGTAGGGCTACCTGTAACCTGACTCACAGTACATGAGCGTCAAATTATGTAATTTCGCATCCTAATTATTGCATTCGTATGAAGCCATTACACATGAGGACTTTACTCTTAGCCATGTTGATCCTGCCGGCTGTCTCCTTCAGCCAGGTAAAGAACCCTGTGAAATGGAATTATTCCGCGAAAAAGCTGGCTACCGGCAAATACGAGGTCCATATAACCGCCACCGTTGACAAAGGATGGCACCTGTATTCCCAGTCCACCCCGGATGGGGGTCCTGTGCCCACCAGTTTCACGTTTACCAAGAATCCCCTGGTTACCCTTAGCGGGCCTGTGAAAGAAGTGGGCAAACTGGAAACACATTTTGAGAAACTCTTCGATGTGAACGTGAAGCAGTATTCGGACAAAGTGGATTTCGTGCAGGTGGTGACCCTGAAAGGCGATGTAAAGACGAACCTGAGTGGCAAGGTTGAATATATGTTGTGTGACGACAAGCAATGCCTTCCGCCTGCAACCCAGCAATTCTCCATTTCCCTGAACTGATCCCAAAAACTGGCTGATGCATTCACTCCTCCGCGCTGCCGGCGCATGGTTCCTGCTGATGCTCCCTTTGTTGTCTCTTGCGCAAAGGGAGGCGCCGGTGGAAATCCGCACCAGCCAGCAACGCCTGAATGACAGTACGGTGATGCTCCGGTTCGAACTGGGTATCAAGGAAGGCATCAAGCTATACCGGCTGCAGCAGAAAAAGGAGGATGCACTCTACTCGGAAATCAGTTACGACAGCAGCAGCCTTGCCTTACTGAAGGGACCTACAGCAGAAACCGGCAACCTCATCACGGAAGTGGATCCCGTCCTGGAGTCGCAGGTGGGGTATTACAAGGATTCCGTCAGCTGGCTGCAGCCTGTACGGGTACAATCCGGCGACAGCACGGTATTCAAGGGCAGCCTGCGCTACATGTATAAATCGGGCGATGAATTCCTGAACGGGGAGGAGCCCTTTGCTTTCTACATCAGGCGTGGAGCACCGGCTGCCGTTCAACCGCAGGCTACCGATGCAACATCCGTGTCGGATGGATTGAGCGATATCCAACAACAATCACTCTGGTGGATTTTCCTGGCTGCTTTTGGCGGCGGCTTGCTGGCCCTGCTTACTCCCTGCGTCTATTCGATGATACCCGTGACCGTGAGTTTCTTTACCAAGCGAAGTGAGACCCGTCAGCAGGGTATCCGCAATGCCTTGTTATACGCCATCTCCATTGTTGTCATCTTCACATTGCTGGGTTTTCTG
>Ga0114938_1002790_pt1 | contig 10767 bp, 8 predicted proteins | sample AshMeaBigSpring_FD_88675 | JGI IMG/M metagenome (GOLD analysis project Ga0114938, IMG submission 88675) | Groundwater microbial communities from Big Spring, Nevada to study Microbial Dark Matter (Phase II) - Ash Meadows Big Spring | ecosystem: Environmental > Aquatic > Deep subsurface >...
GGCCAGCGCGTATCCGCGAGGTCGACTTTATCGGCCGAAAAATGGACCAGACCCCGGCCCGTGCCCTGGATTCAAGGGGTCAGGTCCATCTTTTCGGCCAGCGTGTATCCGCGAGGTCGACTTTATCGGCCGAAAAATGGACCAGACCCCGGCCCGTGCCCTGGATTCAAGGGGTCAGGTCCATCTTTTCGGCCGGCGCGTATCCGCGAGGTCGACTTTATCGGCCGAAGAATGGACCAGACCCCGGCCCGTGAGACCCCGGCCCGTGAACGGTTACCAAATCACCTGGGCTCACTACGGTGACATGCACCGATCAGCCGAAACCGCCTGTCCGACTCTCGCCGCCGCAGCACGTCGATCGGTCCTGGCGGCCACGCGCCGACGGTGAGTCGCCCGAACAGGGTATCGTGCTTCCGGGACGGCGCGGTTCCCGCCGAGCCGAGAACCCGCTGAACGCGTTGGCTGGGCGCGAGCCTCGCCCTCGCCATATCTTGCAACTCCGGTTAGCCCGGATTGTTCATGAGCCGCAGCTCGCTAGCGTCCGGTCTTGGTGGAGTTGGGGAGAACCGGACGCCAGCGCGCGGGGGCTGATGTGCGCGGTGCATTTGGGAAGATAGCCACAACCTGTTTTTCTGCTTCACCTTGCAACTTTACTCGTTAGGTTGATGAATAATCCGGGTTAGCTCGTTCCGGATTTCCCACGATCACGCAAAGCGATTCAGGTGATCGAGGCGATCGTGCCTCGGGGGACGAGCAGGCGGACGCGCTTGCTGCGGCCCGCGGAATCCGTACGAGTCAACGCAGCCATCCCAGGACGCGATCCGCCACGCTCAGCTCGCGCTCCGGCTGCGGGGACTCGCCCTTGGCGAATTGCTGCCAGGCCTGCAGATCGTTGCCGAAATCACGGCCGCTACTTGCCCGCAAGGCCTGCACGCCGCGGTACTGCAGCGCCGGGCTGGAGTCGGACACGGCCACGGCCAGCGCGCGGTGGGCCGCCGGAGTGCGAAAGCTGCCTAGGGCGCGGGTCGCGGCCAGGCGCACATCGGTGTCGGTGTCGTTCGCCAGCAACCCCGACAGCGCGGCAATCGCCTCGTCGCCGCCGCGCCGCTGCCAGGCCGCGCAAGCCGCGATCCGTACCCGCGGGTCGGGATCGTTCCCGGCACCCAGCAACGCCTCGGTGGCGACGGGAACGCGCAGCTGCCCCAGCAGCTGGACGATCTCCCGGCGGACCAGGGGATCTGCCGCGGTACCCAACCGGGTGGTCAGCCGCGCGGCGATTGATTCCTGTTCGCTGGCCGGCAACTGCTCGGCGCGGCTCCCCAGTTCTCGCAGCTGCCGCACCTCGTCCGCGGGCAGCTGCGCCAGCCGGCGATCCGGTTCCAACCGGTCTCCCCGCAACGGGTTCCGCCAGTGGGCCAGGCCGAACGGCGACTGGGCACAGCCCCCAGCCAGCAATAACAGCACCAGCAGCCCGCTGCGGACAATGGCCCGCCGGTGACACGCAACGCCGAAAAGGTCGCAGCGAGGTAGGTTCACAGTCGTCGGCAGACTCGAACGCGGCAGTGCCGCAACTACAGTCGTCGTCGCGCTCCGCGCGACGGCAACCGCTACACGGAGCAGGTTGGCGATGAACATGCACGCACGGCGCGTTAACCGGACCACGAACGACTCGGTAAGACTCCCCGGGCGCAGTCGCGTTTCGTCCGCCCGAACCGGCCCGCACCAACTGCGCCAGTGCGTGCTGGCCGGTCGCGTTCCCGACCCGTCGATCCGCCGCAGCGGGCGTTGACCTACCGGCCGATCCACGTGCGCGAGCCGTCCCCAGGCCTTGGGGCCCGCAAATGTCGGGCGGGAACTGTATCAGAACTCCCGACCCGTAGCCAGATGAGTGCCGGAGAGCCCAACCAGCGGGTGCTCTTGTTGTGCACGCACCGGCTCGGCAGGAGCCTCGCCCTCCCAGGATCGTACCGCTGCTGCCAGCTCGTCCCCTGGCTTCCAGGATCACGCGAGGTTCTTTAGCCGCCGATGAAGCAGGGGCGTGCCTTGCCCGATAAACTCGCAGCGAAACAGGTTTTCGTGATTCCGGGAGGGCGAGGCTCCCGCCGAGCCGAGAACCCGCTGCACGCGCCGGCTCGGCAGGAGCCTCGCCCTCCCAGGATCGTACCGCTCTTGCTAGCTCGTCCCCTGGCTTCCAGGATCACGCAAGGCTCTTCAGGAACGACTGGGCCGCGCACGCGCGGGACCGGGGCACCGCCGGGGAGGGCTGCTGGACGTTCTGTGAAGGTCGAGTATCATGCCTGCTGACGAGACCGTCTGGTGCGTATGTGTCAGCGAGATGGGTCGCCATGGTGGAACCGATCAGCGAGGGTCCGGAGTCTGGCTTGCTGGCCGCGATTGTGCAGCGTCTACCGGGGTACCGCGGTTATCGGCTGAGGCGCGATCGTCAGCAGAGCGACGAGCAGTCGCGAGCCTGGCTGGTGGAACGGCTCGAGCGTGGCAAGCGGGGGCTGGACGCCCATACCCGCCGGTTGGTCGACGACGGGCGGATCGACGAGTTGCCCGGCTGGGAACAGCTCCGCACGCGCCTGGACCGGTTGGCCGCACGGATTGCCAGCAGCTGGCACGGGTACCGGTCCTTCTTCGACCGCTCGGACCTTGTGGCCGACCGGCTGGAGGACGTTTACGACTGCGACGCCCGCCTCCAGGACGAGACCGAGAAGCTGCTGGCACTGATCAACGCAACCGGGTCCGCCACGGAGGCGGCAGCCGAGCCGGCCGCGGCGATTCGCTTCCAGCTCGATCAGGTACAGGCCACGGTGGACGAGCGTGAAACGCTGCTGAAGCAACTTTCCGCGGACGGCTGACCCCGAGGCCCGTGAATCAAGCGTTGCTCGCACCGGCTTAGACAACGCAGCAGAAGGACGGGCAGCAGAAGGACGGGCAGCAGAAGGACGGGCAGCAGAAGGACGGGCGCCGCTAAGTTGGGCCCGCGGCCACGCGGCGGGTCGCCAAGAGGCTATCCGACAACCCGCTCCCGCTGGGAGCGTGCGTGTCGGGCGAACCTGCATTGCGTCCGGGCGGCGAGGCTCGGCGGTCCGGCTCCTTTTTCGGCGCTGACCGCCTTGGCACGTGGTCGGGCGGACCGCCCAGAAAGGCGCCTGACCCCCTCCAATCCGCGCACCGCATTTCAATCCGAACAACCGCGCAGGCGAAGGCACGTGGCATGGGAATCCAACTGGAAGTTATCGACTTTTTTGACGAATCCAACCGGGCGCTGGTTCAGCGTGTTCCCGCCGAGGGCTCAGCCGACATCAAGTCCGGGGCCCAGCTGATCGTCCAGCAGAACCAGCAGGCAGTCTTCTTCCGCGACGGCAAGGCACTGGATACGTTCGGTCCCGGCCGCCACACGTTGACGACCGCCAACCTGCCGATCCTGACACGCCTGCTGACGATCCCCTGGGAGAGGTCGCCGTTTCAGGCCTGCGTCTATTTTGTCGGCAGGCAGACGTTTCTGGATCAGAAGTGGGGCACGCGGCAGCCGATCATCGTCCGCGACCGCGAATTCGGCGTCGTGCGGCTGCGCGGGTTCGGCAAGTTCTCCTACCGCGTGCAGGACGCCGCGTTGTTGATCAGCACGCTGGTGGGGACGCAGGGCAACTACACGACCGAGCAGCTTACGTCCTACCTGCGCGACCTGGCGACGGCCCGCCTGACCGACCTGCTGGGCACGCTTTCGATCAGCCTGCTTGACCTGCCCGCGAAGTTTGACGAGGTGGCCGCGGCCACGCGGGCCAGGATCGCCGACGAGTTTGCCAGGTACGGGCTGGAACTGGTCGACTTCTTCATCAACGCCCTGACGCCACCCGAGGAGGTACAGCAGGCGATCGACGCCCGCAGCGGCATGGGCGCGGTCGGCAACCTGCGGGACTTCACGATGTATCAGGCCGCCAACAGCATGCGGAAGATGGCAGAAGCAGGCGGCGGCGAAGCGCCCGGCGCAATGGGGATGGGGGTCGGCGCTGCCCTGGGGATGATGCTGCCGGGCTTTGTTCAGCAGGCGTTCGGGGCCGGTGGTGCCGCCGCGACGAGTGCCGGCGCCGCGGCGGCCGCCGCCCCTTCGGTCCGGGCCGCGGGCGCCGTACCGGCCGGCTCAGCCGCGGCTGGTCCGGGCGCGATCACACTGGAAGAACTCGCCCCCGTGCGCGGCGAGCCGAGGCAGTTGGTCCAGTCGGTGGCCCGGGCGGCCGGCTGGGAAATCGATGAGGACGACAAGGCGTGGCAGTTGACCGTGCCCCTGGGCCCCCTGCGGAAGCAGACCGTCTCGGTCCGCTTCGACCGCGTCGATGAGCAGGGGCACGCCTTGATCTCGTTCACCTCCCGCTGCGGACCGGCCACCCATCAGAACGCCATGACCTTCCTCCGCTACAACGCGCAGGTCGTACACGGCGGATTTGCCATCGAACAGACCGACGCCGGCGAGATGATCGTCGTGCAGGGCAACCAGCTGGCCGACACGGCGGACGCCTTGGAAATCATACGGATCGTGACGGCCATCGCCTGGCAAGCCGACCAGGTCGAGGAAAAACTGCTCGGCAGCGATACGCACTGACATGCCGGTCGTCGCGCAGCACCAGGTCGGCGGACCCCACCGCACCCCAAGGGGTCAGGCACATTCTTCGGCGGCCGCGTCGCACGACGACGAGCGGTCGTCCCGCCGATGAATGAGCCAGCCCCCGGCCTGTGAACGGTTGCGTTCTGGGTGGTTCACCCCCGCCGAGCCAGGATCGCCGTCGTGCCGCGCTCGGTCCGGGCCAGGATCAGCACGGCCCGGTCAGGGCCTGGGACGCGGAGCCGGCGCCGTAACGACTCGGGCAGCTCTGCCACGCCGCGTTTCTTGATCTCCAGCGGTCCGACCGACCGCTGTCGCAACACGGCCTTAATCCGCCGCGCGTCGTAAGGCAGAACCTCGAGGACCTCGAAGCGTTCACAGCTGCGATCGGACACCGGGTCCTCTCCCGTCAGGTAGCCGCCATCGGCGGCGACCGCGGTCAGTCCGTGGCGCGCCGCAAGGGTCCCGGCCAATCCGGCAGCCAACACGCCCGCGTGGGGCTCGTACAGATACCGGCCGATCGCGGCGGCCGGCTGGAGCCCCTGGCGGCCCGATCCCTCGATCCGGCTCGCCACGTGTCCGCCGGGCCCCAGCAACGTCGCCACGCGCTGGCCGGGCGAGCGGGCCAGCGGGCCGAACCAGGCCATCAACTGGCGGCACTGCCGATCGAAGGCGATCCACTCCAGTTCGGCCTGCCGCCAGCGCTCGTCGGCCAGCCGCGCCGCCGGCGCCAACTTGACGGCCCCCCGCGGATTGATGGCCAGCAGCCGCCAGACCTCGTCGGGCCCAGGCTCGTAACGCTCCGGCTGGCTCGCCCGCGACCCCAGCGACCTGCGGTCCGGATCGAGATGCCAGGCGGCGGCATCGGTGCCAGCCCATAGCCGCACATCCTGACATTCCACCCGCCAACCAGACCGGCCCGTCTGGTGCAGGTTCGCAGTGGCAAGCAATGCCGTCACCCCGTCGCGCTCGACACCCACTGCGTCGCCCCGCGCCGACAGTTCCAGCAGGTCGCCCCCGATTCCGCAGCACAGGTCGGCAACCGTTTCCGATGTCTCAAAGCGGCCCGCCTTGAAGCGCGCCAGCGGTTGGCCCGTCGCCTGCTCCAGCCCCCGCCGCGTGAAAAACAGCTGTTCCGGGTCGGCGAACTTGTCGCGGGCCCGCTGCCGAAGGACATGCTGCTCCAGGACGAGGCAAGCCCGACCGACCGCCAGGTCGCGCCGCAAGCTCTTGGCAAGAGTCGCCAGCGGTCCGATGTGGCCGGCCGCACGCCGCAGGTACGGGCGGGCAGCGTCGCCGACCAGCCAGTGGTAATCGGCAAGGTCCGCGTCAGTTAAGGAGCCACCCACGTGTGTTGTCCGAATGCCTGGGGTACGGAGCGCATCGCAGGGGGGGCACTAACATCCGCCCCGCCACAGCCGCGGGACAGCCTGGCATGAAAACAGCGTAGCATGTCGGGCCAGCGCGTATTCGCGAGGTCGAGTTGATCGGCCGAAAAATGGACCAGACCCCGGGCCGTGCGCAGATTCCAATGGACCAGACCCCGGGCCGTGCGCAGATTCCGACCCGTGGACGGTTACGTCCCGGCCAGCCTTCTCCTGGGGTCTGACCAGTTGCATGACGCGGCATGGGGCGACGGCAGACATTATGCCGGACGGCGTGCCTCGTCGCGTCCAACTGAATCACGGCCCGGCGTCCGGTCGATGCCTGATGCGTGTACTCACGGGCGCGGGAGGGCGATTGTGATGTTCGGGCGGACCTTTCTATTCTTGTCGGTCCTGGCGGCAGCGGTCGTGGTGCCATACCTGCTGACCAACGAGCCGTGGCTGCAGTCGGCGCGTTCCAGTTGGGGGACGCCCGCTCCTGACACGGGAAACGCTCAGGATGCCCGCGTCGGATGGCCGGCGCCCCGTGAGCCCATCGCTCCCGTTACCCCGCCTGCAACCGGCAGCCCGCTGGTACCGGCCGGGTGGTCCTCCGGCCCGCCCGCCACCGCGCCGCTGGCCCGGCCGCTCGAGCTGCCGATGCTCGGCGGGCCGCCCGTCCCGTCGCTCGCGGACATCCTGCGGATGGATGTGACCCCGCCGTGGGTCCTGAGCAACTGGCGGCGCGTCACGACGGTGGTTTCGTCGCACAACGTGGAGGGGCTGCGCGTGCCGCTGGTAACCGGAACTGAGTTGCACGACCTGGCTGGGTCGCTCACCTACTATTTCGACGACAACCAGCAGGTCACCAGGATCACGTTTCACGGCAAGACCGGCGATGCCGGGCGTCTGGCCGCCGTGGTCATGGAGCGATTCGACCTGCGGCCCGAACCGGCAGCGGGCGCGGGGCTGTACGCCGCCCGCTGGAATGGTCGTCCCGTCAGCGTGCTCCGCATCCGCCACGCCCCGATTGTCCGTTCCGACCGGCCCCTGGAGCGGCTGGACGTCGCCCTGGAGTTGAACCGCCCCGGCAGCCCGTTGGGCATTAGCCCGGAGTTCCAATCGATGGTCCCCGAGCACCCGGCACCCGCCCGCCGGTAACCGACCCGCCGCCGGCCACCGACCGACCTCGCCCGCTCGATCCTCGCCTAAAATGGGCGGGACGGATCTTGAACTTGCGAGGCCGCAGGTCGATCCTCGGGCCTGCGTGAAGCGGTAAGCGTTTACAGGTCGGGGTCTGGTACATTTTTCGGCGGATCGACGTCGCCCTCCCCGGACGCGCGGGCCGAAAACATGTACCTGACCCCTTCAACTCCAATGTGAAACTCTCACCAGGGTGTGAACGGTTACGTGCAGCGGGCGGGCGCGGGGCTTCTGTCATGAGCTTGATCCTGTCGGCGGCCGCACCCCACCACGTCCGCGAGGCCTTGCAACTGCTGGCGGGCAACTCGCGCCTGGATTTACTCGCCACCCACACGCTGCCGCTTCTGGTCCGCCGCGTGGCCGAGGCCCCCGAGACCCTCCTGGCGGCTACACGTCAGGGGCGGCTCGCCGGTGCCACCTGGGCCGAACAGGTCGGCGGGACCTCCGTCGTGGTCTGGGCGCCGCGCCTGGCAGCGGGGGAACCGGAATCGACCGCGACCATGTTGCTTGAGATGCTCGACCGACTGCTGCGCGAACGCGGTACCCGGATCGCGTACGGGCTGGTCGCGCCCGCCGACGCGTGCCTGGCCGAGCGGCTGCGAGCGGCTGCCTATCTTCACTTGACCGACGTGGTCACGCTAACCGGCACATCTTCGCAGGCTGCCGGACCGGCGCAGACTACGGATATTCAATACGAGAGATGCCTCCCGCTCCAACGCGATCGCCTGGTGAGCCTGATCGAGGAGACGTTCGCGGGGTCGCTCGATTGTCCGCAGCTCTGGGCCGCGCGTCCCGCCCAGGAGCTCCTGGCACGCATCGACGCGGATCCGCGGGGAAGCAGCGGCGATGCGTACCTGGTCCGCCATGCCGGCCGGGATGTCGGCTGCGTGTTGCTCGTGGATCGGCCGGCATGGGGCCACCTGGAGCTGGTCTACATGGGCCTGATTCCGGCGGCTCGCGGGCGATGCTGGGGGCGGGGACTGGCCAGCTGGTCCTTGCAGGCGGCGGGGCGGCGCGAGCTGGTCGTGCACGTCGATGCGGCCAATCTTCCGGCGCGGAAGGCCTATCAGGGTGCTGGGTTCCTTCACCGCGACCGCCGGGAATTGTTCGGTAAAGTCTTTGGGGCGTGACCTTCCGGGTCGGTCGCGGAGGTAGACGAGCCGGACGAAGACAACATCTTTTCCACGGCGTGGCGGCGGGGGGCGCGCGAAATTTTCATCGTCTCCCGGATCGATTTCTCGCCGAATCTTCACGCGCCGATGGCCGGCGCCGCCGTAAGTCCAAGGCGCGACGTCGGCGCCCCTGGCAGACCGTTTGACAGCATCCCCGGCGGTCGTACAATCTGCAACTCGGACGTGAGTCGCACACCGGTGGCGTGGCCGCCACCTTTCGCAGTCGCTTCTTCCGAGACTGCTCAAGCCGGATGCGACCCGAACGTGGAAGTTTTCATGCCTCCGCGCTCGGGGTATGCGCGTAAGGAACCGCAGGAAGTGATGAACCACGATAGGGAGATCGTGTCGGCCGTGCATCGCGTGCTGGCCGACCAGGTCGGTGCGGAACGTCATGAGTTGTGGTTCGGGGACTCCGCGCAGCTCGAGGTGCAGGATGGCACGCTGCTGGTCAGCGCGCCGCACCCGTTTCTGCTGGACGTCTTGCGGCGGAACTTCCAGGGGGACCTGCAGGGGGCGGCCCGGTCGGTATTGGGCACTGACGCGTCGGTGGTCTTCCGCGTGCAAACGCCCTCGAGCGCTCCCACAGGTTCCGCGGAGGCGGACGCCGAGGCCGTGTCCGGGCAGGCCGATGCCGGTCCCGGCTGTGACAACAACGGCATAGCGGCCCGCGGCGCGCCCGTCCAGGAAGTCGCTGTCACGGGGAGCGCGACCCGCGGCGCGGCGACAAGGCTGCACACCCCGTCGGCCGCCACGACCAAGGGCCACGCAGGCCGTGCCTTTGCTCGCCTGGAGACCTTCGTGGCGGGTGACGACAATCGTGTGGCGTACACCGCGGTGGACATGATCATCCGGTGTCCGGGATCGGTCAGTCCGCTTTTCATCTACGGTCCACCCGGGGTTGGTAAAACGCACTTGCTGGAGAGCGTCTGGAGTTCGCTGCGGGGTCGCTCCCGTGCGAGGCGCGTGATCCTGCTGTCGGCCGAGCAGTTCACCAGCTATTTTCTGGAGGCTCTCCAGGGAAGCGGGCTTCCCAACTTTCGCCGCAAGTATCGCGATTGCGACGTGTTGATCATCGATAACGTGCATTTTTTCAGCGGTAAGCGGGCCACGGGCTTCGAGCTGCTGCACACCCTGGACGGCTTGCTGCGCGACGGCCGGCAACTGGTGTTTGCCGCGGACCGTCCGCCGGCTCAACTGAGCGGGCTGGGTCCGGAACTCGTGACCCGCCTCTCCGGCGGACTGATCTGTGGCATCCAGCCGCTCGACGAGCAGACGCGGCGGGGTGTCTTGCAGCGGCTGGCGGCTCAGCGTCAGTTGCAGCTGCCGCCCGACGTGTTGCCGTTCATCGCCGCTCATGCCGGCGGCGATGCGCGGCAGCTGGCGGGGGCCTTGAATCGCCTGCAGGCGGTCGCCCAGGCGTTCGGGCGCCCGATCTCGCTGGAGCTGGCCCAGGAGTCGCTGAGCGACCTGCTGCCGGGCGGGTCCTGCCAGGTGGGGCTGTCCGACATCGAACGCGCCGTGTGCCACACCTTCGGGCTGGAGCCGAAGAGCTTGCAGTCGGATCGCAAGGTCCGCCAGGTCAGCCATCCGCGGATGCTGGCGATGTGGCTGGCCCGCAAGTACACCCCGGCCGCGATGAGCGAGATCAGCCAGTACTTCGGCCGCCGCAGCCACAGCTCGGTCGCCCTGGCCCAAGGCAAAGTCGAACGTTGGCTGGCCGAGGGCAGGTCGCTGCACTTGACGGGTCGCGCCCAGAGTGTGCGCGACGTCGTGCGCCAGCTGGAACAAACGCTGCGCGCGGGCTGAGCCGTCCCCCGCGCTGCCCTCATAGCCAACGGAACTCCCCTCGCCCCGCGTCGGCCGGGCTCCCGCCCGAGCCAACACCGCGCGTGTTGGTCCTATAATCCGCCCGGCCAATGTTGGCACCAGAGCGACGCGCGAGCGAGGGACGCGACGCATTCACTCGCTTGCACTTCGGGATCGTATGCCTCCGTTGTGAAAGCGTCCATCTCGTCCGGGCGGAGCTATAGACTCGCGGCCAAATCGGGTTTCGTGATACCGGGAGCGGCGGGGCTCCCGCCGAGTCGGCGCGTTGAGCGGGTTCTCGGCTCGGCAGGAGCCTCGCCCTCCCAGGGATTTGCCCTCCCAGGGATTTGCCCTCCCAGGGATTTGCCCTCCCAGGGATTCGCCCTCCCAGGGATTCGCCCTCCCAGGGATTTGCCCTCCCACCGCGGGCGACTCAGGTTCGCTCGTCCCATACGTCCCAGGATCACGCAAGGCTATTCAGCACCGTGCGGCGTAAGGCGCTGCACGACAATTACCTACCGGTTTTGTGGATCAGCCGCGGGGCGCTAGCCCGCGGTCTTTCGCGGATGAACCGCGGGCTAGCGCCCGGCGGCTGATGAGTGATTTCGGCAAC
>Ga0114938_1002791_pt1 | contig 10764 bp, 12 predicted proteins | sample AshMeaBigSpring_FD_88675 | JGI IMG/M metagenome (GOLD analysis project Ga0114938, IMG submission 88675) | Groundwater microbial communities from Big Spring, Nevada to study Microbial Dark Matter (Phase II) - Ash Meadows Big Spring | ecosystem: Environmental > Aquatic > Deep subsurface >...
GAATAGGTCGGCGCGACGCCGACTTCGACGGTCCCGTCCGGGCGCTCTGCAAGGTGGCGGATCACGCCGAGGTCCAGCACCGAGAGCACGGGAATCTCCGGGTCCGGCACCTGGCCGAGCAGGCTCCTGATGCGCGTCTCCGATTCGGCGGTCAACGCCGTCGTCCCGGGCTTCGCCGACAGCGGGGCCACGCCATTCACCAGGTCGCGCCAGGGTGCGCGCGATGGAGCGACTGCAACTCCGCGAGCAGGTAGCCTAAGTGCTCGCCATGGCGGCCCTGCTTGCCGTACCAGATGAAATGCGCGCGCTCCGGTCTTGCAAGCGTCGCCTGCGCCAGCACCTCGTCCACGCGCGTCGTCCACGCCTGCTCGAGCGTGCCGGGCTCGGGCCCGATGCCCGCCGCCGCCGCCGCACGGTCCACGTCGTCGGTGACGAACAGTTCGTTCACGTACGGCCACAGCCGCTCCAGCGCGCGCTGCGCGCGGTCGTGGCTCTCGCCGGTGCCGTCGCCGAGGCGCACGAGCCAGCCGGCGCTGTAGCGCAGGTGGTAGCGCGTCTCCTTCAGCGCCTTGGCCGCGATCGCCGCGAGGCGCGTGTCCGCGGACTGCTGCAGCGCCTCGACCATGCCGAGCTGCCAGGCGTCGAACAGGAACTGGCGCGCGATCGTCTGGCCGAAGTCGCCGTTCGGCTGCTCGACCAGCGTCAGGTTGAGGAACTCGGCCTCGCCGCGCAGGTAGGCGAGCTCGTCCTCGCCCCGGCCCCGCCCCTCGAGCTCGCCCGCGTGCGCGAGCAGGAGCCGTGCCTGGCCGAGCAGGTCGAGCGCCACATTGGCGAGGCCCAGGTCCTCCTCGAGTGCGGGCGCGTGCCCCACCCATTCGCCGAGACGCTGCGCGAGCACCAGGCTCGAGTCGGCAAGGCGCAGCACGTAGCGCACCTGCGGCGTCACAGAGTCTTCACCTCGTCCGGGATGTCGTAGAAGGTCGGGTGCCGGTAGACCTTGTCGCGCGCCGGCTCGAAGAGCGCGTCCGCATCGCCGGGGTCGGAGGCGACGATGTCGGAGGAGCGCACCGCCCAGATGCTGACGCCCTCCAGGCGGCGGGTGTACAGGTCGCGCGCGTGCTCGATCGCCATGCGCGCGTCGGTCGCGTGCAGGCTGCCGACGTGCTTGTGGTCCAGGCCCGACCTGGCGCGGATGAAGATCTCGTAGAGCGGCCAGTCCCGTCGTTCGTCCGTCATGCCGCCTCCTCCCGCCCCGCGCGCGCGGCCTGCTTCGCGGCCCAGGCCACCGCCGCCTCCCGCACCCAGCGGCCCTCCTCGTGCGCATGGCGGCGCGCCTCGAGCCGCTCGCGGTTGCAGGGTCCGTGCCCCTGCAGCACCTGCTCGAACTCGCTCCAGTCGATGGCGCCGAAGCGGTAATGCTGCGTCACCTCGTCCCAGCGGAGCATGGGGTCCGGCACCTTGAGGCCGAGGAAGTCCGCCTGCGGCACGGTGAAGTCCACGAATTTCTGGCGCAGCTCGTCGTTGCTGAAGCGCTTGATCTTCCAGCGCATGGACTGCGCGCTGTGCTTCGAATCCGCATCCGAGGGGCCGAACATCATGAGCGACGGCCACCACCAGCGGTCGAGCGCGGCCTGCGCCATCTCTCGCTGCGCCGTCGTGCCACGCGACAGGCGCAGCATGATCTCGTAGCCCTGGCGCTGGTGGAAACTCTCCTCCTTGCAGATCCGCACCATCGCGCGCGCATAAGGCCCGTAGGAACAGCGGCACAGCGGGATCTGGTTCATGATCGCGGCGCCGTCCACCAGCCAGCCGATCGCGCCGACATCGGCCCAGGTCGGCGTCGGATAGTTGAAGATGCTCGAATACTTGGCCTTGCCCTCGAGCAGCTGGTCAATCAGCTCCGCGCGCGAGACGCCGAGCGTCTCCGCCGCGCTGTAGAGGTAGGCGCCGTGGCCGCCCTCGTCCTGCACCTTGGCAATCAGGATCGCCTTGCGCAGCAGCGTCGGCGCGCGAGTGATCCAATTGCCCTCGGGCAGCATGCCGACGATCTCGGAATGCGCGTGCTGGGAGATCTGCCGGATCAGCGTCCGGCGGTAGGCCTCCGGCATCCAGTCCTTGGGCTCGATCTTCTCCTCGGCGTCCACGCGCGCCTGGAAGGCGCGCTCGAGCGCCCCCTCGTCGCGCGCCGGGTCGCGCAGGCAGTCCTTGCCGAGGGAATCCAGGCCTTGCGTGTACATCGCTCGCTCCCGGCGGCCGAGGGCGGCCGCACACCTTCTTATTATCGCACCGGCGCAGCCCCGCCTGCCGGGTCCGTCAGGCCCAGCTTTCGAGGCGCCGCACCAGGGTCTCCATGAACCGGTTGGCCTGGTGGCCGTCGAGCACGCGGTGGTCGATCGTGAGGGTGACGTAGCAGCGCGGACGGATGACGACCGCGTCGCGACCGTCCTGCGTCACGACCACCGCCCGCTTCTCAAGTTTGCCGACGCCGAGGATCGCCGACTGCGGCTGGTGAATGACGATCGGCGCGGCCAGCAGGCTGCCGCTCACCCCGTGGTTCGAGAGGGTGAACGTGCCGCCCTGCAGGTCGGCGGGTGTCAGGCGGTCGGCGCGCGCGCGCAGGACGAGCTCGCCGAGCGCTGCGGCGATGCCCGCGAGGTCGAGCCGCGCCACGTCCCGGATCACCGGCACCACGAGGCCGCGGCCCTCGAGCGCGGTGCCGACGCCGATGTCGATGCGCCCGGGAATCACGAGTGCCTCGTCCGTCCAGCGGCCATTGGCTTCCGGTACGGCGCGCAGGGCATCCACGCAGGCAGCCACGAAGTAGGCGGTCAGCGTCAGCGGCGTGCCGCGCTTCTCGAACTCCGCCTTGTGCGCCGCACGGTGCGCGAGCACGGCGCTCATGTCGGCCTCGAACACGGTGGTGACGTGCGGCGCCGTATGCAACAGGCTCTGGACCATGTGCTCCGCGATGCGCCGGCGCATCGGCGTGTGCGGGATTCGCCGCGTGTCGTCCGCGGGCGCGGGTTCCGCCGGGCCGGCGATCTCCGCCGCGGCGGGCGATGCGGTTGCCGCGGGCGCCCGCGGCGCGCCCCTCCCTGCGGCGGCAAGCACGTCGTCCACCGTGATGCGCCCGCCGTCGCCGGTGCCCTGCACCTCCCCGGCCGTGAGGCCGTGCTCCGACAGCAGGCGCCGCACGGCGGGGCTCATGCGGCTTTCGGCGGACGCCGGCGCCGGGCGGGCCGGTGCGCGTGCCGCCGCTTCCGGCGGGGTGACCACGACCGGTGCGGCAGCCATCGCGGCGGCGGCCGGCGCGATCCGCCCGAGCAGGGCCCCGGGCGCGACATCCGTGCCTTCGCCGGCGGCAATCTCGGCGAGCACGCCATCCGCCGGCGCCGGCACCTCGATCGTGACCTTGTCGGTCTCGATCTCGACCAGCGGTTCGTTCAAGGCGACCGGCTGCCCCACGGCCTTCAGCCAGCGCAGCACCTGCGAGCGGGTTCCTTCCGCCTGGTCTTCCGGCAGCCGCACGTCGGCGATCGCCATGGCTCAGACGCTCGCGATGCGCCGCATCGCAGCGACGATGCCGGCTACCGTCGGCACGACGGCCTCTAGCAGTTCCGGGTTGTGCGGGCTCGGCACGTCCGGCATCGCGAGCCGCTCGAGCGGCGCGTCGAGGCTGAAGAAGCAGCGCTCCGCGAGCACCGCCGCGATCTCGGCGCCGAAGCCGGCGGTCAGGTTGTCCTCGTGCACGATCAGGCAGCGGCGCGTCCGCACCACCGACGCGACCACCGCCTCGCGGTCCCAGGGCGACAGCGTGCGCAGGTCGAGGAGCTCGACGTCGATGCCGGACGCCGTGGCCGCCTGTTCGCAGCGCTCCACCATGGCTCCCCAGCTGACCACGGTCAGCTCGCTACCCGCGCGCACCGTGCGGGCGACGCCGAATGGCAGCATGAATTCGTCGCCCGGATACGGCCGGCGCGCGGCGGCGCCGTCGATCAGCGAGCGGTGCTCGAAGAAGATCACGGGATCGTTGGCGCGGAGCGCCGAGCGCAGGAGGCCCACGGCGTCCTCGGCATTCGAGGGCATCGCCAGCCGCCAGCCCGTGGCGTGCAGGTACTCGACCTCGTTGCACTGGCTGTGCCAGGGATCGCCGCACTTGAAGAAGCCGCCCGGCATGCGCACGACGATCGGCGCCGCGAAGCGGTTCGCCGTGCGCCAGCGCATCGTGCCGCAGTCGTGCAGCTGCTCCGCGGCCGGTTCCGCGTACTTGCGGAACTGGATCTCGGGCACCGGCAGCAGGCCCGCGAGCGCCATGCCGACCGCGCGGCCGATGATGCCTTCCTCGGACAGGCTCGTGTCGAACACGCGTTCCTCGCCGAAGCGCTCCTGCAGGCCGAGTGTGGCGGCGTGCACCCCGCCCTTGCGGCCGACGTCCTCGCCGAACACCAGCATGCGCGGGTTCACGCCGAGCTCGTGCTCGAGCGTGCGGCGGATCGCCGTGACCATGTTGATGCGCGGGCCCTCCGGCCGCGGCATCCCCGTGCCGGCCGGCGGCTCGATGCCCTCCGCCAGCAGCCCGCCCTGGCGCTGGAGGTCGAGCGATCCATCCGCGCGGCGCTCGCTGAAGGCGAACGCGGTGATCGGCGCCGGGAAGATCACGGGGCGGGACTCGATGCGGGCCAGCGCCGCCTCGACCGCACGGCCGGCCCCGACCTCGAGCTCAGACCATTCCGCTTCCGTCAGCACACCGGGTACCAGGCGGCGGCGCAGCGCCAGCAGCGGGTCGCGCGCCTGCTCGGCGGCGATCTCTTCCGCGCTCTTGTAGGCCTGCGTATCCTGCCCCGAATGACCGGACAGGCGCGGCACCGTCAACCTCAGCAACACCGGCCCCTGGCCCGAGCGCACTGCCGCGACGGCCTGCGCGATCAGCGCCGCGGCGGCCTCCGGTTCCGACCCGTCGCCGGAGAGGACGCGCAGGTTGCGGAATGACGCGAGGTTCGCCGCCACGTCGCCGCCGGGCGTCTGTCGGCGCGCCGGCACCGAGATGCCGTAGCCGTTGTCCTCGACGAAGTACAGGAGCGGCAGGCGTTCGGTCGTGGCGATGTTGAGCGATGCCCAGAAGCCGTTGGTCGCCGTCGAGCCATCGCCACCGTGGGCGACCGCGATGCAACCCGCGGCGGAGTCGTCACCCAGCACCTTCGCGCGATAGACGAGCGCCTGCGCCCAGCCGGTGGCCGGCGTGTACTGCGCGCCGACGCCGCCGCAGGCCGGCAGCAGGCAGGGCCCGGCGCGATTCGGCAGGTTGATCACGACGCCGATGTCCCGGCCGGCCGACATGCCTTCCGCGCGCATCATGGTCGAGGCCAGCGCCTCCTCGACCGTCAGGCCGAGCGCGAGCGCGAGTGGGCGCGAGCGGTAGTAAGTGGCGACCGCGTCGCGCAGGCCGGTGAGCTGCATGCCGAGCAGCGCCTGCGTCACGTCGTGGCCGCGCGCGGTGAACTGGTAGAGCACCTTGCGCTGCGGCACGAGGCGCGTCTCCTCGAGCGCATCCAGCGCGCGCGAGGCGAACGTGGTCGCGAGCACGCGCCGCCAGTCCGGAGTGCTCGCTGCCTGCGCTTCCGATACGCGGCGCGCGGTCATCACCATGGGCGTCTCCTCGCTGGACGGTGGCGGCCCAGCGCCATCGTAGCGGGAGCGGTTGGGTGTTGTTAGCCAAATTCGCGCCTTTGAATGTCAATATTGGTGATAATCTCCAATATCCACAAGACCGGGGAGTTGAACCGCCATGGCCGCGCTCGATCGTACCGATGTGCGCATCCTCGAGCTCCTGCAGCGCAACGGCCGCCTGAGTCACGTGGATCTGGCCGAGCGTGTCGGCCTGTCCCCGACGCCCTGCACGCGTCGCGTCAAGCGCCTGGAGAAGCAGGGGATCATCCGGGGCTATGCCGCGATCCTCGACCCGAAGCGCGTCGGCCAGAACGTGCTCGCCTACGTGCAGATCAAGCTGGATCGCCATACCGACGACATCGTCGAGCGCTTCCGTCGCACGCTCGAGGAACGCCCGGAGGTCGTCGCCGCGCATGCCATGACCGGCGAGATGGACTTCCTGCTGGAGGTCGTGGTGCCGGACCTCGACGCGCTCGGGCGCTTCACGCTGCACCAGCTCCTGAAGCTGCCGGGCGTGCGCGACGTGCGTTCGAGCCTGGTGCTTGAGACTCTCAAGACCGTGCCGCACCTGCCGCTCGATGCCGCGGCCGGACGCCATTGACGTGCCGCCCCTGCGGCCGGCTGGGATAGAATCCCCCGGACCCGCGAACCCAGTCGCGCGACGATTGTCAGACACGGAACCACGCCTCCGGGAGGCCCGCCTCATGATACGCACGACGATCGCCACCCTCGCCCTGCTGGCCGCGGGATCCGCGCAGGCGGCATGCATCTATCCGCGGGCGCCCGAGCGCGTGCCCGACGGCAAGACCGCGACTTACGACGAGATGGTCGCGGCGCAAAAGGCCGTGCAGCAGTTCAACGACGACATCAACTCCTACAACGCCTGCCTCGACATGGAAATGTCGGCATACGAGAAGAGCGGCCAGTTCGACGAGAACCGCCTGGCGGAATTGCGCGCGATGCAGGCCAAGAAGAACAACGCGGCCGTGGACGAGGTCCAGGCGCTTGCGGACCGGTTCAACGAGCAGCTGCGCATCTTCAAGGCACGCGACAAGCAGGACTGACGGCCACGCGCCGATGCTGACGCCCGCCGAGGCCGAAGCGGCGATCACGGCGGCGCTCGCGCCGGCGGGCACCGAGGAGCTTCCGCTCGCGGCCTGCGCGGGGCGCGTGCTGCGCCAGGCGGTGGTCGCGGAGCGGGATGCACCGCCCTTCGACCGCGTCGCGATGGACGGCATCGCCATCGCGCATGGCGCGCGCCGGTCGTTCCGCGTCGCCGGCGTGCAGCCCGCCGGCGCTCCTGCCGCGAAGCTCGCCTCTCCCGGCGACTGCATCGAGGTGATGACCGGCGCCGTGCTGCCGGTCGGCGCCGATGCCGTCGTCCCCGTCGAACGGATCACGGTCGCCGACGGCGTCGCCTCGCTCGAGCCCGGCTACGAGACCGCGCCCTGGCAGCACGTCCACCGGCGCGCCTCGGATGCGAGCGCCGGTGCGGTTCTCCTCGGACCCGGGACGAGACTCGGAGCACCCGAGATTGCCATCGCGGCCTCCGCCGGGCTGCCGCGGCTCGCGGTCTCGCGCAAGCCGCGCATCGCAGTCCTCTCGACCGGCGACGAGCTGATCGATCCCGGACGGCCGGTGCTCGCGCACCAGGTTCGGCGCTCGAATTCGTACGGGCTCGCCGCCGCGCTCGCGCTCGCGGGTCACCCCCCGGTCACCGATCGCCACCTCCCCGACCGCCAGGATGCCCTGCGCGAGGCGTTCGGGGCCGCGCTCGCGGAGCACGATGTGCTCGTGCTCTCGGGCGGCGTTTCCGCGGGCCGCTACGATCTCGTGCCGGCGGCGCTCGAGTCCTGTGGTGTGCGCAGGGTCTTCCACCAGGTGGCGCAGCGTCCCGGTCGGCCGCTATGGTTCGGCGTCCACGAGGGCGGCGTGGCCGTGTTCGGGCTGCCCGGCAACCCCGTGTCGGTGCTCGTCTGCCTCTCGCGCTACGTGCGGCCGGCACTCGCGGACATGGCCGGCGCGGCGCGCCCGCCGCAGCCGCGCATCGCCCTGGCGCAGGCCTACGAGTTCAGGGCCCCGCTCGCCTGTTTCCTCCCGGTCACGCTGGAGTACGATCGGGAGGGGCGCGCGCTGGGGTGGCCGCGGCCGACCGGCGGGTCCGGGGACTTCATCTCGCTCGCCGGCACCGACGGCTTCGTGGAACTGCCGCCCGGCCCCGCGACGCACCCGGCGGGACTCGGGGTGCCATTCCTTCACTGGTAGCCGATGGAAGACCGACTGCAACGACCGCTCGCGGACCTTCGCATCTCCGTCATGGACCGGTGCAACTTCCGCTGCCCGTACTGCATGCCGCGCGCGACCTTCGGCGAGCATTACCGCTTCCTGCCGGCGCCGGACCGCCTCGCGTTTGACGAGATCGTGCGCCTCGCGCGCCTCTTCGCCGGCCTCGGCGTGCGCCGCCTGCGGCTGACGGGCGGCGAGCCGCTCCTGCGCACCGGACTCGCGGACCTGGTCGGCGAGCTGTCCGCGATCGAGGGCATCGAGGACCTTGCCCTCACGACGAATGGCGTGCTGCTCGCACAGCACGCCGCCGAGCTCGCGGCCCAGGGACTGCGGCGCGTGACGGTGAGCCTCGACACGCTCGACCCGGAGACGTTCCGCCGGATGAGCGGCGGCTTCGACGGGCTGCAACGCGTGCTGGACGGCATCCACGCGGCGCAGGAAGCCGGGCTCGCGCCGGTCAAGGTCAATGCCGTCGTGCAACGCGGCGTCAATGACGGCCAGACGGTCGAGCTCGCGCGGCACTTCCGCGGCAGCGGCGTGATCGTGCGCTTCATCGAGTACATGGACGTCGGCAACCGCAACGACTGGAAGCCCGAACTCGTGGTGCCCTCGCGCGAGATCCGCGACGCGATCGCGGCGCGCTACCCGCTGCGCGCGCTGCCCGGCGCGCATCGCGGCGAGGTCGCCAAGCGCTACGCCTACCAGGACGGCGCGGGCGAAATCGGCTTCGTCTCGTCGGTCAGCGAGCCGTTCTGCGGCGATTGCACGCGGGCGCGCCTGTCGTCGGACGGGGCGTTCTACACCTGCCTGTTCGCGACACGCGGCCTCGACCTGCGCGCGCCGCTGCGGGCCCTGGCAACCGACGGGGAACTCGAGGCGCTGATCCGCACGGCCTGGTCGCGCCGCGAGGACCGCTACAGCGAGCTGCGGCGCGTGCCGGCGGGCGCGGCGAAGCCGCGCAAGATCGAGATGTACTACATTGGCGGATGACAAGGGCAGTGCCCTCTCCCACGTGGACGACGCGGGCCGGCCCGCGATGGTGGACGTGACGGCGAAGGTGCCGACGCTGCGGGTCGCCACGGCTGGCGCGCGCGTGCGCTTCCCGGCGGACGCGTTCGCCCGGCTGCGGGCGACCGGTTTCGAGACCGCCAAGGGGCCCGTGATCGCGACCGCCATCGTCGCGGGGACCCTGGCCGCGAAGCGCACGCACGAACTGATCCCGTTCTGCCACCCGCTCGGGCTCGAGCGCTGCGACGTGGAGATCTCGCCCTCGGGCGACGACGCGCTCGAGATCCGCTGCACCGCCGCCGTGCACCATCGCACGGGCGTCGAGATGGAGGCGCTGACCGGGGCCGCGATCGCGGCGCTCACGGTCTACGACATGTGCAAGTCGCTCTCGCACGGCATCGTGATCGACGACACGCGGCTCCTCGCGAAGAGCGGAGGCAGGAGCGACTTCAGGGCGGAGCCGGCATGACGCCGCTCTTCGGGCTCGTCCTCGCCGGCGGCCGCTCCAGCCGGATGCAGGCGGACAAGGCCGCGCTCGTCTTCGGACAGCAGCCGCAGCTCGCGGCGGCGTATGCGCTCGTGGCGCCGCGCGTGGACCGGGCCTTCGTGTCGGTCCGGCCGGACCAGCGCGGCGAGCCGCTGCGCGCGCGTTTCCCGCAGGTGGTGGATGGCCCGCAGGGCGAAGGCCCCGTCGCGGGCATCCTTGCCGCCCAGCGGCTGCATCCGGAGGCGGCGTGGCTCGTGGTGGCCTGCGACCTGCCGCTGCTGGACGGCACGACGCTCGACGAGCTCATCGCGGCACGCGACCCGGCGCGGCTCGCGACCGCGTACCGCAGCGCCTACGACGGCCTGCCGGAGCCGCTTTGCGCGATCTGGGAACCGGCGAGCGCCGCGCCCCTGCGGCAGTTCGTCGGGGCGGGACGGGCCTGCCCGCGGCGCTTCCTGGCGCGACACGACGTGCGGCTGCAGGACGCCGCGCGCCCGCGGGCGCTCGACAACGCCAACACGCCGGACGAAGCGGCCACCGCGCGCGCCGCGCTCGGGCAAGCCTGATGCCGCGCGTGCAGCTGCGCTACTACGCATTGCTGCGCGAACAGGCCGGGCGCACGGCGGAGACCGTCGACTCGCGCGCGTGCACGCCGGCGGAGCTGTACGCGGAGCTCGCCGCCCGCCACGGCTTCAGGCTCGCACAGGCGCAGGTCAAGGTCGCGGTCAACTCGGCGTTCGCGGACTGGAACCGTCCGCTCGCGGACGGCGACGAGGTGGTATTCATCCCCCCGGTGGCCGGCGGATGAGCGGCTTCTCCTTGACGCAGGCGGCCATCGATCCGGGTGCGCTCACGGCGGGCGTGGCCGCGCCCGAGGCCGGCGGATTCGCCGCGTTCGAGGGCCGCGTGCGCAACCACAACGAGGGCCGCCGCGTGACCGGCCTCGAATACGAAGCGTTCGAGGCGCTCGCGCAGGACGAGGGCGCGCGCATCGTGGCCGATGCCGCGCGACGCCACGGCGTGATCGAGGCGCGCTGCGTGCACCGCCTGGGAGCGCTCTCGATCGGCGACGTGGCGGTCTGGGTCGGGGTCGCGGCGCGCCACCGCGCGGAGGCCTTCGCCGCCTGCCGCGAGATCATCGACGAGATCAAGCACCGGCTGCCGATCTGGAAGAAGGAGCACTACGAGGGAGGCGACAGCGGCTGGGTGAATTGCGAGCGCTGCGCCGGGCACGGGCAGCATGGCGAACCTGCCGGCGGCGACGCGGAAGGCTTCGACTACTCGCGACAGGCGGCGCTGCCGGAGGTCGGCGAGGA